>Ga0179593_1345640_pt1 | contig 26761 bp, 27 predicted proteins | sample CZODoug2_1_08_16_FD_185931 | JGI IMG/M metagenome (GOLD analysis project Ga0179593, IMG submission 185931) | Vadose zone soil fungal communities from Angelo Coast Range Reserve, California, USA - CZODoug2_1_08_16fungal (PacBio error correction) | ecosystem: Environmental > Terrestrial > Soil >...
CAGAAAGAGAGAATAAACAACAAAGGGACCTTACACAGTAAAGAGTACGACAATAAACATCAAAACCCTATTCAAAAAAAATAAATCGAAGAAGGGAAAAAGAAGGGGTATACCACTAAAAAAAAATCGAAAAAGTACCTGGAAGGCCTCATTGTAGAAATAAATAAACGGAAAAAAAAAAAAAAAAAAAAATAAACACGGGACGAAGAATACACAGGGCTTATAAAGATGTACAATATACAGGAAAAAAACTCGCAGCGAAAATATAGGAAATTATATACGAGACAAGGGGGGGCAAGGGGGGATTCATATGTGGGGAAAACATATGCAGACGCAGCAAAGGGAAAAAATACAGACTAAAGAAAAAAAAAAACAAAAAAAAAATAAAGGGAGGTGGAAAAGCTAAGGGTGAGTAACAACGCAAAAGTCAAGTAGAGAAAAAACATAATAAACACAGAGTAACATAAAAACGAAATAAACACAAAAAGCATCAGATATGACGATGGACTGACAAGGGAAAAGAAAATTAAAAAAAACAGAGAAATCACATCAACAGAGAACAAACGACAGAAAATCACTACAAGAAAAAAACAAGAAGAAGACGGTGAAAAAAAACTGAGAAACCTCCCCTTCACATGGCAGGGAAAAAAAAACTCCGAAAAAAAATAGTAACAGCCGAACAGCAAAAAGGGAAGAAAGCACAGATAAAGGTAATAAAAAAAAATATAAAACAACTAAGTGGAAGAAAAAGAAACCACAAAAACGAACTCCACCAATAAGAGAAACAATCTCTGAAAAAAACAACAAATCAAAATAAACGGGGGGGCACAACTAAACGTCACGACGGACATAATAAGGAGACACCCGCAAGGGAAAAAGACAAAGTAAAAAAAAAAGAGTTCACAATACACGATAGCAAACCGAACACGACGGAACAACGACAGGCCAGACAAAAGAAAAAATCACACCCCAGGCCGAAACAGCAAAAATAGCAAAAAAACAATCCCAGGAAATATAAAGAAAATGGGAAAAAAAAAATAAAATACCAAGTCCGAAAAAACAAGTCTAAGAGCAAACAAAAGACACAGCAAACAAGAAAGGGGGAAAGACCGTGAAAGAATGTACCGGTAACCTCAACCGCAGGTAATACTACTGAGACACAAAAACCACAAGCAGGCGACAAATTGATCCCTCCGTGAGACGCAGGGGGAACCCATGACAAGGGATCACGAGGACAAAACCAGGGCAGGAAGTCAATGACCCGGCCCAGAATCAAACAATACAGAGGGGGTCACCAAACCGACGGAAAACACACCGGGGATAGACATAGCTATAAAAAAACACGATATTAAGAAGCGAATACAAATAAGAGAAAACTCACAGGAAAATGAAGCACAACCAACACCAAGTCACAAAAGAAAAGATAATAAAAACAGAACTGTATCAAACAAACTAAAAATACAGAAAACGAAAAAGACCTACCGAGAAAATAACTTCTCACATCAAAAAAGCAGAGCAAACATAACACAAAATTCGAAACCAGAATCTGCAAGCTAAAGTCCGAGAAAATGGGGAAACAAAAATAAACTAACAACACCGACTCACTACGTTCAAAAACAAAAGGGGGGGGGGGAAAGCTCCCCCAACAAGCGTGAACAAGAACAAGAAATAAATACAATCAAAAGAAAACCAACACTTACAGCAAAGTCAACGGAACAGAAAAACTATCAACAAAAACAGCTCGAGAGCAAGGGAGTTCCATGTCCTAAGAAAAAAAAAAAAAAAAAAACCAAGGGGGGGAAAAATAAACCCAGTAATATATGTAAACAAACAAAAAAAAGAGAAAAAAAATAGTCAACCAAGAGGAAAAAACAAACGATAGTGTAAACCAGAAAAAAAACTTAAGAAAAGAAAAAGAAAGGAATAAGCACAAAATACGGAACCAAACACATACGCAAAAAAAAGAAGAAAAAATTCGAAAAAGAGTGCCGACACCCGAAGGAGACCCAAGACCCAAGAAACGAATGAGTAAGTAGGAATATACAAGACTTATCACACCTATGGGTCCAAAATAAACATTATTTCACCACGGGGAATTGTGTAAGAAATATTGGGGTTGGGGGGACCTTGTAAACGTGAATCACTGTATCGTCAGGTAAGAAAGAACTCAAAAAGAGGGGCAATAATTTAACTCAAAAAAAAAAGAAAAAGCATTATCGCACAAAATAAAAACAAGTCAGGAAAAACAAACAATCCAAAAGAAGATGAAAAAGACCCCAAGAAGGGACAACAACTAAAAAAGGGTACTTCAGTGAGAAAACAAAAATCCACCACCGATCATAGTCAGGCGACAAAAACACAAAAAAAAGAAGTCAAGAGAAAAAAAAAAAAAAAAAAAAAAAAAAAAAAAGAAAGAAAAAAAAAAAAAAAAGAAAAAAAAAAAGAAAAAAAAAAAAAGGAAAAAAAAAAAGAAGAAAAAAAAAACACGACTGAAAGAGGACAAAAAACAGTTCACCTCAGTGGAAAAAGAGAAAAAAATGAATAATGCACTAAGCTGGGAAAAGTATCCGAAAAAAAAACCAAAGGCCTCACAACGGAACCAGTGAGTAGAAAGCCCAATTCAAAGGCAAAAACCAATAAAAAAAGGACCAATATGTAAAGAATAGAGAAAATCAAAAAAAAGGGGGTTATAAAAATTATAAACCAAGAAAGTCCAACACAAAAAATCAATGAAAAAAGGCCAACAAAAAAAGTAGGACGTCATGGGGGAAAGAAAAGAAACCACAGAAAATAGAGAAGTCAGCCAAATAAACACCCATACATGGGACAAAAGTCACGCCCAAGCCACTAAAACATAAAATAAATATCACACTACAAAAAACCCCAGAGAGTACATACCCAACCGAAAGGAGAAGGGGAGCATTTCCAGAAGAAAGCCACCTCACCCCTAAAGTCTTCGACCAATACAGCATACGCAAACTCCGTAAGTAGACCAAAACAAAAAACAGGGAGAACTGGAACTTATTGACACAGCACAACAACGGACCATCAAAAGTCCAAGAGAAGAAAAAAGCCCAAGCGATAACAAGGAGAACCCTACAACGACCATATTCAAACCTAAATACATACACAACCCAGTAAAAGGGGGGAAAAAAAAAGATAAAAGAACACGTTGGGGGGGGAGAGGTAACTCAGGGGAAAAAAAAAGAAAAGGAAGACTCCAAAAAGAGACTACCCAAAAAAACTCACTCTACTGATAAAATATAAAACGACACAAAACAAAAGAAAATGAAGAAAGGGGGAAACTCACAAAAACAGATGATACAAAAAGCGAAACAACTCCTAACGGAAACAAAAAAGGAACTGTTCACACTAACAGAAGGGGGAGAGCACAGCAAAAGTACTACCTTAACAAAAAAATACCATTACATCACCAAAAATACAGCAACCATGTACCCACAAATTCCAAAATTAATCAAGGAAATAAAGTCGACAGACCATCAAAAATGTCGTGGAATCCTGGGAGAAACACAAAAAAAAAGAAAGAAAAAGCTGTTTCGACTTCCAAAACTTTCATTCAAGACACACAAAAAAAACAAATCAACAAAAATCAGTGACACATCAAAACGCAGAAACGTGTATGATAAAAAACCAAGTCACAAATTCCCCAAAACGGAAAAAAACAAGAAATGCACAAAGAATGTCACCTGCAAAACAAAAGACCGAGCGCACTAAAAACAAGTATAATACAACACCTACTAGTAAAAAGCAAAAAGAATAAAAAAAAACAGAGCCAACAGAAGCAAGACAAAAAAATATCATCATGAAAACACGACATTCTACCTCCCTAAGAAAGACCAAACCAAAAAAGAAGGGGGAAACTTAACGCATACTACTAGAACGAACATACACAGAACGGCCACCGAAGAAAAAATACAAGGACTCAAAATAATCAACAGAGACTGGGAAGAAAAGGCGTTAGAAAGAAAAACTCAAAAAAAAAATAACCAACAAAAACCAAAAAAAAAGAAAAAAAAAAAGGGGAAAAATAGAGAATAAAGAAGGATAGAAAAAAGAGGAAAGATAGACCTAACGACAGGAGGGTGGGGACAATCATAAATAAGGTCCTTCACTACGCCTGAATAACGAAAGAACAAACAAAGATGGAAAAAACGTCTACAGTCTAAGCTCATGTCCATTACCAACTCACAGCAGGGGGTGGCTAAAAATCAAAAAATGACATACCCGCACGATGGGGCGTTGACTAATTCAAAAGATAGGGGAGGAGGCAAGCATCGGAGAACTGAGAAAAAACATACCAATTGAAACAACGAAAGAAGTTATAAAATACTCAAAAAAAAAAAAAAAAAAAAAAAAAAAAAAAAAAAAAAAAAAAAAAAAAAAAAAAAAAGAAAAAAAAAAAAAAAAAGGAAGAAGGGATAAACATAGAACACTGCAGGGACACACACGAAAGATATAATAATTACTATATGAAAATAAAGACAAAAAAGGAGACATGATTAGCAAAAGATTAAAAAATCCGAAACTAATAAATAAATAAACTCCGAAAAAAGCGCTCAAAAAGAAAGAAAAAAGAAACCCATTGGACCCAAATACAAGAAAAAATCAGACGCCGAAATTAACCAGAAACTACGGAAACGATCAGAGCAAAATTCGAAACATCGCCATACCCAAAAGAAAATACAGACACTAAGGAAGAATAGAATTTAACAGCCGGGGGGGCAACCAAAAAGAAAAAAGAACGGATCTGTCAAAAAGAAAAGAGAAACTCCCAAACACAAGGAAGATCAAAGTTCTCTTCAAAGAGGAAACAACATAGGTGAATACAGGGAAAGCAAAGAGAAAGAAAACAAAAAAAGAGTCTCGTACTGTCCTCATAAACGTTATGGCGATAATGAGAAAAGATAGAAACCACATTGGGGGTCAAAGTCAAAGGGGAGGGAACGCTACAATGACGCAACAACATACTTAATACAAACTAAACCAAACGGAAAAATAAAAAAGAAATACTCAGAGACGATATAAACCAAAAAATAATGTGAAAAGAAAAGAGAAGAAGGAGGGTGTGAACAGTCTAAAAGGGTACGTGAACTCATGAAAACAAATTAATATTTATGCTTAAGATGGGGAGACAAGAAAAAACACGAGAAAAGTGGTAAGGAGTAAGCCGAAATATCAATAACACGAAAAAAAGAATAAAAAAGGTCGGTAATAATAAAATACAAAGAAAATCAAGAAAAACACGGTCTAAAGGATAATATGACGACACAAGCGGAGACCTAAAAAGGGGGTAGACAAATAAAGACCCAATTGAATAAAGAAGAAACAAAAATAAAAGAAAACAAAAGAGAATGTACAAGGGAGAGCAAACGAGTAGAATGACAAGATATTTCAAAAAAAGGAAGGGAGGGTGGCAAATCAGATGAAAAACGGAAAGAAAACTGCGGATTAAAATCTATAAAAAAATAGTTAAGAGACAGGAGAGGAAAAAAACACGACAGAACGAGGCAGACTAAAAGTCAAAACCAAGAAAAAGAATGGGGGGAAATGCGAAAACCTAAGGGGGGGGACCTACCCCAAGAAAAGCATATAAAAAAAACAATAATGAGTTGGGACCAAAGAAAAAAAAAAAGAGCGAAGAAAACGGGAGCGCATCAAAAGTAGAGTGAAAAGAATAATCAATACGAGACACTGAAATATAGACCTGTCAAAAAGAACACACCCAGAGACCACACACTATCCATCGAACAGTTAAAGAACAAATGAGCAACATAAAACGGGCAAAAATAAATTCAATTAATGACCCAAGCAAACCGCACTTTACGAAAACTAATTATTTGTCTTGTAACACAGGCAAACTCCTCAATGAAACGAAAGGGGTGCCAAGCCATAATCAACAACCAAAATACCAAAAAAGCCAAAGGATAGCAAAGAAAGGGAGGGGGGGGGGGGGGGGGGGGGAAATTGAACAAAAGTTTCCAGAAGAAACAAGAAAATAAAGAAGGAGGAACTCAACAGAAAAAAAAAAAAACATAATGAAATAGAGAACGTCAAAGAAAAGAACACAAACAACATACAATAGTTTAAATCCTGAAAGAAAAAAAAAAAAAATAAATAGAAGAGAGAAAGACACTAAGACAAAAAAAAAAAAAAAAACTAAACACCTCCCTCCTCAAACAAAAGAAAAAACCCCTCAAAGAAAGAAAAAAAAAAGAACTCGAAGTCAGAATGCGAATAAGACGCACTGGTAATTTTCTTTTCGTCCCGATGGCTCAGAAACAAAACAAAAAAAACCTAAAAAACACAAAACAAAACACACAAGCGCCATACCAGCGAACTTCACAAAAATCCACAACGAATTCGACAAAATGACAACAAAATCCTCTCAAAAAGAAAAACCTCTCCGAAGAAACAAAAAAAAAAGAAAAAAACCGCGACCCGATACCCGAATTAAACTGACTTAACCCCGCCCCGCCGTTCCACAAATAAAAAAAAAATAAGTAACCACATATAAAAAAAAAAATACAAAAAAGATAAAAGAGCGTAATAATAAAAATAATGAACACAGACACTAGAAGTTAACTGCAGGAAAAAAGACAAAAACAAACAAATGAACGGGGAAAAAAGAGCACAAGCACGCTGACCTTTATACCAACCACTATAATATCTAGACTACCAACACAACTAACCCCTATCTCCTCGCACCCGAAGAAACAGACACTAAAAATAAAGGAAAATAGAATAAAATACCTCAAATTAAAAAGAGCACAAACAAAAACAACCAGACAAAAGAAAACATAATCCAAAAAAAAAAGGAATATCAAAAAAAAAAAAAGAAAAGGAAAAAGAAAATCAATGCAGCACCTCTCCTCTCCCAAAAAAATCGACAAAAATACAAAACCTCTCCCCTCAACTCCACAAAGTAACTACAAAAAAAAAATACATTGAAAAAAAGAAAAAAAAATAAACAAAAAACATACAAAAAAAAAGGACATAAGAAAACCCCTCTGAAGGAAAAAAAGAAAAACTGAAACTCCAAAGAAGGGAAAGAAGTTAAACCTAAACTGGGTCCTACAAAAAATGACCAATCAATGGAAAAGGTCACTAAAAAGAAAAGTCAAGGACAAAAAAGGGAAGAAGAAGAAATGAAGAATGATAAGAAAAATAGCGCAACTGTGCAAAGAAAGAGAGAAAATACAAAAGAAATAAACCCCTCATCTCAGATAAAAAAACAGGAAAAGGGGGGACGACGATAGACAACAACAGAAGAAAAAAAAAGATAAACGGGGATGTAAAAAAGGAAGAAAAAATATAAAAAGTTTGGCACAATGGAAAGAATATACATTTTCGATATATTAGTAATACATAACAAAAAAAACTATATCTGAAAAGGATAAGAACATATAAAGGATATGTAACACAATAAGGGGAAAAAAAAAAGGAACACCAAGTATAAGTAAGCAGCATGAAATGTAGGAAGTCAATGAACATAAAGAAAAAAAAAAAAAAGAAAAAAGGAAAAAACTAAATAAAAATATCAAGAAAATATACCATAAATGGAGAGTACATAAAACTCCACAGGGGGAGTGACACACAATTAGAAAAAAGAATAAAGAATCTTAGCGCTGAAAAAAAAAATAGTATCAAAAAGTTTAAAAGAAAGAAAAAAAAAAAATCTGTCACTGGAAAAAAAAAAATAAAGACAAAATAAAAACATAAAAAAGACTTCAAGAAAAAAAAAAAAAAATAAAAAAAAAAAAAAAAAAGAAAAAAAAAAGGTGAACTGAAATACTAAGGAAAATAAAAAGATTTAGCATTCTATAAGAGCATAAAAGGTCTCTTTCTCCAATATCCTCCATAGGAAAATAAGGAAAGAAAATAACAAACTTCACCCCAACAAAAACAAAAAAAAAAAGGGTAAGCTCGCCGGCGTTCGCGAACCACTCCCCGGCCTCTGGGCCCATAAACAAACAACTGCAAACTTTCGGAACAATGATGAACACCCATGCAAAACAAAGAAGAGACAAAACATGGCACACAAGAAAAAAACCACTCTCAACGCATGCGTACCCTCGATCGAACAAAAGACCCAAAGCTCCTCCACTCCGTCCAAGGAAAGAAAAGACCTCCCAAAATAGAGAAGCATGGTAACACAACTAAAACTTATAGTATGACCTGGACGAAAAATGAAAGCACCCCCTATAAAGAAAGAAGGGGATGGGCCACCTGACGAGTAGGGGAGGAAAAAGTGCCAATAGCAAAAAAAAAAAAATAAGAAAGCACGACTATCGAGTGGAAAAAAACAAAAGGAGAATAGAAAAGCAAAATATCGTAAATCCAAAGGCCGAACATGAAGTGGGAATTAAAGCTCATACGTAAAAGGAAAAAGGCAACACAGGGGGAAACATCAGTAAAATTCATTCAAGTGAGAAAAAAGGAATGCGAGAAGCAATTAATAAATTAGAAGAGGCAACAGCAAAATTTGACAAAAAAAGAAAAAGACCATTAAAAAAGGAAAAATTAGATCCGTATGGGACTCTACACGGGAAGAACAATACAGAATAAATGAAGAACTCTATAAAACAATGATCAAAAATAAAAAATAAAACAAGAGAGACAAAGAACCAAGAAAGAATAACAAAGTCTAAGAAAGAATATCAGAATAATCCAATTCTTAAAAAAAATTTCGAAGCGCTCTCCACCTATAAAAAGAAAATCAGGGGGTAAGAAAGAAAAATGAATAAATACGAGCGGAAAAATAAAATAAATAAGCAACAGGGAAAAGGAGTAAAATTACCCGAGAAAGGAGTAAATCGTACAAGAACATTGGGAGACAACTGAACAGAGAAAACTGAAACACGAAAAAAAATCACTGAGTGGTAATGGGGCCACAGTAAGAGCGGCAAAAGACATAAAAAAACGCATAAACTAAAGAAGAAGGAGTTCAATATCAAACAAAAAAAAATGGGGAATGGCCACCAAAAAATCCGCTACTCACTGATCAAGGCCCAGCACGACGACTTTCGAGCTGGTATGAAAGCACGAATGCTATGATGTGCAGAAACCAAAAGGGGGGAAAAAAATAACCGGCACCACCAAAAAATACCGACCTAGGACGCAAGACTGAGAAAAAAACAAAAAGCCAAAGGCCACAAGGTACATCCAACAGCATAGAAGCCTTGAAGGGGGCAGTCAACACCCTTCCCCACAGGGATTGGACGATAAACTAAGAAGAAAAAAACCAAGGATATTAATATATAATATTCAAATATAATAACTTGACAGTGAGGCTGTTTCAAAAAGAATCTCCAAAGAATAAAAAGGGGATACCCACATATCACATAAACACCTACTATCACGGCTGAGAGTGTACTAAAGACTTAAAACGAAAAAATCCCTCAATCCAAAGGTGGGGGATCCTTCTATCACAAAAGGAGCAAAAAGAAAAGTCACGAGAGAGCAAGGGCAAGCATAAAGCAGCCAAACTTGCCAATCCGACGCCTCAACGAAAAAAGCCCGATGCACCCTCCCACAGGGAGCTAAAAAAAAAAAAATGCAAAAAAAGAACCTCCAAATGTCCCGCCATGGTTGAATAAACGTCATGTGTGGGGGGGGGGAAAAAAAACTTGAACGTCAGGGGGAAGACGGGCAAGGGTTTTCCCCTAAACAGAAAGGAAAAAGGGGGAACAGGGCCAAAAAAAAAATAAAATAGGAAGAAATGAGAATAAAAAAAGACAACTGCACAAACAACGCAAGAAAAACAAAACGGAAACTCCTCATATGCAGAAACAAGGAAGCTAATAGGGGGGTACAGGGAGAGGGAAAAAAGGGAAAAATGTATAAAAGGGTCTGGAAAAAAAACCTATCTAAAAAAATAATAACGAATAGTACACAATGGAGGGGAAAAGACCCCAGTATAAAAAGAAAAGAAGGGTAAAACACTAGGGGAAAAGATAAGTAAACACTTCAATACAGAGGTGGTGGGGGGAAGATAGCAGAAAGAAAATGAACTGACAAACTAAGTATTAAAAAACACCACCATTCTCATAACAACAGGAAATTGGAAAACTCCACACAAAATGGTCAAAACGAAAGACCGGGGGAACAAAAAAACAAAAAAAACTCGGCTTCTTCTGCAAACAATCGTGGGGTACAAAAAAATACACGTACAGAATGACAGGGACTTTGGAAAATCGACGCTCAAACGGCAGCCGATCTTCCAAGAGACCACAGCAATGAATGGCAACCGCTAATCTGAGGGCAGGGAAAAAGAAAAGAAGAAAAAAAAGACTAGTCATGGGGGCATCGTTCAAGCCACTATTATCCAAATGCCCAGAACAAAAGACAGAAGCCAAAAAATCCAAGAAAAATGTGTACGTATCATACCTAACAGAGGGGAGAAAGCGCGGTTACGCGGCCGAAAAAAAGCAAAGTATCTATAAAAGAAAAGGCAAATAAAAAAAGGCAAACAGGCCTGAAAAAAAGGATCCAGAAATATCCAAAAAAAAAAAAAAAACAAAAAAACCAAAAACGAATCAAAAAACAAGAGCATAAAAAAAACAGGATACACCAAAACAAAGAGAAAGGAAATGACCTGCTCTCAGAAAAAGGGAAAAAAATAGAGGAGGACAACTGAGCAGACTAAAAGGGGTAATTCTCACATCAGCTGAAAAAACAAAAAACTGCGGCCAAGATCAAAAAACGCCAAAACGCAAGAGCACAGTGGACTTGGGGGGGGGGGGGAAAGAGTGCTCCAAAACGTAGTGTAGAAGAGGACAATAAGCGGAGAAAGGATCCAAAAAAAAAAAACAAAAAAGACAAGTACACGGGGGATCCCTGCACAGGGAACGAGCAAATAAGAAACTAAGAGAGGACCTCCCTGAACAGGGCTGGGAGACGTCCTAATGAGGGGGGAAAAAAAACACGTCTATGGCAGAAATTATATGATGGGTTCAATCAAAGTACTAAAAACGACCGCAAAGGACAAAAAGAAAAGAGAAGGAACGCGCTCCAATGAAAACGGTAGGGGAGGTGGCGCTAAATCTCCCCCACAACGAAAACTCTCAAAAAAAAAAAACAAGAAGGAAAAACAGAGAAAAAAAAAAAAAAAAACTCAGGAAACCCCCCGGAACATAAAAACACGAAAACGAACTCACAAGAGCAGGGGGAAAAAAAGAATAGCAGGAGGGGAAACTAACACTACATATGAAAAAAAAAAAAAAAAAATAGAAAAAAACAAAAAGACAGCAGAAGGAAGACAAACCACAGCAGGGAAACACCCAAAAATCAAAAAGGCTAGTAAAAAAGGCGGGACGGACAGTGGGGGAGGAAAGAATACCATTCATCCTAAAAGTGAGCAAAAACCCGTGCTAAAAGCTTAGGAAAGAGAAAAAACGCCTACAGGAAAGGAAATCGCAAATCATAAGGAACACATTAAGTAAACACCACCTGCAAAGAGGGCAAAACGAAAATACCAGAAAACATCCGCAAAGAGAGAATGGAAAATGGGGTGAAGAGGTCAACAAGACATTTCGGAGTTACAGTATGAAAAACTGGGACTAAAAAAAAAAAAAAAAAAACCAAAAAATTAATCAAGTAAAAGAAAAGAGAAAAAAAAAAAAAAAAAAAAGGAATGGGGCGGGGGATCCTTATTCAGTGGACGTAGCTACGAAATAAAAAAGGGTGACTAAACAAACTACCTCTGGAAAAACTAAAAGAAGACCACATAGAAAAAGAAAGAAAAATTAAAAACATTAAGGACAAATGGAAGAACAAAATCACAATGGTCACAAGAGAAAAAAAAAAAGAAAAATATAAAAAAAACAAGAAAATCAAGCACAAAGAGGAAATCCACAGAGGAGTTATATGAGACGAAAAAGTGACAATCATAGACTAAGGTAAAAAAAGGAAAAAGTAACAGGAAGTTCAAAGAGGGAACTTTGAGAACACAAAGTATACATTAAGGGCGAACTGACTAGAAAGGGAGGAAATAGTAAAAAAGGAAAAAGCGCGATTCGAAACGGGGGGTATAACCTAACTAAAAAGGGAAGGTGGGGGGAAACATGTGAAAAGAAATGGGGGGAATAAAAGACAACAATGGCTGTAAAGAACACTAAACATTCATGGTCAAAAAAAGATCAAATTTAATGGGGAGATCCAGCAAATGTAAGAGTAAACGTGGAGAGACACAAGAGAACTAGGGAAAAAACACATGTAAAAAGGAAGGAAGCCAACATGAGTATCATTTTGGATCAAAACACTGTGCAGCCTTCATAACCTAGGTACAAGAAGAAATGTGCATGGCAGGGGGAAGACCTGGTAAACCTAAGTTATTCGGGGGGGAAGCAAGGGGTAAACGACAAAAAGGACGCAAAACACAGTACAACAGAAGAACAGGCAAAACTATGATCAATCAACAAAGAAAACGAAAACAAAGTCAAGGAATGAGTTTCAGAAATGAAAATATGGGAAAAAAAAAGAACGAGGGGGGGGGAAGAGGGGGAAATAAAGGACAGACGCAAGATCTGCAAAATTTTCGGGTCTCCTAAAAAAAAGACAGCATTGGCCTACAATTATCCCAAAAAAAAAAGGAAAGCCGACTTGCAACCCCTAACAACAGGTGCCTTCGCAGGGGGCCGGGTGGGGGGGGGAGACGTCACCTCAAGGGGGACAAAACGGAAACCCTCCCGCCGGGGGAAAAGTCACGTATGTCGAGGGCCTAACGCCTTCGCCGGTCCATTGAGCAGGCGGCCAACCAACGATTGGATGGCTAGCAGGGTCCCAGCCGTCCTGCCTTTGGGCGAGGGGGAAAAAATTCAAAGGAGGGCGGTCCAGCTGAAAAAAAAACGAGAAGGGTCATATGAACATGTTGTAAAAGTTCCAAAAAAACCCTCCCCCCAGGAAGGGGGGGAAAAGGTAGAAAACACCCCCTTCGAAGACCATACTTGTGCAAGACAGGGTGGTTGGGGATGCACAAAAAAAAAACAAAACAGTCCCCACGCGAACTGCGCGTTATAAACCGGTCGTCACTTAGACTGAACTAACGGACCCACGAAAAAACGGCTGCAAGGGGATAATTACAAAAAGGGGGGATGAGAAAGATCAATGGACCCACCTCAGCACAATCCCCGCCAAACGTCGATAGAGAAGGGTCAACTCAAGATCCCTTCACAATACCTGGGCACCTCATGATAAAACATTTGTGTCAGACCTTTCTATCAAAACTGTATCTGGAGAACGGCAAAACAGAAACTACAAATAGGCTCGGCAACGTAAAAGGGAGAATGGATGTCAAAGACAAAAGGATGGGGAGGGGGACGTGTTGAGTACATAGTATTGGCGTCTGGAGCAGGGAAACATCGCGCAAGAAGCACTAACATTATTTAAAAGGGTTTACTAAGAAGGGGGGGTCAGAAACTGGTAAAGACACATACAATTCGACAAACGGAAAGAAAACAAGGCACCACTAAAGCAACAAAAGAAACGATCTTTGGGGGACTGTTCTGCATGCAGGGGGGCAATATGAAAATGAGTTGATCTATTGATCAAAAACATTAAAAACAAAAAATCGTCCTCAAAAAAAAAAAAGAACCGCACCAAAAGTCTACAAGAAAAACAACCTTAAAAAACTACCCCCATGGGAAGGGAGGGGAAAAACTCAAAAGAAGCAAAAAACCACAACTTAGAATTTGACCTGGCGAAAAGTGGGAGAGAATCAAACGGCAAAACGACTAGTAGACAGAAAAAAAAATCCATGACAAACAGCCAAGGGGACGGGGGGGGGGAAAAAAAAAAAAAAAAAAAAAAAAAAAAAAAAAAAATATAGCGAACTAACATAAAACAATAAACAAAAAGGCCACAGCGAGATACCAAAGAGATGAGAAAAAAATCAAGAGGGAGACAGTGGGACATAAAAAGGAAAGTAAACAGAGGACACTCAGTCACACTCGCATAATAGAATTGGCAAGGGAGACAAACAAACGACAAGGGGGGGGCTACTGTTAACACAAAAAAGTAAAAACGGATCAAGGAAAGGGAAGGGGACACTCCAGAAGGTGAAAAAATGTCTTAAAAAAAAAAAAAACAAATAAAAAAAAGGGGTGAATGACCTAAAAAAGAAACAAACAAAAAAAGTCAATCTTCAACCAAAAGACAAACATTGCTACGCCAAAGAGAAGAAACAAACAAAGATATAGGGCCGGGAATACCACACTCAAGTGTTGTCGAATCAGAAAGACCAACAAACATGGAAAAAATCGAGAAAAAATAAAGAGTCACATTGAAAACGACAAAACACTAAAACCCAAATAACTAAATGGCAGAAAGAAAAAGAAACCACTACTAAAAAAGATGAGTCAGGAGGGGGAAAAAAAGGGGGGGAGAAAAAGGGAGCTAAAACACCAACACCAGCAGACGTAGGGCGACCACACCGTGTCCCAAGCCACACGCAACTACACCAAGCCCCAACAGCGGAGGACGGGGGGCCCCAACTCATGCGCTGGATGACAGCGACGCAAGACGCAACCGAGTCATAAAGCAACAGTCAACAAAGCTGGCGACAGGCAGCCTCAGGGAACGCTCCCCCGGTTATCTCCAACCGTGGCGACCAACACTCAATGGTCCAAATTTGGAATACTAGATGGCCTTACCTCCAAAAGGGGAGCCCCTATCCGGCAAGGGATAACCAACATAAAAGTGTGCTCCTCTATAAGAAAAAAGCACATAAAACCGAGACAAAAAGAAAAAAACTGCCTCCCTTGAGAAACGAACACCTGTAGAAATGGCAAAACGAGGTTATGTTTCCCATTGGGGGCTAAATTTCCCAATCCAGGGAGGAGTCGAAATAGAAAAGGGGGGGATGTATAAAGAGGAACTCAAACACAGCCAGTTCCAGAACTGCTTATGTGGGGGGTCGGGGGTGGCAGCAGTATGTCGGCGGGAAATAACAAGGTGAAAACCAATCCAACGCTCAATTAAACAACACAGTTGGCATAGAAAAAAGGGTACATGCCGCGGTTCAGGGGGTGAGCCTAGGGGAAAAAAACAAAAAAAGAACAAAAACCTCCCAGACAAAAAAAAAAAAAAGGTAAAACTCAAATGGGGAGACGAGCAAAAAAAAAAAAGGCAAAAACAAAAAACGCTTAAAAAAATAAATGTAAATATGTACCAACATGAGGGAAAAATAAAGCAAAAAGACAGGAGAGCACTAAAAAAAAGAAAGGGGGAGGAAACCAAAGTCAAGAGGATCATAAAAAAAATGTAGACAAAAACAAAAAACACGATCTCAGGCACCAAATAGGCAAAACAAAACTAGGTGTAAGGGGGGTGGGGAAGAATATTACAAAAAAAAAAAAAAAAAAAGAAACTGTCTAAAAAAGGAGGGAAAAGGAACCGAAGCAGCTCACTAAAAGACATGACAGCTACAGGTCGTATAACTGTAAGAAATGAATAAGGCCTTACACCAAGAAACACTAGAAAGAAAGGAGGTGAAGTGAAGGTGGGGTTATTCAAAGAAACAAAATAAACTATAAAAGGGGGAATAAAGGGGGAGGGTCATAGTTGCTAGATGTAAGTGTCACAAAAAAGGAGAAGGGGGGAAAAGAGGAAAACAACATTATTAAAAGACACTCACGACGGTACCAGACCAGAAAAGCAATCTAAAGAGGATTGATCGCAAAACCAATGCAGAAAAAAAAAAACAAAAAAAAAAAAAAAAAAAAAGTGGTGGTTGGCGGGGGGGTGGGTGGTGGGCACAACGGGTGGTGAAAAAAATCGTGGGAGGGGGCCAAAAAAAAAAAACCAAAAACCACAGGAAAAAGACCAACAGAATAAAACGAAGGAACGAAAAAAGAATAATCCAGGCCCAGGAGGGAACAGTACCAAAAAACCACAGACAAGAAAGACTACAGGAAGGAAACGAACTATCACATATATGTATAAGTTTTATTGGGATCTCAACCTTCAGCGGCAGGGTTGGGAAAAGTAGGGGGGTAAGCTAAGGAAAAAAAAAAAGTACAAAACCTAATAACAGTAACTAAAGCACTACAACAAAAAAGAACTCGCGTCAGGAGAAATCCGGGGGGTGTGGGGTGTCAAACAAGAAAACCTGACTAAGAAAAAAACTGTACTAAATGCAAGCAAAACGCTGGCAAGAGAAAAAAAAGCAATCAAGAGAGAAAACCGTTACAAAAAGAGGCAGTCAACAGAAGACACCACATAGACATCGAAAAAAAGCGTTCCCACGAGGGGGCACGCCTCACCCATACAAAATTAAGAACAAATGCCATTAGGTTCCGAAAAAAGAGTGGGGGGGGGGGGGGATTGGGGGGGGTGGGGGGGGGCTTTGTGTCAAGGTAGATGGGTGGTAAGGTAATGAAGGGGCCCACCGGAACCGCTTGCAAAACACTACAATATGGCTGGGATGCGCAAGCTGGAAATTCAAAAGGGGTGTGAAAAAATTCAAGAAGAACAGACAGAAAAGGAATGGAAAAGTTACTGTTGTTCAAGTCACTGACAAAAATAAGATAGAGCGGCACTTGAGGGAAAAAAAAAGGTGTACAGAAAGGAAAAGGACAAACTACTAACAGTAATACATCTGGACATAAAACCCTAAAAAACTAGGAAAAAAAAACAGAACGCGTCACATATGAAAAAACCCGACCATCCCCACACGAAACACTTAGGCTAAATACAGTTTACCAACCCTGATTCCTCTGTGTCCTCCGGAAACAGAGAAAAGGATGAAGTCGTCAAAAGCAGGGAAAAAACAGCACAAACAAAAAAGGGATATCTGGCAAAAGGGAAGAAAAGGTTCGACAAGAGATAGAATAAAAACTATTTCAAAACGGAAAAAAGAAAAAAGAATGCTGGGTAATGCAATATGAATCAGACAATAATTATCAAAATCCCTGCAAAGAAAAAGGAACAAAAAATGCATGATCAATTCTTTCGCCGACAAGCCGGAACCCCGAGTACACTGCTAACAAATTTATCGCGTAATAAATCGTTGAAGTATTAAAAAAAAGCACTCCTGGTAAAACTGTCTGTGAACGACGGGGGGGGGGGGGGGAGGGGGGGGTGGGTGGGGGGGGGGGGACATTCTACGACAGTCACAAAAACACGATTGTATGGTTGACGGTCACAGTTTTTCTCAAAAAATCTAAATGATACAAACTAAGGGTTCTGAAAAAAAAATGGTGTACCTATGCTCCTCAAGCGCACAAGAAAACAGGAAAGGTGGTAAATTACACTCCAACATAGGAGAATTGGTGTCAAAAGTGGGGGCACCAAACCCCTGTCTGAAGGGATGTCGAACTGGCGAGATGGGTGGTTTGGGCCAAAATTCTTGGCAAAAAGGGACCGGCGATGGGCACCAGGAGGAAAAAGAAAGATTGGGAAGCAAATCCAAACGGCAAAACAAGCCCGCCAACGCACCTAAAAGAAAAAAAAAAACGTCAGGCCGGGGTAAAAAACAAGGGCTGACTGAGGGGAAACACAAAAACAAAAAAAAAAAAAAATGACCTAGAGACTCGCCCAGTGGCCCATGCGCAGGGAGGGGGGGGACCAACGCAAAGGTCTCTTACTCAAAACCTCACAACAGGATCAGCGCCAGGATCTCAACACCCCCTAGACCCCTCCCCAGTGAACTCGGAGACACGACAATCCACTGGGCAACCCCTCAGCCCGGGCCCCCTCCGGGCTATTGGGTGACACAATGGAGGACGTAAATGAGAAGACTACGAGAGGGGAAGGGCTCCGGTTCTCAAAAACCGTTCTAAAAAAACGATTCGTGCCCTCCGTCAACGGGGGTGTCACACAAAAAACCACAGAATTTCACCAAGGGTGGGGGGGGGAGGGGGGGGTAATTTGTGGGGGTTGTGGTCCAATCAGCAAAAAGAAAGTGGTTTCACTCGCACTCAAAAAAAAAACGGGGGGAAGGGGACCAAGTCCACACAAAAAGAAAAACAGAATTTTTGCGTTTACAACTTCGTTGAACACATCGGGGGTGGGCTCGCAAAAACCTTCCACTCAGAGTGCCAGTGCAGACATTCAGGGGGAAAGTCTAGCGACTCACAAATTTTTGGTTCTTATTTGACTAAATGGTACTTGTAATCATAAGTCGCGTCGTTTTTCTCTACGACACCCGGAACTTCAGGGATTACCACCTCCTAGAATCGCGGCTGAAATATTTTCAACATAGTAAAATAAAAAGGGGTGATGGAAAGAGTGGGGACCTAAATACCCTTCAAAAAACAAGTACGACTATGTAACTCACGGGTGGGGTAGACGGAGGGGGGGGGGGGAATAAATGGGGCAAAAAAATTATAGAATCGCATGCCGCGCTACAAGGCGAAAAGGAGCTCGTGGGGGGCCACCATGCAATCACAGCGAAACAGAATTTCTTAATGCGCGGATACAGAAAGGAGGCCAAACCCTACAAACAAAAAAAAAAACACAAACTCTAATAAGAAGACAAAAAACCCCTGAGGGTTCATTTCAAGTACCGCATACATATACCATTGGTGAGATTCCGAGTAAAGGAGGGGGGCAAAAGTCTCTATTCACCGAAGCTGTAGGAATTGGTTGTTGGCGCATGAAAAAAAGGTTAAACTGGGTGACAATTTTGCAACAAAAAAAGAGGGGAAAAGGGAGGCACACAGGGATTTAAAGTCCAACTGTCAAAGAAACAAAAAAAAACAATTTTGCTCAAATAGAACTTCGAGAAAAAAAAACGAGGAAGAAGTACATTCAAGGCGGTAGGGAAACACAATTCCGAAAAAAAAAAACGAAACGACGAAAAACTCAAAAAAACAAGAAGAAAAAGGGGGTGAAAAAGAACACGGGGGGAAAAGAACCCTTTACAGAAGAAAAAATTCCGGCTCTACAAGGGTGCGAGGGGGAGGGACAAACTGAAGGTTCAAAAAAATTTGAGAGCTGCAAAGAGGAAAACGCAAAAAAGGAAACGTAGCAACATATCCATTCGCCATTCCGAAAAACAAGGGTGACCTATCTTCCCGAGCGGGTACGGGTTCATCTAGGAAAAACAGCAAAACGACAAACTCAGTGGCTAGTAATTCACAACTGTGCAGCAGAATACACGCTGAGTTCATTAGAGCGTAAAAGCTCACACCAACATCACTTGGCTCTGGAACGGGAAGGACCTTCAAAACAAAAATGTCTAAAAACGTCGCGTGGGTCGCGTCGTAAAAATTGGGTCCTCGGGCAGACCAAGACATCACCGGCAAAAACGCACATACGTTAATTTGTCAAACAAAAAAAGAAAATGAAAGTGAAGAGGGGGGGGGGGTGCCTCTTTGGGTCGAAGGGTCGCTTCGAGATCTAACAGAGAGCAAAAAAAAAGGCGACCAAGAAGTGGGCCTTAGAAACAAAGGCGGTCTACAACGCACACCATTATTGGGGTCCCCGGACGAGTTGGAGGGGGGGAACATCCGCGCTAATTCATCAAGGGGTGCTCAAAAAAAAGTACAATGCAGGAAAACACTATTAGTACCTTAAAAAGCGGGCAGCCTGCAACATGTCCCTGCTTTCAGTCAGGGGCCAAGAAAAAAGGCCGAAACGAGAGGCATACTGGAGAAAGGGGGTGGAAAAAAAAAGCCAAAAAAGGCGTGTCGAGGGTCAAGACCAGGCCCCTGGAAATTGTTTCAAAAGTGGGGGAAAACCATAATGTAAGGGGGAAATCTTGGGGGAAAACTATCAAAAAAAAAAGTTCAAATTGTGAAAAACGGGGGGTGCACGAAATGCAAAAGTAAAAAAGTGGAAAACACTCTGCAGAACCACTCAGGGGTGCCGCCACGGCATGCCGATAAACTATCAAAATAAGGGGAAAAAGACCGATCAAAAACAACAAGGAAAGTAGCTGGGAAAGGTAAGCTAAGTGGAATAGCAACATGGAATGGCCACCACAAGGGGAAAGGGACGGCGTGGAATCCACGGTGAAAGGTTGTAGCATGACAGTGACTGTACGCCATTGACGTCAAGTCGGCAAAACAAAATCTGCAGGTGGGCCACTGGAAAAAATCTAAAAAGATGTAGCATACGATAAAGAAAAACCTCTACTAAGGGGGAATTGGGAAAGAAAAAAAAAAGCTACATCTGACAAGACTCAGGGACACAGAAACGAAAACGAGATAACTCGCGGAAAAGGGGGGAAAAGTACACGAACGGGGAACATGTGTTTAGGGCGGCCTCAGGAACACGATGGGCGGAGTGGACGGATTATTCTTCAAACGCACAGAAAGAAAAAGACGACAAAAAAGGGAGAGGTTGGGCATGATGGGTCGAAACTGCTTGCGGACATTGATACAAAACGGGGAACGGGGCTAGGGGAGGGACGTACGCCTGGGGCCTCCGCCAAGAGACACAGAAACCGGGGCAAAAAGGTTCAAATGCTGCAGGTAAAGTCAAGTTGCAAATAATAAAAAGACTAAAGTACTCCAAAGAGCAACACTCCAGAAACTCTTACTCCAGGGGTACACAATCCCACACACAGGGTGCGAATGTCTGGGCGGGCCTTACCGGGAACACGGCCACCGACAAACGAAAGGGGCTCTGGGGAGGAGTACAAAGCAGGGGTCAAAGGGTCGCATGGAGGCGGGGTAGGGGGGACTCTTGCTCGGACACGTTCCGCTAAAATCAGGGGGTCAGTGGAACACGACACAGTTCCGTCGAATAAAAAAAAAATGATGAAATCGAGCACCTGGCCGGGCAGGGGGGCCTAAATGAATTGTCTGGCAACAACTGTAAATCTGGGGTTTTCCCAACTTAATGGTCAAAAGGGGGGGGGGGGTAAGACATGGGTTATCTGTATGTGTTGAAGAAGCACAGGGAAAGAGGAGCCTAACTGGATAACCTTAGGGGTTCGTAAAACATCATAAACATTGGGGGACGAAAAAAAGTGGGGGAGATGCTATAAGAAAAATTTTTAGCCAGCTGAAAGTGATGACTTACAAAAGAATCCAAGAGAAGGGGGACAAATCTGCTAAAAAACTGTCACAGGGGAAAACAAATTGTGTTTGGACAAAGGGCAGGGTGAAAAAGGGGGGGGGGGGACAAACGAACGGCAGTTTGGTATGGGACAAGATCAAAAGGATTGGCAACCCAAAAAAAAGGGGGGGAGAGGGGGAAACCGCGCGAAAGGGGGTACGCAACTGCACCGGCAAAACCACACAAACGCAACTCAAAAAAACAGGGCCGAAACGACAAAATGAGTGGAAGGGGGGAATTTTTGGAAAATCAGTTCTTGGCGTATGATCGGCTCTGGGATGAAAATGAGAAGGCAAAAAATTGAGGGAATTAACTCAATGGCGTAAACGAGGGCGCGCAAAAAACAACGGCGCCGGGGGGAGCACCCTGGAGTTGACTAGAGAGGAAAACTAGGGACACCGGACCCTTGAGGCTCGATTCAAAACGCTTGAGGTGTCAACCAGGTGACAAGCCTTTTACAAAAAAGGAAAAGCGCGGGGGGGGGGGACCGGGCAATAGAAAGGGGCATCTGGCGCAAAAAGATGCAGGGCGAAAACCCCACTCTCCGGGCAAAAAAAAATGTCAAAAACATGGGGGGGGGGAGCGTCTTCCCGACTCAAAAAAAAAACTTGAACGAAGGGAAAATTCCATAAAAAAAAATGCCATCAAAGAAAACGGGGACATGTTCCAACCAGGCAATCACATGCCATGGAAATTGACATGTAATTTCAACATTCCCTCAGGGGTATACAGGGGAGGAGAGACAGGGCAAATCGCGAACAAATTCCTGTCACGGACGCCCATCTAACAAACGGACTCTCAACATCAACGAAAAACCATCTCCCGGAAAGTAGTTTACTATCAAAAGAGGAGAGCAAAGCAAAAAAAAACATCCGCTGGGAAACTAGCAAAAAAGAGAGCACCTCAAATCACTGCAACAACAGAAAACATACATGTAGGGATGGAGTGAGGGAGGGAGAGGGGAAGCTACCTTAGAATTTTTGACAGTGAAGGGTCTGGTTTCCTGAAAAGAGGCCTAGCACAATGGGGAGAGGGGGGCAGTCCGGGGGGGCCGGGGGTTGAATAATGACGTAATGGGGGCCAAGATTCGTGCCTTTCAAAAAGAAAAAATTGCCGGGGAACCGCGCAAACCAAGGGGGTCTCCCAGTAACCTGCAATGTTAACAGTCTGAGGATCATATTGGAGGGGTGCATAAAGTCTATAAGTAGACTCAAGTGTTAAGAGTCCGGAGAGATGGAAAAGACCGAGAACGAAACAGGGGAAGTCTGTCCCACTGCAACAACAGACAAGAACTAAATAAAAAAGCCAGAACGTTTGCAAGCGAAGGTAATTTAACTCACCCAGAAAGAAGACGTAATCAAAAATATAACGGCAAAAAAGAGACGTGGAAAATGAAAGGGTTAGGAATTAAAGTTCAGTAATGACCGAAAACACCAACTAATGGGGGGGGGGGGCAAAGTGGAAAGAAACAAAAAAATTCACTAAGCATGGAAAGGAGAAAAAAGTCTAACATCGGGGGGTGAAAGCGGTGGCCACTACACTACACAAAAATCCAATGGGGGAGGGGAAACTATTCAGAATTTGGGCAGAAAAAGCAACATGAAAAAAAAGTACATGAAGTGACAGAGTGCAAAAGAACAAAGAAACTCGCCATTTAACAAAAAAAAAGCTGGGGGAAAAAGGAAACAAACGCGACTGGAAAGACAAAAATAAAAAAAAAAAAACACTCCGATCACGAGGAAAAACAGAGTGACATGCTGAGGGTGAAGGGATTGGGAAATAGTCCTTCTTTCTCCGACACTCTCTGCCGCGAGCACAGGCAACTTATGCAAACAACACCCGTGTGGAAGAAATTGAAAAAAAAGTTGAGTGAATTAAAGAAGCAAAGGGGAAGTGCTAGGATTGGTGTAGCAGAAAAAAGACGTCACGGGAAATTGGAGGAATAAGATGTGGCAAACAGGATTGAAAATAATTTCTATGCAGCAAATTGACATCTCGACATGCAAAAAAAGTTTTCGAGGACTAGTCGCAAGGGGGGACAAAAGGCCAGCCAAAAAACACTCAACAACTTCATTCCTGCCAAACCAATCAACAAAAGCAGCAAAAAAAAAAGATAATACACGTAGAAAACTGAGATAGAAGGGGACTAGGTACCGGGGGGGGGGATCCAGCTATAAAAAAAGAAACAAAGAAAAGAAACACATCAAACGATAAACCACAAACAAAAAACTGGGCGAGAAATGAAATCGACAGCAAAAAAAAAAAAGGGGTCAAAGGCAAAGGATTGACCGAAAAACGAAACAGAAAAAAAAAACAAAACAAGAACACGGAAATTATAAAAACGTAGCTCACAAAATTCAGATAAAAGGGGGGGGGGGGGGGGGGGGGGGAGGGGTGATTGTTAATAAGATAAAATCATAAGTGATGTGGGACTAGAAAATCTACGTAATATACTAGACAACTCACAAGGAAAACACTCACCCACTCACAAAGTTCTAAAGAAAAAAGAACATGAAAAACCACCCCTCTGTTCGCTTCCGGGTCTACATTACCCACTACGGAAAAAACACAAGAATCCCGATAAAAAACATTAGCAGGGAAGGCGAAAAACGAGAAATAAGAAAAATAAAAAAAAAGGAAAGCGAACCAGGTACCCAAACCAAAGGAAAAGGACAAGGAGGGCAACCAAACCCCGTCTGAAAAAAAATCAAAAAGAGAATGGTCAACCGGTTCCTTTCCCCCTGCCCCCCCTCCCATCCCCCTCCGTCCCGTCAGTCCCCCCTAACCCACAACACAAAATTCCAACAAGAAAAAACTCCTTCAACTCCTTACCTTCCTTAGGGTAGGGGCCATTCAGGAGGGTAAGAGCGAAAGTACACAGTCAACAAGCTATCAAATACAAGCCCTACTACAGAAGGGACCATGAGATATGGGAAAAAGTAACACCAAGAACTCACAACCTACTGGCGGGTAAAAACCTGTGCAAGACAAACCAGACATTGTTTAGGTTCCAGGTTCCAACGGAAAAGTGGTGGCTACCGGAAAAAGGGCAGGGACGGGTACGTGCCTAAAGAAAAGCTCGGAGGTAAAAAGAAAATCGCACAGTGGGGGTCGACGAGAACCCAGATGTCCAAACGGAAAAAACAGGTTTACTTGCGGCAAAGGGAAGTCGGACACGAGTATGATTACAAAAGAAGACGAAAAGGGAACAGGCAACTTGACAAAACTATTGGTTTTCATAAAAAGAAAAAAGTGATTCAATCCGCGATGCACCCCCGACAACGGCAAAAAAAAATACACAACTGGAATTTATTCATTAAAGGGGGGGTAGGCGAAATATGTAAAAAAAAAAAGTCGGGGAGACATAGCAGGCATTGCGCGCAAAAGGGGGGGGTGAGGAACTAGGGGGGATACTGTAGGCTGGTCAAACAAGGTAGTTTTAAAGGATGGCACGGGGGGGGCAAAATAGTCAAATAAAAAAAATACGGGGCACAGGAGCACTAGCAGGAACGATAGGAACAAAAGGGTGCTTTTCAAACAGGGTTTCGCTGTCGAGCCATGATGGCGCTCAGCAAGTGTACAAAGCAAAGGGATGATCTATCTAAAAAAAACCTGAGCGGCTACGGGGAGCAAATTAAAAGTGGGGGTAAAAAAATACAAAAATACACTACTCCTCAACAAAAAATTCAACCATACTTATGGAAGAAGAGGCGGAAAATGACAACGTAACAGTGCGTAGTAGGGGAGAACAGAAACGCGACAGAAAAAAAAAAAAAAACCTCCCGGGAAAAAGACTGCAGAAAAGGGCGAAGGGCGGGCAGAAAAACAGAAAAGAATCACGCGGACAGGCGAGAACAAACGTGGGGTGAACAACGACAATCGCGCAACGAGGGTGTTGAAGGAACGATCTGACCAGGCGTGGGGGCACCCCCGGGGGCCGAGGGGGGAGAGGCTAAAATTGAAGATACAGCAACACGAGAACAGCGGCGGTTTAACGTGGGAGACTCTAGCCAGAAAAAGGGTGAAAGAAAAAAAAGGGGTGAGAGGGCAAAAACAGTCTGAAAGACGTTAATACCTACAAAGGAGCAACCTACGCCTCAGGACGGTGTCAAACGGAAAAAACAATGACACAAAAAATCGAAGGAGAAAAAATACAATAAATTGATTTCATGAGCACAACCACACAAACACAAATGACAGATTATCCGCTGAACAAGACCGTGGGGAATGGGGGCATATATTCTGGGCAAAGTTGGAACGGAGGGGAAGGGTAAAAAATAAAATATGGAAAATCAAAAAGCGATGCCGAACGTGGGACCAAGGGCAAAAAAAAAACAATTCGACGACAGGGAAAATATTATGGCAAAGCAGTCAGCGGAAAAAGGCTCCCCTTGGAAAAAAAATAAAGTGGCCACTTTCCAATCAAAATAAAAAAAAAAAAAAAAACAATAATACGAAAAACAAACCACCATGGCCAAAACACACACTTTCAATAAAAGTTCAGGCTGACTTAGAAAAAGTACGTCCACTCAAAAACGAAGTGATCGAAGTAGGCAAAAGGAAAAAGAGAAAAAAGAAGGCAAATAGAAAAAAAAAAATACACGCTAACAGAATAAGTATCCATGGGGTCTCAATAGTATTGGACAAAAAAACAGGAGGATTGAATGGCAAAAAAAAGAAACAAAACCGCAGGCAGAATGACAAAATCTAACAAAATAGCCGGAATCCCCTTCCCTGAAAAAAATGCAGGAAAGGTGAAAGGCAAAGGAAAAAATAAAACGCTGGAATAAAAAAAGAGCGGAAACCAGAAGGACGTCATGGGAAGAGCCGGAAAGATGGAACTTCGAAAGTCGGGGGGTCAAAAATCAGCGGTGAAAAAAAAAAAAATCAGTTACCACAACAAAAAATACCAAAAAAAAAGGCACGGGCAAAACGCCAAGACGCTTACAGATCAAAAACACACAAGGGCTTCATTCTAAGGGGGGTCAGAGCAGGGGACATAAATAGACAAGACATCGATACCAACAAGCCATGCTAAAAGAAAAGAAGACAAATGACCCGGAGGTGGGTTGACATCTAAGGCCCGCCAGGGGGGGAATAAACGACCTGGAACCACAGAAACCCCTAAAAAAAAAGGCGGGGGAGGCCCACAGGTCACCAGATAAAAAAAAAGAAACGAGGTGACGCGGAAATACTAAAAAAATGTCGAAGCTCAGAACAAAAAAATGCAATAAACTCGGCAGCTGAGCAGAGGGGACTCACGAACGAAAAAAGGAAGGGAGTTTCTATCCACTGAAAAAGGGTAGGGTAAAAAGGAAGAGCTGAGGACATTAGAAAAAATAAAGGCAAAACAAATGTTAGAATGGACAGCACTATGCAAAGTGAGTAAAAGGTATTAAATGGTAATGTAAAACTACACTGGGGGGAGTAAGAAACGTTTCTTGGTGGATACGAATTATGAAGCGGTTCGAGCCACACAAACAAAAGGCACGGAAGAGAAGAAAAAAAGAAAGTCACCCGACTCAAGACGGTGGTGCAGTGGGGTGAAGGAAAGAAAGGCGCATCCATAAAGCAGAGGAGCAGGTGTAAAATACGGCGGGAAGGGGTGCGTGTGAGACAATAGGAGGGTTGACAGTAACCGGGGGGGTCTACCTGCACCTCGGGGAAGACCAGGGGTAGGGGGGGCGAGGCATAAGAAAAAATCATAGAGGGTATCGAGCTCTGAAGCAAACAAAAA
>Ga0179593_1320298_pt1 | contig 26760 bp, 27 predicted proteins | sample CZODoug2_1_08_16_FD_185931 | JGI IMG/M metagenome (GOLD analysis project Ga0179593, IMG submission 185931) | Vadose zone soil fungal communities from Angelo Coast Range Reserve, California, USA - CZODoug2_1_08_16fungal (PacBio error correction) | ecosystem: Environmental > Terrestrial > Soil >...
CACTTTTGACGTAGAGGCAGAAGCGAGGGTGTCGGGGAGAGAAAGGGGGACTGACGAAGGGGCTTCCAAAGAAGCGGACACCGGGGACCTAACCGCGTAGTTCTGGAATTAACCCGACTTTCACTCGGAAGGGGAGTTCCGCAGGTTGGGCCCGTTGAGGAGCCGAATTTGGACAGGAGCAAAAGGGGGGGGGAGGCAGGAGAACGCTCAAAAAGGCGTGGCTACGGAAATAGACATGTGGAGAAGGCTTTACCCCATCAACTAAAAATTGTGGGCGGGCAAAAGGTAAGGGAAAGGGGGTCTTATTGGGCGAGAAAAAAAAGACAGAGATGTGAGGTGAGCACGGAAGAGGAACTGGCCAATAGGCGACTCCTGGTGGTGGGAAAAGCCTACCGTGAAGAAAAAACACTGCATAGGACGGCCGAAGGGAGTTCTCTGCCGGTTTGACTAAGGGAGGGTGAAACATATTGCCCCTACCAACTACAAAAAGGGGCCGTAGATATTGGAAAAATCGGAAGAGTTCTGTTCGAACGAAGACTCTTTGTCGAATAAGGGAAACTAAATAGAAATCCAGAGGTGCTGGCTCGACGATCCAAAGTGAGGTCCACATTGGATTCGATTCCTTACGAATACTGAGGGGTGAAAAACCGGGGGAAAAAGACCCAAAGTCGAACCAAGCGCATTCTGCTCGAGTGGACGACAAGGGGGTACCCTTACTCTTCCGGTAAGGGAAAGATTTAAGTATGTCCTTCGCGGGAAAGTCACGACACAACGACGAGTCGTGGGTGGACGAAGTCCACGGTTGCCTCTTCTTTTGAAATGAAAACAGAAAAAATCCGTTGATTAACAAGGTGCGGATGGCGAAGACACGATGAACCAAAGGGACATCGGAGAGGGGGGGAAAAACCTCGTGAGGGGCGGACCGGCTTGACGGGTGGGTCGCGATCGCTGAGGGACAAGGCTGCGGTAGGTCAACAGATTACGGTTGATCGGGGTTAGACCCATAAATCTTAACACTGTCGGCCGACGAGCCAGCAATCACCGCGAGGGAGGACGACTACCCGGGGAGGTGTCCCGGAAAAAAGTTGAGGTCCAGCTGGCGAAGGCTCAACGAAGGCAGGGAGGATAAACGGCACGGGAGAGGGATGGGGGATCACACTGGTGGGCGGGAGGAAGGGAGGTTCAAAAAAGAAAAAACAAGCGGGAGAGGCCCAAACACTGGGAAGAATTGAGGGAAAGTCAGTTTTGTTCTGAAAACGGAAGAGGACTACAGGTAGGAAGCTCACAAGGGGAGGCGCCCGACCGCAATGAGAAGAATGGGCTACTATGGCAAGTGTGGGGGAAGGGGAGGGGGATACTGAATGGAAGCTCTCTAAACAAAAAAAAAAAGGGTAAGTCGAAAGATCCAGTTCGATGCACCGGAATCCCAGGGGGAGGAGCTACCCACAAGTGTCCAAATCTCTTAAGAGGGCGGAAAAACCCCGCGTTCGCGGACAGTAAAAGCGCTGTACCGCGACCTCCACCACAAATGGAACATTGGTACTTCGAAGATCTTCAAAGGGTAACGCCTCGTGCTGGAGGCACACGAACAAGTGGTCAACCGGGTGGACCGCTCTACCCTGAAAGGAATTGAGTGTCGCAAACTTATTGAAGAGAAGCAAATAGACTCGCAAACTCCAAAAGATGAAAAAACTAAAAAAAGGGGGCCGGAGGAGAGACGATGCCTGCCCTACCTCGGACGGAAATCAGGGAGGAAACGTCGTCGAAAAATAATGGGAGACACGACAAGGTAGTCCCAAAAAAGGGAGACGTAACAAAGTCAATCGAGGAGCCAAACCCCGACCCCCCGAATGTCACCAGCAAGGAAAAACGGGGAAGGGGACAGAGTAAGCATGGGTAAGCGGGTTGGGTCTTGAGGAAGAATTCCTCTGTGGGGGTAAAAAAATCAAAAGAAAAGATTTTCGGGAAACCGGACCCCCGTACCGAGCCCGGTGGGACCAAATCTATCGAAAAAAAAAAAACGGCGTCTGCTTCAGTGTCGCAAGAAACCGCACTTCCATCATTGAAAGGGAAAGGGAGGAAAAGTGGAAAACAACTGGCGATCTTCCATCGCGCACGCACTGCGATGCAGCTTTTGAACGATGACCTAATATGAAAGGGACGAGCGGTATAAAAGGGAAAAAAGAAGTCAGGAGCAAAACACCTCAAAAGGGGAGGGCAAGCCATTGAAGTGAGAAACCTCTTCAGCGTTCAAGCGCAGCTTGGCCGCTGGGGCAGAGCAAGGTCCACAGGGGTTGTACGTGAGGGGTGTATTAGGCCAAGGGTCGGCCACCAAGAGAGAGGCCTGTCCCCGCCATCGGCGCAGTCGTTCTACTGCAACCGTCAGGTGAAACGCAGAGGGTAAAGTTTTCCAGCCTAACCAAATAGAAAACAAAACAGGCAGGCCACTCGAACGGCTCAACGAAAAAAAAGGACCGAATGCAGTTGTGGAAAAGGGAAAAAGCCGACCATTGGGAAAGAGGGGGAACCGGCGTGCGGTACGAAAAAAAAACGGGACAGCCCGCCAGAGACTTACGGGATTGTCCGGCAGAAGCATGGTCAGCGCGAAGAAAGTAACGTGCAAGGGAACAGGCGAGAAGAAACTCGCGGAACAGCTCAACATGGAGGGACGCCCGAAAAAGCAGCGGGGGATGAACGAGGGTAAGCGCATCACGAAACCAAAAAAAGGGAATTTCGAGAGGGAGGGTCGGGTCAGGATTGTCGGGACACGGGAGACTCCGCGCAAAATGGGCTCGCGACAGTGGGGAACGTGCAACGGAATCCGCGTCAGAAAAAGCACGAAGTTGAAAGGGATCGAGGGATGAAGGGGAACGTGCCTGTCGAGAGAGGGGGAAAGCGTGCGCCGGGGAAAAACCCTCTGGAAAAGACAGAAATCAGCGAAAACCGAGGAGAAAGTTGGCTAAAACGTTAAGAAGAGGTGCGCTGGCGGCGTGTTCGAGGGGGAAAACTGTCGGCGCGATCTCTCAGTAAAAGCGGAGAAAAAATGCGGGACAGAGGAAAGGACCAGCAAAAAAATCGATGGTGAAACACGCTAGGACCTCTGGAGTGACCGCACGAATTTAAAAAAGGGGCCAAGAGGGAAATGGTAGGGTCGAACACACATGAAAGCTTGTGAGAAGAGGGAAACGTATAAACGGAACCTGAGAAAAAAGACACTGGGCGTGGCAATGGAGGACTACCTTCAGACGGAGCACGACGGCCGTAACGATGGTAGATAGGAAAGCGAGGGAGTAAAAGAGAGGGGGGGGGGGCGGGTTGACATATTAGGACTGGACCCCGGAAGCCAAGGAAGGGGGCTTGTACAGAATCAAGCTAAAAAGGAGGGAGGACCTCAAACACCGGAACATGGCCATCTTCACGTGATGGAGCGAAGGTACACGTCCCACATTGAAAAAAACCGGGGTCATAATCTGAGAGGGAAGGGGCAACCCTAGCCAACAAACTGCGCGGAACAGGAAGACAGAACACAGGGGGGCAAGTCTGCGAGAAAAAGGGTTAAACCTTCCAGTGCTGTCCACAGGGCGAAAAACATCTGAAAAGTCGTGGGTGTGAAGAGGTCCCACCTTCATTGTACGTCGGCCATAAACGAAAAAGACTCAAACGGGCTGCGAAGGTAAGCCAGGTCCTATCAAAAAAAAAAAAAGCTTCCGGCAACGACGAAGTTTACACATCTGTCCTAGAGGGCCGAAAGTGGTTGAGCAAATCGCTGGCTGGAGAACTACTCGTTGGACCGTCGGGAACAGGGGCGGAAGAAGCGGTTCTAAAGGATCCGTCAGGGAGTAAGGAAGTATTCTATGCCCAGAACGGACAATGGCATCAGGTTTACGGAATCGTCCTGCGAAAGGGGGGGGCTGGGGGGCTCAAGACTCCTAAGGATGAAGAATGTCCATACCTTGAGACAAAAAAAAGGGTTTCGGGCGAAAAAAAAACGGGGGTCTCGCTGGAAAACAATTGAAAAATGACTCAATACGCAGAGACCGGGCAAGGAGTCCCGGCGGCGCGCAACCGGCGAATCCGATCAGGAAACAGGTGGGTGGTTCAAAACGGGAGAGAGTGACGACTGCAAAACTCCTCTAAAAGCCACAAAAGAAGGATAGAAACACAAAAGGGGGGATAGCTTACAACCGGTTATTCTTATCATAGTATTGTGATCTCCTCAAACAAAAAGCAAAGAGGATATAAACGACAAAGGCGAAACATGAGGGAAAGAAAAACCACAGGTTTGTTAAGGGAGGGGACGGTAAGAGGGCTTCACAGAAGGGAATTTCGGAGCGCAGTATCCCCTCGATGCCCGAACGCCCGAAAAAAGGATCCCTTTGGACAAACTGCGTCAAGAGGGGAGAAAAAAGGTACCGCCGAGGAGGGGAGGAGAGGAACACCTTCAGACCAGGGCCATGGCCTTCACCTGCAGAACAGGAACCAGCCACTTCGTGGAAAAAGCCTTACAAGATCACCTCGAGACAGTGAAAAAAGAGGGATTCGCCGGGCAGGGAAGGGGGGAAGAAAGGAGGATCGGAGGCATCGGCACAAAACCGCTCGATAAGTGAGACACAACACAGAACGCGCTTTGAAAGACTGAAAAAGGAAAGAACAGCACGCAGAGAGGAAAACTGAAACTCGAGAGCAACCTCTGTGCACAGAGTCGCTGAGGCAAGGTGAAAGATGTAAGCTCCTGAAAACTTGGGGAAAAATCGCCAATTTCATTACCGGAAAAGGAAAGAAGGAGGAAGTAAAACCGGGTGGAACCACGACCTTAAGTGATGCGTGAACCGAGCCGTAGAAATTGGGACGAAAAAAAGACTTGACAAAAACAGGAAGTCGGCCCCCCCCACTGCTGGGGTCGATGCGGGGCCGTAGGGGAAGGAAACAAAACTAGTAACGGAGACAAAAATCCACGTCTCTTAAAAGGGAAAAAAATAATGGGACCAACTGGGGAAAGGGAAAGTGACGTGGCAACTCGTCCCCAGGTTTCCGCGGTTTCCGTCTTCTCCCGCACGGTTCTGGGGCAGGCATTCCTCAGTCACCTAAAGAAAACATGTCGGTCGCTGAAAAATTGTCTAAAGAAGGAACAGAGTCTCGCAGCCATCAGGGGGTGAAACCTCTCCCCCTCAAGGCCCGGGACCGATCTCAACTTCTCCAAAGAAGAAACGCGCTCAGAACAATTGACAAAAAGGAAGAGAAAGCACAGACAGGAGAAAAAAAATGGAGTCCCTGGGGGGGGGAGAAGAAAAACGCGACCAAGGACATGACGGTGAAAGCAGGAAAAAAGTATTTCGTTCCTCGGAACGGGCTTACCCGAACGCGCTATCTTCCAAATAGCGTCCGAAACTGACCAATAGGCGACTATTTCTGTCGCAGGATGCAAGAATAAGTCAAAGGGAAGGAGAAGATTAGATTACTGAAAACCGACCTCTGCGTTATGGGCTATAGCGGTTCATTCCAAGGAAACGAGAACACATTGCAAGAAAGAAAGAGTTTAAGCGGTCAGAGAGTATAACGGAGGGTTCAGCCTCAAACCGTGGACTTACGGAAAAAGAGCGGAACCCTTCTACTGTATGAATGCAATTCGCAGTTAAAAAGAGACCGGGTCAGACTGCACCTACCGAAAACTAACTCGATCTCAGCGAAATACGGGTTGGCCCAGTGCACGGACCTCCGCGATCAAAAAGTCAAATGCACGCCGTTCTAAAAGGGCATGGGAAGAAAGAAAGTTTTTAAGTGGAAAGTTTTGAGGTGTGATAGGGTGGTGCCTTGAACCGCACAGCCTGCGAAACCGAGCACAACAAAAAAAAATCTCTGGGAATTGGGAAAAAGGGGAAACCCTACGGTGAGCCAGGTTGTTTCCGGGGGTTTTTGAAGTGCGAAGAGGTGTTTACCGCGATTTGACGAGATCTCTCAAGGGGGTCGAAAGACTAAGGGAACACTAGGTAGATTGATTCAAAAGCCATGTAACAATATAGACGGAAAGGCTTGAAATGGACGATAAGGAAGGGACTGGGAGTGGAAAGCTGATTGACGGTAGACTGATGGAAAGACCAACTGCGAAAAATTTCATATGGAAGGGGGATTCGTGAGAAAAGACCAGTGCCGTTAAGGGGGAAGGAATCGATGGGGCTGGCATGGCCCAGAAAATACTTCGAAAAAAAGGCATCGGGAAAAGGGAAAAAAAAAACGGAGTGATAGAAGCGAATATTCGAGGTAGCGGAACGATCGAGACAAGTGGCCACTGGTAAGATCCGTTGAAAAGAAAACAAAATTTGTTTGTGTGAATAGAGGGACTGGTCACCTAATTCCGGCGTGTGAAATACGAGTCGCACGTACAACATGTCGTCAGCGTCTAGTTGTCTCGACTTCGGAAAATTGATGGAGAGGAAGATGAAAAATTTTTCCTACGAGGTTAGGCCCCACCGCCACACAGGCAACGCCAAGCCGGACCACAGCGCTGGAAAGGGTTCAGTCTCGGGGAAGGGGAGGAAAAGACGGTGAAGGGAGGGAGGATCTGGAAAAAAGTCGGGGGTGGAGGTCTCAGGGCTAACACCGGGCGCCTCGTCGGGTGGGAAGCCACCAGGTCAATATTGCGAAGCTGAAAAAGAGAGGGGTCCAGATAGAAAGAAAAAAGGGAAAAATCTTGAACCTTACAGCGGAGGACATTCTTAAAGCGCGTTTCGCGAATCGGCGAGACATCGACTTGCGTTCGAATATCACTACCGTCGAAACGTAAAGAGAAGAAAGGGAGGGCAAAAAGAAGCGGGATAGAGGCCTGAAGGTATCAGGGATTCGGAGGCGGACACACCTTACCTGTTTGAACTCGACCAAATTGCCGCAGCACTGGTCTGGGAAAGACACGAAAAAAAAAAAAACGGGAGAAAAACGGGGGGGGGTTCGGTAGGGGAGGAGAGGTAGGAACCATAGCGGGACAGCGCTCGCAAGAAAACGCAGGCGAAGTCGTATCCAGGGAATGGGGTTGTCGGGCGGCCGAAGAGCGGTGGACGTAAGCCGGCCGGTTAAAAATCCAAACTAAAAGAGAAACCAAACTTGGGGGGGAAGAGGGAACCTATAATGTAGATAATATCAGAGAATCTCTGATCTTGGGAGTAAAAAAAGGAGGAGGCAAGACTAGGAAGAAAAAGAGGAGGAAGGTCACAGGGGGGGGGAACGGGAAGCGCGAAATCAAAAAAACATTCGAAGTCAGCTAGAACCTCGAAGGTGTCGATGCGTTCGGCACGAAACCGCAGCCGATAAAGTGTCCACGCGCTTCCCGTTAAAAGGGAAAAGAAAAACAGACCGCAAAGGCCCCTGATCGACTGAAGGGCGCGGCAGCGGGGCGACATCAGGGAAATCGCTTTTGCTTCACGTAAAAAAAATAGGGAGGGAAAGACCGTGAAAGGGGGGAGAGAATGACACAGTCCCCTTCGTGGGGAAAAAGGGAGGGGAAAAGTAACCTGGGCGAACCCCACGCAACAGAAGGTAAAGTGCCCCCGGGGGGAAAAAACGATTCAACCGTAAGAGAGGACTAATCTTGACATAACGAAAATCGCAATGGGCAGCCTCGTCCAAATACGCCCCAGTCGTGAGAAGGGGGAAACTGGTTCCAGGGGAAAAAAAAGAAACTGCGCCCAATCAGACTCTCTAAGAAATCGGTCACCGCGCACGGTCAAAGAGTCCGCGCTCAAGCACGGAAATGAATGCAAAAAGGCATTCACATGGGGCCACTGAGTAGTCTGTGGCAAAGGAAAACCGAAAGAGGCACAGTGTGAAGCTCTACCACCAGACTCGTTGCGTAGTTAAAACATAATCAAAACCGAGAAAAGAGGCTACGGATCAGGAGGGAACCCCCAGGTAGGGGAGGAAGATCCCGCTCCCTGGTATCTGGGCTTGGCTGTGCACGGCGTTGTCCGTGGACTGGTGCATTCTGATTCAAGTACTCGGTCAATGAAAAGGGGGGGAAAGAACCCTCGAGAAAACAAACGACGCCGTGGAACAGTGCGCACCACGTCGTGCTTATCGACCCCCGGCAAAGCAGCAGAAAACCGAGAAGGCCCGTGGTAGCCTTCTGAATCTCCTCGAAGGGTCCATGGTTCGACTTCGAAAAAACCAGAGATTAGTTAAGATATCAGCAACCGCTCGTGAACCGGTCGCAAGCAGGGAACGCCCATTAAAAGTGCCACAACCCGCGCTCCTCAGCTGGGACCTAGAGTGAGAGATTTGTCGGCCCTGCCGTCGGCATATCGTTCACTCAACCACGAACAGGGGAAAACAAGGTGGGGAAACGACCTAGGTAGGCTTGATAGCCAGGAAGATGATCTGTGCTATGGCTGGGAGGCCATGAATAGAATTTCCTAAAATAAAGTAAGGAAGGGCGGTTATACGGAGCGAGTCGGAGGTGACTGATCTACAAGTGTGAGGATGAACTCCGAAAGTGGAAAACAAGGAAACAACCTGAGGAAATCCAGGCTCCACCCGTGATCGGTTAGCTCGAAATCCACAAGCAAGAGGGGAAGAATGCCTGGAACGGGAAGGGCGGTCAAGCGGCATCATTTTGCGGCCCACACCTGACGACACTGGAAAAGAAAGGGAAGAAGCCGAGTCATATCAGAAAAAAAAAAAAACGAGGTTATAACTATAGGGGGAATCGCGATCCTGCACGGAACGTGCTAGCGCAATTGCAAGGCTCACTTCCATGAAGAACAGACTCCCTGCGCGACTTTACAAAGAGGGAAAAAGAGTAATTGTGTTCCGGAAAAAAGAAACGTGATCAGAGGCTTTCCTTGGCATGTTTTAGCCGTTGGACGGGGGGAGGCGGAGGTCAGGCGCAAAAAATTGAAATTGGGTCGCGCGAAGTCTACGAAGGGGAGATAGGGAAGGGTAATCAGGCAAATATCACACAGACGGGACCTCGTGGCGACGAAAAACCGGGGCTGCGTTCAAACAGTATGGCACGGGTAGTCGCCAACTCATAAAGGGAGAGGGAGGGGAAGGTGGTATAGAAGGGAGAAAGGAAATTGCTCTCGCAGGCGGGGTGCAAGGGCCGCCTGCTTGCTAGAAGAGGCTTCAGGGCCAGTTGTGTCTAACTCTCATAGGCTAGGCACGAATAGCGGGAATCGGTGTCATCAGGAAAGGCCTCTCTCCAAAAGAGAATGAAGAAACAAAAAGGGGACCTCGTCCCTGGATCACCCCTCGATGTTCACTCTGCCCGGGTCGACAAAAACAAGCGCCAGGGAATCTCCACAAGTAAAAATGAAAGAAGGACAAAGAAAGTAAGGAGAAAAAGATACGACGGTCTTAACAAGTGGGGGTGTTCCTACTCAATGACCGGCCACGCTCTTCCGCCACGCGCAACTGGGGCTCGAAAAAAAGGGGGGGGGGTAAAAGTCGTCTGTTTTACCTTGAGGACGTGCTGTCCGGTCGCGCGAACGCAACGCTAACGTTCTTTCACTCAAACTGAAAAAAAGTTTGGGGAGGGTGACGGATCTCTGGTACTGCAGCACGCAACACTATCGTGAACCAGGTGGGGCGAGTCTGAAAGAGCCAAACGGGCCAGGATGCCCCTCGAAATAAGTTGAACCGCGCGGTGACAGGTTCACTCTTCCGCCGGCATTGCGATCGGCGGAAGGGGGCTCTCTCTGTGAAGAATTCGAAAAAAGAACCAGGGAGTTGAAAAGGCACATCCGCAGGGAGCAGGCACTATCCAACCGCTCAAATAAAATCAGTGGCGGGGAAAAATAGGACAGGAGGAACTGGCGATAGACGGTCGAAGTGATGCCTGCTGCCAATGAAGGGGCTGGTCACACAGGGCAACGGTCTAAGGGGGGGGGAAAAAGAGAAAGAGTGGTTGCAGAAAGAATGAGGGCCGGTCTCCACCGACTGAAGGCGATAGGTCGATACAAGTCGGGTTGTCGGGCGCCCGGGCTTATCTCCAAAAGGGAGAGGGAGGGGTAAAAGCTGAACTACGAGCCTTGGCGATGATTATCACGAAGTCTGCCGGTGAATAAGAACTTTTCTCTCAAGAAGAGAGAAAAAGAAAACTAGTAAAAAGGGGAAAAGGGGGTTCAGAGAACCAAAAGGGGGACAAGGACTGTCGGTGTTACCACGCGGGACGCGCTTCTTTTTTCAAAAGTCCACAATCGCTTGTCCGAGGCCCAAACCACGGAAAACACCCGAGGGGAGGAGAAGGAAGGGGAGAAGGAGGAAAAAGGGGACAGAAAATCGAACAACCCACTGTGCGCGACCGTTGAACGGCTCGCAAAACCAGCCATTGGGGGCTGACCCAGAAAAATTCATAAAAGGAGAAACAAAAAGAAGGGGAGTCGGACCAGGACAGTTGTTACCAACCTACCCATTCGGGCAAGAGGAATGCCTGGCCGACCCTCATGGATTCACCGCGAGAACCATCCCCATGGACCGGGACTGGAAAGGAGGGCAAGCGCAAAAGGAGCAATGAAATGACAAGTTTACTCTGGCCTGTGGGGCGAAAGCAACAAGAGGAGGAGGACCGACGCAGGGGGAAATTAGCGCGCATCGTGTGGCCTGCCTGCCACCCAGGAGGGGGGGTCCATTCTTCAGGCGCAGGCCTGCGAATGAAAGGGGAGGGTGGGACCGCTTTTAAAAAAAATTTGCAATGCCGAAGTGTGCCAGGAGTTCGCAGAGAGGGCATCTTATTGCTGTGCTGCGAATCAAGCGATGACCGGACAGCTACGACATCTAAACTTGCCAAGAGAAGGAGGATATACCTCCTGGAGAGGGAAAAGCGGCGGACTGGCGTGCATGCTTTGCGGCGTCTTGAATAAGTATGTCGGCGGTCGATAGGTGGCAAGAGCGTATTCGGGACGAGTGAGATGGCATCTCTCCCGGGCCGTGATGCTAGCTGCAAGGAAAGAGTGGACGAAAAAAGATCGGGAGGAACGGAACGGACGCAGGGCCAGTTGAACACGGAACGGTGAAGGTCGCCCCGGGCTGAACGCCGGCATCACCTTGGGGGGATACGGACGAGCGAGGGGTGCCCCCCTTGGCCGGAGAGTGGAGATAGCTCTTCTCTCCGTATGACCTGGGTCCCAGGGCAGGGTGAAGGGTCGAGAGATTAATCCGAGATCACCGGTGTTTTGAGGCTCAGGATTCCGCAGGTGCTTCGGGTGTCGCCCTGCCAGTCCAAGTACACGGACAAGCACAATGGCAAGTCAAAGAAGGGAGGACTCGCCACACTGCGCGCTCACTCAAGAGACCTTGAAAAATGTAGCGTGCGATTATATTCTATTTGCCCTTTGAGACCATCATTGGATTCCCCCGGAGGTTTGAGGGGATGGGGGAGGAAACCGGAGAGTCTCGTAAATCGAGAAACACGCATGGGGAGGGGACCGCCGTCCTTTCCTACTCTGGGAGAAAAAAGGGACCGGGAGTTGGGAAGCCCGCAGGGGCAGAGCCGTCCATTTTCTGGAACTTCCTTTCACAGGGAACAGAGGGAGAGGTCGAAGGAAAAGTGCACATAGCCGGACAAACAAGCGTCCGTCCAGGCGCATAACTAGGAACGTCAAAAAAGAGGAAAAGGAGGGGGCTGGCCAAGCTCAAAAGTTGGGGCACGCCGGTGTCCGTCCGGAGTAGCGGATCCGGAATGACAAGGGGGAGACACCGGAAAAAAGGTATCAGACAACGGCACTGCGAATCGCGCGATTCATACAACAACAACGGATGAGGAAGATCTGGTCTATGGCACGAAGGAAGGGCTATCAGGAGGGGGGGACGTTGAACGTAAAAAAACAACGCCGGGGGCACCGACGCGCGACACAGCCGGCGGCCCTCCTCTGTAGTGGTTAAAAAAAGCGAGTATGGAAATGGGAGGAAAGGTAAAAAATTGGGAAAGGGGAGTGAAAAATCCTGAAAAGTGGGTTTAGGGACTTGAATCTGCAGGAAGGACCATTCTTGGCAGTAAATCGACAACAGAGGACTACTCAATTCAAGGAGGAAAAAAGTGTGAACGTTCCACGGAGTCCACTGGGCACAGATGTGCAACAGAAAAGGTGTTAAAGGAAGAGAAAGTGCCGTGGGCAAAAAGAGGCTGTGATGGGATGGCCAAGATCTAACGAAAAGACGGCCCGCGACGAGGCGATCAAGATGAAGGGTGGCACAATAAAAAAAGGAAGGAAAAAAAATGGAAAACAAGGGGAGGGGATCACAAGACGGCAGTCTCTAAGCCGAAGTGCGCACGGCACGAGCGACCTGGTTTTAGAAATCAAAAAGGGAAGAAGCCAAGGGGATGACTACTGAGTTCCTAAAAAGGTGACCGGCCCCAGGGCAAGACCGCACGCACTCACGAGGCTAGGCAAGGTTGGAAAAAAAGGGGGGGGGGAGGGAGCTTACTAGGGGGGGCTACAATTAACGGGGGTCTCGCTCTTGGGTCTAACGAGCACGAACGGGGGTGGTGAACACCTTTCTCTCTCCTCCAAAAGAGCATTCGAAGAGCAGTAAGTGGGGCTTCAGGGGCAAGCCCCTGACCAGATCCCGGAAGTCGACTCAGTCTTTTCAGGGTTTACTAGGGGAGAAACGCTGCAGAAGAGGGGGAAAAGGCTTCAAAGGGGTTTTAGCCGGATGATCCGCGAGGAAACCAGGACGATGAAACCCCACAGCATCAGGAGCAGCGTCTGGAAGGAAGAGACGGGGAGGGGGACGGGTAGCTATAAGTCAGCTTGCCCCGGAGGCGACACGAAGTGGCCGGGTAGCCTAAGGGCTCGAGGGGTTGGGAAAGAAGGAGAGTTTCTAAGAACATCCGTCCAAAGCAAAGGGAGAGGGCAGGGTACAAGGTTGGTTCTGAGTGGTGGGCGGCGACGAAAAAAAAGAAGGATCAAAGGAGCAAGAACTTAAACATCCAGGAAGAAGAACGACAAAGTTCCCTGTGCTGATTCGGTCGCATCTGGGAGACTGGAGCGAAAAAAAAACGGAGAGGAAACAAGACAGAGAAAGGAAAGAATCAAGACCAAGGAAACCAAGATGGTTGACCCGAGAGAGAACAGCGAAATACGAAAATCGCAGAATACGAACCCGGCGATTCATCCCGACAAAACACTGACCACGGGAAGCGTCGCCGAGTAGGAGGGGAGACGGTAACTCCTCTAAGGAAGGAGAAAAAAAGGACAGAAACTAAAGGGGAGAAAAGAAAAGACCAAAACACATCACAGAACAGCCCGGCAGCAGTCAGGACAGTACATTCCAGAACAGGAGCGTCGCCGCGTATGGGGGAGGGAAAAACAAGGGAGGAAAGGCGACTGAAAATAATGTACATGACGCGCGGGAAGGGAGTCACCCAAGGCCGAAACCAGACTTGGCTTAAGAATGAACATTTCGGCCAAAAGGGGATCTCGGAAAAAAATCGAAGAAGTGCGACTGCCTTTGTCACCCGGTGCAGAGGAGGGAACCTTTGAGAGAGGCAAGAAGGAAAATTGTTGGTAAGATAAAAGACCCTGGAGGGGCCAGACCGAAGGACAAAGGGCCCGCGCGACCAACGAACTCGTCTTTGCGGAGGGAGGGAGGGGCAACGAACGGACAGCACTAACTCTAACACTCTCAAAAACCGTGAACCAAAGTCTCTTCGACAGCTCCAGGAAAAAAAGGGGGGGGGGACGAGGGGCGGCCGGGCGGAAGGAGGCAGTTCAAAAAAAAACCGTTGCCTATCAGCAAAAGCCACGTGGACAGCCGGACAAAGGAGCACACAGGCCTCGCGCCTTGAGAAAAGTGAGGACTTCAGAAAAGGAAGTGAACGTTGAACGGGCGGGGAGACTGGTACTTGGGGGGGAGTGCTCTGGATAGGACTCGAGTGACGACCATCCGGATCGACACATCGGCATCTAACCTCGGAAAGGCCGTCTGCGGATCCTCAAGGTGCAGGAAGCAAACTAGAGAGGAAAGCTTTTCGTCAAGACTAACAGGCAATCTGCAAGGGCGTTGTAATTGGGAAAAAACAAGGAAAAAAAAAGGGAAGACGGGGGGGGGACACGACAGAGTACCCGAGGAAGAGGCCAGGACTTGGGCAGGGCTGGACGAGGAACCAAAGGGGGTGGGTTTCCAGAGGGAAGGGAGACTGGAACCTGTAAGCAAGCCGGAACCCCTCCGACGCCAACACCAAGGGGAAAAAGGAAAAGCTTAACCGGGGTGGAAGCTAAAACGCGCGGGCCGCCGAAAAGAGTTGAAGGCATGGACACGGTAGGGAAAAACCAGGGCCACCAGCTAAGAGAAAGACGACGGAATCCGCATGGATCCAATGATTAACGAAGATCGAGGAGGGAAGGGGAGGAATTAGACGTGTGTCGTTCGTGTCCTGGTCATTACAAGGGCAGGACCGCCGCACACCTTAATGGAAAACTGGGACTGGTGAGGGTTTTCAAAATTCAAAGCTTAAGTAATTTTGACAAATAGCGTTAGAGCTCGTGTCGGTTCTCAGTAAAGAGCAGGTGTTATGCTTCTGGGTTGGCTCATGTTACTAGTGGTCCTATAATTTTTCGCTTCTTTAACGTGCGCTAGTAGGCATCGTTTTGGGTGTTTGCTTAAGGGGAGTTATGTCGGTCCCACTAGATGAGGGGGGGGGTTCTAGAAGAGAGGGAAGCGATAGGGTAACGGGCGTGGTAGGGAGCGGGGGGGGGGAGGCGTTGGGTGAGTAGTATAGGCGGGACATATGACGGGGGGTGGAGGGAGCGGAAATGAGTGGTTTAGGTGGAAACAAGGGGCTTGGGATGGAGAAAGAAGGAACAAGAACCTGGGAGAAGACGGGTGTCGCGGGTCTTTCAAAAGTCAAGTGTGGAGCAGGTGCAGGAGGGACGTTTCCGTTTGACCTACGGGGTGAGAGAGAAGGGAGTGAAATAGGAAGAAACGCGTTGGACAATCGTACGCTACGCGACAGCGAGCCGAACGCTGAAAAAAGTAATGAAAGGGGGTAGATTTGGAGGAAACGAAAAAAAAGGAGAGTCGTGCAAGATCGCCGGCTGTAATTGTCTGGTGAGGGGAACATGTGCGAAAAACTACAAAACAGCCGCCGAAAGCGAAAGGTGACAAAAGGTCTTAAAGGTTCACCGATCTAGCAGAGAAAGGAAGCCACCAGTGACCGCCGAAAGAAGGACGTCAAAGGAGGAAGGAGGGGGGGGGCTACAGAAAAAGAAATCACTTCAAAGGACAGCTAAAGAAACAGGACCCCAACCATGACCAGAGTACCAGGAGGGGGAAAAAAAGGGGGATGGTCTAGGGAGAAAATGGGAAATTAATACGCGAAAAATCCCATACAATGAAAAAAAATACGCCGCGGCTGGCAGTTTACCGAGGCGGCGGCCGGGGACAGGGCAGGGGGGAAGGATAGGGGGGCAGCGAAAGAAAAAAAAGAAGTAATGGGGAAAACAATTCAATCGGCGTGGTCCGCCTATCAGAGGGGAGAGCGCCGGGGAACCAGGGGATGAGGGTCAAAAAGCAACAGGCTGAACAACACAGTTGAAAAAGAGACAGGAGGAGACAAAAAGGTCGAAGTTTCTAGTCTGCTGGGGGAAGAGAATCGTTCAAGTCGGGAAAAAGGCCAGGGAAAGGTGACTAACCTCTCGAAGGCAAGACGTCGGGGGGAAAAAAAGGGAAAAGAAGAAGGGTCGGACCACAAGGAACTACTCCCCTTCATCATGGCCAGATGGCGCATCCGGCTGGGGGGAAAGAATGGGATGGTCAAGGCGCCGGGGAAGGGACCGCTGTGAGGGGGCGGCTAGGGGGAAGGGAGACCAAGGAGGAAAAGCTTGTCCGACGCAGCTAATGACGGGTAAGGTGTGGGGTAGGCGGCCAGGGGGACAGCAGGGAGAGTGGGAAGCTAAACCTCCGCGAAGGAAAACGATAAGGGGGAGAAAGGGACCAGGAAAATGTCAGGGGGGATGTAGATAAAAAAAAGGACCGCAGGGATCTTGTGAGTCTCTCATCAAAAACAGAAAAGAGAAGCGGAAAAATAAACGGAAGGGGAAAGAGAACACGCGAACTCAATACCGTCACTGGAGAACGCCGGAATCCAACCTCGGGCAGACGGCAACCAGATAGAGCCACGACCCCCGAACTGAAATCGAGGAGTTAGTCCAGGGGGTAAAAGAAAGAGTAAAGGAAAAGGAACAACGTATAGACAATGATCTAAGTGGAAACCCGCCTCTGGCCATTAAAATAAAGGAGGGCGAACCCAGTGCAAAAAAGGTAAGAAGGGAAAGAAATCACGGGGAAAAAAAACGCTTTTTTAGTCATGCTGTCCGTCTGCAAGAATCACAAAGGGGACTGAAGACAACGGGTCGTCAAGAGACCCTAGCTTCTGTGTGCGGAAATAAAACAAGGGGGGAGGCGGGGAGTGCAAAAAAAAAGGCGTCTTACACCGTGCCATCAGGGCAGGGGTCGGCGAAGGTAAAAAAGGGACGACTGTCAGATGGGGGTTAGGATGCGGGGACAGAATCAAACTAATGATGTGTAAACTTTAGTTGGGAGTTGGATTGGTCTGTCTGCCAACATGTGAGAAAAGGGGGGGACGGGATCCAGAAACAACCTGACTACGTGTGGAGGGCGGCGAAGGAGCCGTCTATCAGTCCAAACACTGATTGCCATGAGAATAATTAAAGGGGAGAGAGGAACCGCGTCAGTCAAAAAAAAAGAGGGTTGCTGGTTGACGTGGCCTTGACAAAACAGAGTAACTCCGTCGAAACTTTGGGAAAAGGATCGGCCAAAATCGGAAGCTGTCGGGTGGACAAAGGGCGTGGACAGTCGGACTGAAAAAACCCATGAAAAGATAACGATGAGAGCTTTACAACTTTGGTTCGGACCGGCGGGACGGAGTCGGGGGGTAGGGGGAAAAAAAACTCAGGACCGAAACTGCAGCAAGGGAAATAAGCAAGGAAAAGTCTTTCGAGCATAGGGAAAAAGCCATTCCACTCCAAGAAATAAGAGAAAGGTGTTCCTCTTAGTCCTCAAAAGAGAAACCACTGAGAGAGCTCAATAAAGAAAGAGAAGGGCCCTAAAAGGGTTCGTCTAGGAGTCCTTTCAGATAGAAAGTCTAGGTTGAGACATCAAAGAAATTCGGAAGGGGTCGAAGAGGAAGAGGACACGGGGAGGAAACCGACGAGAAAAAGGAGAAAAACTTTCAGAAAAAATCCAAACCCTAGTGTCAGCACTCAACACTTCACCCAGCGCTGTCGCGGAAGAAAGAAAGGAACCTAACCAAAAGCGATCTCAGAAACAAATGAAACTTAGGAAAATCCTCGCAACAAAACAACGTAGAAAGGGGGGGGAAAAATATCTTCCTTTTAAAAACATAAATGCGGTTGGAGAGAAGGGCCATGACAAAGCTTTCCCACCAGCTACAAAAAATCTTCTAGAAGGTGTTGGCTGGAACTGGAGGGTAGATGGAGGCGTTCAAGAGGGGGAACTATGTGTGTCAAGAGAGAAGGGGGAAGGACAAGGAAGGCACGTAAATCCTATTAAAAAAATTAGAGTCTAACATTCATATAAAGCTCGGACCTCGGCTACCGCACGGAAAAAGGCGGGGATGGCAACCGGGGGGCGGTCTGTCAAAAAAGTCGAGCGGAGAAGAAAACGGAACGCCCGCTGCGGACTTTGCAATTACACGGTCTAGTTCGAAAGGCCGGGGGAAGCGGGGAGACTATCGGAGATGCGGTCTACCCGATAAAACCGGACTGAAGCCTACCGCAGACCCCAAGGAAAGAGGAGTCACAACAGAGGAAATATGCGGATCTTAAGGGAAAGCTCATATACAGAAGAAAAAGTCGGACCAAAACTTATTGACTTCGGGAAATGACAAGGGCCAACCAGAAGGGAGCATTCAGGACCGATAGTGGAGAAAAAACCTACGCCAAAAAAAAGTAATCAAAAAACAAGGCAAATGGCGCAAGAGTTGTGACGGGGAGGCAGCGTCAGGGGGGACCTTGACTTACTTGGAGGAGGCGATACAAACGTAGTGGGTAAAAAAAAAGCACCTAAGGCTGGCAAAATTGAAAAGCATCTAAAATCAAAAATCCAAGGGGTCAAGGAGGGGGAGAAGGCGGAAAAAACCTCTGACCTCTCCGTCATATTTAGGCAATTGGGAACAGGATTCCGAATGTTCAAGTGATGCTCTCAGTTGAGGAGAGGAGTACAGGGGACTCGGTGAAAAACAAGCCCTCTGTGAGGATTCTCGATCGGGGAACGAAAGGGGAGTCAGTCGACAGGGCACTCGATAACGAAGAAAAAAAAACACACACCGGTCAAAAAAAAATGACTACTACACTTTTCTGCAAGGGGGGGGGTGTGTATAACGCGAAGGGAACGAGGGACCGGCGCTGCGGGGGAAAAAGTGGGCAGGGGGAAGGGAGGAGAACGCATCTCTAGGTGCATAAGGAAGGAGCTCAAGGTGAGGACAGTAAGCTATCCCGAAGAGGGGAACACCCATAATTGCAAAAAGTGGGCAAGTGTTGGTTGGGGGGGCTCGGAAGGAAAGCGATCGAGGAAGAACGACCAGAAGGTCGGGGAAGAGAAAGAAGAATCAAACAAAACAGGGGGGCTCTGTCCAAACAGGTCCTTGGCGGCTTAAGAGAAGGGGAGATGGGGGGAGCTCGTATCAAAAAGAGGGAAAGAAAGGGAATCACGAGCCATAGGAAAGGGAAAAAAAAGGTAAAAAAGTCAGATATCCAAAATTGGAATATCTGGAGATCGAGTCCAAAAACAGGAGAGGAAGGACAGTAATCGGAAAGGGAAAGCAAGCACGAACAAAAGGCATTGATCTACGACTTGAGAATAGGGGAGAGAAGGGAGACCGGAGCACAGATAAAGGGATGCACAGCCATGTTAGGCAAGAGAATACAAGTGATACGCCTTAATTCCAATGAAAGCGGTCACTCAAATCTTAAAAGGACATCCAGACATGCACCACTAAATCCAAAAGGGGCAAATCCTATTTGGGCCGGACAACCTGGATGGCTTTGAGGAGGGTGCATGAGGGGAAGGCACATCTAGCACACCCGCTAACCAAAAGGAGGGGAAAGACTGGAAACTAGGCTATTTACAGAAATACGTAAGGAAAAGACGGAGGTCCGATTGGTCACATAGAAAAAAGTCGCTGCAGGGAGGGACGTGTTGATCAGGACGGTGGGTAAGGAGAGCACGGAGGACGGTGCCCATGCACGCAAAGAGCCGGTCTGGTCTACCCCAGCGAGGTTGAGGGGGGGGGGGAGGGTTCGTCAAGAAATTCACAGTTCGACTACGAAAACCGGAAAAAAAAAGATAGGAAGGCATCCGCTCCAGCACTATCTGGAGGGTTCTTTTTCGAGTGCCTTTCAAAGATGTGGGTTCACGACTAGAACCACAGGGAGAAGGAGAGGCTCATCACGATGGGCTAGGGGGGACGTCGAAAAAAAAGAAAAAAGAAGGTCCAAAAAAACAGCAAAAAGTCTGTTTTAATGCCCGGTGAAATGGGGTCTATGAGAAAAAGAAGATTTTCCAAACAAAGGATATGGACTCGGAACTCTCTCTATCGACATGACCAGGAGGCCGAACTGCGGAGGTGACTCCGGGAAAGCCATCGATCTCTAAAAACGTAATCTGAAGGATAAAGAAGCCCTACCACTTTTTGAGAGGGCACAAAGAAAACAATGACATACGTTGGGAACAACAAAAAACCTTGACGTGAGTGAAAAGAAATAGGTAAGAGGAGATCACTAGGGAGAAGAAAGGGGAAATTGCTCGTAAAAAAAACATGACACAGGACTATCCTTAAGAGAACTCAACAAAGGGAAGTGGAGATCAGGGATCTGAGGGAATACGAATCAGGTAACTTGCCTCCAATGGGGGGGAAAAAAACATATAGGGTCTTCGTCTTCATCCCAGAGTAACCCAAAAATAGGTCAGACGGAAGGAACAGATGATCTCAAACAACTTAGGAAAATCAAATCTTATTCAAAGGAAAGTGAAAAGTTCTCGCGAGAGAAGGTTCTCACGGTAAGACAAAAAACCTCTTACCTCACATGCTCAACAAACACAAGAAAAGGGGAAAGTTGGACGAAAAAATCGTTCGCACTGGGCGTGAATGAAGGTGGTCATGGTTGAGGGAAAAGGCAAAAATACTAGCTTGGTAAGTCAACTAAGAAACGGGCGACGCCCGATGACCTGCTTGATGTCCGGAAGGGGGGGCAAAACAATATTCAGAGCGGACACGGGTAGAAAACCAGGGGAGGAGAAACTCCTTCTGGTCTTATTGGCATCAAACTGTTCGGAATTCTTTACCACGGGGATGGCCGTGATGGGGAAGGGGAGGGGGCATGGCGGGACCTGAGGAAAAAATGCCGGCAGGGGGGCGTCTCGACATTGCTTTGCTAGCAAGTAACCTATCGGGTTCCGTAGAAGCAAGGGGGCAGACCCAAAAAAAGTTGAAACGAGGAAACCTCCACGCGGCCGGGGACGAGGAGAAGGGAAGGGAAGAAAAGGAAACACGTCTTCTTGCAACCGGTCGTCAAAAGGCGATAGAACAAGGGGGGGGGGGGGTGGGAAGAACTACTGGGAAGGGGCCATAGGCACGCAAGAACGAGGCTGGCCAGAAAAAAGGGGGGAACCGGTCGGCCCGACTTGTTACTATGTACGGAATCACATCGGGGAGAAAGGGAAAAGACGACGAAGTGGGGTGGTCACGGTAAAAGGGGAGGCCGGGAAAAAGACCACTCAGGAGAAGAACAAGAAAAAGATATCACCAAACAGGCGACACAGCGCGCTTGGGAAAGGTCTCAAGCGGGAGGGGAAAGGGGAGAGAGAGGGGCTGAAGAACGTTCAAAAGGAATGGTCAACTAACAGGGGGGGTCGGAAGAGGGTACGAAAAAGGGAAAAGAAGATATGTCACCTAAGAAAAAAAGGGAAGCATTTCAATCGGGGGAACAAAACGCATGGGGTTCTGGAGGCGGATCGAAGAATGCCGCTGCCAAAAAAGGGGGAACCGGGAGGTGGTCTCAGGGAAAAGGGGGTGTGTCTCGGAAAAATTGTGCGAAACACCGAGGAAGTCCAACACTGGAGGAGAAAATAAAATTCCTAATGGGTTAGGGCCGGCACGAAAGAGGTGGAAGGAAAGAAGAAAAAGAACGGTAAGGAAAAATTCCAGGTCAGACGGGACAAAGAAAGGAAGACCCTACTTTTATAGCAGGAAAAAGCAAAGGTAGGGAAGAATATCGCATCGATAGGGGGAAAGATCTCACAAAAAAAGGGGGAAAGAGAAGAGAGAGAGAAAAAAAGAAAAAGGGTACACCGCAGATCAAGACATGAGGGCGATATAAACAACCTGCGTTGGTTCCGAGCGTGGTAAACGGCGGCAAACGAACCAGGGGGGGGTGGGAGAGGAGCGATACTTCAAAAAGGAAGAAAAAAAGGCCGTAACAAACCAAGAACGGATCTAGAACAAACTCAGAAACGAAAGAGTCCCGGTACCCGGACGCGGGATGAGAACCGACAAGGAGAAAACACATAGCAAGAAACCGTCAGAAAGGAAAAAGAAACTGGAAGGTCAAAGCACAGGGTGCCATCCGCAAAAGGGCGAGATCCGGACAGGAAGTATAAAGATGTGACCTGATGCCAAAGCAAGCGCGTCCCTACGAGGGAAGGCAAAATCTCGGATCTTTCAAACTAGGGGGAGAAGCCACAGGGGTTCTAGGGGGAAGGGGCCAATAAAGCGAAGTCAAAAAGGTGAGAGGAAAGAGCATCCGCCTGGGAACAATCCAGAGAGGGCCGGCAGCAGGGAAGTTGATCGCGCCTGCCTCCTACCTTTGGTAATCGATCTGGGAAGTTATGAAGGGAGGGTTGAAAGCCGCGCCAATCGGACAGGGGAAAAAGGTCACTCCCAGGTACTCACTGGAAAACAGAATGACTAGAGGACTTCAACCATGGGAGAGAGGGCAAAGCCGCAAGAGGGGAGCAGGGGGGAAGTGGCGTCGAGTAGGAACAGGAAGATGAGCTTGGGCGACCGGAACTTAGAAAAAAACTCAAAGGGGCCGACGTGGAAGGAAGGCCGGGGCCGGCGCACCCTGAGGCGTTCAGAGAGAAAGGGGGGAATCGTTGTGCAAAAGCACCGTGTCTGCCGAGCGGAGCGGCATCGATTTGTGAACCGCTAAGTAGGACGACGCATCAATCGACGCGGAAAACCGGAACTTCCATGCAACTCACCTTGGGACGAAAGCAGTACGAGAGAGAAAACTAAGTTCAAAAACGAAATCTCTGGGGAAAAAAACACCGTGACAGAAAGCAAGGACGTGCGTACCTATTCATAGTCGCGAGGTGTGAACCATTGGACGATTTCCATAAAAGCAAGCGGACAGAGGGAGCGGTCGCAGCTCGGGAGGGGGGAAAATTAGCCGTCAAACCACAAAGGCCAAAAAGAGGAACGCCCGCAGAGGGAAAAAGGAAAGAGAAAAGTCTGGTTTCAGCTCCAGACCGATCCGCGGTAGAACATTGCGCGGGAGTCCGTCCAGAAAGGGGAAAGTCAAATCCCACTACTCGAGAGCAGCACGTTCCTAAGAAATCCCAAAAATAAAAGAAAGATATACTCTGATTTAAGTGCGAACGGACTCGCGAGCAGCCTGGGGAAGAATTTTTCATGGGGAAGACGCTGCGAGAAGACGCCACGGGCAACACGAGACGTGGGATGGACTGACTACTCCCGGTTAGGCTGTGAGGGAATGGGGAACAGGTGGGTATCATGTCGGGACGCGGATCAAAGGCTCGCCGTGTAAGGGAAAGAAAACGCGCCGAGCCTTGGTGCTTGCTGGCGGAAATAAACAAGATCGAAGGAGAAAGTCTGCGTACCGACTGTTGCCACCTGAGGAAGCACTGAGGGGGGACTCTACCAGCCAGGGGAAAGGGCTTGATGGGCGTGAGGAATCATCGTGTCCGGGCCTTTATAGGTCGCTACGGGGGGGCACTGTGGACCCAGGAACCAGGGGAATGAAAGCCGCACAGCATCGTGCCGAGGAAACATCGTGGATCTTGGTTGTCAGTGAGGGGAATCCAGGCCCCTGAAAAGAGCTGTACTGCACTGGGGGGGTAAGGGGGATGACCGAAAAGGTGAAGCGCTCTGGTTCAAATGTACTAACGAAAGGAAGTCACCGGCGTAGGGGATTCAGCGAAGATCAAACCGTAGGTAGCGGAACACTTAAAAACAGGCCCGGCACACCGAAGGGGGGAACAATGCAAATGCACCTCCAAGAGCTTGTCTCTAGAAAACCAAAAGGTTGGTACCGTGAGGAGGGCTCCATTGAGGACAGAGTAAGTGCTGTTACAGTTATCAAAAGAACCGAGGGGTGGGCGAACGAGGCCAAAGTGGCAGCTTCTTTTTAAAGACCCGACCTCATAAAGAAGGTACAATGTTCATGAAAGGAGGAATAGATCAGGACTGCACCGCAGCGAGCTTTAACAAATCGGTCCAATAACACTAGGACTTTTTGAAAACAATAGAGTAGGGAATCGTAGGGAGAGGAAAGAGAGGGAAACGTTTACGGACGAACGAAGTCAAAGCAACTCGTATCTACAATACCACAGGTGGGAAGCCTGGAGGACACAGAGGAGGAGAAGAAACTTAAGGATGACTCTACTCTGCCAAGCCAATACCGGGTGGAAGGGAGATCCGTTCACAAGTATCCTGGCGACCGGGGTTGGACGCGGGAAAAAAAGAGGTGGCATCTCCCAAACTAGGCTGCTCCCCAAGGGAGGGGGAGGTCAAGGTGAGAAAGAGTTTTGAGAGTGCAAGGAGGGATGAGAAAAAAGGATTGCCTGCCTAAATGACCCGACCTGACCAAAAGAAAGAAGAAAGGTCTTTAGAAGAAAATTAATCAGTAGTAGGGTGAGCTCTGATCACAAAACAGAAGATCAACACGTCATCACAAGAAAGGCCACGCGGGAAAAGAGGGGCACGACCGCGGAGATCGACATCCGAAACCTAAGGGGCTTCCCGCTCCTCAAGGCCACTGACAAGAGAGAAAGGCGCAGAGAAAGAAACAAGTGACTCAAGCGCGGCAAAAGACGAGAACGTTGACAAAGTAAGACATCAACTTAGTACCCTTCTTCCATAGGAAGAACCTCTGTTACTAACGCGGCCAAAGGAAAAAGAAGACTAAAGTCCTGGGAAGAGGCCTTGCAGGGGAGGAGAGAGAAGCAGACCTCCTTACAAAAGCTTAAAAAAGACATAAAGGGGGAAAAGACTGAAGAAATACCAGCCGAGAAAAAAAAAAAAAGTTAGCCCTCGGAGAAAATAAACCTCGGAATCACTTCCTGTAATCCTTTCACTGGGGGGGAGAAGGCTGAACTCCTCGAACATGTGACCAAGGAGACGGGGAACCGGAAGAGAAGGGGGGACCAACCAAGCGGCACCGTTGGCAGCAGAACCGGGAGAGGACTCGTCGCTAAACCGAAACACTTCCACAGGTCTAAGAGACTGAAACTGTAAAAAGAAAAAATGGCTCCTCGAAAGAAGGAGGGAAAGGCAGGAATTAGGCCGTTCAAAGGGGGGGGGGGAGAGTAGAACCGAAGATCGAGCATCATGTGGAAAGACGGAATCGTCTATTCAAACGCAGCTGAAACTTTCTTAATAAAGGGAACCAATCTCAGCTGTCAACACAAGGGGAAGAGTGGTCAGGTCAACCTTTGGGGACGAGTTACGGTGTGGGAAAAAAAAAAAGAAGTCTAACCCGCCAGAAAGCTAGAAAGGAACTCGTAGGGAAGGGAAAGAGGAGGGCCTGTCAAGAAGAGGTCAAACTGTTAAAAAAAAAAGCAACCCGTCCAGGAGAAATCCGCCGCGAAAGAAGGGCTCACAAAAGGCGGGGGGGCGGGGTGGGGGGGGGGGGGGGGGGAAAACTGGGTTAAACTCATCCCCGGGATTTAAAGAAATAGGGCAATGACAGAAAATCGAACCAGGTGGAAAAAAAGCAAGCAGGACTGGCCGATGCGCAGTCAACACGTAGAAAAACAGCTCCATACTTCGGAACGCCCACGCACCGCTGAGAATCAAAAAACAGGAAAAACCACTTACCTCTTTCAAACCGGTTCTCAGGAGGGACGGACATCGAGGGAGAAAGAAAAAATATCAGCGCGGGGAACGTTGCTCTATCGGAAAGAGAAAAAATACGTGGAACAACTCTCGATAGGTGGCGCGGTCGCTTTTCAATTACGAAAAAGAAAAAAGGGCGATACAACCTCCTGCTCCGTATGGGGGGAGTGAGCTTAACAAGGGGAAAAAATTGAGGTTCTTAGCGAAGGGGAAAGGGGGACAGCTCCGCCATGGAAAAAGAAGGGACGCGCATAGATCTTCTGGAAGGAAGAAGAAAGGGACTCTGGAAGATTCTTCAAAAAAACCGGGGGCTTCGTTCAAAAATGGCTGGGTTCGAAGAGACTCAACACATGCGTTCGCACGGGCAAAATGCTGACGCGATGGAGGGTCCCATTGAAACAACAATGGCTTAACTAAAAAAAAAAAAGTTCGAGGATCGAAAGGAGGACTCATCGCGGTGCAAAACCTGGACTGTTCCTTAACCGCAGACCCCCAAATGAATGCAACAAAGGCAAAGCTCAAACTGGTCGAATGGTCGAAAAGCAGGCTACTACCATGTCAGGGAAAGTGCTCTGTGAAGAGTCCTTGCGTACTCAGATACAAACTAGAGGGAACAATACGTCACCCCCACAAAACTAAAGGCTAAGAAAGAGAGCACTTTGGACCCGCCGTCCGTGTGAGTAAAGCTTACTTGACTTTGTCGAGAAACGTCGGGGGGGAAACGCCCCACCTTTGCTTCGTGGGGGAAAAGGAAACAGACCGAGAAGTCTATCCGGACAAAGTGAGGAAGGGGTAGGGATCAACAGGGAGGCTGTGCAGCAGAGGTTGGACCACCAGGAAAGGAGGATAAAAAGTTCGACTTGACGGCTATAGGAAGGAAGAACCTACGACTCGTGACGGAGGTAAACGACTTTCGGGGGCCTAGGAAAACGAAAGGACCAGGGTGACCTCTCAAAGAGAAAGGGCCCTTGCATGCAAAATGCACTAAATGACGGGCTGGGGAAAACCTGAAGACGGAAGTGGGGGGAGGAGAGCAAGGTCCAAGGGAGAAGAAACACGGGTGTTCTCGGCAGAAAAAAAAGCGACCTCTTAAAAAAATTGAGTCTAAAAGCCCTCAGTAGAAAAAAAGGTCATCGGCATGTGGGGGAGTGAGCCAGAGATCGGGGGGGAGTACTGCCAAGGTCGTGCCGCAGACACAAGCCGGGAAAACTCTTTGACCTCAAGCTCTTCCGGGGCGAAGCGGCATTGTGATAAAAGATAAAAAACACGGATGAAGGGGAAAGAGATAAAAAGGAGAAAACAGATGCTTCAGCAAATCACAAGATCAAAACCGGTCTGGTGTGAAGAGGACATCTGAACACGCCCGCGGTTCAAGAAAAAAAAAGAATGCAAAACCCCCTCCCACACAAATGAACCCGACGACTGACGGCCTAGAAAGGGTTCAGCCTTTACGCAGGGCACCGTCCTGACGCGCGATAAACCGTGAACAAAAAACCACCAGCACTATGTCGAACCAAGCCAGGGGAAACATGAAAAGTGGTCGAGGTACCGGTCAAACTAGTTTAGGCGTTGGAGGAACCTGCTGGCCGAAAAGAGAACGCTCGTGACCATCATGTTTAAAAAAAAAAAACGAACCTGATGGCAGCTGGAACATT
>Ga0179593_1724080_pt1 | contig 26747 bp, 26 predicted proteins | sample CZODoug2_1_08_16_FD_185931 | JGI IMG/M metagenome (GOLD analysis project Ga0179593, IMG submission 185931) | Vadose zone soil fungal communities from Angelo Coast Range Reserve, California, USA - CZODoug2_1_08_16fungal (PacBio error correction) | ecosystem: Environmental > Terrestrial > Soil >...
CCGTCAGGGGCGTACGCTACAACCAAAAAAGGTGCTGAGCTTTGCGCATTGGACCAGAAAAAAAGGGGAAAGGAGACGCATTGCTTAACTTGCTGGGAAAAGAGGGGAGAAGAATCTTTTGACGGGAAAGGCGGAAGAGAAGCTATAGGTAGAAGAGGAAGGCTCGCTGAACTCACTCAAGAGGAAAAGCTTGCGTAGAAAGAAGACGGTCGAAGCATAAGTCGCAGGGAAAAAAGCCCCGAAGAGAAAAAAACCGTCCTAGCGAAGCCTACTAACCTTGGTGAATACCTGAATCAGGATCAGGAAAAGAGGGCCTGTCGGGATAGATTCGACAGGAACTAGGGCCCAAAACCGCCTCGTACCAAGGAACTGAACGATCCTGATTTGGGGGAAAGAACCTATCTAGCCCTCGGAGGCCGCGGATGTCTTCTGCAATAGGAGGCCTGTCCCAATCACCCGCGACTTGCTCCCGGCTATCGAAAAAGGATAACTCAAAACTCGAACGGCTCGATGAGAAGGGCGCGGTGCAACAGCGTCGAATAAGGGGGGGAGCATGGCAAAACTTGAGACAAATCTGGCGACAGCCTGCACAACGGGAACGGCCCACCTCGTCAGAAGGAATGGCGGCAGCGCAAGTCCTTCGACATCAGAAGAAAATCGCCCAAGAAAAAGAAAGCAGGAAAAAAGGAAGCCGGGAAGGGTAAAAATGAAACGTACTACTCGGTGTTCAAGATCAAAAATCGGCCGGGAATGGTCGTTGCGGCATTCCGGCCTTAGAATAAGAATCGCCAAGCCCCGACGAATTCCCAAACGGAGGGAAACAATGAAATGGGGCCGCTGCCTCGTGAATCTATAGTCGGAATGTGAGGAGCTCTGGAAAAAGACAGTCCGTGAGGAGAAGGATTAATACAAAGCCGCCCCTTAACGCGCCCTGCCCGCTTGCAGAAAGCTGAGGTAGCTTGGGGGGGGAAGTGCTTGAGAACGGAACTACAAGAAGGCGACTGAGGAAACGTTCGAGGTACGCCGTCTTTTAACGCACGGAGGCTTACAGGGGGATTGATTGCTCCCAATCCTGAGAAGAGTCAGTGAAAGGAGGGGATAGTGCCCAAAAAGGACGCTACTTAAGAAAGGAGCCGGGGAGAAAAGGTCCAGCGGCACGACAGAGAGGAGAAGATCGATGGAATTGAAAGCTTTAAGCCGGATCGCTCGATGATACGCGCATTAAAGAAGCTAATGAGTGCTGGGGCCCGCGGCGCTCGCTTATCGAAGAAATGTCGGTGGCCGCCGACTATATCACCTATGTGGTTTGAAAAGGGCGAGGTGCTGGTTGAAGGATTGAGCATGCCCTGCGATACCAAGCGGGAAGGTCAGGTGAGGAGATTGGACCGAGTCCCCCGATCAATCGTTAAGACGATGTAGGAAAGGAGGAGGAAAGAGTTCGGGCGAAGGCTCTGAAAGGTGCATCAAGGCAATGCTTGAAACCGAGAGAGTAGTAAAAAAAAAAGGAATGCAGAAAAAAGTTCCTGTTCTTGCTGGAAAAGATCAAAGAAAAGGTAACGCTCTTGAATTGCATCGTAAATGCCTGGGGAAAAGACGGAGCGATTTCAAGAGTACCTGGATCAGAAAATGGGGGACACCTCGCCGAGCGGCCCGCGCTCACCGCCTTCACTCACGGCGGACTAACTGGGCCCGGCAGGAGAAAGGAGAAAAAAAAAAACCTGATTATTAGGAAAGAAAGAGTGGACGATCCGAAAAAGAAAAAAAGGAGGAAGCCGAGGCGAGGGCGGGGGGCCGGAGAAGCGCGGGCAAGCAATGCCTGTAATGGAGATTCAAAAATGGGAACATCTCCGCCTCAGGACGCAACGGAAAGTTACGCTGCAATTCACGCGGCTGCGGGCGATGAGCTTTTCAGAAGAACGGCCCAGGATGAGAAAGGAGAGGGAAAATTTAAAATATTCAGGGGTCAAGAAAAAAGTATGGTCGGGGCAGCGCCGCGAGACCGTTCAAAAAGAGGTTTCAAAAAAGACTTTTACCTACCTCGGGGGGTTCCAAAGGGAAAAAAAACGACAAAACGACCGGCCGGGGATACGGGGGAGGCTTGTGTCCGAAAATGCGACCGAAAATCAACCAGCACGAAGGCAAAAACAAGACTAATGGGAGGGTCAACCGCAGGCGCCCATTTCTATCCAGGGAAGACGCCGCGGCAAAAAAAAAAAAACAGTGCCGGCGAGCGAAGGGACAAGTTCTACAAGCTCGTCAGAATAAGGGCCAGGACCGGTCCTTCCCCGCCTCAAGGATACGCCTGGCTAAGCGTTCAAGACAAATACATCTTCCTTTTCTAAGGTCGCTGAGAACGGAAAAAAGCCAGTAGCGGGAAACGATACCCAGTTTTCTGGACACTCTTCGGGCTCCAACCAGGGCGCAAACATAAATCGAGAAGGCCGATGCAAAGCGCAATGGGAGGAACAAGGAACTGTAATGCGCTATCAAGCGGCGCGTGTGAAAAGGGGAGAAAGAAAACTTCCTAGACTCCTTTAAAGACGGCAGGAAGGCTTCGGTGCGCTTTTTTCGGCCCTATAGAGGTCTAAGGCCCCGTGACGCCTAAACGCACCGACGAGGTGAAGGAGAGAGTAAGGGGTTGGAACCTCATTGCCAGGCATTAATTCTTAGGGGAGATTAGGGGGCAGTCACTAGATGAAAAAGGGCATGGAAAAACAAACGCCTCTTGGCAAGGTGTGGTCGGAAACTCGTTTATTGCAATCGCTAAATCCGCAGGAGGGGCTGGGGGGAAAAAGATAATGAGATTTTCTACTAGCCTATTGCGATCCCACAAAAGCGAGGATAGGGGGACGGGCACCTGTAAGTAGAAATGCTTGAAAATTCTTTTAAAAAGGCTCAAGGAGGGGCGCGCCTTCGTCCACCGGGTTGAAAAAAAAACGCCGCCAAATCGGCTAAGGGCGCGATTGTTTTGATGCACGACCAGGTTGACGACTCGGGGGGATCTTACGGGGGCTGCTTGGGGGGGGCAATGCGCCTTCTTATTCGAATTGAAAGCAGGAAATCAAGAACTCGAGCTTAGCTAGAGAGGTACTCTGCCAAGATTGTGCGGAGGGAAGATGCTGGCAAGGGGCCGGGCCGAGCGGGGGGTGGGGTACCTTAGCCGAATGTTTAAAGATAAAAAAAACCAGCCCTCCCGCGGAGCCAAAGAGGGGGAAAGGGTCCAGGTTAGTCCGGCCTAAAGAACTAAGATCGGGGAGCGAAAAGGTCATTAGCAGTTGGGTTCCAGAGGTCAAAATCCAGGGGAGGCGAAGAGATTCCGTGAAGCCGATTTCAGAACAATCAATCCAATTGGGGAAAAAAAGGCTGAGAGATGGCCTCTCCCGAAGGAAGAAGACCCTATGATTCTGGAAGAAAACCGCCAGGTCTCGAATTCCCAGGTAGGGGCATAGAGATATGGTAAAGCGACCAATAGCCGCCTCCGGGGCGAGAGCGGGATAAGCCACCTTACCGTCTCAGACGAAGAAACAAAAAAAAAGTCCTGAAAATAAAAGAGGTGAAAGGAAGCGCATGTGGCTTAACAGAAGAGGATATTTGGGTTGTTCCCATATGCAAACTTCAAAGAAGAGGGGATTGGAAGGGGGGGGGAGGAAAATGGAAAGGTTGATCACGAAAAAATCGCGCGGGGAAGAGAGACGTAGGAATCTGGGGTAAAAGCCTAGAGGGCGACATTTCATGCTCGTAACCTGGCTGTTAGGAGGAGGAAAAAGCCAACGAGTAAAGAGACTTCTACTGAAAGAAAGGCCAAGATGAAGAAGGTCCTGTCCCAAACGACAAAAAGGAGGGCGAAAAAAAAAAGAGAGAGCGATTATATAACCTGTTTGAATACCCGGTCCGTCGGCCGACGTCGAGGAAAGGGGGAAGGGGAGTCGAAGTTCGACAATTCGGCTCCTGCCAAACAGCCTCGACTGCACAGGCCCGAGAGAAGCATGAAAGAGGGAAAAAGAACTCCTTTTGTTCCCAACTCAGGAAGAGATTCAGAAACGAGAGATGCGGTCGACAGACAGCGCATGGGAAGGAAAAAACGACCAGAGCTCACACAAAAAAAAAAACAAAAAAAACGGGGGAGGACCTAAATAAACTCGGCATCGTGTCAGAAAAAAAAACCGGAAGCCTTCGGAGGAGCTTTCGGAGGGGAACACGTCGAGCCTAAGTACCGGGAGGAAAAATGCAAAAAAGCAGAAACCAATCTTCTAGTCACCTGCACAAAGAGGGAGGCCACAACAAAAGGAGCTCTGGAGGTCAATCTGAAAGAGGGGAGTTAAAAAATACGGAAAGAACAAACGCCCCCGAACGCCTTTCTCTGATTAGAGAGGAAAACTTAATAACGAGGGGCAAAAATCGTCTATCGAAGTGCCGGGGGGCTGAGTAAAATACCTGAGAGCTGAACCTCCCCTACTTTCCTGCCAGAGAGGTGGATTTGGCAAATCTTCTTGACGCTCACTACCGAGACGGGGAGAGATGCCCCAAATACGGGAGTTTCCTCGCCCCAAGCCGCAAAAGACCCGTAACATGAGGGAGGTATCGTGGGGAGGGTGAATCAGGGGAGCAAAAGAAAGACGAGACACGGCAGGGAAAAGATGCAGAAGATCAGCGTTAATGCCGCCGGGTTCTGGGAACGGCACATACGGCGGAGGGTTTGGGGGAGGACTCGGCTGGAGTGACAACAATCTCCGCGGAGAAGGTCGGTATAAGAAGCTAAGGACCAAATCAGACGCTGATCCAAGGCCGAAGGCAGAGACGAAAGGTGCGAAGAGAGGAAGAAGGACTCTAGGGCCCGTCGTGCTCTAGAAAAGAGACTTGCAGATTGAACAGAAACTGGGGAGAAACAGGAGGGGAGGAGTGTTGGGAGGGACGAGATTGAAAACTCCAATAGTCCTTAATGGATGTAGGTTTACCGATCGAGGGATCCTAAAAGAAAAAACAGTACCGGCGGTGTACTAGAGGGTACTCGGGAATCCCCAGAGACAGAAAGGTAAGAAGCAAAAAGTATGGAAAGGAGGAGGAGCGTGGAAGAGGGGCGCGCCAAGGCTTCATCAAGCGAGCTTTGAAACCGAATTATCTCGGGAAAAGGAAGGATAAGGAAATTCGGACGGGCGATTGCCCGGTGAGAGGCGAACGCAATCCTCGCAGAGGAAAATTAGAGGAATGTACAAGGGGAAGGGAAAGGGGAAAGATGGAGGGCCCTTTTAATTTCTAAAAAAAGCACAGGCACGGCAGCGGAAAACACCTCTTCACGCTCGGCGCCTCCTGGGGGTGGAATCGAGGGAACATCTCTCAGAAAAAAAAAAGAAGAAAAGGGAAAATCCAAGAGTCCGCCGATGCGTGAAGGGCGGGGGGTCCCGAGGAACGGCCTGCTCGGGAGGCCCAGGAATACAGGATTTGAAATCTACGGCCAAAAAAGAGGGGCGACTCCGAAAAAGGTTAATCGTGTAAATGGAAAATTCAAAAGAGATCTCTGTTTCCGAGGGAACATTACGCAACAAAGCAAGGAGAGATGTAGGCTAAGAGATAATTCGGGAGATCAGTCCCTTGAGGAAGCAGGAAGGGCCCGAACTAACTCCGAAAAGACATTTTGACCGAAAAAAAGTGGAAAGAAAGGGGCTTGAGGAGGAGGGGGTATGGATCTATTACCACGGCGGTTATAAGGGGATCGCGGGGAGAAGAAGTGACAGGAAAAAACCATCAAAAATTATAATTGGGCGGTGTGGTCAACCGCCGGGTAACAGGCATATGCAGGGAAACGCGGTCCCACAAAAGTTGAAAACAAAAGGGATATGAAAGAACCTCATCGAGCGCGCCGGACCCCGCCCGTCAAAGTATGGAATCGATCTGACGCCTTAAAAAAAATAGATCATCGCCTGGCCGGCTCTGAGCGCCGGAAACGCCCAGGACCCAGTAGCTGGAGGGAAACTTAAAAGGAAAAGCGTAAGGAACTCCACCTAGGGCGCCCATCAAATCGAAGAAGGGGAGGCCGGGAGGGGCAATGCTAAAAGGCGTCACGTAAGGCCGCCAGAAAAACCGGGGGTAGTGACGGTCCGCGGCGAAGGAAAAAAAAAAAAAACGCCCCGAAGAAGGGGGGGAAGAAGGGGCCCAATAGGCATTCCTACAAAAAAAAAAAAAAACAAAAAAAAACAAAAAAAAAAAACAAAAAAAAAAAACCCAAACCAACACCAAAAACAAGAACATAAAAAAAAAAAAAACAACCCTAAAAACAAAAAACACACCACAAAAAAAATGGTTTTTTTTTTTGTTTTGTTTGTTGGGGTTTTGGGTTTTTTTTATTGTTTGGTTTTTTGTTGGGTGTTTTTGGGGTGTCTGCGGCTTTGTGCACCTCTATCAATGTCGACGAAGAAAGATTTGGGGAACACTAATCGCAACCGGCCAGGGGAACTTGCACAGCTCAGTTGCCGTCGGGATTAAGGCGAAAGCGGGGTGGGGGAAATATTGATGTCTAAGGAGCTTGGGGCAATGCCGAACAGCCTCTTGAGGAGATGTCAACCACCGGTTGGAGAGGGCGAGGTGGCTCATGTCTAATCAAAATAAGGTGGCGGGGCGTGGGGGAAACTATTCGGCTTTCGGATGGGACTGAAGGGAAAAAAAAGCCAAGACCTCCTCATCGAGAAATTCAGGAGATGGTCATCTGCTCAGAGAAGGGGAGGAACTTCTCTTGGGAACTGCGCTTCGTGTCCGACTCAGGGGACAACAAGAAAACAGAAAACCATCGAAGAAAAAACGTCCTGCCGAGGTTGGAAGGAACGAACGGTGTAATGGAGGCGCAGGCTAGATCGGAAAGGGGGCGGCTGGAAGGAGACCTTCTGATTTCGACCTCCTCTTACTTCAAAGCACATCGCAAGGCATAGAGATTGGAAAAGAGGTTGAAAGCCTGCCAAGCTGGGACAAGCGGTCAAAACAGATCGGGTGAGGCGTCGCCGGGGGCCAGGAGCCAGAAATGAAAAACAGCCTCTTTGCGTAGCACTCCACGCCTCCGAGCGAGAGACCGGCTTTAGTCACCCAGGTTGTCAGCCATGCTGCAGATCGGGGGGAGAAGGTGCGGAGTGGGAAGGCTGGGGGGGGGGGGCAGGTGATGTCGAACCTCTTTCGTCGTCAGCCAGAAATCAAAAAGAAAGCAGCAGCCTCAAACAGGTGATCCAAAGGCACTGAGGCGGGAAAATATTCGTCAAACCCAACGATTCTCATCGAATCAACACGATCGATGAGTCAGAGAAGAAATCAAAGCATCGTCCCATCGGAAGTGGCATCTTAAAAAAGGGAACAGTCTAATCACCGGGTCAAGGAAAAAAAGTGGCTCCTCATGCCTCGGTAAACAACAACCCAAGAAGAGAGGGAAAAAATGAGCCTGGAGGTGGCCTGTACGATGGGGTCAGCGATCCCCATCTTATCTTGGGTTCCTATGCCTTTCCCTATACGAGTTCAGTGGGATAAGAAAAGGGCTGTGGAAAGAAGGCGGGGGGAGAGCGACTGAGAATCTTGTGGTGAAGGGAAATCGGAGGGCACGCTCCAGGGCAGCAGTCGAAGGGATGGAATAGGGGCCTGCACGAGGAATATTGGCTCTAAGAATATTCTTTAACAAGGGAGAAGAAAGCCCCTACTACTGATCCCGATCTAGGAACGATGTACAGGAGAAAAGGATACCTTTCCGGGAAGCGGCTGAGCTCAAGAGGCTTGTTCACAAATTTCGGCTCAGGGCCCAAACCGAAAAACTGAATGAGCAGGCACGACCCAGCTTGCAGCAGAGACCGATCCACTCGGACAAAGGGGGGAAGGAGGAAAGGCAGGGAGGGACATCAGAGGCGCCTAAAAACTCCTCCCCTGAACGACTTCGACCATCAAGAAGAACAAGTCGGGACTTCCTCAAACACGGCGGCGCGAGGAGGTCCTGGAGGATTGAAAAAGCAAGGTTCTACATCCTAAGGAGATGGAGAAACCTTAACCGATCTGGCGGCACTTCACAACCTCTTAGACTCGAAAAAACAGGAGGGAGAAGGAGGCTGCTGGACGGCATCGCAAGAGGAAAGGCGATCAGGCCTCGTCCAAAACCGCAAGGGATGAGACGATACCTGACCTCGGTGAGAAAAACAGAACTCGGCCGGCAGAAGAGGCGTTGGCGGCACCAGAGGAACTTCATGCGTGCCTCCGCCCCGCCGAAAGGTGGGGGGCTTGGTCAACAATCGCGTTACGCTCTCCGGACTCAGGATCTGCCCCAAGCACCCGTCGACATCTATCGGTGCCGCGCCACAACCAAAAAAATTGAACACGATCTGAAGGGAGGGGAGTGGAGGTTATTGCGCACGCGGAGAACACGCCTACGCTTGCAAAAGAGCGCATAAGAAAAGAGGGTCGCCTTTCTTGGGGGGACGCAGACCTGAGGGACGTTTTGGAATCGCAAGAAAAAAAAAAAATTAAAATCGAGGAAAGGCGGGGATAGGCAAACCGGCTCCGCGTTTGCGGCCGCGCTAAGAAAAAGGCAGGCAGCGACCGAGACCCTAATTCGAAGATCGGGTCAATCCCTTGAGAGAGGGGAAAAGCTCGAGGAGGCGCCTGCAGACTTTCCCCCGGGAAAGTCCTGAAAAAACTTCTTGGGCCTCGTCGAAACGAAGGGAAAGAAACGGGGGAACAAACCCAAATGAAGATTCAAGATTTGTGCCCGCTCTGGGGGGGTGATCAGTTCGAGCATTGCACCGCAAAAACGAACTTCTCCCCCGGCGGGGAAAGAAATCGGCAAGGAGCAAACAGAGAGGGGGGGGGGGGTTTTGTTGGGAAAGGGGGGGAAGAAAAAATGAGTCGCGTAGGAATGCTCTACGAAGTCAAGGGGGGCAAAACGCTCGTTGAAAGATTATCGTAGGAAATTGAAAAAAGTCAAGTCGTGGAGAGGAACCTTGGCTAGGCGGAACAGAAAAGAAAAACGAGAGAAGGGGGGCATCGTAAATGGAAGCAAAGTACCTGCATCGAGAAAAGACGAATTAAAAAGTGGTCAAACATTTCCCTGTAGGGGGAAAGGGGCAGGGAAGGAACTCCAGGCAGGCCCCGCCGCCTTAAACCCTCAGTCTTCCCCTTGTAGTTCTTCAGAAAAGGGGAAAAAGTCTCAAAAAGGAGGAGGAAAAGAGGGCTTACGGCCGGAGCACCTCCAAGGAGGAACTCGCGAAAAGAATGCGCTTGTCCGGCCATCTGCGGGCGCGGGACAGGGAAAAGAATGTGAAATCAAAGAAATCTCGGCGCTCTCTGCCAGGGAAATTTCGTCCAAAAAAACTCCTGAAGTAACGATAGGAACAGGAATCTCAAACCAAAAACAATTCGCCAAAATAAGGGGAAAGGTTCAAATACGAGACAAAGACAAACTTGAGAAGCCGAAAGCTCTCGACTTGACCTCAGAAAACGAAAGAAAGACTTGTGCTGGCACGTAAAGACTGATCGGGGGATTACCGAGGAATCTAGAAGCGATACTGGATCGCTTAGCCGGGGCGGAAAAAGGCACACAAACCTACATATTGAGGGGGATAGGACTATCAACCGAAGTGATCCATGGCCGTCCGAGCGCCGAGGCAACACGCAGGCACGAATTTTCAGGGAAGACCCGGGAAAAGCGTTCGGGGGAGCGCCGCAAAATATTACCCCACGCTGAAAGAAGCAGCCGTATCGAGGAAGGGGAAGGGCAGAGGGATCATCTGCCAATCGGCGCTGAGCCGCGACACGAAGGCAAAGGGATCTCTGGGGTGTAAGGGAAGAAATCACAAAACAAAGCTGTAACCTAAAACGATTTCGTCAAGAGATCTCCCGGGGAGAGAGTGCAGAGAAAGGCTCGTTACAGCCGAACTCTTCAAAGAGAGTCTATCGTTCCGTGGGAAGAAATAACCCTCAACCCACGCTCAATTCCGGGGGCACAAGGAAGAGGGGTCAGTGGGCTAGGCACCTATATATGTCGAGGTCCAGGAGGGTGCCAAAGAAGAAGAAAGGGGGGGAGAGAGCGCACGCCTAGTTTGCAAAAAAAACATTTCAGAAGGGGGGGGAGGCCGTTGGGACAGGCCCGATAGATGTCAGAGGTGGATGGGGCATCCAGCCAAAAGAAATCACGAGGGTGTGTATCAGGCGACCACCAGTTAGGAAGAAAGCGCTAATCGATGGAGTTATTCTGGGGTTTTGGAACGTCCGTTACCTCGGGGCTATGCCGCCAGGGGAAAGAAAGAAGGGTTGGAGAGGAAGTGAAACCGAGGTTTGCATGGCTCTCAGACGGGGGATGAAAGGCGGACTTTGGGATTGAAGTAGAATGTGAGAAAGGAACTTTAAAACAAACAGAACACTCCATCTCCGTCTCAAGAGGTTGTAAACGAAACGATGTTATTAGAGGAGAGGATCAAATAGAATGGACTGTGGCGGCTTTGGGGGGGGGAAACAGGAGATCAAAAGCTTGGAAAAGGACAGAAGCACTAACTCGCGAGTCCTGGTGCGGGGAGGAGATGCAGTTGAAAGGGGGGCAGGAAAGAGCAGGAATTCGGTCTAGTTGTGTAAATGCGAAGAAATAAAGGTGTCTCACGCGGAGGCCGCCAGCCGGGCTGTAGCTCCCATGACGAAATTGGAACACCGCGGGGCAGAGAGCTCTAAAACAGTCAGTCTGGGCTCTTTGGGCCATGCACTCTTTTAAGGCATTCGGTCGCCGAAATTCATAAGTCGGAAGATTCAGTCAAACAAAGGAAAGGTTTGAAGCTGCACTGAGCTCAAAGATCTGGCACCTTCCGGTACACAAATATCTCAGGCGATCAAAGGGGGAGTGTCGATCAACCGAAAGTTCTCAAGGCCATCGGAACCAAGGGGAAGTGACAATAACTTCTATGTTCAACATTCCAAAAAAAAGACTCCGACTTGAAGAGGAGAGCGTCGTACAACCAGAGCATAAAAACACAACAACACGGATGGGGATAAAATAAGATCTAGATTAGACATGGAGGTATCGATCCGCGAGCCAATATGATACGGAGAAGGGTGAGGAAAAGCTGCAAAAAAAAAAAAAAAAAAAAAAAAAAAAAAAGAAAGGGGGGGTTGCGGGAAGTGAGAACTGGCTGTGGGGGATGTAGAGTTTATCTACTGGGGGAATTATTTGTGGATGCAAAAGCGCTCCAGTCGGGGCTTCTACCTTGCGTTGAGGCGCTGGGAGGAGCCGCTGGGCGACTCATAGCGTCAACACCCTGGCACAAACAACTAGATCCTAATTAGCGATGGAAGAGAACCTGGAAATAAATTTTCAAAGCCTAGGACGCGAGGATAAGGCTTCGCAATTCTGTCGACAAATTTTAGGGGGAGACAAACAAGAAAGAAAAGCCTTGGACGATCCTGGCGAAAAATTGCATTGTCAAGAAAGGACGAAAAGGGAGGCAAGCGACGCAATCGAGGAGTCTACCTAAGAAGCATCCTGGCAGACCCGACTTAGATCCTATAGCATCCGAAATAGAAATCAAAAATATCGAAGAACCTCTTCGTCTCGAGGGAGTGCGGTGCAAAGGAGGGTATGACAATTAATGGACAAAAATGAATGGTGATAAATATTGGCTTCAGCCGCGAGGGAATCTCCCACTCTGCCTCAGTAGTCGCTGGCGAAATAGGAGGCGGATAAATAGAAAAAAAACATCCCTCCCCCTTCCTGCCTTGAAGAGAAAAGAAAAGACGGTTGGTCCATCAAGACTCCGGGGCGCGAAGGTTTGCAGACAGGAGGGGCTATAGGGGCGCTCCCAACTCCCCTAAAGAAAGGAGAACGATCGAAGAGGAGCTGGCAAACCTCTGATACTAGACATGAGGTGCGATGGGGGGAAAAGGGGGGACAATGAGGAAGGAGACAGGAGGTCTTTTCCTCGCAAAATCCTCCAAAAACTTGCCCGAAAAGCGATCTTTTGGCGGAAGGCCTCCGCTACACGCCAGACGCCTCCGAAAAGGCGGTGTAATGCTAAAAAATTCTGGGAAGGCACGCATCTTCCGTAGGGCGATCCATCTTTGTTACAAGAGACCGCGTGCGAAGATCCCAATAAGAACGCCGCTAGGAACAATTCTACTCCGAAAAACGTATCCAAGAGGAAGGACAGCAATAGGCCCATAATTCTAAGAACGGACAAACTTGCGCTTTGTAAGACCATGGACAATGATGACAAAAAAAGATTCATCAAGGGCTCGACCGACAACATGGAGCATCGTGGGCCTCTTCTCTCTCCGGATCTTGAGAATCCACCGGGGGGACAGAAAAGAAAATAATTCATAATGAAACTATGTAGTTTGCCGCACGTGGGATCCTTTCGGCATAATTGCCCGTGTCGAAAAAAAAAAGGCCGGTAAGAGAAGGACCAGGGAAATAAAGAGCACGTTCGGGAAGACCGCACAGTAGTGTCAATAAGAGGAGAAAAAGGGGGAAGGGCGGAGTAAAGGGCTGGCTTCATCAGGCGCAGCTTAAACGTACTCTTATGAAAGTTCCCAACCGTGTCATGTAAAAGGCGGGAGGAGAAGGAAAGGTTCTATGCGGACAGAGAAGACGGGAAGCTGGGGAAGCGTAAAGTACAAGGTAACCTGCAGACAGATCCGGATTTGAACCATTTCATGTTTCTTCGCCAGTTCTCACGGGGAAACCAAGAAAAGCGGGGGAAAGAAAACCGGTCCTTAACGAGCGTAACTCCTGGGGGGGGGAAAGGGGAGACCGTAAAACGGAGGAGGGAGTAAAGGAGCGTAGCCGATCACCACCGCCGGAGTCGGGGAAAGGCGTCGTACCGAAAGGTGAGAAGCGTAAACTGTAAAAAGGACGGATTAAAGTTGGTTAAATCTCCTCCTAGGGCAGGGAGGAAATTTATGCCAAGTTCCATACAAGCCATCTCTTTCGCTCATAGACATTCAAAGAAAAAAACAATCGCAGGAGTGGAATACGAAGGTAGGTGTCAAATCCTCTCCTGAGGCCGAGGAGTTCCTCCGCGAAAAGCATTTTCAAAAAGACGTTGACCTTAAAAAAGGGGGTATTGGAGATCGTCAATCTATTACCAGACGCGGGGTCGCTGTGTCCGAAGATAGAAGGATCAAAAAAATAGGTCAAAATACAGAAGGGCATATAGGCCTATGGGCGGTGTGGAATCTAAAAAGAGAAGAGAGAGAAGGGAAACTAATCAAGAAGTCTCAGGGTGCTGAAACCGAGCCTGGGGCAGAAAGCAAGGAGCACGGTCTTCCCAAAGCAAATGTCCACATCGATCCCGCCTCTAATGAAGAGGGACCTTGGCGAAAATACGCTGTAGCCGCGGCCAACGCCTTAAAATAAAAGAGTGTCGAGTAACCGCCGAGCTCTATAAAGACACAACGAGGGCTCCCAGACAAATCGGGAGCCAAGTCAAAAAGAAAAGAGAAGACACCGCGAACTCTCACTTAAGCGAGCACTTGTTCGAAGAGGGGGAAAAAGCACTAAAGGAAAAAAAAAAACTAAACCAAATACCTACTTGGCAATCTGGTCATTGAGGGCGTTAGGAGGAGGGCACAGAGAGGAAATTTACGAAACTGCCGATTGGGACCTCATCTCCGGGAGGGATACATAAAGAGAGGTGAAGCTCATTGCCAGGGTTCAGGAAGGTCAGAGGGGGGAAAAAAAAGGAAGGGGAGAAGACTCTTGCAACCAACTCCTCGAGCTCGAAAGGGTGGTTGGGGACTACCACCCGTTTAGAGCTCCAGGGGAGGGGGAGGAGGGGTTTGACGGCTTCTTATTCGACTGATAAAGTTGACGGGGCAGAAGCGATAGCCGGCCGAGGGGGCTAGGAAGAGTGTGGGAGAGAAAAAAAAAAGAGAGGGGGCGAAAGGTTCGGGCTTTGACAAGGCCGCCAGTGCAGCCGGGGGGAAAGTCAAAATCCCCTCGCGCCCGCTGGGGAAGAAGGGGGGGGTAGGCTCATACTTGTCCGGAGAAGTCGTTCGGGGCACTTTGGGGGGTCTTACCAGCAAGTTTCTTCGGCCGCCAGACAATGCTCGAGGGAGGTCTCGTCTACCAGATTGTTCAAGAGCTAGACATCGGGCAGGGCGGGAAGGTTGGGAAGGGAGACCGAATGTTGTCTGACCAGAGCGAAGCAGAAACGCCTCTGCCCGAACAGGCGAAGGTAGGAAAGCACCCAGGTGAACTCTCTATATCTGGTAAATCGGGGGAAAGAACTTAGGGGGGAGACCGGGGAAATTGGTGATCGGTAAAGCCAGCGCGGCCCGCGGGGCCGGAAGTTCACGCCAAGGGGGGGGAACAGAAGGGGGAAAGGAACGCTGCCCGAGACCTGAAAGACAACAAAGAGAAAAGAGAAAAGAGATCGGGAGGATACAAAAGCCCAGGGATACGGTTCCAATCAGGCCCGAGGAGGTGGCATCTGCAATTGTCATCCAAAATGCCAAAAACGTGAAGAAGATGAAAGATCGGAGCCCTTACCCTCAGAAAAATCTGGAGAAAAAAAACACGAGGGAGGAAAAGGAGAGATAATGAGGAAGGTAAGTTGCTGTAAAAGCGAGAAATTAGTCGGATCTTGCGCGGGGGCAAACTTCCAGAGAGAAGATGGCCTTTAAAAGAGAACTGGGTTCATCGATCGTGGATCACGGGATCTGGAGGGAGAAGCAAGCGCGACATGCACTCGGGCTGGGGGAGGATGAGGAAAAAGGACAGGCACTCGGAGCGCGGGAAGGGAAGGCAGATGCGGTCTAATCATAAGGAACAAAGGAACTAACAAAGAGCTCCACTTCGCATGAGCCCTAACCCCTGGGAAGACATAAGAAGCGAAGTCAATCGGCGGCGGCTCAAGAGGCGGGAACACATTAAAATCCGAAAGAAAAGAAGAGAGACTCCTTCTGCAGAGCAGGGAAAGGGGGGCAAGAGGAAAATGCACCAGCCGATGATGGCGGCAGATTGAGAAAGAAAAGACCCTTGCCCAAGCCGACGACGACGTCGCTCACGATCGAATGAAAGAAATAACTCGTCGTTAAGCAGACAAGCCGTCGCGAGTAGAAGGGAGGGTGAAAAGAGGGAAGAAAGAAGAAAAAATGTCTCAAAGCTGCCCGGACGCAGGTGGCAAGGGCAAAAAGAGGGGGGGGAAAAAAAGTGCCTCGCCACCCCACGCGAGTATGCTCCAGGGGGCAAAAAGACAAAGGAAAACTAAATCGTCAAACACAGCAAACTGGGAGGTAAAAGGACACCTTAATAACAGTGGTAGAACAACCGACGGCCTCGAAGGGGGGGGCCATTCCTTTGACAGAACGGTGACCAAGCCAAAAAGAAGGAAGCAAGGAAGTAAATAGGTCAAACTTGGGCAACTCTGCGTGCGCTTAATCCGGAAAAGAAGAAGGCAAAATCATGAAAAGTCGACATCGCGTTTCAACGCCAAAAGCAAAATACCGCCTCTAAGAGGAGGCAATAATTATGACGATCTTGAGGTTGCGCAGCGGAACGACACGCGACGCTGACAATTCCTTGAGGGGGGGGGGGGAGAAAATTAGAAGTTTGAACGGCAACGCGCGGCATTGCGATTGAGAGGGGAGGGAGGGGGTACCAGAGGCCGCGTGCGAAGGTAAGGTAGGGAGCGCTACGGGAGTTTGAACGCGGGGAAGAAGGAAGGGAGACAAGGCAAAGTCAGCGACAAGAGTCCCAGAGGCGAAGATCGTGGGAGGGGGGAAGGAGGGAGCAGCCTATTATGACTCGAAGGGCAAATGAGTCTCGCCTATCAACCGGCTGCGGAGAACCCGGCGAGAGAGAAGGTCGGGAAAACCGCCAACTCCTATAAAACCTAGCCGCAGAAATGAAATGGGGGAAGTTTGCCCGGCTAAGGACCGGAGGATCAGTATCCCAAGGGAATTGCCTCAAAAAAAAAGAAGCGGTAAAAGGGTGAGAAAATCTTCGAAATGCGTTCGCGAAAGTCTCAGCGGCAAGGGCGGAAAAAGTAGAAGTAGGAATTTCCCAAAGTAGTGGCAGCAAGTTCGTGGGCTGGTATATCCAACGATAAGAGCCCGCAGCTCGCTGGAATGCAGCGGAAAGGGGGGGGAAGAAAGGAAAGGCAGAGCCAGAGGGAGGGGAAAAAAAAATTTCCTGTTCCTGTCCCTGGGCTCATGATCAAGGAAAGGGCCGCGGCCCGCCCCTTAAAGCCTCGGCAAAAGGGCTAAAGTAAAGAGAGAGAAAAAAAAACTTATGAGAGGAAAAGTAAGAATGGCGTAAACGCCAGGAGCACATCCCAAAAGGAAAGGAAGGAGGGGAAAGAATCAGCGCCACGCTTGGCGATGCACCCTGCCGAACAGTAAATTAACGGAAGGTGGGAAAACTCGGGGGGAAAAGAGGGGGAGGATCTCCTGCCAGGTACGGCGTAATTTACCGCTCAGCTTCGAGGGGAAAAGGACGGTCCCTCCCCACAAACAGGATCTCAAGATATGGAATTTTCCTACGAGATACTTCGGTTTCAAAGCATGGTTAAACACAGGGAGAATCGAGCCTTTCCGAAAGGGGAAAGACTTGTCGACTAAAACGTAAAAATCCTGCTGGAGGGAAAGAAAGGGATACTTGTATTGACCGAACATCTAACCGAGGGGAGCTGGAGCTGATGTCCTATCCGGGCAATTCTCCAAGGATCAACCAGCAAGAAGAGAAAAAAGGGTGCCCATTAGAGACGGGGGGGGGAGGTGTCAAAGAAGTTTCTCGGACCAATAGGCGCGCAGCGGCCCACGCACGCAAGGAACGAGCCAGGCAGGAGGACAGATACCTCTCGATAGCCGGTATTCAAACGACAAAGTGAGAAAGAGTCATACTGGCCTCGTGGAAGTGCCTGAAGCCTTGGCTCCGGCGAGAACGCGAAGAATTAAGGAAAAACGGAGGGGTAAAAGGCACTATCCCCGCCTTTTGCACGAGGACTCAAGCAGAAGAAAGAAAATAAAGAGAGGGATCCAAAGGCGCATTAACCCGAGGGCTTAAGCACTCTAGGGAGGGAGGGGTAAAACGTGCTCAAGCACTCCTCAAAACACTCTACGAGACTCCAAAAAGGGTAGAAAATAGGAAGGGAGTTTTTCTATTCAACTGGGGAGAGGAGGCCTCCAGGCTTGGCCAGACCGGAAGGACCGTATAGATCCGCCTATGTTTTGCACCACTACATTAAGCGGGAGCCGGCAAGCTGCTGGGGTGCTTGAGTGTCGAACCTCGGAAAAAAACGAAAGAAGGAGGCGTTTTGGGGAGATGAACCACGAGGGGAAAAGGCAAGCTAGAGGAGGGGGGGAGGGTCTTTGGGGGAAAAATAGGCGTCTCTGGACGCTCTTAAGGCGGCAAAGAAAGAACCGTCCGAGTTGGGAGTCCTTTGGGTGCAGGGGGGAGAGGAAAGAGAAGGTGGAAATGCTTCATGGGGAAGATCCAAGCTCCGACAGCCTTTTTCAGCAAAAAACCGTCAAGCATGAGAACTCAAAGGGCAGAGTTGGGATTGTCAGACCGAGGTATGTCAGAGGAAGGGCTGGAGCGACGTTCTTCGGCGGCGGTTGAGGCCCGGGGTCGATGATGAGAACAGGAAAGAGGTGCGTCTCCGTCCAGCGCTCCACTAGAAAAGGGAGAATTGTAAGGCAAATGGCAACGGGGGAGGGATCGGGGGAGAGGGGTGCTGGTTTGGGAAGGGGGTGAACTCTTGCTCACCCTGCCAAGCCCCACGGGGGAAAGGCCGGGACGGGATGATTCACTTAGAGTCTAGGGCTCATCGAAGCAGGGCGTTCAGTTGGCCAGGCGCCTTCTGAGGTACCTAAAAAAGGGAGGTCGGAAAAAAGCGCTTAAAACCAACTCGGGCCTAAGGAAAAAAAAAAAGGTGACAAACATCGCTGCAACTTAGCGATGCCTCGTAGAAAAGTCAAACAGCAAAGGGTCTGCATGCAAGAGGCGTTTCAATCAACACGCCAGTGAAACGCAATGGAAAAAAGGAGGAAGATCTATGTGTAACAATGCTCCAGATCCTCCGGTCTAATCAAGACTGACGGGACTCAAAAGAGGTCGAAAAACAACGGGGGATAGGAAAAGAGGGATGATCGGTCAGGTGGCTGAAAACGCGAAGAGCGGAGGAAGGGGGAGAGGGGAAATGACCTATCAGATGCCTGTGATCTATTGAAAAAGAGGCGGGTTGAGATTACAAAGAAAATTGGGGTATCTACTTAACGGTGTGGACATGAGGGGGGAGAGGATCAAATCGCTGGAAACCTTGTCGAGTAAATCGAATTCATACGAGAGCTTGCGCGACAAAGGTAGAAGTAAGGGGCGATCAGTCACCTCCCCGACTAGGGAGCTCACGAAGAAAGAAAAAGGAGACCTGGGGAATACCTTCCTGCCTCGCCCGGCAATGGCGAGGCGCAATAGGCTGGGGGGAAACACATTTAGGGCTACTAAAAAAAGAGAAGAAGGAAGGACCGATAGCCGACCACTTTCACAACTGGAATAGTTCAAAAAGAAAGGAGGAGGAGGGGAGGCTACTCAAGTAGAAAAGACAAGCCTGGCCCAAGCCCGAGACGGTCATCTAGATGTAATGGAGGGGACAGGTACTCCTCGGCAAAAAGGCGCAGGCGGGAGGAGTAAACAATTGCCGAAAGATCCTGGCTCAAGATGCCCTGCAGCCTTGCCGAAAACTGCATAAGGGGGGGGAACGAATTCAACCGCGGCCCGCGAGGAGCGCGAAAAGCCGGAAAAAGAGCAGGAATCAAAATCAGCAGGGGAAAAAAGCAGAACCCCCACTCAATTCCTTAAGTTAGAGGGATTACCTTGAAATGTTACCCACACCCTCGGCCGGCGCGAAGGGCGTGCGGCGGGGAAGGAGGGACGGGAGTGCCTCTCCCAAAAAAGGGCACGCGATAATGCCCGATCACAATGAAGCACGAGGGCAGTGCAAAAGCTCTTCGCGACCTCTGTCCGGGACGATGCCGCTGAAACAAGCAGGAGGAAGTCGACATCGATCGTAAAAGCCCCCCGTAAAAAAAAAAAAAAGGGGGGGGGAAAGGTCCTGAGATCTTGCAAGGATGAATCCAGAGGGGGGGTCAGGAGGTAGCTCCCAAGCGCGTCAGGGACGCTGTCGTACGCAAGACTCAAAAAAAAAACGTTTCTTGGGGCACGCCTCGTCCTGGGCGATTTGGAAAAAAAAAATGGGAGGGACAGAGACTAGTGGAGGAAAAAAAAAGGGATGCACGACGCTACTGTGGAACGTTGCGGCCGGAAAGAAAAGAAAAAGTCCTCGGGGAAGGAAAAGAGGAAAAAGGAGTCTATTCAATACTTGACGAGCTGGTACAGTATATAAGGGGGGAATTGGGGGCCCAGAAGGGATCTCCGATTCATGCTGAGAGCGGCTCGCTCCGGATCGGGGATAATCAAGGGGGGGGGGGGGGGTGGGGCGGGGGGGGGGTTGGGGGGGGGGGGGGGGGGGGGGTTGAAGAAAAACCAATATAGGTCAAATATGTTTTGCCTCTCGTGGGGGGGGGTTGATCCGTTAAAAGCCGAAAAGAAAGTATCCCCGGCCGGGACTAGATGCCTCGGGTCAATCCCCAAGTCGAAGAAGCACAGTCAACGTCGTCAAAAATTCTTGAGCCGGAGCTTCCGTTCTTCATAAGGCGACTTTGCAAAAGAAGTTCAAGATGAGGAGGAAAAGACTTCCGGCGTGGCGGGGAGGAAAGTTCAACGATGCGGAACGAAAACCTCACAAAAATGGAAAAAGTAAAAAGGGACAGGGGAAGCAGGAGAGGGAGTTTAACATGGTAATTTCCTGAGAGGGAAAGACCTCAAAGAGGGGCCGTCATCCCCCCGCCTTCAGCAGCGAGGGGGACCGGGGGAAAAAGAAAGGAGAAAGGCAAAAAGGAGGAGAAAAGAGAGATATTGCAGCGCATCCAAACCAAGCGATGCGTGAATGCGGCGTGGCGCGAAAAAAAGAACGGAAAGGGCATGGCATGATAACGGACATTAACATGTGTTGAAATAAAAAAGGGGCAAGAGAGGCTCTCTCAGGCCAGGGAAGCGTCCAGTTACGCTGGCTTAAAGCGCGCAGAAAGAGAAAAAAGACTGTGGAAAGGGGAATGGAATCCCCGCCCCGACATTCTTTTCTACACGATAGGGAATTCCCTACGAGGTTTCAAAAAGAGACGGTGATGAGCCGAACGACCGTTTCAATCATTTTTCGACGATGAACAGCCCAGAGTAAAAGGATCTATGGAAGGGAACATAAAGTACCACCGCCGGGAGACGAGAGGGGTGGGAGAAGGGAAAGGACTCCGAAAAGCAAAAAGCACGGCTCAAAAGGGCCATTATTGACTATTTGGGCTTGAAAAAAGGTCTCAAAAAGATCCTAGCGCTCAAGGCCACGCAGCGCAGTTGCAAGAGCAAAGGAAGAAAAACAAAGAGGAAGAAGAGAGCTCGCCGGTTCAACAACGCCGCGGAATGGGGGAAAAAAAAAAAAACATAAGAAGAGGGGCCGCCTCGCTGCCGCATCGGCCTTGGGCCTCCGCGCGAGAAAAAACGAGGTGTCGGGGGCACTAGCGGCGGCACAGCGGCGAGGAACCCGAAGGAGAATCAAAGGAGGGAAAGGCAAAGCCGTTCAAAGACGGCGCAGGACTTTAAGGGAAGACGGAAGAAAAAGGATCGGGGTCCGCGGAGAAAGCACTCAAAAAAAAAAAGGAAAAGAGAAAAAGAGGCCAGATCTGGATAGCGTCGGGGGCGGGACTTTGCAGAGAATGCGGCCTCAACATGGGGGGGAAAAGAGGAAGCATCGGGGGCACATGGGAATCCGGACGAAGCGTCAACAGGGGGGAAAAGAAGAAAAATTCGGGAAGGAAATCGGGCGGCTTTTGGCACACAGAAGAAACTCTTGGAGAAGGCCAACGCAGAGTCGCCCGCAGGAGGTTTTCTATCTACCACGAGGTGAATTAATAAGAAAAAATCACAGGAAGGGGCGGTGGGAGGGTGGACGAAGGCGTCCTTCTGACAACTCTTGGGCGATCAAAAAAAAAAAATCGCTACCTGCGCCGGCCGGGGGAGAGAAAAGCAAGAAATAGAGGGAAGAAATGAAGGGCAGCTTGAGCCATGACGTCCTTATGTCGAAGCAAAAAAAGAAGTAAAAAGAAGACGCGGCCGGCCTAAAGTTTGTTTGAGGTTAGGGAGGCTCATCGCAATCGGAAGGAAAGGGCTTTGGGGAAGGCTTCTGATTTCTACCGGCTCTTCCGCAAAAAAAAAAAGCCGGAGAGGGCCGGGGGCTATAGAGCTTCGAAGATTGTGGTCAGCCATATCGGGCAGGGCGGGGGGTGAAAGGAAGTACAGCCTTTTCCAGCCGCAGCAGGGAAAAGGCCGGATTCCTTAGTAATTAACCAGTTAGTCTATCGCTAGATCTGACGAAGAAAGCTGGGAAAAGAGGGGTGGTGATGAAAAGACCGAAAAGTGGCAGAAAGAAGGCGGTCGGACGCCAAGTAAACTAGAGATAAAGAAAAACTCCAAGGTTATGCTATGATCTCTAGCTTCATAAAGGACCAAGTCAAAAAAAAAGAGACAGAAGAGGATCTTTTCAGATCAACCGCCATTTAGCACTGCCAGAGAAAAAAGGAATGAGATGGGAACAAGCTCCAAGATCCGTCCTCGGTGCTCGCCGATCGCTGGCCAACAGGAAAAGAAAGAAAGCGAAAGAAAAAAAACAACAACTGAGGGGGGTAGAAAAGACAGATCAGAGTAGGCTGTACGCGATCGTCGGACGAGACCGTCTGGGAATTGGGGTGACCATAGCCCTTCCCGACGGAGGCATTGCGAGAACTGACACGAAGGGGGAAGGGGACAAGTGGGTTGGAAAACTGGGGGCAGCCAGCAGAATCGCTGGCTACCCTTTGAAGGGTGAGAAAAAACTAGGGAGGGGAGGGAGAAAAAAAGAATCGACATCATTAAGGCTCCGCCCCAAGCGACGATAGAAAGTAGAGAGGAAAAAAAACCTTACTAAGTTTGGTCCACAGTCTGCCTTCTGAGAGGAGGCGAGAAAGAGCATGAGAAAGTCCCAGCTCTTGCCCAAACCCGCCCAGCACAAGGACTGAAAAAAAGGAAAATTGGAAAGTAAAATAAGAGCGGAGGAGGCTCTGGCGGCGACAGGGTCGTAAAAAGCGCAAAGAATCCCGCAACCTTCGCTCCCGATCCTAGCTATTAGACTAAATAACCTCTGGTCGTGGATCCAACAAAGAAAGAGGAAGCTGGGAGGGGAAACATGCTGTCTCACGAAGGGCTCAAGATGCCCGGACGCCTGTAGACCCGATCGGGCGAAAAAGAAAAAAAAAAAAAATTTCAAAGAGAAAACCTTCTTCAAAAGGATCGCTGGGCGAAAGGAGCAAGAAGAATCGGACAAAAAACCCCTCCCCTTGAAAAAATGGGTAGCGAAAAAAGGGAATCATGTGGTCGCCTCTCCAACGAGCCTAGAGCGGAGAAGAGATACGTACCATCTATCTGTTCCACGCCCAATAAGACCAGGGAAGAACAACGAGGAAAAGGAGAGGGGGGGAAACCGCGGCGGACCTCATCAAGCGATTAGTCTCTTTCCCCAACCTGGAGCCAGATTCCCCAGAGGAAAAAACTCCCGACGATGCCCGATCTGGCCAGGGTATCTCGTACGTGAACAAGCAGAAATGAAAAACGCTCTAGAAAAACGTCACCGGGTGAAGAGGAGAGGGAGTGACCTTGAACAGCGGCCTTCGGCGATTTGAGGGCCCCCGGAAAAACATCTAAGGAAAAAAATTCTGTAGTTAAAAACCTAACACCGTACTGGAGGCGAGCCTGAAGAAAGTACAAAAAAAGGAAAGAGGAGTATCTGAAAAAAGATCCATGCTGAAAAAAACCGGCTGCTCTCGTGATAGAAATGGGCATAAAAAGAAAAAAGGGGAAAAAGGAGGGGAGGGAGTGAACCGCGTCTCGCTCCTTATCGGCGATAATCCCAAAGGCAAAAAAGTCAGAAAAAGGGTTTGGGCGTGGAACGGGGAGAAGGGTTGCCCTCACACACCCTTCCGTGTTACAGCTGGGGGGGAGAGGAAACGATCAGTCCGGGAAATAGGGAGAAGGGAAAAAAGCGTGGCGTCGGAAAGGCTCGATTCGCTGGCGAAAGGGGCGATGCGCAGGATCGTAGAGGAAAAAGAGAGGGGTCTGTAAAAAACCTGTCGATATCCGTTTCGATGCGGAACATATAATCGCAAAGAGCTCATGTAATAACCAGAAAAGAGAGGGAAAGAGGCCGGAGATTTTCAACATTGATAATTTTCCAAGTGGCCCAAAAAAGAAAGGCGGAAAAAACCGGAAGGAAGCACTCGTCGCCTCCGGGGGTATGGAACAGATCTCTCACAACAACAACTAGTATAAGAGAAACCCACAAGGGAGGCAGAGCTGGGGCCGCGGCCACGCAAGTTCTGCGGGGTACAGGATGTTGATAAAGGAAGGGGAAAAACCTAGGCGCTCTCTGCAGGGGCGGCGTCCATTTCCTAGGCATTCAGGAGGACGCAAATTAATCTCCCGCCCCGAACGGCATTCAAAGAAAACGAAAGAAGGAAAAGACGAGTACGGTTTTCAACAGACATTTAAGGCAGACTCGTGAGCCTTTCCTCCGCGAACACATTTTTTAAAAAAGAACTAAAGGAGGAGGACGACTTGAGGTCTGGGATTCGATCAATAGTAAGAAAGGGGGCCTTTTGAGAGCCTGTGGAGAACGGGAATCTCATAAAGTCACAGGAAACCTACCATATGTGCATTATAGGACTATTTGGTTGTACAAAAAAAGTCAGGAAGATAAGGAGAAACCTGCTCCCACGCAGCAATCATGGCTCGGCCATTAAATGGAGGAATCATCAAAGGAAGAAAGGGAGTCCCTAAATGGCATTCGTCTGGGCCTCGTTTCGCTGCGCATCGTCGGGGAAAGGAGTCAGAAAAGGGAAAAAGGGCCGGAGGGGATCTCTTTGTCGGGAAGCCCCGGAATTTGGGAAAAAAATGTGATTAACCATCAAAGCAACACGACGAAATGCCGATGCGTGCCGTCAGAACGCGCAGGCAATAACGGAGGGAAAAAAAGAAAAAAAAAGTCAAAGGGCGTTCCGCGTGCGCACACCCAGGCCCCAAAAAAAAGTGACCAAAAAAAATCGCATGAAGGAGTACGGCTTTGGGGGCGATCGATAGATTCGACGGGCTCAGCTTGAAAAAAAACAGAAGAAACCGCCGAGGTCGGAGCGTCCGCCGAGTGCAAGCTATTGGCAGCGAGGTAAGGGAAAAAGGAAATAGATTTAACGTGACTGCCAGACCTGCTAGGTGGGGGACCAAAAGTTAAGAAGAGTAAAGGAAGTAAGTTGGCTGTTTGGCGATCTTATGGGATGTCGAAAACCGAACACTCCTCCTCGAAGGACGTATGGGGGTGGAGTCCGTTACCGGTTAAGAGAGAGATCTTTCATAAAGGTCAATGTCCCCGGAAGGTCGTAGAGCCTTTGGCAAAGGAAAAAAGAACTCTCAGAAAGGGGTGGAATAGACGACCGAGGTGTTTTGCTCACGAGAAGAAGAGCGGCGGGCCCTGGTTGGGAATTGACTCATGACGCTCTTGGAGCAAGGAGTAAAGAAGAAGCCGCTTGCCGATGCTAGGGGAAGGTACTCTGGCCAGTTCAATTCGGGAAAAAAAACGGAAAAAAAAAGATTGGCAGACTCTGTTTTTGGGGAAAGGAGGCGGGAGTAAAATGCAGGAGCTCCTCCGGGAGCGGCCAAGCACGGCCAGAGTAAGAAAGATGAAAAACAATTTACGCGCTTATAGGGAGCGTCGAAGAAAATGGGGGGGGGAAAAGGAAAACCTTCTGGGTCGACCTCCCTCTGGGAAGACAAAAGCAAAAAAATTCAGCCATCCACGATTAGCAGCGCTGCACTGAGCGCCAAGAGAGGAAAAAAAGAATCAGTCAGAAAAGATCAGTCGTGTCAGATAACCGAATTTTCAAAAGAAAATCGAAATGCATGGCTAGGTCAATGCCAGAATCCTCCCCGGGGCTCGCGCTCTGGGTACAGAAAAAGAGAGAGAGCAAAAAAACGGCGGAGGAAAGAAGATGATGAGGTTGGGGCTAAAGAAAACGCGATCCGGGCGGAGAGGGAACCAGGGGACCATAGCAGATTCCGACCGATCGAGGAGAGGAGCTGACCACAGATCGTGGGCGACTGAGTTTGTGTGGAGGAATTAAAAAACAGCGAAGGAAGAGGAGAGCGGGCGGGTCGAATCGCCCTCACGAGAGGCTGAAAAATAGAGGGACGAAAAAGGACTGGCCCCAAGCCGCCGCCGAAGATTCGCTCCCGAGAAATAAAGACTAAAAAAGACTTACAGATCGCCGGAAAACATATGGAGGAAAAGCTGGAAGACACATTTCGCAGACCTGTCCCAAAATCTACAAGAAGGCCTTCCTAGAAGGGAAAAAGAGTTCACAAAAGACTGGGGCAGACGTCCCTCGGACCGCAGGAAAGAATAGGGGTAGAAGACAGACGGGGGGTGTGGGGGGGGGGGGGGGTGGGGGGGGGGGGGGGCAAGGGCACCAAACCCAAGGGGGACAAGACGATGATCCTAAATAAGGAAAAAGAAAAAAAATAAGAAGGAGTGAAGGAGGCCTTGGCGGCGTGCAACAAAGGTCAGAAAAACCTGGGGAAGAAGCGCATAATACCCGATCTGGCGAGAAACTGCAACCACACAGGAAAAAAAAAAAAAAACCGGAGCGGGAGAAACGAGGGCAGGGGAGAAACCGGCGAATAGAAAGCAAACCTCCCCTCCCCCTTCCTATTTAGGAACCGAAAAACGACTCGTCCGGCGCGAAGAACGTGGCGGCAGGACGGGTGGCGACCGACAATCTATCGGTGCCTCGCCAAGGGAAAGTCAGAAAGGAGGTGCAGGAGCTTGGGCAACCTCGGCGCGCCTCGGAAAAACGAAAGCAAAAAGGGAGGCCGGAGCAGGAATCGGCATTCAGCCCAAAGCCGCCCCGACGCCTTTCTGCCCGGGGAGAGCTTGCGCACGCTTAAACGCCAGACTCTGCTATCTAGTGACGTTTCAGAGGAGGGGAGGAAGAGTTTACTGGGCACGCCAGCAGTGGCGGCGGTCGATTTGATGGGCGCCTACGGTGGAGTAAGGGAAAAAAGAAAGAAAAGGAGGAAAAAAAAGCTAGAGGGTTGCGCCGGCGCTCGCCGGAGCCAAGGCTATGCCCAGAAAAGGAAAGGAACTGAGCGGGGAATACCCGCGCCAGGACAGGGGCCCTCCTTGCTCTCAAACTGGAAAAAAAGCGTAGAAAAGAAAAGGAGAAAGCCGCGTTGAACAACCGCAAGTCGATAATTCACGGGAAAGGGCAAGGAATGGACCGCGAAGGGGAAACAGTATCCTAACACCTTCCGGGATAGGAATCGGGAAAGCCCCACCGATCAGTCGGGAAGACAAGGTAGGGAAAGAGAGTGAAGGAAAACTCAGCCTTCCGGCTTGCAAAGAAAAAGGGAGACTTTTAAAGAAAAAAAGTTAGAAAAAAAAAAGCGGGGCAAACAAAGTTCAACAATCAGCACGCAGCTCTCTGTAATTGCAGCGGGACGCGTAAACGATAAAAGGGGGAAAAAATTTCAAAAACTGAATTTCCCTTTCTCAGGGAAACAGTGCCAACGCGAGTGGCAAGGACTTCAAACCAGGCTAAAGGGGGGGGGGATGGGGGAG
>Ga0179593_1502559_pt1 | contig 26743 bp, 25 predicted proteins | sample CZODoug2_1_08_16_FD_185931 | JGI IMG/M metagenome (GOLD analysis project Ga0179593, IMG submission 185931) | Vadose zone soil fungal communities from Angelo Coast Range Reserve, California, USA - CZODoug2_1_08_16fungal (PacBio error correction) | ecosystem: Environmental > Terrestrial > Soil >...
CGAAGATCCAGGGCGCTACTTCCTGGAAATACGTCTTCACTTTTCCAACACGATTGGAGTAGTCTTTAACACAACAAGGGGAAGCAGCCGTGCACGCACAAAAAAAACTCGTGGAGAACTCTAACTCACATGGAGGGCGAAACGCGAACGTTCCCATAAAGTTCGGATAAGGACCTGGTCGGCCAAGGGAGCTTACAACCAAAAAAGAGGGTATGGGAACTATGTAAAAGAACGGGAACATAGCGGGGAAATGGAGAAACGTGAACGCGTTGCGCAGCACTAGGGGAATAAAAAAGAAAAACTTATGGGGAAACAACGAAAATGAAAACTTCATAAAACCAAGGACCTAGGGGGATCGCAGAAGTTCTGTACATCGATAAGATCCGGGGGGAGACTGACCAGGAAGGTCACCATAAGGGAAAGGATACCCCGGCGAAATAACATCCCAAGCGTCCGTGCAAAATTCGACCCCGCGGCAAGAAGGGCCGGAGAGCTCCACGGTAGAAAGATGTGGTCTGGACTCAATATAAATGCGAAGGAACACGTGAAGAATGACGGGAAAGTCAACCTCTCTGGAGTGACGAACAGTAAGAACTACAAGAACTCATATACAAGGACCCCGATAAGAAGGGAACAGTTGAACTGGGGCTCGATTCCACTAAAAAGGGTTCACACACGGAATACCAGATTAGAGGAGTCGGACAGCACAAGAAAGGATTTAAAAGGATCGTCGTTAGTGTTGTCGTGACATAAACTATGAGAACACAAATAATTGCCGCATTAAGTAGGGCAGGGGAAAACGAACGGAAAATAAATCTGGCAAAACCAGGGGGGCAAACATCGCATCGGTTCACTCTGGCGTTTGGGGAAAGAAACGACAGCTAAGTCTCAGGCAGAGCTTATGGAAAACGAAAAAAAAAAAAGAAGGACGCTTTGACGAAAGAAGGACGGAGTTGGGGACGCGGGCTGAAAAAAACAAAGTTGGTCCCGCAAAAAAACCCGAGGACAAACATTGTCGGAGGAGACTCGAATAGATTACGGTTAACCGCGGACATTGAAAAATAAAGAATAAGAAGAGGAGGCGAATAAGGAGAAATCGTTGGCGGAAAAAAGAAATAGTATAACCCAGAGTTCTCATGAGGTAGTCACTAGAGTGGCGCAAAAAAACAAAAAAAAAACAAAAAAAAACAAAAAACCAACAAAAAAACAACCAAAAGAGGGGAGAAATCCAAATCTGGAAAAAAAAATAGCCGCGAAGAAGAGCTGAACGAGACTAAAACTTACACAAAAACAATTTCCATATCACGGGGAGCAAAGTCGCTAAGGCTAAGACGTAGTGATTCGATTTATAAAACTACTCAAAAAATTAAAACTCAAGGAAAGAATATCGTAGAGATCGAGGTCATTTCGTCAACTCGGATAGGTGCCTACGCAAAATCTAGAAGAAGGAGGCTCAAGACAACCGACTTGACGGTTCAGCTAAGGACTCATGAACGCGTAAGGGCAAGAACTTGGTGTTACGCAAGAGACTCTAGAGAAAAAAAAAGAGAAAGAAAAAAAAAAAAGAGGTGGAGGCGCCACACACCCAGCGTGCCTTTGCAAAGTACAGGCCTGAATAATAGTCTGTAAAGCCGCAGATCGCTGATGGGGCATAGGATCACCATATTCATAGGGGACGCGCAACGTGAAGCAGAAAGGGGAGGAGAACGTACGGAGACAAACAGATACAGATCGAAAGAACATTGAGTTCACTTGGCAGGGTAAGAGAAACGCCTTCGTCTTCGAGCACGAAAAGACAAGGGAAGTGCCTTGGCGGGACCGGTCGTTAAAGAGAAGCGAGGAAACTTGGCAGGGGAGGGAGAGGGGTTAGCAACTAGTGGGACGAACGAGTGAGAGCCAATCAGATCTTGGCCGAAGAGAAAGGCTGAAGTGACCGAAGAGATCGGGAACGGACCCAAGACGGAAGAAGAAGCCGCCAGAAGAAGGGCGCATAGTAGTGGGGCATCTACTTTTACTGGGATCTAGAAGTGGGGAAAACCAAGGAAACGTACTTTTCCCGTGGGCTTTGGGTAAGAAGCCGAAAAATTGTGGGACGGTGAAGGCGAGGGACCTCCTATTGATTCAAACTGGACCGGCTGTCGGTTGTTGAGGCGCGCCGGTAGCTTGGGGAGTGCTTCAGAGGGTTGGGGGCGAGGGAAAAAGCCGTATTCAGCTAGGAGGGGGCAAGGTTGGGGCTCAAAGGGGTATCAGGTAAGACAAGGGAGAGGGGGGGGAGGGAAGCTGGTTGGTTATCAGATTTATAAGTTACTGAAGGGGGAAACGGTCGCAAGGAACGATCAAAATACGACATGACGTGGGGGTTGGAGTGTTCTGCTAAATGACAAGTCAGAGAGCAAAGTGGAAAAAACCCATGATGTGCATCTCGAAACAGAAAGGTCGCGAAGAAAAATCGTGTAAGTTTGTCAATTCAGAGTGGCAGGGAAGACGTATGCTGGGAAAGAGGAGTGGAAACATCTACGTCGGGGAGAAAATATGTTAGATACACCTAACAGGTACGGGGGAGGGAAAGTTGAAAAGGTAAGGGGGGGTCAGAGGAAGTCACCGGAACCGCAGGGGATGGTATTTATCACAACACTCGAAGGAAGGTGGGCAACTTGAGCACGTATTCGGAATCGCCAGTAGCAGCCTTGAAGAAGCGCGATCCAATTGGCAAGAGTGTTCTTCGATCAAAAGTTGTGTGAGAGCGGTGGGAGAAAAAATAGGCGGCGTCGACAAACGAGACGTTCCTTTCAACATAAGGTGGCGGTGACACTTTTCGGGGCATAGAAGAAGAGGGGGGGATGTTGTGCAAAAGACTTTTGGGGCAGCAAGGGACTTCTAAACGGTTCATGGAAGTAAAAAGCCGTCCATGCGTTGGGAATGGGGTTGAAGCGGGGAAAAACGAGATAGTTACCATCGTGGGGCCCGTAGGTCAAAGACGGCGCCGAGTGTGGCACAGAGAAAGGGTCACTTCTTGAGCCGCAATCTCGATGGCATCATTGCGAAGAAACTAAGATAAAGGGTGAGAATTGCGTTAGCACCGAGACACACCGTACTCTTACTTACAAGTTTACGGATACGGAACACTGCCCAGACAATGTTTAAACACGGGAGAGAGTGTGAGTGGAGAAAAGGGACGAGCTGCCGTTGAAACCGCTCAATCAGGGTTGGACGGTGGGAAGGGTGACCGATGGTCAGGGAGCTTGGGAACGCGAAAGAGAATATGGGTACGGTTTGTGAATGTTCGAACGAGTGTGGAGGGAAGTCACGGGAGAGGACAACCTCTCTCAAAAGAGAACATTGGAGCTCGGCCGTGTACAGTCCATTGGGTTTGCAGTGGAGGAGTCTGCCCTAAAGAGGTCGGCGTGGGAACAAAGCCAAAAGACTCAAGATCAGGCCTCTGAAGAACAAACAACGTTCCGAAATCCAGCGAGTCAGTCAAGTGGGGAAAAAAGCAAATGTCTGGGTTACCAGCAGTACTCCACCAACAGGTCTATTGTAGTTTGTCGAACGGCTTAGCGAGGTGCTGGACTAACCCCGATATGCAAGGCATCCAAAGCTAAAATGACTCACTATGAGGTCTTCGCCAGGCTTCGTGTAGCAGGAGAAAGAACGTTGGGTGTCTCGACATTTACGGAAGGAGGGAGAAGGAATAGATGGCTGGGGATCATCGTTCGTTGATCGATTGAAGGGGAAGCTTGGCTTCGAGGGAATAGAAGAGAAAGTGAAAAATTGATTAATTTCAACAAAGGCAAGCTTAGATTAGTGTGGGGGGGGGGAGTGTCTAGATCTCACAAGAAAAATTAGGAGGAGAAAAGAAATCTCTACGAGTCTTGTGGTTAACAAGGAGAAGGGTTGAGGAGAGAACTCATGACTCTCTTCTGTGCGAGGAACGAGAGGAAATCGCAGGACCAATCGGACAATGCGATAAAGATAAAGCACGGTAGCGCAGGACTGCCATTAAGCAAATTCATGACATAAAATGCGGAAGCGACAAAAAGACCATTCAGTAAATTCCGATGGGAAACAGTCGGTGGGTTGAGGAAAAAGCTCGGGTGTCCCCAAAAGGTATCCGGCAGTTGACAAATAACACGAAAAAGAGGCTCTTTTTCTAAAGGGGATGCCCGATAAGTTTGCTTGTGTGGGAGACCATGACGAAACTATGTAGAAGGGCATCTGGATGCGCAATGGGGGGGGGGCAGCTAAGGGGGGGAGGCGGGGGCGATGGTGCAACAGCCGAAATCGAAAATACGGACGGCAAAAAACGGACAACTTGCACGAGGGGAAACACGCGCAAGTTAAGAGGGGGGAGGTCGAGCGGTTATCACGAGTGAACTACGCAAGAGATCCGAAACATCGAGTAAAAGTGCTCAACTACTCAATAGGGAGAACTCAAAAACGGAACTACTTGGAAGGGTTTGGTAGGGCGAAGTGGGCAGATGGCCATTTCCTTAAGAACAATAAAAAGGGGGAAAAAAAAAAGCATTATAGACTTGGGACGTGAATCAGATATCTTATAACGGTCAAATACGTCGTGGTCTGTACGGCTGAAAGGGAAAGTCGGAAAACATGACTAGAGTCTTATTGGGGGTCGAACAACTCTAGACTGTCATCAGATTCGGCTGAAAGGAAGGAAAGTCTGCCTAAACGAAAGGGTCTGAAGTGAACAAAACGGAAAAACCGACTGGAAACGAATGGCACCAGGGAAGGGGGGTGAACTACGGACAAAATACATCATAGTATTACTTCAACGGAGAGGGGGGTGAAAAAAATCCTAAGTTAATCTTAAGGGGGGAGCAAAGTAGGGCTTCAGAAAAACAAAACGATGAGCACACGGGGAAGGGTCCGAGGGGGAAATGAAAGTTAACTCTTGCCGGCAGCAAGAGTTAATAAAAAAGAAAAGCTGAGGGAAAACGCCACTTTTAATCAGGAAAGAAGAAAGGACGGCGGGATCATCGTACGTGGTGCAAAAGAGGGAGGGGAGGGTCAAAGACCGAATAAGTGGCCCGGCACCATATGAAAAGAATGTTTACGCCGTCAAGACCACATACTGCAGGGGGAAAGGGACCGGCCCACACAGGCCGGTGAAACAGTTACCTTCCTCCGGGCGCAGGAAGGGCGATCAGAAAAAATATTCAGCGGAGCTAAATGGACTATGAAATTGCAGTACCCCAGGGTAGTGAGGTAAAAAGAATCAACGCATGCGACATCCAAACTACTAGAAAAGACGGGGGCACGTGACTGTTCATGAATCGGAAACTCACGTGGACAGCACGGCCTCAGATAAGGGCTACAGCAGCAAAGCGCCACGTACAGGAAGGGGGCATCTTATCGAGGAGAATCATATATCAAAAGAAGGTTCCGCGTCGCAAATTCGTCAGTTGAATGGTCAAAAGCAGATCATCTGAACACCATTGGAAACTACGGAATATGGGGCGGGTCGATGCATTCTTTTCACTGAGCCACAAGAAGAAAGCCGCGCGGGAGGCAGAAAAAAAAACGACATGAAGGAAAAGTTTGACCTAACTACATGAAAAGCGGAAGAGGGGAACGGCCTTCACAGGCAAATTTGACAGAGGAGGAAGCACCAAAGAGGAAAAAGCTGGGACCAAGACGACCGTCTTCTAAAGTTTGAAAAAGTGGGGGGGGGGACATGGATGATAAGTCTAGGTCAGCGGCTTCAAAATTTCGTCGGCCGCGTGGAGTGCAAAAAAAGCTGAATAGTGAATAAAAGGCGGAGGAGCGTAAGGGGGAGGAGGGGACAAAGGGCGTTGCTTCTAAAACCATCTTAAGAAACGCAGGAGTTCTACACAAAACCAGGGACAGCAGGTCGCCGAGATTCACAAACGGCGGATACACCGGCAGAACATTTCACGTCAAGGGAAAAGCGGGTGGCAGACGAAGGCGTGATGAGGAAGAACGCCTCGCCAAAAGACAACTTGAAAAATCCGTCTAAAATCGCCAGTAGGTAGCTCAGGGGAAGTCAACGAAGGCAATTTCGTCAAATCACTGAAACAGGAGAAACCGTCCCGAGATATACTCAGGGTCGGAAAGGACAGTATGTCATCCCCATCACCGGAGAGCTGGGCGTTAAGAAGTTAGGTAGAGAACGGGTTCAAAGGGCAAGCAAGGGGACCCTATACCGCATTAGACTCATCAAAGAAGGAGAGAAAAAATATAGGGGGGGATCCGTCACACATCACCCAAGGAAATTTGCGCAACAGCTTCCTGGATGAGAGAAAACCGACGGACGAGGGAGATGGAGCACCTCTAAAAAAGGAGGATTCGTGGTCGGCTGCGGCCGGGCAGAGAGGACGAAAACCGTCTCTGGGGAAGAAGAGACGCAGATCGGGCGACATTGAGATTTCAATTGTCTGGAAGGGGACATCTCGATTCAAACGGGAACCGGAGGGGTCCGACTTGGAGCTGGCATTAAAGGGATGGGGGGCTCTTGCAGATAGAGGGAACGAAAGGCAGGAGGATGCAGGTCCTGGTTGGAGAAAAAAAACGCCGATATAGGTCAAGGTCGGCAAAAAGAGCTTTAGCAAAGAACAACAAGGATAAAACTCGGGGGGGAACGGGATCTATAGAGCGATCTCCCATCAGACGGCGCGAAGAAAACGGAGAGATATAATGAGGAGGTCATAAATGTCAAAACTGTCGGGCACTAACGAACCGTATTAAACCCATGAAGAGGGTCCACTTCTTGGGAGCCCGTGGGGTGGTGAATCACGATCTATGGGTTGAAGGGTTGAAGGAGGCGCGGCTACACCACTCTCGATTTTTCGTTCGTAAATGGCCGTCATGGGCGGGGGTTGCGAGCTGGGCCAGCGAAGGTCCGGCTCATAAACTACACTTGGAGTAAGGTCGAAAAAAGACGCTGAGCGAACAATGAGTTACTGAGGGGGTGAAAATGTAAGGGAGTTCGTCAAAAAGCAACAGAAAAGTCTTGAGAAGGTAGAAAATATGGGGGGGGGGTGGCATAGTGGAGAGGAAATAAAAAACTCCTATCTTAGTGCAAAGGGAAGATTGTTGGAAGGGGGAGAAAATTCCTCTCTAAGACGTGGGTATACTTGTGGAGTGGCATCGGTAACATTCACTTTGCCTCCGATTCTGGTATTTGTTCGATTAAATTATCTTTGGTAAGTCACTGCTCCACGGCGAGATAGATTGTTTTTGGAGGAAAGTGTCAAAGGGGGGTCATAGTCGAGGAAATGAAATGATTGGACTGTAAAAACTCCCCCGTCAAACGGGGGCATGGGTTGAACGATGGAAAGGTTATGGGGGTATACCAGTGTTTCCTTCTCGGTGACTGCAGGTTGACTTTTTAGGGGTCTCAGGGATAGAAATAAACCGGAAGTCTCTATGGTCCATTGGGCCGCACGATTCTGACGCGGAACGTATTCTGGGCAAGGGGGGAACTGATTATATGTAACATTGGCCATTGGGGGAAAAGTTTCGGAACTGCATACGGGCAACGTGGGGGCGTTTCAATCAGCTTTGGGAGTCGTAGTTTGACATTGGTCCCATATCCTCGCAAGGGGGGGCGTGTGTCAAGAAAAAAGGGACCACGTGTGTGACTCGTGCAAATTTGCGTGCATAGCCAGAAAGAGTGTGGTGAAAGGCTAACCTTGGGGGCATAGGAATTCGGAAGTGAGGGAAAAGGTGATTAGAAGACTTCCGTCCCATTCTTCGGCTAGGTTGGGAAAAACAAAAAAAAGGTGTGATTTTGTCCGCGAGTTGGACAGGGGGTCGATCGTGAGGGTTTTCAAGACTCCGAAAAGGCGTGTGGTCACAGAATAAGGAAATGGTCCAACCTAGAGCGACTGGACTAGGGATTCGAAAACACTTAAAGGGAAAAGGGATGTGAAGAATTTGGGTAGGTAAGGGAACCAAAAACGTGTCAGGAAAACCGACGAGCAGAAAAGACCAAACCTGCCGAGTGTGAACACGTCTGAAAGAAGTTTTCTAACGGGAAGAAGCGGGAAAAAACGTTCGGAGTCCAACGCTCTACTGGAAGATAGGTGGAAAAAAGGGGTCTGGTCTCAAATGGTCTGATGTTGGTTAAAAAAAAGCGGGAGGGGAGAGGGGGTACGGTTGATGTCTTATCCGGGTGAAAAAAAAATCACGGTAATTCGATCAAACCGCTCAAGAGTCACTTGGGAATGAGGAAGTTCATAGTGTCAAGAATTTGCCGTTTTGCTCGTTTAGGGAAAGGAAGGGAACGAGGTGAAAGGCATCTAAAGGGACCATCACAGTGCCAAGGACGAAACCCTTTTCAGAAGAAAAGCTCTACACCCCGGTGACGGGCATATTTGCAAACCGCAAATTAAGAGGGGTTGGCGCATAAGGGAACTGAAAAAAAAAAAAGAGGTGAGGGGAGAGCGGGGCAAAAAAGAAAAATGGACCACGAGGAAAAAGGTCCGTGCCTAAAATAAAGGGGAAAGGTCGTCATCTTCGGGGGGGGGGAACGCATCTGTTTCTACTTGGAAGGAAAGGTCTTCCAAAAAAGGTTGAAGGGTCTTTATAGGTGATCTGTTGAAAGATTGCTGAAGAGTGTAAGGTTTCATCAAAGACAGAAATTCCTAGTGATCGAATCAACCAAACTCCAGCTTGCCGCATAAAAAAAAGATGGTGAGGGCTGAGAAGATAGAATTCACAAAAAACGTTAGTAGGGAAAAGAAAAGGGGGGGTGATCTATCAGACACAGCGGAGGGACTGCTTGGTTATTCGGGAAAGAATGAACTCTCGTTAGGAAGCATATTGAAAAGAGGAAAAAAAAGATTAAAAACAGAGAGACAGAAGACATTCCAATCGGCATAGCGTACAGTTTCTTTCAAGGTATGAACTTTACGTGAGGGGTCAGAGACCGAGAAATGAAGAAGGTGGCGGGGAGGGACAGTGTTCATGCCTGCATAAAGCGGGTGAAAAAAGGGTACTCTGGTCCGTTCTAAGACAACTAAATAAAGTGAGAGGAAGAAACGGGAGGGGGGGGTCAGCGATATTCGTGTTTTAGGACACAGATGGAAGGATAACAAGGCGAGAGCTGGGGAAAAAACGAAAACTAGGGGACAGGCAGGCAGGGGGGGGGGGGCGGCTTTTCGACACAGCCTGAAAAACGGCTCCTACGCATATCCGCGTACCAAGCCCATATCGTAACTTATCAGGTCTTGGGAAAGGGGGAAGCAGAGGTCAGGGGAGGGGGGGATCAGGAAGACCTTGACTGCACAAGAAAAAAGAAAACAGACTATCTCGAAAAGCATGGGGGGTGACAGCAGAAAAAAATCGAGAACGAAAAAACTCACCACGGAAAACCTAAAAACGGTAAAAAAAGGTGGTGTCAAAAACTGCAAGATCGTAAATTTCTCCAATAACTCCCTTTCCGCCTTTTCCATTAGAGAAGGGGCGGGAGCGTTCCGTAACGGTCACAAAGAAAAGGCGGGGATCTCAATTCGAAAATACAACGGGATGCGCTCAGGGGGGGGTTCAGAAAGAAAGAGGGAGCGAGGACAGGGGGGGGCAGGGGAAAACTATTATTTCTCACATCGAAAGAGTCGTGAACATCAAGACCCGGAGGCAGAAACCGGGCCAACGAACAGGCAAACAAGGGGTGGGGAGACGCCTCGGACATAAAAGCATGGACGGAAAAGACCTCTAAAGCCCGGAGCATCATTGAAGACGTCAGGGGCTGGTGGAAAAAAGTGCGGCTTCCAGGCATTCAGGGGGAAATATGGAAACTCTGAAGGGGGACGGGATAAATTGGGAAATAGTAAGGCTCGGGAAGGGCTGCGGTGGCGCGGGCCATTGGAAAAAAAAGACGCCGGCGCAGGATGAAACCGACCTGGAATCAGCAGAATCGGGAAATGCGGAAAAAAAAAAAAAAAAAAAAAAAAAAAAAAAAAAAAAAAAAAAAAAAAAAAAAAAAAAAAATAGGGCAAGGATCAAAGTCGTATAGGGCTCGGCTTGCGGGTCGAAGGGGCACAAGAATGCTTTTCGTACGGTTTCAAACAGGGCATCTTGCGTTGGGCGAGGCTCGGGGAAGAAAAAGAAACGCAAAAGCCTTGTTGGGGAGAAAGCAACCTGTCGGGGGGGCGCAGGCCTGTCGGACACGCAAAAAAAAAAAACGCAATGAAAAAAAACGAGGAGACTTGGCAGGGCCCAAAACGGGTGGAGGGTGCGACAGTCAAGTGTTGGGGTTCGGACGTGACGGGTGAACCTTGCATGGAAAAAAAAACAGGGGGGGAGTTAGGGGAGGAAAACGAAAAGGCAGGACCCTAAAAAAAAGGAGGACATTGGAACAAATCCGAACTAAAAAAACTAAAAAAAAAGGGGTGGCAGTAGGGCGGATAGAACGGAGGTTTGCGCAGGGGATTCAGCAATCACCGGGGTGACAAAGAAACCGTGCAGACGTGGGAAAAGGGGGGGGGGGAAGGTGAGAAGCATCAAGACCGCACTGCACGGATGGGGGGGGGGGGGGGGGGGGGGGGGGGGGGTGGGGGGGGAAATGCTTATAGGACTGGAGCAGTATGGGGGGAGATGACCACTATTATCACGATACGCGAACAAATAAAAAAAAAAAAAAAAAAGAGTATTTCAGGGCAAAAACAATGCAATTGCGGCTTGGAAACCTTTGGAACACCTTTGTGAACGAATGCAAAGCAGAAAAAAAAAGGACCCCATAAATGGGACTAGAAAAGACCGAGGAATTGTTGAAGTTCTCATGATGGAGTTTTGGAAACACTGAGCTGACAAGACAGTTCTGCAAGGGGACCATAAGGAAGGGAATATAGGAGCGGGGGCACTGAGAATCGTCAGAAGGACGTCAGTTTCTAACTATGGAAGGCATTCAGATAAAACTCTATCGGGGTGCAGAGGGCCTCACGTATGCTAAAAATACGATTTGCTGCAAAGGGAAGGAAGGAAAAAAACGAGGAGGGAGGAAAAAAAACATAAATAGTCTTGTAGAAAAAAAAGAATACGAAGTTTGGAGGCCCAGGACATGGGGGACCTTATTATTGCGATAAAAGAAACGGGCAAGAAGAGGCAGCAAAAAAACAAGGAGGCTTCGTTAGGGCCTGTTCGGCGTTGGACTCAGTATATCGTTTACAAGGGGATAATGAAAAAATGCTGTGATACAGGGGGGGGAGGCGGGGCTGGAAAGGAGGGAGGGAAGGGGCTCAAAATGTAATAAGGGTGCATGAAAAGGAGCTGGGTAATATCCTGTTTTGCCCATAGGAACCTGCGCCTAGTCGATTGAAAAAAAAAAAAGAAAAAAGGGAGGACTAGAATGGGCCAGAAGAATGCTTGGGCTATCATTCACGCGTCAGCAGTTTGATATAGGTCGGAGTTAAACCTTGGGGGGGTACGAATCCTCGGCCAAGTACTCAAAACAACTTGATCAGGCTCATGGGGGGGGGACAGAGGATGAGAGGGCTTGTACTGCCAATACACTACCTTTTAAGTCGTGAAGAGGGGAAGCGTGTCCATCAGAGTCCAGGCCTGCGAAAATATATCGGGTCGTGAGCGTCAAGGGAGTCGAGAAGGATCAAGCTCTTTCTAAAAAGAGGTTGATCTATGAAGCATGCGAAAGATGCTATCGTTGGGTTATTCATGGGATCTGGGAGTCGGGCGTGCTAGGTAAGATTGGATCTCTCAAGAAATCAGAACAGGGGGAAAGTGAAAATTATGGGTACAGCGGAACAAAAAAACATCGGCGTTGAATGAAACCGAATAATCCTATGCGGATAGTGAAGATTTTCTCATGCCGCTAGCTGTGAGGGGAGTCAATGGAAGTTTAGATCTAAGGGCAACGCACAAAAAACGCGAAGGTATAGTGATAGGGGGAGGGCGCGCGCGGTCAAGGGCTGAGATTTTGACAAAAAAAATTGAAGGGGGGGAGGTAACTTTGTTGGGGTTTTTGTGTAGCTGGGCTATAGACTAGATAGAGAGAGAGGGAACGACTATTGGGGAAGTTTAAAGTGGTCTTTGGGAGGGCGAGGATACAAAATTCGCAAAAAAAGGGCTGAAAGTCTATCTGCGAGGGGGGGGGGGGGGGGGGGGGGATGCAACGCGATTCGTTACTAGGAATTGAAAGGGACCCGCCGTTGTGAAATAAGTAAGGTAGCTGTTCTATGACTAAAAAAAATCTCGGTTAGTGGGGATAACAGTTCCTCGGGCGGTGGGGATGGGGCTTAAGCGATGGTCACTATCTCTATAGTGCGAAATTGAAAAGCACTCACTCAACCTCGTCAAAATGGACTACGAGGCGCTGGTGGGATGTTGGCGTGGATCGGTCAGGAAAAAAAAAAAAAAGAAGCCGACTAGATTACGCCGGACATTAGCAAGAGGGGGGGGGGACGCGCTGAGATGAGGCCAGGTTCAACGGTGGAGAAATGTAGCATCCTTCTTACGGAGTACATTTGTGTAAAATCGCGGCGGGTGTAGGCGCATTGTTGGATCCTGAAGGGGGTAAAAAAAAAAAAAAGGGGGATGGGGGGGGGCCGGGGGGGGGGGGGAGGGCTATCTCGCTCTTCTGGGGGGAGGTGGGAGGAGAAGTAGATCATTTCACGAGGGCGGTGGTTCATTCGTGTGCCCAGAGCTGCTGGATCATTCATGGACGGGGGAGGGCCAGGGAGAAAAAAAAGAAGTTAGCGACAAAGAGAATGGGTGAACCGACTGTTGGTTTTGGGGGGGCAAACTATATTGATCTGGGCGAAGGAACTGCGATTGGGAATTATTTTTAAAGTTGTGTGAAAGAAGAAAGTGTGAGGAAATCTAAACTACCCTCCAGAACAAAAAAAAGGGGGGAAAAAGGAAGCCGTGTTCTCGGGTCTGGAAAGTAAGGAAAGGGGGGTCGGTTTTATCTGGTAAACGTTTGGTCTTCCAGGGGGAGATGGAATCGGATAACAGAACGTGCCTCTTCAGGGTAGGGGGGAGAAAAAAAAAAAAAAAAAAAAAAAAAAAAACAGAAAAAAAAACAACAAAAAAAAAAAAAAAAAAAAAGAAAGGCGTTGGGGGGGAGGCTGTGCTGCATTCGGACAAATTGGAATCAAGTGCAAGTTACAATCAACGTAGTCATGTCAAATAATATGGCTGATTTAAAAAAAAAACGACAAAATCAGGATCGGTGCACGGGTGGCGGCGATATAGGTAGCTAGAGGAAGGGGGGCGAGGAACGGTCAAGGAGGGTATTGGGAATATGCATTCATCACCTGAAATATGAAACCACACAACAAAAAAAACCACACAAAGAGGGCCATTAAAAGTATTGGGTAGGAAGGGGGGAAGAGGAGCCGTGGGAAGAGATAGCCAAAGTGCAAATCTGTGGGTACTCGAGTTCATGCCTTACGCGGCGGTGAAATGCAGGAGGGGGGGGAGGGGAGGGTATGTGGCAAGAGTTCTGGCGAAAGGAAAAGGGGAAGGGGGAAAACGTGATAATTCCGGTTGTATCAAGGGGGGAAAAAGTTCGGGGAAAAGTTCTCACCTAAGTGTGGGTGAATTAAGAGAAGGTACGCGCCGGGACGTTCGTAAGGGGAAAAATGTGGGCAAAAGAGGAAAACCAGTGGGCGGCCTTGTAGGTGTCCAGAAGGGGGGCAGGCTGAAAAACTTTGTCCCTTAGGGTGACACGTGGGGACATGGGCATCAGGCGGGGTAAGTTCAGAAAAACCACAGCCCACGAATGTGGGAAATGCACAAGCAATAGGGGCGCCTGCGGGGTACAAAAAAGATTCTGGGCTGATTCCCACCCGCTCAGTAAAACAAGCTCAGGAAATGGGGAGAGGGGGCTAAAGGTGGGAGGGAAGGGAATTACAAAATGCCGTCTACAACCGGGTACAGGGGAAGTAACGTTCGTGGGAGTGCGGTTCATAGAGAACCTGCCGTAAAATCAAGGTTGAATGGAAAGGCGAAATCGGGTGAGGGGCCCTGCCTAAAAAAAGAAGAAAAAAAAAAAAAAAAGTTGGTTAAAAAAAATAAAAAAAAAAAAAAAAAAAAAAAAAAAAAAAAAAAATGAAAAAAAAAGAAAAAAAATAAAGCGTATATGAATCAACCCGTTCAGACCAGCGCTCTAGGTATAGTATTTTCAGTTTCTGGTGCGTCGTTGTAATAAGCTTGGGACAACGTAGGTGCGTCTATATGATGTGGGCGATGTTTGGTAAGTGGTCGCAAAGGCAATTCATTGGGTGGGGGGGGGGGGGGGGGGGCGCCCGTCCCTTATTCGGTATTAAAGGAGCAGCAGAGGATTTTTGACATCAACTCAAGGCTAAGGGGGGGTGTGTCCTAGCTTTTGATCTCAGAGGAAGGGGTCTTGGGTGGAGCCGGAGGGTCAAAAATGCCGTTAAAAAACGCAAAAAAGGGGGGGGCAAGAAGCGATAGAATGGGAAAAAAAGTTCAGGGCACGCAGGGGCAAAAATGTCGCGGGGCTACAGAAAGGAACATACAGGGAGAGACGCGCGGTTACGAGGGTCAATATGTACGACAAAGTAACGGAGTCATTTGGGGAAAACTGCGACCAATCAGATTCTTGTGGAGGTCTTAAAGTAAAGAGGGCACAGACCGCGGGGTTGGAAAACACTGGTTTGGCCATGCAGGAAAAACGCAAAGAGGACAGAAGGGAAATGGCTTGCAGGGGGGGAGGTGCTTCGGGTTTCGCGGACCCTCCACCAAAAAAAAAAGTCATACTCGGGAAAGGGGGGGAGCAGAAAAAATGGGGCGAATCGGCTGTAAGTGCTTGATCGTTGAAGGGAGTGAACGAGTGGATGATACGGGAGGGGGGACATGATAGTATTCTGAAGGGCCTAACGAGAGTTCAGAAATGAATCGGAAAGAAAAGGACAGAAAGAAAAACAAAAGCTTCCATCAGGGCACTAACCGACGGGGCATTTTGTCTTGGCTAGTATGAGATAACAATCAACACGGAGAGAGGTAGAATAGTATCGAAGAACGAGAAAGGGGTGGGGCAGAAGGAGGATGGGGATTGCGGAAAACTGACTAGGGATGTAACGACGAAAAGGAGTCAGCTGTACTTGCACCGGCAAAAATGCAGAAAGCAGCTGGTGGTCAAGGAAAGCGGCATTGCGTAAAAGGGCGCAAGGCTCCACTGGCCGCGGGGTGAAGAAAAAAAAGGGAAAAAAGACAGGTGGGGGCAGGAGCTAATTCGTGGCTCATGCCTATGATTGACAAGTGGGGAAAAGATGTGGGTCTGTTTCGAACTTGGACAGTGTTTTGCTCAATGGTGGGGGGGGGGGGTGGGGGGGGGGGGGGGGGGGGGGGGGGGTGGGCGGCGGGGGGGGGGGGGGGGGGGGGGGGGGGTGGGGGGGGGGGGGGGGGGGGTGGGTTTAAACGGGCGGTTCCGGCGGCTGCTACGAAAAACTCACTCTGGTGAGGAAAGTTGACTAGCATGCTTGTTGGTTTCGTTGAAATGGCCAGACGCCCCGTCTGAAAAGCTTTAGTAACGGCTAAAGATTGGAATCAACATGGTGGTGGTGGTGGGGGGGGGGGATGTGTGTGTAGGGTGGGTGGGGGGTGGGGGATGTTGTGAGTGGGGGTGGTGGTTTGGTGAGGTGGATTTGGGCGGGTGAGGGGGTTGGGGGGTGTGGTTGTGTGGGTTGTGTTGAGTTGATGGCGGTGTCTGGGTGTGGGGGTGGGGGGGCTGTGGGGTGGTTTGAGTGGGTGTGGGATGTGTGTTTGTGGGGGGGTTGGTTGGGGGGTGTGGGGGGTTTATTGTTGGTGGGGTCTTCTTGGGGAGAGGGTGGGTTGGTGGTGGTGCGTGTGGGGGTGGGTGTTGGGGGCGGGTTGTTTTTGGGGGGGGGGTTTTCTGGTGCGGTCCCGAGTGGGGGGGGGTCTTAACTGGGGGCGTTGGTGTGTGGGGGGGGGGGGGGGGGGAGGGTCAAGGAATGCAAAACTTCCCTCGCGGTCCCCGCCGAGCAACCTTGCCAAAAAAAGTCAGGCGGAAATCAGGGGCCGCTCAATGTGAGTCTTCTCGGACGGTGTGTAATCGCCATGCGGGATCCGCCGGGGGGAATTGTGTGGTGAGCGGGCGGAAAAAAAAAGCGGGGCGAGCGCGAATTACCCTGGACGGAATAGCAGATCGGGGCGAAAAAACAGGAAAAAAGTGGCGCTGTGTGGAAAAAAAAAAAAAATAAAGAAAAAAAACGAACTGTAAACCCAAAGAGAAACTGTTCCTAAACAAAAATTCAAGACGCTGATGGGGGGGCAATGGGACAGAGTGCCTAGGGATGGGTGGTCTCAGAATACCGGAATGAAGGGACAGAGGTTTAAGGGGGCATCGTTAAGTATTTTTTCGGATCGAAAAAACGAGGGCTAGGAAGGAAAAGTATGTCTGGCCTTCGCAAGCAGTCTCGCGCAGGGACGTCATACATTAGATCTGTTCTTCAATTGTGGACAGAGGAGACAGAGAGCTTGAAGGCCGGAGTCTCTCAGGTCTTATTGGGGGCAAAAAAGAGGAGATTGCATCCCGGACAGACTCTATGGTCAAGCTACGAGAACCAAAACCTGGCCCTGCGTTCAGCGTTGACTTGGGGGTGAAGGAGGGGAAGATTAAGACAAAAAGTGGCAATGAAAAGCAGGACTGTGAAATTTGACGCCTAAGGGTTGGGCGATCACTGTCAACCAAAGTGGAGAAGTCCTGACACGTACAAGTGATGAAAAGATCAGAGGTGAACAGGTCGATACCTGAGAGGAGGGGAAAAAAGAGGTCGACACCTATTGGGAAATACAACCGGAACGCTAACTGTTTTCTTAAAAACTGAAAGGGGGGGGGGGGGGGGGGGGGGGGGGGGGGGTGGGAGGGGGGGGGGGGGGGGGGGGGGGGGGGGGGGGGGGGGGGGGGGGTGGTTTGGATTGTTTGGGGGGGGTGTTTGAGGGGCGATTGTGGTGGGTTGGGGTGGGGGGTGGTTGAGGGTTTCTTTTTCTCACGCAAGAAGTCCACCAAAACAAAAAAAAAACCTCTCCTTAGCTCCCGGCTCTCCCTAGCGGGTGGGCAAACAGCGATATCCGAACCATGTGCTCCCTGGGAAAATAACTGCACCCTTATTTGTCTGTTATGGCGGCGGGAGTTACCTGGAGGGCGCTGACGCCAGATGCGTCCACGTCGGGCAAAAAAAATTGCGGCGTGCTCGTATCGTTATACTAGGGGCCTACCAAAAACAAAAAAAACACACACACCACCACTCGCAAAGTATACCCCGACAGGTGTAAACAACCAAGAGGACAACCGAAGGAGAAACAAAAAAAAAAAAAAAAAAACAACCACCCCCACAAAAAAAAAAAACAACAAACACACCCAAAAAAAAACAAAAAAAAACACAATATTATCCAGCTGATCTTGGAAGATAGGGCATGACCCAACCATCGGGTCGGATGCATTCCGACAGGGGATATAGAGCGCATATGAGACTTAACTGCGAGAACAACGAAACAAAGGGATGTCAATAAAAAGGGATGTGGAAAACAGGGGACATGCACAGGGGGGAACCATTCGGCTTACATCATGGGGGAATGGCAGAGAAGCAAGAGATCAAACGCACTAGACTTTGCAGAGATCCGTCGGGTTTGTCGGCGGGAGCTATCATATGGACAATATATTTGAGAGCAGGCAAGGAGCAGCTAGTTGTGCATTCTTTCGTGGCAGAGAAAAATGCAGGGGCAAATGGGAAAAGGGGTGAGTCAGGAAAATTGGGGGAGGGGGCTGGTCGGCGAAAGGCTTTTTACTGTACAACGGGGGGGGATCAAGAGACAGTGAAAGACGCCTGGGAACGGGCAGGCGCCGAACTGCAAAACGCGACATAAGGCAGGGGGACGTAAGCTAGGCATCACCTAGGGGAGGGGGGGTCAAGGCGGCAGTTCATCCGGCAATGCAATTTGTATCACGGAGGATGCAAAGGAACTAAGAGGGGGAAAACAATTGTGGATGAGATGGAGGACGGTAAGACCGGCTCAAGTGGGGGAGTACTCCGGCGGGACAGGGAGTTAAAAGGGGCTATAGAGGCGAGGAATTCCTAGCGGTTAAGCGTGCGGGCTTGCGCCAAGCTGGGCGTTTGCTGACAAAAGTTAGAGGACAGGAAAGAATCCTGGGCACCGAAGTTGCAGTGGGTTCAATAATGGATTCGGGGGGAGAAGCAGCAAAGGGGGGACAAAAAAATCTTTCCCAGTCAGGACACAAAGCGAGGAGGGGGGGGGGATCATCAAATACATGGGGCGATTCAAGGAAGCACTAGGAGAAAAATTCTATTCGGCCGATTGGTGGGGGGGGGGGGGAGGTGGGGGAGGGGGGGGAGGGGGGGGGTGATAACGTTTGTCGAATTCAACAGCAAGAGATGCTCTTTATTCCGCAAATCTATATACTGGGGGGGCGGAAGATGGGGTATAAAAGGTACAAGGGGTCCGCCCAGAAATGGAAACGTCATAATGGGGAGGGGAAGGTCAGAATATGTACTCACTACGTTACAGATTCGGAAAAACGAGGGAAAGTAAGAAGCAAGGGGACTAGATCTATCAAGGAGTATATTCAAAGGCATCCAGACAGAGCCGGCGGGAACTTAGCAAGACAGGATGGCGGTGCCGACATAAGCAGTAGGCTGGTGAACGGAGCGTAGAGCAAGAGATCGAAAAAACAAAGGCTATCGTAAAGAGAGATGGTAAAGGGAGGGAAGAAAAAAAAGCAGGCCTTTCGGCCGAGTTACAGTCAGTCAGGCCGGCTCGGTCGGGAGATGAGACAGAAGGATCCGTCGCGATAGATTCAAAGACGGGCGTACGGAAGGCAGCGAATATAATTGCAACTTCGTGAAGGCATAAAGATCTCCATTCACTATAAAGTGACGTGGGGGAAGACGGTACACCGATATGTCAGGGCAAGAATTACGAAGAGGACAGGGCTGCTCATTAGATGGTAAGGGTGCGTTGTGTTCAGTGAAGGAAGTGGTCGTGAATCTATATAGCTGGATCAGTTCGCAGGTAGGTTGGGGGAGAAAAAAACGAAGCTTGAAAATCCTTAGGGGCGAGCTAATCGCGGAGAAAAAGCAAAGGGACGAACTCGGGGGCTTATACTGTCCAGATTAGCGGTAAACGAGCCCTCAATGTTGGCGCGACGGAAGAGGATCAGGGACTTATGGCTCATACAGAGCTAGATTATAGGTCAGAAGGTACAAAGAAGGGTAGAGGTCTTGTCGCCCGCTAGCAAGGTGGTTCCATGCGTCATTGGTGAATAGGAGACGGGTGGTGAAGTCGGACTCCAATTGGACCGGTGAAGGAAATACGGCAAAAAAAAAAATCTCCGGCTGCGGGTGTATGTAGGAGAATAAAAAAAGGAAACATGTTTTGGTTGAAGGAGGGGGGAAGGGAAAAAAGAAAGAAGAATGGGGAGAAGTTCGCGTACTGCTAAAGTTAAAAAGGCTGAGGGGGCTTAGTGGGGGTACGAATGGGAACTGGGTTTGGGGGACAATGACTGCGATAAGAAGGGACTGGCTGGCGAATTGATGAGGGTCTTCTGGGGGTGAGCATAAAGGGGAGACTGACGAACTACCCGATAGCCGATCATTGGCTGAACGGAGAGGAAAGGGGTTGGAGGTCAACTGCTCACTTGTGCAAGCGAGCACTATCAGTGGAAGGGGTCAATTCGTCACCGGGGAAAAAGCACGGGGGGGGGGAGGGCCTAGTCAATTAAAAAGTTGTCTCTTATGGTGACTAGGGGGGGTGTACCCGTAATGACGGGAAAAAGCGGCGCAGGGGTCAGTGTCACGTAGGGGAGTCATTGAAGAGGGAAGAGCGACACATAAACGTGATTCACGAGGGAGAATAGGGAGGGCTGGCGGGCCTGTCTAGGACAAGCAGGACAGGGGAGGGGAATGGGGAAATGATCTAATTATGGTGACCGGCTGGAGGAAAAAAAAAGAGTCGGCCTCCGCGTTCCCGTAACATTCCTCCATTGAAGAAAAGACGAGATCGAGCGATCCGGAAAATAAATGAAAGCGATAACGTGGGGCTGAATCATCCGGTGTGAGAGGGGGGGGAAAACAAGCATGGTCTCAACGGGGGGGGAGGAACGTTACTCATGGGGCCAAATAGTTGTACATCTCTTTAAAGCAGATGTTTCGTAAAAGAAACACTCTCGTTGGGGGTGAAACAGGTGGGAAAGAAGCAATAAATCTGGATGTGTAGGGAAAAGCGGGTCAAAAAAAAAAGTCTCCTTCGCAGTGTTTTTTGCCTTCTAGTTCCGGGGGATTGGTCAACACCGCTTTTGGGCTCTCGGAGGGGGCAAGCGTTGAACTGCATGAAGGGGAAGGGGCAATCATTAGTAGAAAAAAGGACGACCAGGAGGGGTTTCGGTTTCATTCGTGGCACTAGTCGTCGCCAGGATGGAAGTGTGAGAAAAAATGGTCGGAAGCAACTCCGGAAAGGCGAAGCAAGGTTGAGGTAGGGTCGGGCGCTCAGGTAACACCGTTCGGGAGACCGGGGAAAAAAAACTGATGACGTGCAATGGTCGGCATTGTCTAGTGCGAAAAAGCCGGCGGAAGGAGGGGGGGTTGGAGGGGCTCTCAAAAACTGTCACTAGTCGGTAGTCGGCAGCAAAGGGTCAAGCGGTGTGCTTAAAGGGGGGGGGGGGGGAGGGGTATTTTCAGAATTTTGAGACGGTAGGGGATGACATGAAGCGTTTATAGTGCGATGGATGGTGTGGAAAGGTGAGAGCGTAGGTCGCCGCACACAAAAAACTAAAAGGTAGAGTTCAGGAAAGACAGGACGTCGAACTCTATAACAATTGGGGGAGAGAGGCACTTGAAACCGTGCCTGATAGGGGCCGTTGGGGGGGCCAAGTCGGCGGGGGCCGTTGGTGCACCCCTAAGACGGGTCTTAAGGACTCCGGATCTATTGGCTGAGAAGGGCAAGTCCAAAAAAAAGTCGATATGTCAGCAGACGGTCAGCCGTAGGGGGAGAAGGGGATGGGCAATTTTGGAGAAAGCGGAGCGCACAAAGGAGGTGACTGCGATGCAAACGTGGTTCAGCAGAGAAGAGGGGATTTGTCCTTAATGAGCGGCCTTTGCATCTGTTAGACGGCTGGGGGGGGGGCTTGACCCGTCGAGAATCGAGGTCATGAACCCACGCGGTCCTCACTATTAAAGGCCGAATCTATGGGATTAATGAAAAGGGGATGTGGGGCAGGCACCTGGCACTGTGGGAGGAATGGGGGGGGTGCGTGGTATAGGAGATAGGGCATAGTAGCCTTTTATCGTGCTGTATTGGGGACAAAATTGAAGTCAACCTTTTTAGTGTCATCAGCCTCTTTTGAGGGAAGAGGTTCGATTTATCAAACAGAGAAATCACTAGACCATCCTGCAACAACAAAATGTGTACGTAGGAAGAGTTATCTGCAAAAAACTCAAAGACCCCCGAAAAAAAAAGGGAAAGGGAGGAAAAAGAGAGGGACTAGGCACGTCACCGTTCGTCTTGATGGGTTCTTGCAGATGGATAGGGGGGATTGCGGATTAATCTAATCTCTCTGACTTGGGTGCCAACCTACTTGAGAGGAAGACAGTGCGTCAACCGACAAGGGAAGAAAAAGCACATGCCCATAGCATTGAAACCTTCCACGGGCGCCCAGTGGGGCGAGGGAAGCATACATGGAATGTGCAAGGGCAAAAAAAGAAAGGAGAACGCAGGGCCTAAGTTCCATCAGTGAAGGCGGAATTGGCCATTGAGGGGGTTGAATGTCCATCAGCTGGCGGGTGTAACCTGTGAGGGTACTTGGACATGGTCCGGGGACTTTTACAGAAACTATAAATAAAATAAAATGAGGCCTTTGTATAGGCTAACGAGGTCACAAGAAGGGGAAGGTTGTTGAGTGACTCAGCTCGTAACAAAGGGCAACGGGCGCGAGGGAAATTTGCTGAAACCAACAGGCGTGCAGCGGCTGGGAATTTAAAAAAACTGTGGTCACCGCCATGCGGCTAGATGGACGCACGGGCACGAGCGGACGAAGATGGCGGAAAGATCCGTGCTGGGGGGGGGGGGGGGGGGGGGGGGGGGGTAGCCAATGGTGGGGGGAGAGTAAAGTGGGCAGAGACGAAAGAAAAGGGGGTACAATAAAGGCCGCCCGAACATTATCAAAACCGGAGGAAACAGAAGGAGCGCGCGGTGACAATTAAGGCTAAACAAAAACTATACAAAAGAGAAGAACCATAGGCAGGTGTGGTGCCTGAACTTGCAAAAAGAAGGGAGGTCAGTAACGCAGGGAATGAAGGGGGGAAATTTCAATTGTGCGGGATGGATTGCCGGGAAGAAGGGAATGAAGGGAATCAATAACGTTCGTGTCTAGGGAAGGTAAAAAAGCGCATTCGGTGAAGACAAATTGCGTGGCGAGGAGGTGGGACGGCGAACACTCGAATAACTGGCGAAGGAAAAACACTGCGCAGGGGGGGGGGGGGAAAAGTAAGGAAAAGAAAACGACTACTTGGTGCGGACTAAGTGAAACCTCAAATCAAAAGGAGCAGGGACACTGGGGTCCTAAAAGAGCCATAAAGGGCAGGGGGGGGAGAAAGTAACGAAGTAATAGGCATAGCTAAGAAGTGGAAGGGCTACTTGACGGGTCCGTGATGTGGTGGAGCTTACTGAAGCGAAATGCATTGACTAATAGCATCCCAGGGCGCAATTAAAAAGAAGTGAGCTTCCGCATCTACAGGCTTGATTGTGGATTAGGGAAAGAACATAGGGAAGTTGTGCAGCTCCTGAGGGTTGAAAATGATAGCACTACGTGGAAGAGAGGGAAGCAGATAAGGGGTCTCATTAGACTCCGCTAAAGCCTGGATGGAAAAAAAGAAGACAAAAGGTCGGTAGGGGGAAGAAAGAAATAGAAACCCACTCGGCCTTTTTCCACCAAAAAAAACCCCAACAAAAAAAAGAGAAAAAAAAAAACAAAAAAACCACAAAAAACCCTGACCAAACAAAAAAAAAAAAAAAAAAAAAAAAGGAAAAGAAGAAGAAAAACCTGTCTGGGGGGTCGTGCAGGGCCTTTTAAGCGGGCCTTGTTGATCGGGATAGAAGGGGAAAAAAAAAATAAAGTGCTCCGTTGTGTATCTGGGCCTTCTGATTAAAAAATATCAACAGGCTAACCTGGGTGCGTAAAGGTGCTCGCCATTCCGACCAGAGGGGGGAAGTGAACTAGATAGGAAAAACGCTGACGGGAGGTGTGACAACAAGGCAATATTCAATGGTGCGACGACTGGGGTACGATGTGGGAACATCCCCACTGAAAGCGGAGAGACTGAGAGAAAGAAAGTAAGTGGCAGAAAAGAGGTTCTCTTGACCGAGGAAAATACTAAAAAAGATCTGAGGATTCTGATCTTTAACGGTGGTCTTCAGGGGCCAGCTCACGGGAACGCGGTCAAGGGCTGAACAAGAAGTGCACGTTAATATGCGCGACAGGCAGACTAAACCATGGGGGGGGGGGTAGTAAGGAAGTTTGGCACTGATCCGTGTCGGGAGGTTTAGGCAGGGGGGTGTATATCGTTTTGGGGGTTGGGGGGGGGGGGGGGGGGGGGGGGGGTTCATGTCACACGCAGGAAAAGGATAAAAAAAAAATGGGCGCGTTCATAAAAAAGCGGGACAGCGTCTCGGTTTTAAAGCATCTCTTCTAAGAAATAGGAAATCGCTGACGGGCCTATTCCAGGAATCGCCTGTGCCGAAAAAGGGGGATCCTGGGAAGGGGACTCTGTAAAAGTATAAATGGGAAGGGGGGAGGGAAGGCAAACGGGATAGATGAAAGCACTTTAATCGGCGGCAAACCGAGCTATGACTGCGCAAACGAACGCAATCACCAAAAGTCATTCTTCCTTAAGCAAGGGGGGGACACAAATGCGTCGGAGTAGCACACAGCATCCGAGAAAAAAACAGGGTGACCAGTCTGGTTTTTACGTGAAAAAAAAAGAGTAAAACGGGGAGGGAAAAAGTCGCCAGAGCAGGGAAAGGAACATTTATATCATCCTGCGGGGATGAATTAACAGTCAGGGCGGACCCAACACCCGCTTCTATGCAATGGAGTGCTCAGAAAAAGATAGCGGTTACTTCATATAAAAAATAAGAAAAGGTACCCACTAAAGGAGGAGATTGAGGGGGGGGAGGCCGGGGGGGCAATGGATCATTGGGGGCTTAACAAAACAGGGCGGTTATGGAGAATGACTCTCTGAAGTTGTTGAGAAGAAGAATAACCGGGCGACAAACAACTCAGACCGAAAGTCGGGTGTAATGAAGCGGTGCGGCAAAAGGGCAAGGTCAATAACAGACGTAAAGGAGTAGTGGGCGAAGGGAGCGATAAAAGGAATTGCGTTCGAGACCGCTATTAGTAAGACGCAACAAAAAAAACAAAAAAAATAAAAAAAAAAAAAAAACAAAAAAGAAAACAACAGAGCACACCGGGGGGCAGCACTGCGAAAAGTTGAGTGGGTTGGGGTTTCAAAATGATAAAAGAGGAGATAGGGGAGGATAAAATAGAGAAACTTTTTCATTCTCCACTTTATAGAGGTAATCTGGGGAACCCGGAATAGCGCGCGCGGGTCTCGAAAACTAGAGGGGCGTGGGGGATCTTCGAGGATGCAGCCAAAAACATCCGTCTAGGGAGGGTTGTTCGATCTAGACACGCAGGAACGTCTCTGGCAAAAAGGGGGAGGAACATGGGTGTTGACGGACTAAGGTGCTTTGCATACTACATTCTCCTCAAAAAAAAACAACTAAAGAGTTATAAAGGATAGTTAGAGCGGACCACGGAAGGAGAGCTAGTGCCCTAGCTTTTCATGTTGAACCGATGGAGAGATCGCCTAGAGTGGGAAAAGGGTAGAAAAAAAAAAACTTGCAAAACGCGGTGATTATGGGGGGGGAGCAAAGCAAAAAAGATAACGACTGTAGTAGTATTCTCAAGGGAGGAAGTCTCAAGAAGCGACTTATTGGACGAATGGAAAGGAGGGATGCGGGGGAGAGTCATGAACGATGAGACGCATTGGAAGGTTTACAAGGATCAAAAAGTTGGGGGGGTCAGGTGGAAACGAGAGAACCAATTTCACGCGCTACGGCGACGGGACGCGTCGCGGGAAATGTTATGAGGCCTGGGGGTTTTCGTGCGGGTGAAGTAGAGGTGGAAATATTACTGATGTCGGAGATGCATTGACTGTGGTTATGATTGGGTGAAAAAACGGAGGGAAGAGGGGGGATGGCTTAAAACACATGGTGACGATATGGAAGAAGAGGAAATCACTGACTTTAAGGAGGAACGGGAACTCAACCAGGATCAATTCAAAAGGGGGGGGGGGGGGGAGGAAAAAAAGGGGGAGTGAAACGATAGAGGGGTATCTCTGAGCACGAGGGATCTCGTTAAAAACGGGGGGGATCAGCTCATGAGTGAGAAAGGGAGGCACTACGATATTATAGTGAATGCATGTTCACAAGGGGGGGAAAAGGAGGTATACAGTTATCTGCTCTTAGCTTAGGGAAGAGGGAAGGCCAATGGGCCACAGTGCTTGGTACAGCCGGGGGGGTTAACCGAAAAAAAAACGTATTCAAATTTGTTGAGGGTCGGTGAAGGGGGGGTACGAGGAAACCCGACCGGCCTATTTGAGGTGTTCGGTACAAGAAGGGGGGAAGGGGGTAGGAATAGTGGTGGGGAAGTAGGGTCTCGAATAGAATTCCGGCTGGAGAGCGGGACGATGTTGGGGAGGTGCAGGGTTGCCAAACCTGATGAGGCAAGGGCGATTGACGGGCTCCGGGTGTGACTATAAAAAAAAAAAAAAAAAAGGATGGGAAAAAAAAAAAAAAAAAAAGGGGTATGACTGGCGTTAAAAGAGCGAGAGCGGGCGAAGTGGACTTTCTGTTTCACAAAGAATTGAGGCGTAGGGAGTCGGAAAAGACCAGCGTTATAAGCGGGGGGGGGCTGTAGTTCTCATGGGGGGGGTGTGGTGGGGTGGGGAGAGGGGGCGTGGGGGGGGGGTGGGGGTGGGGGGGGGGGGGTCTGGGGGGGGGGGGGTGGGCGTCGGGGGGGGTGGGGGGGGTGGGGGTGTGTTTGGTAGTGTGTACTCCCGTCGTCGCGGCGGATCCTGGCGCGGCGGGCGCAATGGTGTGGGGGTACTTGGGAGAGGCTGCTTCCATTCGGTCGCGCGTATCCTTGGTTCGGGGAAGACTTCACAGGGTCTGTGTCTGTGTGGACACAGCACAAATCTTCAAAATCGCATGCCCTGCAAAGGGGAAGGCGGTGACCCTCGTTGATTTGGTGGGATCGGGCGAAACAAACATGACAAGAGTGGGGACTCAGGATTTTATTTTGCAGAAGGAAGGTCTTGGGTAATTCGTAGTTGGGGAAGAAAGGAGAAAGATGTATGGCATAGTGCAAGTGAGAACAGAGGGGAAAAACCTCATTTTCGAAAAAACACAGAGAGTAAGGTGCGTACCAAGGATCTATTAGTATTGGCGGATACGGCTATGGGGGCGCAGTATCCTTCGCTAGGTCGTAATTGGGTATTGGGGGCGAGGGGAAAAATAAAAAGTAGTAATGAGGGGTGCGAACACAGAGCTCAACGTTTATTTAGCATTTAAACGCTCGTACCGGGACAAAAGATGTCGGGGAATTGTCACGGCTATCCAAAGGGTCCGATGCGTATTCCTTTATAAAAATTGCAATGGTGGGCAGTGGGGGGGAAAGTGATTTCTTTTA
>Ga0179593_1505856_pt1 | contig 26743 bp, 30 predicted proteins | sample CZODoug2_1_08_16_FD_185931 | JGI IMG/M metagenome (GOLD analysis project Ga0179593, IMG submission 185931) | Vadose zone soil fungal communities from Angelo Coast Range Reserve, California, USA - CZODoug2_1_08_16fungal (PacBio error correction) | ecosystem: Environmental > Terrestrial > Soil >...
GGGTAAGAGGATTTTCGTAAAAAAAACCTACGCCTTCCACAGTGGAAGCATGGGGTATCGCCCAGAGTACAGCTAAAACAGGTATTGCAAATATGGACGAGGGTCTGGGTTGGGATGAGCTCCTTTTTGTTCATGGGGGGGTGGAAAAAAAAAAAATTATTGCCAAAAAAAGGTACAGCAGCCTTGGCTGAAAGGTGGGCACCGCCATGTCGAAAAAAAAAGACCTCAAGCTGGTGAAAACCTTGTACTTAAGGTCGGGTACGAAAGAAAGCAAAACCCTGTTCACATAAAAACAATGGGAAAAGACGAAAATAAAAGAACAAGAGGACGGCAACAGTCTGACTCTGGAAAAAGGGGTATACACACAAATGGGCCAAACGGAGAGTTGTGGTGTGCATTCTTAGTCTCGCGGAAAGGAGTCGGGGTGGGGAGGGTGTGGAGAGAGATAACAAAAACAGACATGGGAGGGGGTAGGAAAAAAGAAAAGATAAGTCGTAAAAAGCAGATTCCGAAACGGTTAAATAATGGGTGCTTATATCGCAAGTACGAACAAAAGAACGTAAGAGGGTGCCAGTATTGGGGAGACAGGAAAGCCTGAATGCACAGAGTGTGGGATACGGAGGGTATCCCAGATGCTTTCAGCGGTGTAAGACATAACAGCGCCTCGGCAAGACGGAAAGGAACAGGGGGCGAATGTAGGCCTGAAGCCCAGAAGAAAGCGAAGGTGGGGAACTGGACTCAACAAGGAACTCGAAGCGTGAGCAACGTCCCCAAGACACGGAATCCAGAAGAGAAACGTAGATAAAAAAACATCTGCGTCCGTGGAGGGCGCTAGCAAAGATACTCCACGGCAGAAAGGCGGTGTCGAAAGAAAAAAAAATCGAACGAACATTCGGCCGTGCCAAAACTTGACAAAAGGAAGATTGGAAATCACTCAGCTTCCGGGATTGGCAGAAAGAAAAAGGGGGGGTCAGCGAGTCCGCACAAACGGTCTACGAGCAGAGCACTCGTGCGAACTCAGCACCGTAGGTCTTGCTGCAAGGAGCGGGGCCGCTTCCGCTAAAAGCTATTGCAGAGCGAAAAAGACTGAACTTTTTTTAAGACCGGTAAAAGGGTAATGGAGCTCAGGGGATGGCCTCCGAGTGAGTCCAGAAAGCCAGACACGGGAAAACAAAGAGGCCCAGGCCATCGATGCGGGTTAAAAAGCATGCCCAATGGCCAAGGAAAAATGATTTCAGCCACGAGAGACTTCACAAGCAGTCGGACCGACTAGTGAAGCAGCTAAACGAAAAAGAACGAAAAGGGGAGCCTCGTAAATAAGCTAATACAAAAGTGTGGCGGCGTATATCCAAGCTACGTGTGGTCAAGAGCAGCAGTAAAAGAAGAATTGTTGTCAGGCGCGCGGAGCAAGATATGGGGAAAGGACTATGCCGTCGCACGCACGGCCCGACAATCGATTAAAAGCGGGACCAACTATCGAGAAACCGTTCGGGGGGGGAAAAGTGGAGGACAACTTAGGCTTGGAGGTATCATCTAAGGGATTCGAACACAAAATAGCAGCGGAACATAAGGGGAAAAGTAACACCTCTAGAGAGGCTGCAGTAAGGTTAATAAAAAGAGAGAGGAAGCTGACTCAGTGACAAGAGGGGCAATATCAGGGAGTAATCCCGTTCCTGAAGCGAAGGCGATGTGATCTAAACGATTTCCGTCAGAAACTGCGGAACGGGGGAAGGAAACTCGGCACTTCTGTCTCTCTACGAGGTAGGGATCTCTCAAAAAAGAGGGGGAAAGAGAGATATGCCTACCGTCGGACAAGGGGGAGCAAGAAAAGGGGGAGGGAGGAACCAATCAGGGAAGCCATCTCGTGCAAGAAGAGGGCCCGGAGGTACGCAGGACAAGGACATGGGATAAGGGAAAAAAATTGACCACGATAGTCCAAGTGAGTGCTTCACAGCGGGGCCCGATAACGCGGGGATCCTTCCGAGAGGGAAGCCAGGTATTTTTGGGAGGGGGACAGCGGTACCTGCCATCGGGGTGGGGTCGCGCTTGTTCGGCTTCTGGAAAGAAGAATGCTGAAGAACAACTTGTTTTAAAACACATTTGAACGGTTTGAGGGGGGGCTAAGGCTCTGTCGTAGGCAATGCTGAAGCCGTTCTGGCGAACGAGCGACCGCATCATAAGGAGGGATGGGGGAGACAAGATCACGGGGTCCAACATGAAAGGGGGGGGTTATACACCTAAAGCTAACACCAGTAGCGAAGAACGGAGGCGAGAACCGCTTTGCTACACCATTTGTGCGATGATGCAAGTGGAACTGCAGCCAGGGTCTGGGTCTGGAACAGGTCGGGGCGTCGTTGAGAATTGACAGCAGTCAGGGGGAAGGCTGCGGTGAAGAAGAGGCTGGAGGGAATTAACTCTTCCGAAGTGGAAGGATCGAACGGGGAAGATCAGGACATCGAAACTGCAATGGGGAAGCAGCTGAGTGCTGGCGGCTGGACAGGGAGATCAAAAGGCTCCCTGTGAAGCGGACGTCGGGGGAGGTCGAAAAATAGTGGGGACCACATGTTCAGGACCTGACTCTACAATATAGAGCGGGGTGCCAGTTAGTCGCGGCAATAGGAGTGGACAAGTCGATCCAACGAGATGGGTCAGTATAGGGGGGTGGGTGCCGCGGGGCTTAAAGATCTGGCAGCGCATCGAAGTGTGTGCGGACCGTCGCGTAAACACATCAACGGAATTTGGTAAGCAAGTAGCAACCGAAAGCGCAAGTGGGTCCGGAGAGGGGGGGGTCAAAAGAGATGTTTCGGGGAGGCCGAAAGGATAGCAAGGGGTTAGTCCGGCCTGTTAGTAAGCAAGCAGTGGGTGTTCTAAAAAAAAAAAAACTTTAAGAGGTGTTAGCGTGAAGCATTGAAGGGGAGTGGGGGGGAAAAAACTAAAAAAGACCACCAGTTGTCCTCCGGAGTGTGTGGGTACTGTGTCGGGCTGCCAGATGGGGAAGGAAGAGAGTAGAACCTAAAGGGCAAGGGCGCTGTAAAGGAGGGAAAAAAGTAAACTACCCCAACCCTAGGAACACCGGGGTATACGATTCAGGAACTCGGACTCTGTGCATGAAGGGTGAAAGAGAATGACCATCCTGTGACGCGGGGGGAAGGCGGCGAACGGGGGACAGTGTCCGTGACAAAGAGAGGGCAACCTTGAACTGGTACGAATCACACACGGGAGGAGGAGGGAAAAGCCTATGATAAACCAACCGGGGTAGGAAACAAAGAGTCGAGTGAGCCCACAGACTGCACCCAGACGGGGGACAGGAGGGGGAAAGTGGAAGCAAACAGCACAACCTATGAAACAGAGTCGGAAGGATAGTCGCTGGGAAGCGTAATGGGACTCAAAAAGGTAGGTAGAGTGGGGGAAGGGGGTACCATCCGCAAAAAAGGCACGTGGAACGCCGAGGTGAGGAGAGGTTGAAAAGAGGACTGCCAAAGGACAAACCAAAATCAATGGGGGACACTTGGGAAAAAAAAAGGACAACAAAATGCCCGAGTTAAACAGAGTCGCCAAAGGTAAAGGAAAAAAGAGAGAGAAAAGGACGACGTGGCTGAAGGGTTGGTTTCTAGCTACCAGCCGGAACCAGAGTGGTTATCTCGACAAACCTTAAGAGGAACGGAGACTCAACCAAGGCTCTAATTGTACTCGCAAAGGGAAAGGCGAAAATTCCGGGTGTATATTTTGTAAACGAACGGGGGCGATTTTCGAAAAATGAGGGGGAAAGAGGGGCTGCGCCAGAAAAGCTAGCCGGCTCGAGTTAATCTAAGCTTGGTGCATGGATCACGAGTTCTAAGGGTCTCGGGACACAAAAAGGACAGCAATCCTAACCCACGTCCCTACGAGGAACAGAAAAAAAGGGAGGAACGGCATTCAATGTATATGCAGGGAGACCAACAGAAAGCACTCCAGCCAAAAAAAGCAACAAGGGATCCATATATGTCTTTGCTACGCATGACAAGTACAAAGACATGTCCAGGATCGGTGAACCAGCAATCTGCTTGCTTTAAGCAAAGAGGTCAAAACTTCGATCCCGCTGTAAAAACGTGTCTGGAAAAACACGGAAAGGCGAGCGGAAATACGCACATAAACCAAAGAGATAAAAGGCGGAGGTATCGCTACCGAACAATCAGAAAGAGTGGTTTCAGGCGGTGTAATAAAAACGGACAAACATCGGGGGGGGAGGCCAGAAGGGTGCACGCAGTTTGCGCCTAGTGACATGGCGAAGCAGAAAGGGAGGGATCAAAAGCGTTTGCTGGCCTAACTCAGAGCGTCATCTAAACAAGGAGAGCGCCTGGGTAATATTCAACAAGCGGAGACTTAGGCAGGAAAGTTATGCAGCCAGAAGAAGTAGACGGGGGAAACAAATGCACGGTAAGGAAAAAAAGGGGTGGCCCTCACATAGGTGTCGTGAGTAGAGACCCACAGCTCAAAGTAATAGCATCACCAAAGGAGATTCTCGGTGCGTCTACCATCACCAGAAAGAGAGAAGAAAAACGGCAGCGGGAGGGCCTGAGTGGCACAAAGAAAGAGAGAAAGAAAAGCCTGTCAAACGTTGACTGAAGGCTCAGGTAGGAAATCTGCTCTGACGCATCAGACTACCCACGGAAGATGAAAGAGGGCCAAACTAGATAAGAATCTGGGAGCATGTGGAAACAGCTGGTTAAACGGAACAACACCCCGCCGCTCAGGTTCTGCCGAGCAGGACTGCACGCTGGGACATTCAAAAAGGCCGTAGAGAGGGCTGTGCACTGTGGCTGGAAAAAAAAATAAAGAGGAGGGCAACTGTCCTCTAAAAGTGGACAGCATGGTTTTTGGGAGAGTAAAAGCAAAAAAGTGTGGTTTTGAAATACGGATCGAGGGGGAGCAAGCCGCAAGTTTCAGACCTCACAAGGAGGGAAGTTTGCAGGATGCGTGGGCGAAGGCGACACATCGTGGAACTCCGGGAGGGCTCGAAAAAGGCAAAGAAACTGAGCGGAGACCGGGGAAAAAAGAGGCTGGAATCTGGGGGGGATAAACCCGGAGGAAAAAAAGGAAGGACTAGACTATGGTCACGGTAAAAGGGTGGGATAGACACCAAGATTGCTTAACGGGCGGGACACTTCTTCCTGGAGTGTATGGATAAGGTTCGGAGGGGGAAGGCGATCGATGCGGGGAAAAGATGAAGGGGTTGAATAGCTTAGGAAGATAAAAAAGAAGAGGTGGGGGAGGGAGGGCTCAGTACTTGAAAAACCGGAAAGAAAAGGAAAACGGGGATGGCCTGAAAACGTAGCCGGGAACGTGGGGTGGACTCAACTTCGATGAATCCCCTCTGGGAGGAGAAAAATATGCCGGGCTCAATAATTAGAAGGGTGACGTTGGTCAAGGAGTCCATCCCGCAGGTTAGAACAAGGAGAAGCGCAGACAAGATACTCTGATTGAAAAGGGAAACGTGGGGGGTCTGACAGTACAGCTGAAAGAAGGGGGGAGACCTTGTGAAAAAAGGCACACAGGTTGGCGGGAGACGCGTCACTACACACATCTAGGGAGTGGGACAAGACAAGACACGGATGGATAAAAGGAGTTTAGGGCAAGACCCATTGACAGGGTCACGTGGGGTGAGGGTGGCTATGAGGTCGATAAAAGTTGCCAGAAGAACCAGGCTTTGCCTCCAGGTCGAGTGAAGAAGCTGGGTGGTATCAGAAGAAAAACGGGAAAAGCACGGCGCCGTAGGCCTGGGATTTAGAAAGGAGGTGGTGAGACTTTGACATCAGCTTGAAAAAGGGGGAGTTTGAAGGATCTGGGGAAAACAGTGGAAAAGGGACGAGAGGCTGTAGTGACAGGGACTGGGAATCCTCCAGGGCGGCCGATGGGAGGGATGGAGACGGCTGGTGCCTGGGGGCAGGGATGGAACCGGCACAAAAAGCAAAAGGGGAAAAACAGTTGATATTCGATGCAAAGATTAAGGACATGTACAAAAGGATTGCGGTCAGGTTTGGCAAAAGAAAAAACAGGCCCAAAAGGTTTGGGGAAGGTAGATGCGAAAGGTCTGGGGGTTAGCGGTGAAAACGCGCGGAGGGGTTATTGAAAATCTCCGTGCCCAAAACAGTCGTATGGGGGAAAATTCGATAACCAAATAAAAAGAGTATCACGGTGTGAGCTCAGCAACAAAGGAAAAAGAAGCCAAAAGGGAGAAGCTCAAGAGAGGACAAGGGGGGGGGCCATTGATTTTGCGAAAAATAAGTGGAGGTTGGAAGACACACACATCTGGATAATAAAGGGGGGATGGAAGTGCACTTGTGGGGGCAGGGACGTTCAGAGGAAAGAGAACACAGCGGTCCCCCGTGATGAAAAAGGGGGCGTAGGAATGCCCAGCCGCGACATTAGAGGAAACGTGTTAATTGGTCAAGAAAGGACAATAGAGGGGAAATGAAATCAAAAAAGAAACTAATTCGCCTAATTAAAAAGGAGTAAACATGAAAAAAGAGAGGAAGGGATACTAAACGCAGGCGAGACCCGCGCTCTAGGACCCAGAATCTCGAACCGAAACTGAACTGGTCGAAGAAAGAAGGAAGGGGGCATGCCTACTAGCTAGGGTGGTTCTGTGAACAAAAAAAAGGGTCAGAGACGGCTTTCCCCGTCACCAAAGCATTTAGACCGCCTTCTAAAGGAGCTACAGGAGGAGAAAGATTGCATGGCTCAAAGAGAGAAATTGTTGAAGTTACAGGAGGAGATAAGACGGCGGGAATCTCCTTCAGCTCAAAAAACGTCGACGAGTTTGAACCTACAGCCCTTGCAAGGAGGAAGGGAACCAGCAGAAGTAAAAAAAACACAACGTGACAAACGAAAGCGAAGTTGCGGAAAGCCAGTACCCCATGACAAGGGGACAGAAAATCGGGTATCCATTAGTGTCATTGTAGGAAAAAAAGTCCAGCACCGTGCCGGCGCGGCGTTCGGAAAAAAGATGACTTACACGAATCTGACAAGCAAAAGTAAAAGGCCTGAAAAAAGCGTGTCTAAACAGGAATAAGAAGAACTAAGAGGCTACTGGTGTTGGAGAAAAAGCCGGTGAAGAAGGGACAGATCCTTTGTGTCGGCCAGCGTCGGGGGGGGAAAAAGGCCCGAAGAAAAGGGAAAAAGGTTGCAACTAAAAAAGACGTTCGCTCCAAAAGAGAAACCGTTCGAAAGGTGTTCAACCGGGGTAGGAAAACTGGAGGAGAGGAAAGGTCAAGAAGAAGGAAGTAAAAACAGCACATGCAAACAAAATCCTGGCGCTGGAATCACCTCGAAGAAGGTTATCGGTCTTGTGCCAAAAAACCATGTGGACACGGGAAAAAAAAAAAAAGGGACCGCGGTCAATATGGAGAGGGAGTTCGCAGAAAAAAAAAAAGGGGTAAACATGCCACCCTCGTCTATGTCCCAGGACGAATGAAAAACCGGAATGTCTGACGAAAACTGAACTTAGGGATTGAGAGAAACGAATTTATGGGAAGACTCAACACACAAGAGGGGAAAAAAAGAGAGCCCTCGTAGGTCTGCAAGAGAAGAATCTTGGGGGTGCAATTGGAAGGGGAAAGCAGCCAGGCGTGACGGGCAACTTAGGCCCGACTTAAAGGCCGTCCTGGATTAGTCAGCGGCAAAGGGAAGGAAGAGATAACCGTCAGGGAAAAATGCTCGTCAAGTATGACCAGGTGGGGGGGGTAAACTGTAAAAGGAAACATAGACGGGGAGAAATAGCGAGGAACTCCAGGTATGTTGAAGCGAGGTACGTGGTTTCCGAGTCCTTCGCAGAGAACGGTGGTACGCACATTGGGGAAACCAAGTTCGAAAGGAATAAAAAGAGGGGAGGTATAACAATAATGCTGGGTTCAGGGATCAGTAAAAAACGCACAATAGAAAAAAAGGCGCCGGCCACCAAAGATGGGGGCCGGAAGCTTAGAAACAAAAACGAGGGAAAAAAAGAGTAGAAAGGGGGGGGAACAAGATGAGGTACGAAGGAAAAAGACAGTGGGTCACACAGAGAAACAGCAGCTGTTCGCGTCGAAGAAGGGGGAAGCAATCCGGTGCGAGAAGGTCCACACGCGATCGGGGGGGAGGTCGGGATGAAAGAAGGGGGTGAGCTGGAAATGAAGGGAAAATCTATGGCTGTCCGCGGAGAAAGGGTGGCATGGCATGAGCGACTGAGCAAATAGCATAAAGGGGTGACTCGCAAGGAATGGCGAGATGATCAACTTTAAAGTCCGGGGAAAAAAGTGAAGATGGAGGGAAAGTAACGCGTATGCGACGGGGGATTCACAGGATTGGCTAGGCGGCTCCGCGCTGGGTAGAAAACCGGGGAGGGAAAGGGGGAGGGGACACGAGCCTTAGAAGGGAACAGTGAAAATGGACAGACGGGGTCGTACTCGTCAAAACCGTCAAGGAAGAAAATCCACAAAATTTGATAGTCGTTGGGGCGGAAGAACGGGGAGGGGGAGATATAAGGAGGAAGCGGTGGTCGCCGGACCCAGCATGTACCCGCAAAAGGGGTCGAAACCTTGGGTAGTAGCAAGCAGCACGGGAGCCCACAAGGAAAAAAAAGCGGCACTATAGCTTGGGGTTTCGGGAAGGAAGGAGGCAGGAGATTGAGGGATCAGAAAAAGGGACCCATACAACGGGTTCCGCAGGGGGGGGTTGCAACATTCGGAAGCACGGTGAAAGGTCAACCAACCGCTTTCTATATGCAGGAGAAACGGCTGGACTAGGGGCGCATAGTCTCACACGGCACTGAAAGCACACAGGGAGCAAGGCCGAAACGCTTAAAACTCGACTCTGTGCATTTCAAAGGTACAGGTAAAAGAGGCAGAATTGGCCGCTTGGGGGGAGCGGGGGGCGAGTCTACGAAAGTTGGAAGGAGCAAGGGAAATAGGGCGGGGTTGAATTAAGATCGCAACAGTGTCAGGAAAAGAGATAATTCAAACGGCAAGCAAAGACGCGGACAAACAGAGGATGACAAAGACTGCAAACAAAGGGGACCACGGAGGGGGCAAGGGGGAGTGGGCAGCAAAACACCGGATGAGTCAGTTGTGGTGGTGTAGAGGCTCTAAAGGTCGTCCCTGTGTGCTTTCAGTGCGGGAGGGGGGCCGGACAGCTGCCCTTTCAAAGGAAAAGTCACCTGCTATAGAGGTGTGTTCAAAGGGAGGCCTGAATCACAGGACCTAGGAAGGGGTGGCTTTGTCCAGGATCTCACACACGAACCTCGAAGAGCCAAACATCCACACAAGAGGAGTCGAAGGGGGGAAGAGCAATCGAACCAATTCGGGCGAAAAACGTAGCGAAGACATACTACCAGGAACGAATAAAAAAAGGACAATTTTTTGGGGCGTAACAATAGGTGGAAGAACCGTCGAAAGATAGGGGGATCAAGCGGAAGACCGAACTGAGCATCTGATGGAACGTCAAAACGAAACTATCACAAAGTGGCGAATTGTCCTCCGAACAACGGGGACAGTGGAAGAAAGTTGCAGCAACGAGGCCGGCGGCACGGTCAAAGTCAAAAGGGGAAAAAAAGGAGCCCCGTGTAAGGGCAGGGACCACAACTCGCTTTTTAGACTGAAGAGGAGCTGGTGACGGAGGAGACACAAAAGGAAGGCGCGCGCCAAAAAAAAGCAAGGCAGTTGAATGTGAACACAACTCGCTTCAAGGGAGAACGGGCGCAAAATCCCAAGACACATACGCAGATGCACTCCGGAAAGGGAGTGTGGGCTCCTTGCATAAAGTGAAAGGGGAACCAAGCTAAAAGGTCACTCAAGGGAAGTGGACACAACATGGAACTGCCTCTTCAAAAAGCACGGCCCGCTGGGACTGCTTCTAACAAGGGGGGGAAAAAAGACCCGAGACCAAAAGGGAAGAAACATGGCTCGTGCCAGCCCGCAGATGTCAGAAAAAGGAAGAGAAACATCAGTCTGGCGGCACTGGGGAGGACAACCACTGCTCGGACAGAGGGGTGGCACCGGCGCGGGCATCAAGATGAGTACACACACCAGAGAGGAGGACGCAGGGGGACTGGGGACGACCGACAGCCCAGCACGGTATGAAGCAATGCGGGGGGCGTGCCCTAAAAAAGACGAAGCGAAAAAGCCGTTCTAAGGACGGTGAAAAACAACAACGTCAGGAGGGAGGACAAGAACAGAAAACAGGTGAGTTCCCAAGGAAGGAAGACAAATCCGGGGCTAATCCCGCAAAGAAGAGGTGTGGCATAAAAGTGATGACGACAGCTCAAGTGAGCGAAAGGGGAAAGGGGCTAAAAAGCAATGGAGTACACGTCCACTGCTAAAAGGAACCCAATACGGCACACCGGACGATGTAAACAATTGGTCACGCGGAAAACAAGTTTGACTCCACACCAAAAAAAATCTAGTCATACAAAAGGAAGAGGGGGAACAGAGGAAGGAGCTCACGATAAAGTAAAGAAAAGAGGGAAGGGTGCGGCCCCCAAAATGGGAATCGCGTCTCAAAAAAACGACCCTGGTCACGGCAGGGAGGAAAAACGGGGCAAGAAAAATAGGAACGGGGGAAAAATCAAAGATTCAGGAAAATCATGGGTAGGGTGCGGTGGGAGGCACTGACATTCATAAAGGGATGACACCTCTCACTCGAACCCTGAAGGGGAGCAGGAAGAACGGCAATTCTAAAAAAGTAGTGAAGCCGAAAAGAGGAAAGAGGGTGGAAAAGTCGAGGGAGGGCCATGGAGGCACAGGCTCTAGTGGCACATAAAAGATAAAGCGTTAGGTGGGAAAAGGGGCAGCTCCAGGGGGGGGGCTCGGAGAGAAGGAAGGTTGTGGGGGGACGAATGCTAGAAGAAGTGACGGGAGTAACTTGGGCCATGAATCTTCTGGCTTCGTCCAATCGCTCTTGTCCTAAAATTGTAAAGGGAACCGATGTTGGGCGACTGAAAAGTAACGGGCGGGCGAGGAGAGAAGAAAAGCAGAGGAGGCGCAACTGAAGCGTCAGCCGGCCGAAAAAAGGTGCTAAGCGGGGAAGCATACCTGAGCAAGAAAATAACGGATTCGGATAGGGAAGAAGGGACCGAAAACCGATTTTCGAGGTGCGGACAGAGGCACGGAGGTGAAGCCGCATGGAAAAGAGGCGTGTCGAGAAGTTCAGAAAGTATTTCACGGTTAAGCAGGGAATGAGTGGGGGTATCTTCGCCAAAGGGGGGGGGAAGCTGCTCGGGGGCCAGTCAACTCCAGAAACGGCCTGAATATGGGTATAGAAACAGTGGGCCGTTAGCTTGACTGACTTCAACGGGGAAAAGAACCATTAAGTAAAGGAAAAGACGGGAATCGGAATTCCGAGGGATTGGGTCAGACGTGTTAAAAAGTTTTCTCTTCAAAAGAAAGCCGACCTGTAAATTAGAGAGTTGAAAGTTAAATCTTATGACTTGGTCGACTCTCGGAACGAAGGGGCCTGGACTATAGGTCGACATTTGTAGGAATGGCCCAAAAGGTTGGGTAGAGAAAAGAGATTGGGGGGAATCAGTCGTTTGGCAAGGGAAACATCTAAGCTTCAAGCGGGAAGTGGGGACGGGGGTGTGCGTATTATTAAGGGTGGTACTCCGAATAAAAAAGAAGTGGGTCTCAGCAGGGGTTTGAGCCTGGATCTTAAAACGGTCTCCAAGTAATTTGCTAAAAGAAGGGATAGTAGGGGGGGGGATGGCGGGACAAGTCAAGGAAAAAAGCCTGAAAAAGGTTCGAAAAGTGTACAAAACTTCTGCGGGAGGAGGCAGGCCCAAGCACACCCGTAAAGGGCTGGGCACGGGCGCAGACTAAGTCCCGGGACAACGAAACATGGGACAACAACACGGGAGAGGATTAAACTCTAAAAAAGGGAAAAAAAACTCCTCTGTGCATTCATTGGGGCAGAAGAGTTCGAAAAAAGAAGTGCTTGGGGGGGGAAGTCGGTGCTCGACCCGTTTAAAAAAAAGGCAGAACGGTAAATGAAAGTAAAAAGGGGGCGACAACAACAACGGTGAGAGATAGAGATAAGGTCCAACCCTCCTGGGAAAATGAAAAAACACATGAAGAGCGCCTGACGCGACCCCAAGGACACAGTAGTAGGGTTTGAAAGCACAACCTTAACGAGTTGGGAAGAGGCTACAAAACGGGGAATGCGCTACAATTTGCTAGGGGGCTGTGGGTGTATGTGTAGAATTTCAAATAGACAGGGTTCCCGAGACTGGGGAAGCTGTATGCCTGAAAACGACTAATAATCAGGCCGGACTGGTGGGAGTGTCAAACAATAAGGATTCCACTCGGAAGAAGGGCTCTAAAAAACAAACGTAAGCATGAGAGCAAAGAGAAAAAGGAAGAAGCCGGGGATAAAAAGCCGACCGAAGCAATTCAAAGAGGGGTGGTCCTGAACGAAAACAGAGCGTCGTGAAACAGAAGGAAAGGGACGGAGAACCTGTGAAAATGCGTCGGAATTGGCCGGACTACGGGGGAATGACGGTCCAATTCCGAATTGGTGCAGAAGCGCCCGAGTGTGGGGGGGGGGGACGGTCACCGCAAAAAGTTCTACTAGGAGAAAACGAAAGGCAAAGGGTCGCAAGAGTGGAGACCGGACCTAAAAAAAATGAAGAGTAAGATTGCATGGCGTCAGCCGGGGGTGTCGTACTGGTTCCAGGTCTCGTAGAGAAAGCGTGAAGAGGCAAAGGAGGAATAAAACAGTCCAAAAATGGGCAGAGACAGGACAGGTGAAGGTTACTAAAAACGCTTCACTGAGGGGACGGTACTTTGCTCGGTGGAAGTCAAAAAAAATCCAAAAAATCACTTTCCCAGGCAAAATAAGAAGGCACAGTACGAGCATGGCCCTAAAAAAGAGTAAAACCAGTCCGGGAAGAGTCAGCACCCAGGGAGGTACAGCGCCTTCGAGAAAGCTTAGGAAAGCTTCTCAAGAACACCCCTGACATGGTATTTGCAAAGATCGTTAAGAAGGGGAAGCCATGAAAAAGCATCGGTGGGAAAGGAAGGAGATCCGAACATAGATAAAAGGTGTGGTTTCAAAGGGGGGAACCACCTGGAACGCACGCATAAAAATTTGGAACCGCGGAAAGGGATGATAATGTTGGCACAGTCGCGAGCAGGAAAAGACGGATCAAGGATGCGGAGGCTTCAACGAAAAATTCGTAGGGAAAAAACTCTGGTAAATACAGTCTAAGGTTTGACAAAAGTGGGGGGAGCCAGGGGAGGGGACAGGGGAGTAATCTAGATAAAAGTAAGCGAACACAGTCGTTCTTCAAGGACCTCAAAAAAATACCTGGAGAGTCAACTCTCGAAAGGAGGGGATAAGAGTGAAAGGCACTTGAAAAATTATGTGGCAGCCAATTGAACCGCGTCAAGAGTCTAGGGAAGAAGTGTCCCAGTGCCTGAAAAAGAAAAAAGCACGAGTGCGGGCGGAGTGGGATGAAAAAAAGGGAAATCACAGGACAACGGTGGAAAGGACAAGGAGAAACGAACTAGAGGAAAGTACTTGACTCGTGAAGAGGGGCATCTTGGAGAGCAAGAGGAGTGAGGAAAACTATATAAAAGGAGGAAACGAAAGAATCACTTTGAAGTACTTAAAAGGGGGAAAAAAGGAAGTCTGCGTGAAAAAATCAAAAGATCCCGTCGCGCCTAGGGAAAGGGAATACGCACTGGGCATAAGACCGCAGAGGAGCAATAGGGCACTTCGGCTAGGGTCAACTTTGGTTAAGTTGCACGGTCATGTCACAATTCTTCCGAGCCGTCTCCTCGGGGGCCCTCTACGGTGAGGGGGTTGATCGGAGGAAACCGGGCACGAGTGTGTGGGGAAAAGGAAAGGATCGATAAAAATTGACGCTAAGGGGACCGCGATGGGAAAAAAAGTTGAGTTGGGGGAAAGCGAGTGGCGCGCCGAGGTAGGTAGGGCCAGCCTGGGATAAGCTGAATGCGGCTAAAAAAAAAGGACGAACTGCTTACTCAGAAGCCTACCAAAGGATGCGGGGGGGAAGAAAAAGGCGGGATACACCCCAACCGGAAAGCTTCGAAAAAGTCAAACGAAAAAGGAGGTTATGTAAGCGAATTGCTAACTAATTGGAGCAGGGGGCTTCAATAAACATAAAGAACTTTAAAAAAGGTCAATGTCCGGGGCGTAAGACGTTTAGGGAAGGATCAAGCGGGGAGGGAAGGAGTGATAGAAGTTGGCAGGATGATGAAGGTGGCGGGGGGAAAAAATGGACTCATGGACTTCAAAAAGGAAACGATCCCAATCCAAGAGAAAGGGGGTCAAGGGGGAGTAGACAGCTTGGTTGGAGGGCAGTTGAGAAAAAGAGGTCTTATGCCATGTCCGTCACTTTTCCAGGCCTGTTTGTCCAGGGTGCAGGATTAAGTTGCTACTTTGTTTAGGAATGGGAAAGGGTCTGCGGAGAAGGAGCCTCGCCGGGTCGAAAGCGAAACTGCTAATTCAAGTCTTAGGATAAGTTAGGGGTCAGGGCACTAAAGTCTGGCTGCCAGGAAGCGTTGTAGAAAAAAGTTCGGACTCGGCCAAGTCATCTATTGGGAGAAAGACAAAAAAGAATTGAGGTCCTTGAAAAAACGTAGAAAAGAGCTCCAAAAGGGCCAGTCGAGGGGTGAGGATTCTTGTTCATGGTCGCGCCGGAATTGATCGGGGGTGAATAAAGAAGAAACGGCCGGATGCGGGAAGACAACTTAAAAAAAAAAGAGTTGCCCGGCGCGAGAAATTGAGGTTTTGAAGGGGGGCTGCAGAGTCTGATGGAATTAGGGGGACCTGGGGTGCCACCCGAGAAAGGCGGGGGGCGAAGTGCCGGGGACTTTCTTAAAGAAGGCCTCGTTAAAAAAAAATTAGGGAAGCCGGGACCTGGGGCTGGGAGAAAAGTGTGACTTCGGGCCTGCAAAAGAAAGCCGCCCCCCAAAAAAAACTGCAGTACCGTGAATACTCTGGGAAAAGTTAAAACTCTAAACGCGAGAAAAAAGGAAGGGGTGGTAGATCCGCAGTTCCCCTCCCAGGTTCCGGCCGTTTGTAGAGGGAAAAAATCCTAATTTGAGAACGGAATCCCTATTGGTCAGGGAGGTCAAAAAAAACACAACGGAGGAGGGTCAAGAAAAAAAATTCAAAACACAAGAAAGGTCCTCTACGGACACGTTCGAGATAACAGGGAAACCAAAATAGCCCAGATGGGTTTGGCACAACCTGAAGGACGAGTTGGGAAGCTTAAAGCTAAATTAACGCACGGGGGGGAATTTCTTGAGGGGTGTCCGGACAAGGGGGAAGTATCATAAAACAAATTGGAGGGGCACCTCCGGCCTGCAATAGAAAAAAGAGAAAGCCGAACGACCGAAGAGGCTCAGGGACGAGAATCCTCACGAAAGTGCACTAGAAGCAGGAAAATTCCTCAAAGAAAGAACTCGAGGCAGAAAGGAAAACTCGGGAAGCCGTTCATGAAAAAAAAGATATAGGCCGAGACTTACAGTCAGGAGCAATTTGAAAGAAAAAGAAAAAAAGGAAGCTGAACAATCCCCACAAGGAAACTTATAGAATGGCGAATACGCCAAGGAAGGATATCGGGGGCCTAAGACAGATTTGGTTGACGAAGTAAGGGACTAGCTCAAAAAAAAAAGCAAGCTAGTTCCTCTCAAAAGAAAGGGTAAGATAAGCTTTGAAAGCAAAAACAGAGGGGGTCTACGTTCATTACGGGAGCACGCGCAGAGCAACTCACGAACGAAAAAAGCAACCAAGACAGGCATTTGAAATTGAAAGAAAACAAAAAAAAAACAAAAAAAAGAGTGAAGGGGCTACTAAGAAAAAGTGGAAGGAGCAAGCCAGCACGCAGGGCGACGCCCTGCCCAGGAAAGGCGGATTGCTAGTCCAAAGGGAAGGCCCCTGATCGGGAAGCCGAAGATGGGGAAAAAGGAAAGCTTGTAAACAAAAAAAAAAAAGAGATAAAACCGGATACTGACCGCGGAACTGACCGCCAAAAAGTAGCGGAAAAGACCCTACGAAGTGTCCGAAGAGGCATCTGACGCCAAGAGCAAAGCAAGGGACGTTACATCGATCCAAACTAAGCATGGTTTTCGGAAAAGCGGTGGTTAAGAAAATAGAAGGTGAAAGCAGTCCTGTGTCGAAAAAAAGGCAGGTGTTGTATTGTGGGGGAACCCCGGGTCAAAAAAAAATCCAGCAAGGATCAACTATTACTACTCGCCAATTCCTATCAAAAACCGATAACTGGTTTTCAAAAAGTGTAAAGGAAAAGTCAGTATAAGAAGCAACACAAAAAGGAGTGAGTAAATAGGCTGCCCAAACCGAATAGGGACCTGTCCCTCACTGCTAATAAAAAGAACGTGTAATCTGGAATGAACAAAAAAAAGTGGCCCGCAAGACGAAAGTGGGGGTGTAGACTGAAGGGAGCATGTCCAAGTCGGCGACACAGGCCTAACTGAGTGTTACTCCGGGGGAAGTAAAAAAGGTGGGGGATTGCACACTGAAAAAAGTGAAAAAAATGGCGGCATAGACATACTGGAATCAAAAACAACAACTAAAAAGGAGAACAGACATCTGAGGCGAAAAAGTCGAAAACTGAGCCGGGTCATTTGGGAAAAAGCATTTAAAGGCTTGAAAAGGGGGCCAGAATCAATCCGCAAAAAGGAGAAGGACGGCACTTTAAAGAAAAAGAAAAAGAATATTGACGCTCTGACTAGGAATTGAGGGCCTGTGCACTGTAGGTCGGGTAGGACCAGATAACTAGGTGCACAAACATAGAGTGAGGGACGCTCAAGCGCAGTAAAGGGACAAGGTTAAAAGTCGAGAGAAGAAATACGAAAAAGTCCGCTAAGATCAAATTGGGAAACAAGGAAGGTTTGGCGATAGTTGGCGACGGAACTGTTTAGAAATTATCACGTGCTGGGAGCGTAGAACCCGGCATCAAAGAGTACGAACTCGGGACCAACGGCAATTGCTTGGGCTAAAAAGACGGGGGGGGAAAAGGAAAAACCACCGTAGCGCCTGAAATGGGCGGGGGAACCGCGGATACACCATTGACAGTTGGCGAAGCCAGGGGAGGTACTTTCACTGGCGCAATGAGGGGGGCGTCCGTTAGATGGGAAAGGGAACAGCGGTTATCGAAAATCTGGAGTGAAGTAGGAGGGTTAAAGCTTAAGGAAAAAGTCGAAGAAACGAAGAGTGGAGGTCATGCTCGTCAGTTCCGGATCCCGACATCGAGGTCAAAGGGTTCGTCTAAGAAAAATTGGGGAGTGCTGGAACTGTTGGCCAAACTTGCCGTAGGCATGATAAAAAGGGAAAAGGTAGTAACTTACAATGCATGAGCTGTCTTGTGCGAAAGGTGGTCAGATTTCTCAGAGCGTTCCATAGAAAGAGGGTAACAAAGCGAGCGACTCAAGAAAGGGACGGGCGGAGGTCCCAGAGCACGTGGAAAACCTGATCGTTGACAGAGTAGACAGTGGTGCGGACAAGGGACTACAAAATCCAGTGAGGAGAATTTCGGACTTTGATAGTCTGACTTAAGAAAGGGAGAGCGAACTCAAATTTTCAAGGGGGCGATTTTTGGACTTTTGAGGGTCAGCAAAAAACATTTGATCTCATGGAGGAAAAAAAAAGAGCGGCAGGTCACGGCGCCGGTGTGCCGCCTCGAGACTTAAGTCGGGGTTTGTAGACGTTTACAAACGCATTCAGGGTTTAGAAAAGAGGTAACAAAATCATGGGAAGAGAAGTCGGGTCAGCATAAGTAGACCACCTCTGTATCCGGATAAAGAGCAACTGATGAGTAGGGTCCCTTGGGGACTGGCACACCGGGGAGAAGGGACTCTGAAGGAGGAAAGAACGAGGGTGAATTAATTGTGGACTAAAACTCAGGGGAACCCCACGGGGATGGGGGGGCTTTGGAGAAAACGGGCCTGTGATAAGCTAGGGAAATGATCTCTCGAACAAAAAAAAGGAAAAGAGGGAAGAAATTCAAACCCGCAGCAAAGGGATCACCGAACTTGAGAGATCACAAGAAGCGGGGCGGCACAGGAGGGGGAAGTTAGGGGGGAAAAACAAGGGAATAAAAGAGGATGGGACTTGTCAAGAGTAAGCTACGTGGGTGTCAGTTGCAGGTGTTAAATATCGAAAACGGCAGCAGCGGTCCCGCCAGGGATAAAGAGGAAGCGCACGAACGGAACAAGACGGAAAAGGGGGGGGGGGGGGGGGGGGGGGGTGTGGGGGGGGTGGGGGGGGGGGGGGTTGTTGGTGTGGGTGGGGGGGTGTGGTGGGGGGGTGGGTGGGGGGGGTGAAAGGGGTTACTCCTCAACCCGAAAGTAACACAGTCAACGTCTCACAAAAAAAAAAGAAGTCCCGATCGCATATACACAGGCTGCGCTCTGCGTTCGCCTAAAAACAAAGGCCGAACGACCTAAAAAAGATCCTGGCCGTCGGCGAATAAGAAAAAAACAATCGATCCTCTCGACACTTGTAGAAAGAAAAAGTTCAACGACGAGAAAATAAAGAGTGGAATGTCCAATACGAAGGGGGAATAGGTGCAACAGAGGGAGGACACGCTGTGCCATGGCCCGCTGGGAAAAAGAAAAGGGAAACCGGAAGCTCCGCTTTCAAAAAAAAAAAAAAGTGTTGTACCCTAGGCGCAGGAGCTGAACTCAGCACACTCATGAACGGAGCACAAATACTAGCATTGGAAGTTAAAAAAAAAAGGAAGGGGAGCATAAGTGAAGTCTCAGGCAAAGCACTCAAGAAAATGCCGACATCTATGGCGGGCAGGGGAAGGAAGGAAAAATGGCAAGTTGCCAAACGGGAAGCGAGGAAACATCGCATTTCAGAATTTGGAAAACCACGGAAGAGACTCCAGAAAGAGGGGGAGAAAAAATTAAATCCTTCTACTTCAAAGATAAAAACCAGTGCGGCCAAAAGATCGAAAAAAAAAAAAAATCGGGAGCAAAGGCCGTACTATCACGAGCATCAAGTTCCTAAATACTTGGGGGGTCGAAGATTTGTCAAAAAAAAAAAAAAAGAAAAAGGGCTGCGCCTTTGTCGGAAAAAAGAAAAAAGCATTGGGAGCATCTGTGATGCGAAAAACAGAAAAGCACGGAAAAGCGAGTGCATGATACTACAGAGCGTCGATAGGGGCAACCGTGAAAAGTGGGTAACACACAAAGTGGAGGACTTATGACAGGACACGGAGTTAAAAGAAGGAAAACACCAGAAGGACGACCTACAATGAAAAAAAAAAAACGTCCCTCACTTAAAGGCGGGAAGAACGAGGGATCTGGGGCCCATCAAATGAGGCCCCATCACGGAAAGGGAACGTATTCTCGGGCGTAAAGGGGAAAGGCACGGCTAATCATGCAAAAAAGGATGATCTGGCCGACTGGGACCGGAAAATCAATAGAGAAACTGAAATCTCATAAGTGAAGTGCTTAGCTTGGCGAGAAAAAAGAGGCACGACTTAAACAACAACAACGGAGGAAAGGGGGGCCCTATAGGCGAAAGAAGAAGAAAAGGTTTAAAAAAGTCAGGGGGCCCCGCGGCATAAGCGGACGGCAAGGAGGGGAAACATCCGCCGCGAAGGCTAATCAAGGAGAAAGGCACTGCGCCTAAAAAGGAGACGAGGGTCCACGTAAAGAAAAATGTGGGAGGGCTGGGGGAGGTGGGCCTTCAGAAAAGAAAGGGGGGGGCGACGATAGCGAGTGGAGCCTCAGGTAGTGGGGAAAAGCAAGCACGAATTGGTGTGCCTGGAAACCGAGAAGGAGAATACGAATTAACGGAGGGACTCCAACGGGGGACCGAGAAAGAGTCGCTATAGTTGCGTGGGGCTCTGTAAAAAAATCGGAGGGATACTGCAGAGAAGGGAAGAAACGGAAGATATGCTCAACTGGATCAAAAAACCAAGGTGCTTTGGGCCGACATTCCAAGGAAGGAGCGCGAAACCACAAGTAAAAAACTTGGGGACGGATAGTAGGCCGCCTTTGATAACCGGAACACAAACCGATTGACGCATTTGAAGGGAGTCATTCGAGTTCAAAGGAAAAGGTCGGGCTGTCGTCTAGGGGGAAAAAGAGGTCCAGCGGGAGAGGTGAGGACCAAAGAGTGAGGGTGAAAGAGGAATGGAAGCTGTCGAGCAGTGGCCATGGGCATAGGGGAAAGGGATGCACTCCGACATCGTGGAATGAAGAAGAGGGGACAACGTGCTGGCTGCTGGACGTTTCAAGGGAAACAGTACATCCCTTTAGGCGCTGTCATCAAAGAAGTATGGGGGCGAAGTGGAGTAGATGTTGATCACAGGTAATGGCTCCGCGGTTGTATAGGCTGGCGAGTACTAGGGCGGTGAAGGTCCGCGGCACATTGGAATGACGTCTAAGGGCGGTGTACGGCCGCGAAACTAGTAGGACATTTCCCCTAGGGAGGTGGAGCAATTACTATGAGCAAGAGAGGCGATTGGGTCTATACTTCCATTGGTCAGTGGAGCGACGTCCCCAAAGATCTAGGGGGGGGCGGAGGTAGTAGCTCAGCACGCAAAAAGAAGGTGCGGACCCCGGCTGCATGGTAGAATTGTTTTGAGGTGACCAGCGCTTCGATGGGAATTATTGGAAAAAAAAGGGGGGAACTGAGGAAAAAAGGTAGAAGAGTCTGGGTTCGGGAAGCGCAGAAATTCGCCAAACCTCATCATGATAAGAGGACCGCGACTGGTAAAAGAAACGCGAAGATTACGGGGACAAAGCAAAGAAAAAGAAAGAAAGGATTAAGCAGTTGCAGATTAAGGAAGAAACTAGGGAACTCTTGAAGGGGGAGGTACACTGGAACCCCTCCTGATGTGCAGGTCAAAAGGGGATATCCGAGCTGTCCGGGGATAACGGGGGGGGGAGGGGTTTGTATCTCGCTCAAAAAAAAAAAGAGGAAGAGAGATAGAAGGAAGAAAACAATAGGAAAAAAGAAACAACCGCACAAATGTAAAGTATTCCATACTCACCAACATGAAGGGGGGGTGCCATTGGGTTGGGAAGGAAAAAGCCAAATTAACATATTCTAGGGTTGGAAAGCTGGCAGAGGAAGTGAAAACTGGGTAAAAAAAGGCGGGGGGTTCTCGTGGTAAACCATGATACCCCTCAGCTCCGGGCTTATAAGTGTTAGGGGGAAGCCATAACGACCAGACACCCGGAAAACTTTGAGGGGATCGAAACTCATCACTCAGGACTGATCAGAAAAAAAAGAAGGTGGTAAAGGCAGCCGATTGCGCAATATACACATGCTCAGCAGGGCTCTACTACCAGAAGAAGATAACTGCTATCAAGGCTTTTGAAAAACATGAAATGAAAATCGCTCCGTCCACGGAAGAAAGACGTAAGAGACTAATCAAATCCCGGTGACGGAAGAAAGAAAGCTTGTGTGGGGACTATGCCCGGGAATCGAAGGGCAAGGTCAAGCTATTTAAAAAAGATCCAGTTAATAAGCAGGGGAGCAGCGCGGTGGGGGTAAACTAAGAAAGGAGTCCAGAGCAACTACGGAACAATCCACACGCAGTAAAGATTAAACCGACAGGAAAGTCACTTTGAAAGAAGGGGAGAAAATCAAGGCACAGCTGGAGAGACCCGAAAGGAACGATGGGGTTGGGGGGAGCAAAAAAACTCCGCCACAACAGGGATGGGGAACAGAGGCATTTCAGAGAAACCCCTGAAGGAGTAGGAAGCCGCCCCTCTGGCGAGGGAAACGGACTACAGAAATCGCACCAGCAAATTTTCGCCAGGAAAAGGAGAAGAACTCAAGAGTAAAAAGGCGGCGTACCCATCGAGAGCGCTGGTGGTTGATGGGATAATGTACAAAACACGTCGCCTGGCTGGCCCAAGCATCCGAGGCAAGGCGCGGTACGTGGGGGACCATGATATTTGATCTGGGAAGCGAACGGATGCAAGCGGAAAGACGACCAGAGCGGCAGCAACTGCTAGACTCGATAACGTGGAAAAAAAAAAGTCCAACTTATGAAAAAAAAGGTCCACTCGTATAAGGGCGAAACAAACAGCGTGCGGTCCTCGGCCCACAAAACAAATGGAAAGAACCCCTCCGGCTATCTTGAGTCCCGAAAAGGAGGGTCAGGTTGAACCAACAATGCACCAAGACGACGGTGGGCCGAGGGGGTCAACAGAGGTGGAAGGCAGGCAATGTCAGGGTAAGAAAGGGAAGCCAGGCCCCTCGGCCGTGGGAGAAAAAAGGATTGTGCAAGTCACGCCCGGATGCCCTTAAGAAGCAGTGATGAGAGCACTTGGAGCCACATAGGCCAGCTCAGTCTCACACACTGGGTGAATTAGAATGCCTACCGTCGTAGGAGAAAATACTTAAGACTTGTCACGGGGTTAAAAAGAAAAGAACAACAAGAGGCCCGATCCCATCCGAGGAGGACTGGGAGACGATGGACAGCGACGGAAAAGGGGAAAAAAGGCGTCACGTTCCGGTTCATTGGGGAGATGCTGTGGTCACGGCACAGAAAAGGAAAAACGAGTGGGAGGAAAAAAACAGGAAGGGGGGCAGTACCGCACGCTGTTGTGGTCAGGGGGAGGTCAGGGCTCGAGGAGGGGGAAGCCTTGTGACCAAAAGGGGGGAAAAAGAACGGTTCGCTATAGGTGCTCCAACAAAAACAAAAATCGCTTGATCCGTGCTGGGGCTGCGACCGCAGCATAGCTCAACTGACCGGGACTCTAAAAGGGGAAAGGAAGACATTAGCTGAGTCAAAAAAAATATATACTGAGGTTAGGAGGTACCTAAAAAAAAAAACGTAAGAAATGGTGAGCATGGAGGCAAAGGGGAAAAGGTTTCCGCGGCAAGGAAAGTTGAAAAGGCAAAGGAAGTGCCAGCCAGGATGAAGGCGCGGACGAAGGAAGGGGTGAAAAGACTCCGAATAAAAAGGAAAGAAGTGGCCATGAATGGACGGAGGGAAAAAAGCAACAACCTACAAGACACGGAAGTCTCCCAGCGGGACGTGTGCTGGTATGGGACTTCCCCTTGCAAGGAGAAGTCAAAGGGGAAAGCGTCGTAAAAAAAGGAAAATTAGCTTCGTTATTGGGCGATTTTAGGAGGAGTGGCCTTAGCGAGGCCCAGGCTCCAAAAGCCGGAAAGGATAAAAAAAGCGAAGGCGCAATAGGGAGGAGAAAGGATTAAAGGTGGCGAGGTCCTATTGAAAAGAAAGAATCGTTGGGCGGAAGTCGGAAGGAAAACCCCATCTAGTTCGTAGGACCCCTATTTGATAGGATGAACTCGCGCGCAATTGACTGGTAGAAGGTTGCTGTTCGTGTCGCCACCAAGAAAAAGGGAGCGGGGTAGGGTCCGGCCGGGAGAAAAAAAAACGCGAAGCCACGTAGATGGGGCCGCTGCTCGGATTCTTGGTTGGAGAGTGAAATGATTCGTAGGGAATAAGGGGGAAAGAAAAGGGACAACCATTGTGCGGGGGAGTCTTTCACACTGCAAGGAAAGTCCATTTCTCCCACAACCTATTGAATTCGGAGGTACCTGATGTCCTAAGGGAGACTGGTCCAAAAATACCACTGAAGGCTACGGACAAGGGGGGTGGGGCCAGTACTGCAAGAAAGAGTACTCTGTTCGTCAAGGGGTGTGCGAAAACTCACTGGCCCCTCAGGAGCTTGTGGGTGGGCTGGGGAGTTTTAAGGGGGGGGTGGGGGGGGGGGGGGTGGGGGGGGGGGGGTTTGCGAGCGGGGGGTTAAGTTGTGGGTTGTTGAGGGCGAGAGTAGGGGATCCTTTGCGGGTTTTCCGCTCCAACAACACACGCTTTTCCCCTGAGCCCCGCAAAACCCTCGGACCTTTCTCCTCCCAAAAGAAGCCACACCCCCACGCGGCCCGTGGAAAAAGATACTCCCCCCCTGCATGCCCCTAATCAGAGTTGGGCTAACGGGAGCTTAATGAGAAAGGGGGATTCAAGGGTTGTGCCTGGGTCCTTAAAAAATCAGGAAAAAAAAAAAAAAGTCCAGCCGTCTTCTACAGAGTTGTCGACTGAGGTATCCCATCCTCCTACAAGCAGGCGGCACCTGGGGAACCTTGGGGGAAGAAAAGGGGAACTACTGAAGCGCATGTTCAACGTCCTCAACCAACTTAAGAGGGAAGGAAAAGCTAAAAAGGGCCTCGCGCGTGCTGCGCTACGAAGAAACGTATACCCTGCAATATCCTCTGGTCGTCCGGAAGGGAAGAAGAGAGATCCCCCTGAGAGAAGAACTTCCACTTATCTAAGAAAGGGGGAAATCAATTCACCGGTGAATTTACAAGGAGGAGTGGGCGACTCAAACTGGAATCGCAAGCACTCCATTCAAAGCATCACCAGGACCTCTCCAACCGGGGAATTGGAGAAATCTCGAGTTTGGAGAATAAAAGCGGAGCCTTGGGAAAAAAACTACGGACTCCAACCGATCAAAAAAAGAAGTGCGGGGGGGAAAAAGTTTAAAAGACTCTTCAAGGGAGGATCTGGCGCCTAATTGTGGGAAAAAAGGAAAGAAAGCACAAAAAGGAGACGACCCGTGCTAATCCCAGAGGGAGGAGCCGACAAAGTGACGAGCATGCCATGGAAGGAAATCAAGGCAAGAAGCGTCATTTTACGCAGGTCCCCAAAAGGAAGCTTCTTACAACCGGGACGCCTTTATCGCTGGAAAGAAAACCTAACTCTCAACGCCGCCCCGAATCGTGACAGAAGACTTGAACCAAAAAACAAATCTGGAGCAAAGTGCGCCTAGAGAAGAGGACGAAGGGGGTTGGTCGAACTGGGTGGGGAAACGCTCCTTTCTAAAAGCCGCACTTGGTCCGGCTAGTCCTCCGGTGAGAGAAGATGTTTATTCATTGAAAGAAAGTCCAGCACGATCAATCAGATTAAAAAGAAGACCAGATAAGGAAAACTAATAGAACGCGTGCTAACGTTTTTAACAAAAGGGAAGGAGAGGGGGGCACTTAGGGTTCAAGAAAAGGAAAAACACAAGGAGCGGTACTGCGCTGCCCGTACCGGTAAGGAAAAGAAATCGCGAAGGACGGCTTCTAAGATGGAAGGGAAACAAGTGGTTAAAGCCACCGCACTGACGAAAAGTTAAATCGAACATATTCATCAAGACTCAGTCCAGTGCCAGGCTACTTCCCGTAAATGGGAAGGCGGATGGGATCGCTCGGGAAAGGGAAAAGAAATGAGTAACTGAAGAAGGGCTCAAGAGTTGTGACGCCGACATTAGGCATCTCTCTCAACAAAAAAAAAATAGGAAGTCCCCGATAAGGGAAGCGTCGGAAGATTAAGAATCCCTGTATGAGGGAAGGTAAGGAAGGCTTCACAGGCAGGGAAAAAAGGAAAGACTAACATCCGCCACCGAGGGATTTAAGCATGAGGACCCTGGACATAAGAGGACCGAGAAATTGAAAACGTTCAAATCTAAGGATGGCTGCAAGTTTAAATTGACAAGTCCAGATAACTCGGGCTGAAGGGCAGAAGGAGGAACCAAGCAGGTATTTTTTGGGGCAGCGTCACCGGGCTTTTGGGGTACAGGAGTGGTCAGAGAAGAAGTTAAGCGAGTTTCCAAAAGGTTGAAAAAAATATAAAGGGTAAAAGAGTGTTGGACTTGAGGGGCTCAAAAATGGCGGGGGGAAGAAGGAGGGGGCGTCTTCTGGCACGTAACTTCAGAAAGGAAGGGGGTGCAACGGCAGAAGGCCCCGACCAAAGATGCTTGGGGTGCCAATCGTGGGTGTAAAAGCTTTCGAACCAAAAGGAAATCTAAGACGATGGTGATAGGACGTCAGGCCTTTGCCCGATTTGAGTTGGGGCGCAATGCGGAGGAAGAGGGTCAAAATGTCGGGGTCTGTGACGGATAAAGGAGTTCCTGAGCGAAGACGTGGAAGAATTCATGGGGAGAAGGGGGGAAGGAATGGAAGTGGCTGGGGAGGAAAAAAAGGAGGGTGTCGATGCTCGTACTGGACAGGAAAAAAAACATAGATAAGCAAACGGTCGTATCCAGAAACGCTGCTTATGGATTCACAAAAGTCGGCTTGCAGGAAGCAAGAGCGGCGTCGGTCATTCACATTAAGGAGAGGGAGCGGCGCGGCACAGGAGTTAATTGAACGCAAAGGGAAGTAAGACAATAAGCGGGGCCAAGAGAATTAAAGGGGGGGGGGGGCGAGGTAAAAAGAGGGATTGAGGGGGCCCGCGTTTGCAGGAGGAGCGATACACACACATCATTCGGGGGGAAGGAGGTTGATAGTCGTTGAACGCAGCACATTACGAGCGGGGGCGAGGGGGGAGATTGTTCGAGCTGGGTGGGAGGGGAAAAAAGCCACGCAAAGGGGATATCTTAGGGGAATCGGGAAGGGGTATATGGCGCCTGAACGGCTGTGCACTTTTGGTTTGAGGGAAACTAGAGGAAGGGGGATTGATTTGAGGGGACCTTAACAAGGGAAAGATTAGCCGAATATCTTTCGGGGGTCGGAAAAAGAAATCCCAAAAAGGGGAAGGTAGGAACCTGAGGGAAAAAAAAGGGGGGACGCTGATGTCTGGGGAAAACCTAGACAACTGATAAGAACGAACTGGGGGGAATTACGGTATGGAAATAATAGCGCTTCAAGATAAAGGAAATGGCAATTCATGTTTGGATGCAAACTCACTGGCCAATGAAACCTCTTGTGGTGAATTGTTCGAATCAGACGTGGTTTCAGATCATGGGAAACGGGGAAAGAGGGGAAA
>Ga0179593_1404017_pt1 | contig 26739 bp, 46 predicted proteins | sample CZODoug2_1_08_16_FD_185931 | JGI IMG/M metagenome (GOLD analysis project Ga0179593, IMG submission 185931) | Vadose zone soil fungal communities from Angelo Coast Range Reserve, California, USA - CZODoug2_1_08_16fungal (PacBio error correction) | ecosystem: Environmental > Terrestrial > Soil >...
GGTTTGATTGACCTAAGCCTGGGGGTAAGGGGGGGAAAAGGAAGAAAAAAGATCGGGGCGGGGTTCAAAAGTGAAGGGAAATCGCTGACCTTACGAAATGCCGGACACTTGAAGAAAGACTAAAAAACTTGAAAAAGAAGCATGTCGCGTGCTGGGGTGCCTCATGGCGGAAGAAACTTGCGCCAGATGCGGAATCCCTGCTGGAAAGGCTACGATTTCTAGACAAAAAAGGGGAAACATTTCGGGAAATCATGGGAGTGGAACGAGCTCCAACAAAATATAGGGAAAATTATATAGATAAAAATCACAAGTTCCCGTGGTGGCAAGGGGGGACCACGGAAGGAAGGAGCAGCTGAAGAGAGAAATGCAGGGAAGGCCGACCAGGAGGAGAGCAAAAGCCAGCGCGCTGCTAGATTTTTCAAAATGAAAGGGTCATTCCAGTCAACGCAGGGAGGGGAGAAGGGGTCAGCGAGAGGAAATTGTGTGGGGGGCAAAAGAGAAGGAAAATGGTGTCCTTCAAATGTCAGGCCCGGCTGAGTAGCACCACCAAGTTGAGTCCGGTGGTTAAGGAGGGTGATTAAGCGGGGGTGGTATGCTACTAGAAGGTCTCATCCAGGAGCACAACTTTGCGGAACGCCGAAAGACCGGAAAGATCTCAAAAGCTCTCGGAGTTCAACGTCTGGTCGATGCCGCTTCGGGGACCGCTTCAATTCAGGGAGACAGAGAAAGGGCCTGTGGAATACGCTTTTCAGGAGTCGCGACAATAATGGCGTCGCTGAAAAAGGGAATGTACGCAAATTGCCATCTTGCAGCGGGCGGAGGGGTCTTGGAAAAAGGAACGCGCGCGGGGGAAAAAAGAAAAAAGGGAAAAAAGTGAAAGGAAAACAAATATGAGAGCGGTTTTTCAAGCGGACCTCGGAATGGGATGGGCCAGACAATCGGCAAACGTGGGTAATGTGGTCGTCTAGACTGGTAAGGGGGGAAGTGGGTCTATTACATGTGCAAGGATGAAAAGAGGAAAAGACGTGCGCGTGTTCATGAAGGAAACCTATTACGGACAAGTTTAAAAAGGTTTCAGTAGGAGGGATTCGGTGTCAAAAGAAGGAGGGAGTCCTTACAGGGGGGGGGGAAACTACCTTTCGGGGTAGAGGGAAACTTTTCAACAGAAAAGAAAGGAACCAATGCACTCTCGAACGTGAAAGCGGAGTGCAGAGAAAAGGCTAAAACCGGCGCAAGGATAGAAGGGGAGAAAAACTGGGGGGGATTTTGGTCACAGTTGCAGGGTTTAGGATTCGAAAACAAAAAACAACGGAAAGATTGTGGAAATCTGTTGCGGGAAGACATCGGGGGGTCTAATTACAAGAGTCAACACCCAAGCAAATGGGACGGTCCGGGGGGCCGTGGACAGAAACATATTAACAGCATCAAATGTCTCAGGGAATTGGGGAGGAAAAAAGTCACATGAATGGAGGCATTTGGGTGTGCTTATCGCCCATAACACCCGGAAAAAAACGGGGGGAGGTGGCAATAGGGGGGGAAAAAGGAAATCGCACGTAATCTTTAGAAGTAACGCACCGAAGGCGAAACAAGGAGAGTGAAAGTCGGCGCTTGGTAACGGCTAACTTCTGAAGCCGTTGAAAAGATCTTCCCTCACATCGCAGGGGAAGGGGAAAAACAATTGGGGCGTGCCGGGGGGGTCTGGCATAAAAAACAAGGGACGTGGGAGAGCAGCCGAAAAGAATCCGACACAAAAAGTATCACTCTAAGACTTGTGGCAAAATCAAAGAGACTCCTTAGATGATGGTGGTAAATAAAGGCAAGAATCGACTGCTCGCGCAGTCGCAGACACGGTCCTTGCAATATCTCAAACTAGGAAGAACAGAAGGCAGGGGATGGAAATTACATTCGAAAAAGGAGGTGTCGACATCAGGCAGCGTTGATAATCGAAAAGAGTTTGCTCCCCTTGAAGTGGATTGGACACCAGTAGAATAGACATGGGAAGCATATGTGAGGCAAGCAGAATTACGGTGAAAAAAGGCTTGTTTTGAACCATTGTTTGGTTGGTGGGGGGGCCGCTCAGGCTGTTACCTCGGCGATGCGCAGGAAGAAACGACTAAGTCCAGATTGAACCTCGGCGCTCATGACGTTATCGCGCAGCACTTGGCTTAAAGTCTTAGGGTTTGCGCCCGAGGTAACACAAAAATCAGTGAATGGGGGGGGCTGCGGGGGAGCCAGGAAAGTGGGGGGAGGGCAGAGTTTGTCAAGTCTTAAAGTTGGAGGAAACGCCTCTCCAGTATCCCATAGGAGGGGGGTGTCGTAGGAAAGAGAGAACGGCGGCGCCATGAATGATAGTGTCAGAGGGGAATCGTATAAAATTCTGTCAAGAAAAAGGGCTGGGTCAAAGGAAGGGGAAGACCAGCGGATCGGAGGAAGATGGGGGATTCAACTGAGTGACAGGAAGGGGGGTTTCTTAAAACCCTGTCAGGTAAAAAAAAAAAAGGGTGACAGATCTTGAGCGCCTGGGGCTGGATCACGCCTGGGCGTATTTGACGGTGAATGCCGCCGAGAAAGACTGAAAGGGCGGAATAAAAAGGAAAGGGGAAGGGTATCAGCTTGCTTCTCTCCAGGATCGTGGAGGGGTTGTGGGGACTCCACAAGAAGAGCAGACTCATGGTGTAGACGTGCGGGGAGGGGAGAGGGGTGAAAACGGGGGGGTGGACGTTCAACGCTTGCAGAGGGGGGTGTCTCTAATATCGCAGGAGGAAAGCAGAGCGATGCGGTCACAGCCACGGGATAAGTGTGAATGTATCGAAGTTAAGAGGAGGGAAAAAAACAAGGGGTAAAAAATTGTATAAACGATGAGAAAAAGCGCTGCCGGAAGCATAGGGGTGGGGGCGTAACAAAGAAAAAAAAAACGGATTCCCAGCAGCGGGGGGACCAGACAGAGTACGGCAGACAAAATTGTCACAGAGGGGGAGGGAAGGTGTAAGTGAACCTGTACTGAGGCACGAGAAACGGTCCAGAAACGACGCAGAAAGGGTTGGACGGACATGATTCGATAGGGGCAATGAGGGGGGGAAGAGCGGATGAAATTCAATCCTTGAAAGGGTGAGGAAGTCACATCAGTGATTCGAGTAAGGAAGAAGCCGAGAAAGGGGGAGCGTGGGGGGGGGGGGCGCCCAAAAAACTGTCCAGCGGAGGAGTTGTTGTTTGTGCAAGGAAGGAGTTCCAGGAAAGGAGGGGATCGAAAACAAAGGGGGCACCTTCCAAGGTACTCAAACAAGAAGCGGGGGGGAGGAATTAAAGGAGCCACCGTGGAAAAAGAAGAAAAAGCGCGAAGGGCAGGAGAAAAGGGGAGGGGAAAATACCAAGAAGGGGAAGAAGACAAACCCAGCGGAGTGGTCATAGGGGACCCCCCAGCAACCGCGTAGGAAACCAGTGTGTAGTGGAGAAGGTCACATCTCTCTCAATCAAAAAACAAAAAGAAGAATTGAGGAGGGCGGAACGAACAAAAAAAAGGGGGACCGACTTGTCTGTGGGATTCACCCTGAAATCCACTGGGCCGGATTCAGAAGGGGGAGGGCCGCTTGAAGGCTGAGGACGCGAGGCAAAAGGAGATCCGAGGTACGGCTTGTCGGGGAAGAGGGAAAGTGCTCTGTTGCGGGAAAAGGGGGGAAGGGAAATTACGGGTAGTCAACAAGACGGGGGGAACTGCGCTCGAAGTCCCTTGCTCTATATCTGAAAAAAACAACTATATGCGAAGGGAGAAGGGTCTTTTCCAGAAACAAGGGGAAAAAACGAGAGAGAAGAATAATGCCGGCTCGGGGAGAAAGGAGCCTTCCAGGGAGGAAAAAGAGCAAAGGGGGGCCATGGAATTCAGAACAAAACCGGGCATTGCGTCGAAACAAAAAGGGAGCGTCGTTCTGGACCGGGGGGCAAAGGGGAAAAAAGTAAGGTATGGAAAGACCACCGATTAAGGAGAGAAGACCGCATTCCTGCAGGACTAAAATGGGCGGCGGCCTGGGGTGGAAGCTTCTTTGGGTGAAAGAAAAAAGAGCAGAAACTTCGAGAACAGATGTAGAACCAAAAGGGGGGACGAGGACGCATCAAACAGCGCTAACCCAGGCAAAAAAGCTTATCCAGTGATCGGGGATGTTGAAGGACTGAAAAAAGTGGGAAGAAACGGTGGCGATTAGTCGCATCCACCAATCTCAATAGGGCAAAAAACCCTCGTTAACACCGAGGAAAGACCCCAAGGAGAAAAAAAACACTGGCAAGGCTCTATCTGGGGTTGAAAGGGAAAAACCCAAAAAAGGGAAAGGAAAGAAAAGAACCCAAGAAAAACAATCAAGACTTTGTTCGGAGCATCGGAGGGGGCATTTATTCTTTTTCGGAGCCACGGAAATAATGTACGAAGGCGAGAAGAAAGGAGCGCCATATCTGGGAAAAAAGGAAAAGGAAGGGGTGGGTTCGAATCAACCAAGTCCTGGAAACAAAGTGGAAATAAAAATTGAAAAAGGAGCAAGCTGTTACTGAGCACCGGTAATGGAAAAGCGCCCGCAGAGACTTTACCTGAGCGGAATTACTGTAAAAGAGGAAGGGCGACAGGCGATACCTGGGAGGGCGACGCCATAAAAACAGGAGGGGGTCCTGGCGGTAGTCCAGGAACCGCACAACAGATTCAAGAGACCAAAAGCCGGGTCCGACAAACAAAAGGGGTCGGATAACCCAAGCCGAAGTCAAGCATTTGTGGGACAGGAAAGAAACCAAAAACCGGCAGACTTCCTAAGAAACCAAAGATGGAGAGAGAAGGGGTACGGGCCCGATGGGGCCACTGGCGGCTACGGGTACGTCAAGGAGATCACAGCTAGCGGCAACCAAAAACCAAAAAATCAATTATGAGGGGATAAAACAGGCCGCAGACGGAGAAAGAGTAACAGCTGACGAAGCGAAAAGACCAAGGACAAGAATGAGACGGTCCCGGAAACGTTCCAGTCCCTGACTTATTTGAGAGAGTTCAGCGGAAAGGCCGGTGCTGAAGCAAAAGAGTGCGCAGGGGCAACTGCGTAAAGGGAGGCCTGCCGGAGAGTGCAGACTTTCCCCGAAGCTTGCTTGCCACGGAGCATCAGGAAAGATTTGGGGGGGGGGGAAGGAATGTGGACCAAAGAGGTAAAGGGGAGCTTTGGGATAAAGATTCGAGTGGGAAGGGTGGGGAGGGCGTTGAATCCGTTGCTGCTGGGGAGATAAAAACAGGCGGTTTAGGACAAGAAAAAAAAAAAAAAGAACAGCAAGCGCAGGAAAAAAAGGGGGGGGGGGAAAAGCGATTTGATGAAAGATATTCCAAAGGAATGAGCCTAAAGGTAGCCGGTGGACCTCGACGACGGGGGGAACGAAAATTAGTTGGGGTGCCAGGACGGGGCGGGGAAGGGGGGGAAAAAAGAGGCAAGGCGCATCATCAAAACTGGAACGCAAAAACCGGTTTAAAGCTGGGGGGAAGTGGTGTCGCTGGAGAAAAAAAAGGAAGGGGGGGCCAAAACTAGTGTGGTTCGCTCGGTGAGGGCAAAAAGGGAAAGAGAGTGGGGGGGGAGGGGGATTTGAGGGGGGAAGAGGTTCATGTCCACGCACAGGGCCGTGGGGGGGGAATCCGTCAAAAGGGACACCCCCGAGAGAGAGGCAAGTAAAATCAGAAATCGTGAGCGGAGAGGAGGGGTTTTTAGCTAATGAAAAGGACGCAAGGGGAAATAAATCCTAAAAACAGTCCCCACGAAGGGAAGGGCTGGAGTCGCGGGTGCTAAACGGGGAGGGGAACTTTCTGAGTGCAAGGGGAGGGAAGTCGTCGCAGGTTCAAAAAAAAGAGAAAAAAAGAGGCAAGGAAGGGGAAAAAGGGGAAAAGGGATCGCCTCGGGCCGCAGACGACCCGAAGGGTCCTGGGAAAATTTTGTTTTAACAGGGGAAGGGGGAAAAGTTGGGGAATGAAAACGCAAAGCGAGGGGGATTCACTGACGACGGGGAAAGAAACTGAAGACTCAAAATGAAAGCTAAGACCAGGTCATAAGAAACGCATTTGGCTCACAAACGGGGGAAAGAGGGTCGGCCAAAGGTGACCGAAGCCTGAAAAACGCGAAAAGAAAAAAAAACCGCGTGGCGCAAGCGGACAGTTGGGCGGCGACTAAAGCGGAGGGGCAAAACCAGCCAAAAAGACGATGACTTGCTGCAAAGGAAAAAACGGAGGTAAGGCGGGGGGGGGGTATTCTACCTCAAAGAGAGCAAAAGGGGGAAGGCCTTACGGGTTCATGGATTGACGGAAAGCAGCGGGCAATCTACCCTATAGGAACGATCCGAGAAAGTTTGGAGAGACCCGGAGGCGGAGAGAAGGGAAATGTGGAACTATGAATCGCAAAGTACGCAACGAGTCACAAACCTGAAGGAAAGCTCGTAATAACCACAACCAGGGAAGAGGGGGGGATGGAACACGAAAACGAAGGAAACAAGGGGAAGAACAGAAGGAGAAGGAGAAAAAGTGATTGAGCGCAGCTGGAAAATTCTCCGAAGTTGAAGAGCCTGGAAGAATTAGCAAAGAAGAAGAGAGCGTCCGAGGTCTTTTATTGTCGCGGAAAGGAGAGAAGGCGGATAAGATGCGCTGGAAATCCTGGAGAGGGGAAAGAAAAAGGCGGCGAAAAAGGAAAGAACAGGGGGAGGTGCTTGAACGCCTGGGGGGGGTCACTCTCAAAAACACCGTAAGGATGAAGAGAAGTCCACTCCAGTATTAAGAAAAGGAGGGGAAAGAAAATGGAGAAGAAAAGTAGAGAGGCCGGCTCCAAGGAAAAAGATCGAGGGCAAGCTGATTCACGAAAAGCCAAGAGAGAACTTATCAGATTTTCAGTTGGCTGGGGGGAAAGTTAAATTAAGGAAAAAAAAAATTGCGGAGAAAGGGAAGAGGGGGGTACGGAAATGAAAGGGTTTGGAGACGCGAGAGGCGGGGGCTTCCAGTTCGCAGTAGTGTGAAAGACACAAATATTACGCGGTCCGGTTGTCGTCGAGAGGGGGGGAAAATGGAAAAAGGGGATCCTCAAAAAGAAAGTCGCTTCACAGGAGAAAAAAACGGTGCTGGGGAGAGAAAAGGACTCAGGGAGCGGAGCGAAAAGAAAAAAGAGTTCACTATTCTGGTCGAGACCGCGGTTCGAATGCGGCGTCAACATTTCAGAGCCAGACAGGACACACAATTTGATATCTTTTCCTTGTAGGAGAAAACTGCAGAAAAAAAAAACGGGAACGGTGGAAGAACGGAAAAACTGCCAGGATGATGGAGGGAGGGAGTTTTGGACCACGTCCGGGGCGCAAAAGGAAAAAATTAAGCGTGCACCAACGGTCGGGATCGAGGGGTTCAGCGTCTCGTTCACTGAGTGCCAGGAGAGTAAAAAAGGGGGGGGGGCGCCAAAAGTGCACTATGACCTTGGGAGCTAATGGGGAAGTCTGAGGGCAGCAGTGTGCAAACAATTTCAACAGTAAATAGAAAAGGTGCTCGTTTAGGCAATTCAAAAGGACCAGGAAACCTGGGAAGAAAAGTTTGCAGGAGGGGGAAGGAAAAGGAGGGGGAAAGGAAGGCCAAAACAGAAAGAAGCAAGGGAAATAATAATTCAGGGCAGGAGGGGGTGGGAGTCTTTAACCGAATTGCAACAAACCCTGGGGAAAAACTCTAACGCACCCGCACTTTCAAAGAGTAATTCTACACAAGTACTCCCAAAGATAAAGAGGGAAAAGGGGGGGGGTAGCTGGGTATGGAAAGAGAATTGTGAGATGAAAACCCGCGCGCCGGGGATCACGAGTGTATGTGCATGGGGCTTTCATCTCCGGAGGCAAGGGGGGGGGGGACGAACTTCTAAGATCAAAAAAATTCACACTTAAAGGGGGGGGACTTTGGCCGGTGGGACCTGACTATTACATCGGGCCTCCGACCCCGACCTTTGCTGGAATTGGCATAAGAATTCCCAACGGAAGGGAGGTCAATTTTTTGTGGCGGAGGAAGTATCGAACCATGACACTATAAGTGCAAAAAAATTTAAAACGGTGGTGCGGTGAAATCAGTGGAGGAAAAGCGCTGAAGAGACGCCTGAAAAGGAACCTAAGGGGAAAAAAAAAAGGTCAGGGCGGCGAGACCATACAAGGGAGCGAGATGAATCCTTGGGAGATACGGAGGACACGGAAAAACCAGGCACATGTGGGGGGGGCGTCCGGGGCTGTGATTTTTAGAATAAAAAGCCGACGTGTATTCTCAAGCCGAAACCGGGGGAAAGAAAGGAACACAAAATAACTCTAATCTGTGGACAACAGCAAAAGAGCGAAGTAGGGAAAATTAGGGGAACTAGACATGGCAAGATACTACCTGCGCTGCGTGAGGGAAATAAAATTCAATAGGAACGGAAATCGAGAAACAGGACATTCCACCAGAAGGGGATTGAAAAGGAAAATGAGACAGGAGTTGCGCCATAGAAGGCGCAGTTCTGCTGAAAAGAAGAGGGAAAAGAATTTAAAAGAAGGAACTGGGAGTGGAAGCCCTCGCATCAGTGCGAGGGAAAAAGATGTCAGGAAACTCAGCGTTCCAGAGGATAACTGCAGATTGGGGAGCCCGTCACTTCATGATGGGGGGTGTGGGGGCAACGGCGAGGGGGGCCACGGTGGGGGGGTGAGATGCGATAGCAGGGACCCAGGTCCATATTGCCTCAATGAGGGCATAGCGGCAAAGTGATAAAGCCGGGGTGGGTGATAAGGCAGGAAGGACTGAGGTTGTACAACCCTGTCCCCGAGCATGCGGCGTCTGGGGAGAAAAACTTTGTGGAGGCAAAAAGTTCAGGGGGGAGATTTTAATCTGGGTGGGAGTCGGGAAACAAACGCAAAATGGTTTCTGGGAATTCGCGTCCAGCCCGGAGGAGAAATGCATGATCTTAAAAAGCAGAAGGCCGCGATAGGATGAGGAAAAGTTGCGATGGGGGAAATGAAAAGTGTGGTCAACAGACCAGCCGATCTGGAGCGGCGTACCCGGAGCTTCAGGAAGGGTGGGAGAAACCGTTCTTTGGGGACGGGGTCAAAGTGAATCGCCTGTGTAATTTCGAAAGCCTGTGTCCAAAAAAGTTGACCGTTCCGGAAGGGAAGGCAAAAAGAGAAAGAGAGGAGGAATCAGCACACGACCATGCAGGTTCTCATCAGGGGATTCTCTACTTATCTGTGTGAGTGTTTGGGGAGGAAGAAAAAAGGGTCAGGGAAGGGGGGTGTTGGGCAGGTAATTCGGGATTCAGAGGGGGTCCTGGGGACTCTTCAACTCGGGGAGAAAGTGGGTGCACGACATCTCCGGACGGGGATAACTGCGGACGTGCGCAACATCAAGGAGTCACGTTACGAGGGGGGGAGGAAAAAAATCGTCGGGTAGAAAAAGGAGGAAGGAAGACAACCAAGGAAGCAGCGATAGATCTCGGGAAAGGTATGTCGGGTTTGAAACAACCAAATATTCAACCAGCAGAGGAAAAGGGGAAGAACGCCAGAGTCTGGTCATACTATAAAAGGGAAAATGAGACAGGGCGGTGGGCAACTTAAATCCCTGGATCTAGAAAAAACCGAAACGACCCGAAAACTTTTCTTGAATGAGGTAGGAGAAGGAAATTTGAGCGGGAAAGGGAAAAAACAGGGACGTGCGCGGGGAGTCCGCCAGGAAAGGGAGAGGGAAAGACTGAAGGGTAACTATACTCGCTAACTATGGTGGATTGGCAAAGGAAAAAGACTAACTGTCTCTTCAAGAGTGGGGGGGGGGGGGGGGGAACATATGTAAAACAGGGGGTTGTGGGGGAAACAAAAAAAAAAACAAAAAAAAAAAAAAAAAAAAAAAAAAAAAAACTTTCTGGAAGCAGTGAAACACAACTTTTAATAAACGAGGGAGCACCGTACACACTCAACAGATCGAATTGACGCAGCCAGAAGTTGGGAAAGAGAAGTCAGGAAGCGCGCAAGGGAATTAAAGCAGTCAAAACATCCCAGGCATGAAGGGAATCAGGCTCACGTACGAGTGTCAACAATCAACAAAGCAACCGTTTCTCACCAGTCGCGTGAGGTAGACGAGCAGCAAGAAAAAAAAAAACCGGGGAGAAAAAAGAAGGAAGGAAAATTTCTGACGACAAGAGGGGCACAGAGAATGTTCCACCTACGTGGTGTGGGGAGGAAAAAGACCACTCCGTCGAAAGGCAAAACGTGAACTTCCTGCTCTGGGGAAAGGAAAAAGTCGCAAAAACGGAAGAGAAGAGGGAAACAACGGGGCCGGTTCGCGGAATCAGGGGGAGAAGGGGGGAGGCCCCGTGGCGGGGAAAATTACGTTGTGATTTCAAACAAAGGGGGCCACTGCGCTCAATTTAAAAAAAAGCTATATCGAAACAACAACAAACAGTGAGGGGGGGGGGAAACAAAGTCAAAGGAGGGGGGAGGCTCAAGTGAAAGTCCGATCGGCGAGTGCTAAGGAAAAATGCGGAAACAGCGCAAGGCAGGTTGTTCAATCTCAAACGGGGGAAGTGAGGAAAAAAAATGGCCGGAAAAAAAAGGAGCGTAGGTCTGGAACTGTGTTAAGGAGAAACCTACAGTATTTAACTACCGAGGAACTGCTCCATCAAGGGACGTGGGGAAAAACCAGTCGGGAATCTGGAGGAGGGAAGGGGAACGCTTAGGGCGCGTGGGGGGATTTGTGGGAAAAAAAACCAAACCCCTACATTAAACAAGGCAGAGAGCGATCAGGAACCTGTATACCAAAAATGGTGGATACGGGGAACTAACATCCTAACCGAGAGAACCGGCAAAAAAACAGACGATAAAGGGAGAGAGTGACGAAGGACCCGCGAAGCAAAAACGTTGAAGAGGTGAAAAAAAAACCACCGAATATCGCAAGGAAGGGAAAACACGGCACCGGGAAACCGCTTGAAGCCCCGAAACAAAAAACCGGGAATTTAGAGTCTGTGTGGATTCACCTGGAAAAACAATCAAAGAGAAGGAGAGCAAGAGAAAAAACAAGGACAGGGAATTTGGGGGTTCTTGATCGAATCGGCTTCAAGATCGGTACCGGGGGCGGTCAAGAAGGAGGGAAAAGGAGAGAGACAAGGAGCAAGGAGGAAAAGAAAAAGAAGGGGGGTGGATCGAAGCACACAATGTCCAAGCGCAGTGGAACACAAGCAAGCCGGATCGGGAGGTACGGCCAAGTCCTGGAAACAGGAAAGGGGGAAAACGGAGAGAAGGGTAAGCGGCATTCTTAATGAAGATAAGATGGAGCGGGCAGGGCGGCCTGGTCCGAGAAAAGGAAAGAAAAACCGACGATTCGACCGGAGGTTTGCCAGTACCAGCACCACCAAAGCTCAAGGAGTCACGAACCGCTGGGTGAAACACAGTTTATGGTATCCCAAAAAAGAAGAAGGAAAGGAAAGTTTTTGACAAAAAAGAAAGCAACGGGACCTGAAGAAGCAAAAAAGAGTTAATCGAGAAAGGGGAAGATAGCACGATGGGTCGCGGACGCGAGGTCGTCCTGCGAGAAGAAAGCTCACAGCGAGCGTAAACCACAAGAACGATCACCAAACTTCAAGAAGAATTATCCGCCTTAAAGGAAGAAGAGGACCTACACAAAGGGGAAAAAAAAAGATAAAGGAATGCGACAGGGAAGATACTCAAATTGTCCAGGCACGGAGAAACTTGATTTTCGATGAGTGATCAAAAGAGGAATTAGTCTCAATCCGGGAGGGGCAATGGGAACTTTAAAAATCGATGAGGATCCAGAGGTCGGAAGGCACAGGGGGGGGAAGATGGACGTTGAGGGGCCGACTCGCAGAGAAGTAAAGATGGGGCCTGTCTAGCCAAACCATCCGGAAAAGGCGTACAAAAAATTCGGGAGGGAAAAAAAGTGGGGTGTTTAGCAAGGGGGGAAGGGGCGGATGCGTCACCGGAGGAGGGTGGGCCAAAAAATACAGAAAAGCACAAAATTGTAACTTCAGAGGGACGCCTCTCAGGCAAAAGAGAAGAGAGGAGAAACGGATCCCGGAAAAAAGCACGAGGAACGAAGGAGGGGGAAATTCCGGTTAGGTACAGAGCCAAAGATGGGGCAGCTCATTTGTCAGCCCAGAGAAACGCACAGGGGTTTAAGTTCACATTCGAAAGGAAATTTGCAGAAAATGGACAGCAAACACAACCCCAAGGAAAGCCAGGAGGGTGGAATAGGGGAGCGTCTTAAGAAAGAGCAAAAATTGTGTTTACGGACGGCAAGGGGTCGAGTGCGGGAAAAAGGCAAATGCACCTTTCAAAGTGAATTGGGTTGACCTTCAGAAGTGCAGCACAATTCTCCAGCTCGAAAAAGAGAAACCCTAAAGGTCTGCACGCGTTAAAAAAAAAGCAACAAAGCAGAAAATGAAAATAAACTCTCCCCAAGAAGGGAGGCGAGCAGGGTGAACGTGCTAGACTTTCACGGAAGAGAGGGAAAAATTTCGCTTATTTGCCGGAGACGGGTGAACGTCGGGCCTCTTGGGGCACGAAAGGTCCCGAGCCACGCCAAGGACCTGAAGTAACGGGAGGGGGAGCTCCTCTGGGGGAAGCAAACCCACCTTTAAGAGAACTGAATAAACAATTGTGGGAAAAAGTGGCCGGGCATATGGGGGGAAAAAAGTACATGAAACTAAACAGCTTGGCAGTACTGAAAGTAATTTCCCTTAGAATGAAAAAATCAAAACCATAGCAAAAAAAAGGCAGAAAGGAAGTCAAACAAATTTTAAAAAAAAAAAATATGGGGGGGCCATCAGCAACACGTAAGATAAAAAAAACGACGAGCAGAATTACACGAGGGGGTGGGAGCACGCTTAAAGGGGGTGGGGGGGGGGAAAGGGCACCACCAAAACCCAACCCCCCCCAGGAGCTCGCACGCGGAAGAAAAAATCTCCAATTCAAAGGGAGAGGGGGGGGAAGGACCTCACTAAGAAAAAAAAGGGCGGTTGGAGGCGAATAAGGTAAAAAAATATATCAAAACAAACTCGGTTGGAATTCAAAAACTAGGGGGAACGGTCATTGAGGGGGAAAGCCTCAGAAATAAGCCATCGGGAAGAAGTGAACTCACGAGGGTGAGATACTCTCCTTCTTCAAGGAAAACAGGGGGGGGAAAGGGAGGCTCAGTGAGGGAAAGAGGGGGGAACATGATCAACCGAATGAATGAAAAAATCTCTAATAACCAAGGGGGGGAATAGACGTGTGATTGGGCCAAGACCTCACCTCAATACCTTCACAAATCCGAAAGTTCGAACACTTGGAATGGGAAAGCTCCAAGAGGGAAAATCTAAATGGAAGGGAGAGGTTTACAAAAGAAAGTGAAAAAAGAGGAAAGGAAGCAAGTTAGGGGGGATTGGGGACCTGCGGAATCAGAAATTGCGCGATTCCTGGGCCCTGCTGGAGGAATCGCAAAAGGGGAAAGAGGGACACATTTCCTACAACGGGAGGGGGGAAAGATGGTTATATCTATCAAAAAAAAAAGAGTAGGAGAAAGGAAGAAACACTAACCGGAAGTGAAAGCACTTATTTCTCAAGGGTCGCCTAAATGCAATGAGGCTCCAGAAGGAACGCATCAAACAAGCCTAAATCCGCAGAGGAAAATCACATCCATCGCTCATTCGGAGGTGTAAGGGGGGACGTTTTTGGAAAAATTGACTTCACCTTCGCCCGAATTGGTCGCGAGGGTCAGCGAAAAGATGGGGGGCGAAAACCCGCGGACGAAGGTTCAGTCCAGGACAAAAAAAACCAACCCCCCAAAAACCAACCAACCCAACACCCCACACCAACACCCCCCCCAAAAAAAAAAAAAAAAAAAAACCCAACCAACCACCAAAAACCAACCCAATAGTAAGGGAGGAGTGCAGTGGCCATCACAAAGGCAGCGTACGGTGGTTCTTAGATAGGTTTTCAGAGTTGGGAAGGGAGCAGGGGAAGCATGTTCGCGACAGGAGCAAAAAGGTGCTGATAAGAAAAGAAGTACTACCATCAATCTCGGAGGTGAAAGGGAGGGGAAAGGACCGAGGGGCGATCGGCGGACATGGGTAACACGTCCGCGAAAGTAAAAGAGTGAATCTCTTTGCAGTGCGACCAGCGGCGTCGCTTTAAGACGGAGCAAAATTCATAAGTGGGTGCGAGACGGGACGTGGTGAAACGCGGCGGCGCGACAAGAAAAAAATTTAAGCGGGGGGGATCCACGGCGGCACTAACTTCAGGATCGCAGGTGGTTCATCTTCCGGGAAGGGGTGGTGGAGGGAATAAATCAAACGGGGTTGGGGGGGGTCAAAAAGTTTCGGCTATGACCTACTCAGGTAATCCTCAGTGGGAGAAGGTGACCAACATTCTTCATACTGAAAAAAAAAGGTCCGCGACGGGGATTCCAACAAGGAAGGACCGGCACTGGTTTAAAGAATGTTGCAGTACAGGGGGAAGGGAACGGAGGGGGGGTGCAAAATCCAGACTTTTAGAAGGAGGAAGGGCTTTGGGGAAAGGGAAATCGGTGGTCAGAAATCCCGAAGGGTCCACGCTCCGGCACTGAAGAGACGTTGGTGGGAACCGCTAGGGAAGAAAAAGTCTAGCAAAGCAGGCAGGAGAATAAAGCGGGGAAAGGTGGAAAGGTGTTTGGAGTGGGCCAGGTGGAAGGTTGGAGATCCGACACAACAAGGGAACGATTTCAGGGGTGTAGGGGTCACCAGCCTTTCCATCGGGCAACTTCGGACGGAGGCACCCAAGGAAATTTGAAAGGAATGGAGGGGAAAGACTTGAGGACGCCTTTGAACATACAAAAAAGGGGAATTTCTTTTGGGGGGGGCGAAAGAGAGTCACAACATTCATGGAGGGGCATTTTGGGGCGTGGGGGGAGTAACCGTCGCCCAGTCCCAATACAATGTGACAGGGTAAACATGGGGGTAAGGGGGGGGTGCAAGAAAGGGGAGCCACTAACATGCATCTTTGCGCAGTCAACGGAAACCGAAGGCGCACCACGGGCGGTAATGAAAAAGGGGGGGGACAACCTGAGAACGAAGAGCGCGAGCAGTTTAATGTCGGTAAAAGGAAAGCACCAAAAGGAAAAGTTGGACGGGGGGGGAGGGAGGGGCTGTCAGTTTGGGCTTGTGCCATAAACCACGCGTGAGCTCATCACACGGGAGCGAAAAAAAACAAAAACACTTCTCAAAAGACTCTTTGAAGAAGAAGAAGGCAAAAAAAAAGGAAGGGGGGGAAAGTACATTCACAAAAGGAAGAAGGAATCGCAGTCGGCCTACAATCATCGTCACGGGGAAAAGCTATCACTAACCATGCGAAGGGAAGTTGGGGGGAAAATTCTAAAAGGAGTGTTCACGCAATCAACGCACGGGGGAGAAGGGGAAAAACTCTCGAAAAAGATTTGGGAACTCCGTGGAAGGACAAGTGGAGTGTCCAGACGGGGGGCGCAGGCTTTACTCTGGTTGCTCTTGAGTGTCGGCAAAAAAGTAAGGGGCTAGGAGGACTTTAAGGGGGACAGCGTGAAAGGAAAGTGTTGTCTGGTGGGGGGGGGGCCGCTCACGCGTTAGCGATATGATCATTAAACTGGGAGCCGAACGGGACCGAGATTTGAGATTCGAAAAACGTGGGATCGGGAGCAGACGTTGGGTTCTCTTCAGTAGCGGGGAAAAAACTTGGTCAACAAGGAGTAGGCTAGGGGGAAGCCTGAAAGGGGGTGGGGAGAAAAAAGATCGAGCTTGAAGCGGGGGCGTGGGAGGGAACAAAACCAGTACTCCCTGCAGAGGGGGTATTGAGTCGCGCAGCCTTCGACTGAGGGGACCAGAATGATAGTTTCTTCATCATTCCGAAGGCCGGAGAAGGGGGGTGCTATGTCCGTACCGGGCACGAGGGAAAAAAAGACGAGCGCATTTGAGTGCCACGGAGCTTAGGAAGCCGGGTTGCTTCTAGAAAAAAAAGGAGGGGCCGTTCCACGCAGATGGGAAAGACGCAGTGACCCGGTATCAACAACGCAAGGGTAAATTATGGCCCGGGGCACGAAGCCCTCACCGCAGAATAAATCGGTTGACCAAAGCAGAAAAAAGCAGCTGGTTGTGGAGAGACTTGCTTGGGGGATCTCCTTATAATTGATGGGGGGGGGGGGGGAAAGGGAGACCACAATAAGAGACAGAATGAGGTTGTGGGAGTCCAGGAGTTAAGGCAAATTTAATGGGTTGCTCTGTCTCCCAATGGAGGAAGGGGGGGGGAGAGGAATCAAAACGCAGGGCAAAGCAGGGGGAAAGTCAAAGAAAGTCACTTGTATCTTGGGGGGACTGTTAGGCAGGTGGTGCTGTCACAGAGGAAAAAAAATGGGGGGTGAAACAAGAGTATAGAGAAGAAACTCGGGAAGGAATGTGAGGTCAAAAAAAGAACAAAGAGGCCAAGCGCCCCAGCCGCAGAAAAAAAATAATTTAATGATCCAGGCACAGGGATGATCAAACAAGGGATCGTTGTGCCGTAAAAGGACCTGGACGTTCAATCAAACTCAAAAAAAAAAAAGCGAGCGACTTTCGTCAGATAAAGGAAAGGGGAACTCGGGGGTAAATTCCTGCCAGGGAAGCAGGTTCGTAAGAAATGAGATCAGGCGCCGATAGGGGAAGAACGGAGAGCTCATAATCTGGGGGTTATGGGGGAGGAAATACTACTTTGTCTTCGATAGGGGTGGGGGTTGTTTCTCGATATCAAGGGGCAAAGGAAAAACGTATGGGAAACAAGCGGGGAACAGGTACAACGAAGGTATCACACAAGGGGGGGAAAAGGGACGCCAAGAAGGAGATTCCCAAAGAAAAAAAGTTTCCAGAGAGAGATCTTTGAAAACCAAACAGGACGCGGGAACGTGACCCATCCCCGCATAGTGAAGAAGAAGGAAAAGAGACTTTGGAATAATGGGGAAAAAACATCACAGAAGTCGCAAAGGAGGGGGCTTTGCGGGAGAGAAGAGAGACAACAAAGGAGGGGAGGAAAGAGAGAATGGATTCCGTAAGCACGCACAAAAAAAGCGGGGGGGGGATGCACCCTTAATTCCAGCCAGTAGCATGGGAAGAGGGGATGGACCTGGACTTCTGGATGGACCGTCCGCTGCAAGGGAGGAGCCAATCTAGAGAGAGGGAAAAGCCTTGGCCTGCGGTAAGCGAGAAGACTCTGGTTCGTAAAAAGGGGGGGACGGTGAAGAATTGGGGCAAATTGTTAAAGGAAGGCCTAAGGGGTAAAGGGGGGGAAGAGAGGTAAACAACAAACATGAGGGCGACAGCGACAGGGAGGATGGGAAAAGGAATGACCAAAAAGACGAAGGGATCCTACCAGTTACTTAAACGTCTCGCGAAGTCGGCCCGATGGAGGAAGAACATCGCAGATGAAGACAAAAGAACCACGGAATTGGGGCGAGCGGGGAAAGAATGCGAAAAAGGGAGAGGAGAAGGGTTTTTAAGGAGGCAAAGACAGGGATTTGAAGAAAAAGTCCCGGCGAAATCCGGGCCTTAGCGTCAAGGACACTGTCGTCGACGGGAATGGAAAGAGTTGGTCTTTTTGTGGAAAAAAAACACGAGGCAAAACTTCGAAGAGCTAGGGAAGGGAGGGATACACCATGGGGGGGTGTGACTACGTTAACGCCTAAAAGGAAAAAAGGCAAACCCACATAAAGAAGTCGAGGGCTGGGGGGAAAAACAGAGGACCCGCTTCAGATCCCGGCAGAATTAGTGCAGCAAAAACCAACTCTCCAGATTTACACGACACTGCAAACAGAGTGAGCAAAAAAGGACGGAAAAAAAAGAAAAGGTCTGGGAGACTGTGTGGATTAAAAAACAAAAAGACAAGCGAAGGAGAGGGGGGAGAATAGAACCATCCCTGAGGGGGAAACGAAAAAAAAGCGGGCAAATGGAATTCTGGAGCTGCTATAAGACACAAGAAGGGAAAAGTCGATATACAAGGAGAGGGGGAAATCTAGGGGGGAAAAACAAGTTGGTGCTCGGACGGAAACCAAAAATTGCTGTCCGTACAGAGGAAATTGAAACCGTCTCTGATCGGCAAAACGAACAGGTATGGCACATCTCCACGTCTACGGAGAAGAGGAAGGGAGAAGGATAGAAATGAGAAAAAAGCGAACCATGGAAGCCTGAAAGAAAAAAAAAAGGGAAGAATGGGCGGGAAATGGAGGATTTTGAAACGAACCGTCAAAAAGCTAAAAACAAAAAAAAAGGCGACGGAACCTCTTACGGGAAAAAACGGGAAGGAGCCAACAGCATTCAAGCAAGTTGGGGAAAAGCAAGGGAAAAAAAAGCAGAAAAACTTCCAGAAGAGCACCAATAGGCTTGCGCGAGGCAAGTTGCTAGAAACGATGGAAGCGAGAGAGTGGTATCCTGCTCATACATCTCACGTCGGAGCGGACAAAAAAACAAAGAGATGGCGGAGAAACGTCAGTAGACTGCAATCGGAAAACTTCCGAAAAAACATATTCACATATGCTAATGAGGAAGGGTAAGGGAAGCCAAATGGGGCGAAAGATCAAGGGTTGAAAAGAGGAAAAGGGTGTTCAGCAAACCGCGCAAATAGTCTCAACACCTGGCAAAAAGGTTCATGAGTCAATTCTTTCCTTACGGAAGTAAGTGCTAGATGACCCTGGAAAAAATTACGGGGAGGGGACTAATGAGCAGAGCTTGAATTGGAAGGGTTGCCGTCTGGACCCCTCAGGTAATGAATATTGGGAAACGCGAGTGTCTCACGGTTGGGGTGGAGCAGGGGGATCAAGGTAACTGCTGGGAGATCAAGAGTCAGGGGGTTCAAAAGAAAAAAAAGACACCCAGCTAGGACCCCACATTGTTGCAAACATAGTGAGGAGTCATGCTCTTTGAGTGGGGAAGAGATCTTCGGGTCAGATCAGAAACTGGAAAAGCAGGTGACCACAAGAGACCGAAATGAACTCCTCGTGGTGGTGTGCTTATTCCCAGATGGAAGCGAAATGGGGCCCAATCCAGGACAAAAACGACGAAAGGGAAAAACATTTCATATTAACATGGACGAGACTGTCAAACGAAAAAAAAGAGCCAGGGGAAAATTGTATGGAGGCGAAATGGGACCAAGAGCAAAAACGCCTTTTGGGATGATAAGGAGGGTAAGTTCAGTCCACGGAAACGAAAAATGAAGTGAAGGGGGGGTAACAGGACATAGTTAGCACCACAGAATGAGAACTGCTTACTGAAAACAAGCAACAGAAAAAGAGTTAGAATGGGCACTGAGAGTGTTCTCTATAAAAACAAACCTCACTGAAAAAAGAGAAAAAAACCTTAAACGATCAGAAAGCCGGGGGTAAATTGATATGGGGGGAGATAACTTTTTCAATATGCAAAACGCGCGGGAAAAAAGGGGCTCTGAGTGCCGAGCAGTGAACTTCAGGGAGATTGCCCTATTTGCCAAAAACCAAAGAAAAAGTAAACGGGGAACGGGGAGGGGAACAGGGGGAACAGAAACAAAGGACTCTCACTCTGAAAGGGTTTTGAGGAAACCATGGGGGGGCCAGTGAAGAAAAAATGGGGGGGGGGGAAATGTCAAAGGAAAAGCACAAAGGCTGGGAAGAGACTAAAAGGAATAGTAACGATACCAAACTACCAGGGACCTATCCCGCAATAGGGGCGCCCAAAGTTTGGATCAGTGTTCGTCACAGCAAAGGTTTAATGAGAACGCTGAAAAAACTCTCTAAAAAAGAAGGGAACCGCGTGCGCGCGGTAAGTTTTTCGTCGCGACGGGAGGATTGGTGAAAAACGACCAAAGCAAAACTGGCAAACGAGTTGAGGGCTGTCAATTCCACCTCCAGCAGAACGCAATGCGGTGTTAGAAAAGACTGCAAGGTAATCACATCGGAACTAACTGGAATTAATTGAAAGGGAAGCAAACGCATCGAAAGAGGGACATGAACAGATAAGAGTAAAAGGGAGATACTCAGACGCGGATTCCTCAGAAGTTTGTGATCAGGGAGTGAAGCGCACATGCCTTAACGGAGGGAAAGGCATCCGCCTTCGGAAAACGAGCCGAGAAAACGGACCCTGCGTAAAGGTGTGAAAAAAATCCAACAGGGAAATATCAACCATCATCCGCGAAAAGTTAATTGACTCCGCGGAGGGACTTTCTGACCTGAAATTGGGACGGGCGAATTAAGAAGGGCAAAAAGAAAACTGGGGAAATCGAGGCATTGCGGCTAGGGCGGAGTGCGAATTCGTAATCTGGAGGACGGATGAGCTGGTTCAAAGCTTGAAGGCACGAACTCCTATGTGAGGAAAAAAAACACAAGGTGGCGACAAATAATTGCAGGGACTCCTGTTATGTGGGAATCTCCAAAAAACTTAGGCTAAGAGAGGAAACTCACAAAGAAGCAAGACACTTCAGTTGGGGAAGGAAAGGGGGGAGGCGAATAGGCGAGATGCCTGAAAAGTAAGGGAAAGACTAGCGAAAAATCAGGCCTTCAGAAAGCGCAGCAATCACCGCATCGCGGACTGCAAAGTTTCAAGTTGGTTCTGTGTTAGCAAGGGACATGAAAGAAAAGGACAATTATTCATCAAGGCGAGGGGAGGAAAAGAAATTGGGGAAACGAACTCACGAATCGGATGGGGCCGGCCATTGGAGTAACAAGCTGAGTACGTGGGGGGCCCACCAATAGTACGCGGGGACCGTTGGGAAAGTTGCACTTATGAAGTTTTCCTAGAAGGGTTAAGCATTGCGCTCATCCGCAAAACTGGTGATCTCGAGCAGGCAGGGAGGATCTCACCATAAGCGGAGTTTCAAGGATCTGGTCGATAAAACGCGGTAAAGAAAAGAGGAAATGTCATTTACTTCAAAGCGAAGGAAAAAAAAGGACTTGGGTTTGCCGAGTAGCAGAACAAGAGAGAAGCGTTCAAGGAAGCAAGGACAGAGCTGTGAAACCAGGGTCGGGCGAGGGGTCAGGTTTTCCACGAAGCGCGCAAAAAAAAAAGGTTCAGGCGGCGAAAAACGCAGGTCATGGAGAGAGGTTTCAGCGTCTGGGTAGGGACTGGAAAAGATCGTCAAAAGGGTGGCAAAAAAGCGGGGAGAGGGAAAAACCCAAAAGTAGCTCATGAAGGGGCTTCATGGAAGAGTCCCAGTCTTCAGTAATGAAAAAAGCAAAGGGAAAAAGAAAAACAACGGAGGAATCGGAAAGTTTAAAAAAGGGGGAAGTCCAGCTCGGGAAGTGGCTGCGGCCAAGAGCGATCAAGAAACGGGAGAACTAGGCAAAAGGAGGGCGGAGAAAGTCGTTCAACAGAGCCCCGTCCACGCGCCAGCCGACGCGCACGTGGAAAGGAAGGGGGAAGGAAAAAGTAGACACAGCGAGCCAGAAAAGAGAAAGCGAATTTTTAGAATAGTTTAGGTGGCCAAGTGAGCCTTGGGCGAGGAGAAAACCATCGGACATCACGTTGCGGGTTAGCTGTGCAATCAAGAAGGAGAAGAGGGGGGGGGAAGTTCTGACGGAGTTAACACAGGAAAGGGAAGTCCTGTGGAAGGGGAAAGGGAACTTAACCATCCCTTTACAAAAAAAAAATGGCGCATTTCGTGGGGCATAGAATAAAAACATGAATGCGCAAGGGGTTTCGGCAAAAGTCGACCAGCAACCCCAGAGAAAAGGGGGGGCCCTGGAAAAAAAAAGGGGATTCGTAAGAAGGGGATGCACAAGCGAGAAATCTTGCGCACGGAGAGACCCAGAAGGCCACCAAGAATAGTGCCTTCGAACTTGGGACAGCTGAACAGTCTGGCGATCGGGAAATCAGGGAAAAAAGAAGCGACCGTACACTAAAATCGAAGGAAGGGAAAATTTGGGGGGGCGGTAGAGGGACTCTTTTTGGGATTGGAAAGAAACCACCGCCGTGGCTGGCAGCCCTAACGAGCAAAAAAAAAATTCAGAAAACGAAGAGGTTTGAAAGAAAAAGAGATCCGGCGTAGTATGGGGAAAGAAACCAGGGGAAAAAAAAAAAAAAGGATCTGCGCAAGCGCAAGAAAAATAAGATTCACAAGGGGGGCAACCAATACGAGCAAGTCGTCACACAAGGAAGAAGGGATTGAAGAAACCTTCTAAATGAGGGGAAAGAAAGAAACTGGAGGAGCGAGAAAGAGAAAGTAAGTTGACGCCGGGCACGTAACACGGGGAGAGAACTGGAAAAGCGATTCAGGGGCTCTGTGGAAAGTGGATGTCCGCAAGGCGCGGGAAGGAATGGCTATTGTGGGGGAAGTGTGGGATCCTTTCAAGTCATTGAGGGGTTGGGAACGAAAAAATGAAAAACGACTATGCCTGAAAAAGCGTAGCCAAAAAAAAACACTTGAACCCATCGGCGGATCGACCAGAAAGATCTCTCAGGGGGGCCTATGCAGGAAAGTCTGGACGGGTGGGGTCGCCCGTCTGGGCCAAAGGGCTTGAACTGGAGGGGCCGGCTTGGAAGAAAAGTTTGCGGAACAAAGGTGTCCAGGGAAGGATTTAGAGGGGGGGGGTGGTCGGAACTAAACATCGCCCGACGCCCTCAAACGGGGGAAGGAAAAAAACGACGAAGCAGGTGCTCCACAGGGAGAGGGTCCATCCTCGGGCGCGGATAAAAAAATTGCCAGGGGCCAGGGGGAATTTGGGGAAAGGAACTGTGGCCGAGGACCAGCTAATCCTTGCAGTAATGGGAAGTCCCAGGTATCTTAAGGACCTGGGGGTGTGCTTTCGAAAAGAAACCTTCAGGGGGCTTGGGCGAGATTACGCCTGGCTTTCACGACGAAGTGGAATCAGTGTGGTTCAGGGGCCGCCGAAGATCCCGCCATCAGAACGAAAAGATCAGAACAACCTGCACATGTTTTTTCCATCTGGAGGGGAGATATGCTCTTGGGGGGTTGGGAGGGACACAAGATCGCAGAAGTCATTTTTGGGTCGGGGCCGGGGGACAGGCAAGCGGTTTGCGTCCGTGGGGGGGGGGCCTTTGACAACGACTTTTCTCATTTTGGTCACGAAAAGGCCAAAGAGGCTTAAGCTGCAAAAAGGATTCAAAGAAGACGATAACGGCGTGGGGCAGGGGGAAGCGCAGGTTGAATGCGTCACTTAACCCGGGGGTGACCAGCGTACCGGAGGGAATGAAGAGGTTGTATAAACAAAAAAGAAAAAACATTCTTAAAAAAAGAACCGCAGCAGCAAAAAGTGAATGGGGAGAAATATCAAGACAAGAAGGGGAAAGTTAGTGGTCTTATACCTTACTGCTTAAGAGGAAACAAATTTCGCAAAAAGAAAAAGGGTCGGCAAGGAGGGAAAGAGGAATGCCAGTTTAGCGCGGGAGGAATTCCATTGCTGACGCTGTGCGTCAGGAAGAAGGCGACCTTCGCACGGCGAAGAAAGAAGAGCGGCAAGGTGGGTTATCTGGGGGGGAGGAAAAAACGAAACGGGTGCGTCAGAAACCATGTGTGTTGGTTTCCAACTAGAAAGATGGAAAGACAAGCGAAGGGACAGGGACAAGCTGGGGAAAAAACGGAGTTCGACAAAAGAAAAGACGCAACAGAGAATCGCAGGGGGGCCAAAAAAGGCCGGTGTTTCCATATATGAGAGGGGAAGGGCGCGCAGGGAAGGGGAGGAAAGAGCAAAAACCCATCGGGGAAGGACAGAGGGCAAAGAGGAACCTTGGGGGACAAAAGGTGAATACCCACACAAAACCGGGCGCACCAGTAACGAAAGGTGAAGTGCGACGAATCCACTCTCTAAAAAAGGAAGAAGAGAAAGTAATTTTATTCTTCATGCAGGCAAAAACGGGAAAAGGGGAAGGGGGTGCCTAATTCTGTGGGGGGTTCACAGGGAAAAAACAATCCGGATGAACCCTGCAGGAGGTCACCTCCTCTGATGGCAGAGGGGCCGCGCCTGCGCGCGGCAAAAGAAGAATGGAAAAGACGTGTTCTCGGAAGAGAGGAGTCTCGGTGGAGGAAGCTTTGGGAAATTAAGGAGTTGGAGGACACAAAAGGTTGGAAAAGTGGCAGAGGGAAATTTCCACACCTGGAACTAGTCGGAAACAAACACCACTAGGACCAACGCAGGGACAGGTCGTATGGCGCCCGATCAAAAAAGCGAGGACTTCAAGTACCGTCCTTCTCTGCAAGCGACCTGAAGGAAGGGAAGAACAGCGCACAAGATGAAAATAAAAAAAAGCAAACAGCAGTGGAGAGAGAAAAATCCTTGCAAGGGGAAAAAGTTCGAGAGGGGCTTTCAAGGGGTAGCGGAGGGGCCCTTCACAGGGTAAACAACACCGATTCCCTGCACGCCGGCCGATGACATTAATCGGGAGGAGCCTTGGCTCTAGGCTGGGAATTTGGTGGCTTTGGTTGAAAGGCAAAAACGAATCATGAATAAATGCAGGATATATCCGACGCTGGTAGAATCCCATGGTTTGTGGCTAACTGACAACCCGAACTGAGATAACCTTCAAAAAAGAGGAAAGGGACGAACTGGGTGACCAGGGAATTAGCCGGGGAATCCGCGTGGGGAGAGTAGGGCTCGAACAACACTCAGACAAGAGTTTCCCCGGAAACCAAAAAAAGGAGTGAAAACACTAAATTCACAAAAAAGGACAGGAGGCTAATTGTTCTGAACGGGGGGAAAAAACAAAATGAAAAAAAGGGTACTCCAAGAGGAGAAAAGAGGACACTGCAGTGGTGCTGATAGAAGCTTCTGATGTCGAAAAGGGAAAAATTCAAAACAAGGAGAAAGAACCAAGGCTCTTAAGAAAGAGGGGAAAACAGACAAGAAGGCTGCGGAAAGAAACAATACATGTCCAAGAGTGTAAATTCAAAGATCATCCGGATCGGGCTTGGGGAAAAAAAACACTGATGGGAAAAAGAGGAGAAACGCTTAAATTGAAAATCAAGGCATGACTGAATGAAAGGAAAGAATGAAAAGTTCCAAAGGGCCAAAGGGCCGTCTGGACTTCAAAAAAACGGGAAGGAAAAGGAAGGGCGGAATAAATGGTGAAAAAAACCGAAAGTCACCACGAGGAAAGAGAAGGGCAGATGGTTTCAAGAACAAACCGGTTTTCAGGGGGGATGAAAACTAAGCCTCCTTCCGAGTTTTGGTGGACAGCGGGGTCTGCCACCGCCTAATTGAAAAAAGAAGCACCACCTATGGCTAAAAGCAAGGGAGACCCTATGTTCAAGAGGGCTGCCTAAGAGGAGGATTCAAAAAAACTCGGAGAAACAGCATATCGGAAAAACAACAAAGAAAGGAAGTGAAACTGGCCAATTCCCAAAGGTAGGGCAAGAAGGACTTAAATAAAGAGCTGTGCAATCACATATTCCACATCCAAGAAGCAGCAGGTAAGCTGTACAAGAAAGTGGGCAAAAACGAAAGGTATTGTCGGGGGAGTTTCAAGACGAACCGATCAGGTGGATGCTTAAAAAACTAAAACTTTTTCGGAGTGGAAGGTCAAAGAAAAAAATCGCCTGGCAAGAAGAAACGGAAGGGGAAAACCTTTAACTACGGGGAGTAAGCCGGCGCAAGAATATGAGGGGGGGGGGGGGCATGAGAGGAACCCAAAGACTTGTTCGAAGTGAGAAATGGGAGAAGAAAACAATTGATGAGAAGTGGGGGGAGAGGTTGGATCTGTTCTTGAAGCACTTCTTGAGTGTATGGCCACAAGAAAAAGAAAGCAAACCGCAACGAAACAAAAAAGGGGGGGAACTTGAAAATTATATTTGAGTCGCAAAAGGGCGGAAAAAAAGCTGACTCTCACGTAAGACTGGGGAACTCCGAAAACGAAGGAAAACATTGCGTGGGTTGGGGGAAAGGACTTTGGACAGTGGAACTGATAACAAATTCCAGCGCAGGGGGGGGTCAGCCCACTGATTAAAAGAACGTTTTAAAAATGGGGGCAGGGGGACGAGACTTTCTACTAACAAAAATGACCTCCAGGAATTGGGGAAAAAGGGTTCTATTAAAAGGGAAAAAGGTCAAGGCGCCAAAGGTGTGTGGAGGGATAAGGCGAGGTTCATAGTGAAAGCGTCGCACTTCACGAAAAAGGTGAAAGTGGAAAGGTTTTTGATCAAGGCAGAAAGGGAAAAATAACCAAGCTCCGTCTGAAAAACTAAATCTAAAAACATAAATAAGGGGATCGTCAGGAGGCTGGGTGGACGCAAAAAGCGCAAAACTGCTCACGGGGGGAAAAAAAAAGAAGACCCCACCGAGCGGGGAAGAAAGGGAGGGAGCGTGGTGAGGAAAATTTACTATGACACGCGCGGAAACGTGCGCGGAGAGACTGGGGGAACTTCTGGGAGCTGGGACCACAAAAACCGAGGGGAAAACCCAGGCAAAAAACAAAACGAAAGGCAACGGTACCTTATCGCCGCGGGGGGGGAAGAAAAAACGCTAAAAAAACGCAAAGAAGGGAAAAGTGTTTGTTATGGATTGCCTGTTAATCAAGGGGGGGGGGGAAAAAAGGAAGCAAACGAGCAAGGGCTATTTTCAAGAGAAGAAAAAGAAGGGAACTTCCACAGTATTCTACCCGGCTAGAAGAAGTGAAATCCAAAAAAAGGTTGACGATCTTGGACGAAAGCAACAAGGGGAAAGGAAAGAAGAGGAAAAACATCAAAAGGACCGCGTAGGGGGAAAACGAGGACATTGGTGAGGAAAAAAAAAGTGGGCAAAACACTACCGCAGCCAGAATCCTGTGGAAACTA
>Ga0179593_1502731_pt1 | contig 26739 bp, 25 predicted proteins | sample CZODoug2_1_08_16_FD_185931 | JGI IMG/M metagenome (GOLD analysis project Ga0179593, IMG submission 185931) | Vadose zone soil fungal communities from Angelo Coast Range Reserve, California, USA - CZODoug2_1_08_16fungal (PacBio error correction) | ecosystem: Environmental > Terrestrial > Soil >...
AGAGGAGACGGCAGACTGAGGACTGCGGGGTAAACCAGGGCACAAGGACTGGGAGAGATGCCCTCAGCGGCCGTGGCTTTGGAGGACCTGTGGAGGTTGAAAAAACGAACCTGTGAGTCAACCTGGATACGGGGGGGGGGGGGCGCAGGTTCGTAAACGTAACCGGTCAAACTGAACTGGTCGCTGACTTAAAAAAGGGAACCAAAAAAATTGGGGAGGGGAAACGAAAGTCAGGAATAACTTAGTGGGTAACTGAGGGGTGTAAACCGAGACACTTGGACCAAAAACGCGGATGGGAAAAAAAAATTAAATCACCGCAAATAAGAAAGAACGCCTGTTGCGCAATGTAATTGGAAGGGAAAAGGGCGAAATCAAGGGGAAGGCCTAAAGGTGGGGTGGAGTGGCGGCAAGGGAGTACCTGGGGAGGATTCACCCATGTTTTAAGGTTCGGCCTCGGGGAGGGGGGGGGTTCCAAAAAGGGTTGCACAGACAAAGCGGAAAAGGGGGACCGGGGAAAAGGCCCTCGGGCGAAGGAGACCCAGCAAGGGGGGTCGCAGGGCCGCGAAAAGGCGGGGGAGTGGGCGGGCAAAAAAGGGGGGGGGGCGAACCCCGAAAGGGACCGGGGGGGCGTGGTTTTGGGAACAGTGTAAAAGAAACACTCAGGGGACCCCGCGGTGGGGGAGTGAAAAGGGGGAGTTATGCAGGAGATCAGGCCCTAAGAAAGAACTGAAAAAGAGGATTCTGGGGGGGGGAACTGGATTTTCGCACAAGGCAAGGGAGTGGGGGGAATGAAGGAGAGCCAAACGAAGGGAGGGGGGACAAAACCCTTTAAACCTTGGGGGGGGGGGGGGGCCACGGGGGACAACTGGGTAGCCAGGGGGGAGAAATAAAGGGGCTTTCCATGGAGGTCTCACTGGGGGGGGGGGGGGTATTCAGGGGGGGGGGGGGGGAGAATCGGGGGAAAAAGAAACGGTTGCAATAGAGGATTTCGAAAAGGGGAGGACCAGAAAATAGGGGGGAAGGGGGGGTTTGAGTTTCTGAAAAAGTGGAAGCACGCTAACTCGGGTGGTGTGGGGGGTGGGGGTAAAACGGGGAAGGGGGAAACGGGGGAGAGACTGCAGGGGAGGGGGGGGAGTGTGGCTCTTGGGTGGGCCACTTTCGGGAAATGGCCCAGACGGGGGGGGCGACTAAGACGACAAGGGGGAATAAAACATCCTGGGGTTTCATTTCGGGGAAGGAGACGGCTACAGTAAAAGAGGGATCTCTATGGAAAAGGCGGAAATAGAACTAAAAGGGCACGTAGGGGGAAAAAAGTGGTTTCAAAGGGGTGAAAGTGCATGGTTTTATCTGGGAGAAGGGGGGTGAACTTCAATGGACGCTGGTAAGAAGTGCAAAAGGCAAGTTGGTGAACGAAGGGGGAAGGCGCCAAGACGAATGCACTACTAGTGGACCAACTAAAGAGTACGAAAGGATATGAAAACCCAACCGGAGGAGACAACAAGAAAGTACGGCTATCTTTAACCGTGGGGAAAGGGAAACGGTTGGGAACGGGGGGCAATAGGAAAGAACGGAAGCAAACCGGGAGTGGGAGTCTATAAAAGAAGACTAAAACTGGAAAGGACCAGAGCAACTCCAAGGGGGAGCCTTCGGGAGCCAGATCTTAGAGGAGCACAGGCAGAGACGGTCACTTACACGGGTCAAAGAAGGGAGAATGCTCTATCGGTTTTGGTTGTTTGGTCAACAAGGGGGGGTAAATGCTGGGGAAAAAAAACGGCTTCAACAAGGAAAAAAAAAAAAAAACCACTCGTGGGAAATTGGGTGGCCCGAGGTACCCTTACTCAAAGAAAGAAACGGGTGACTAAAAAAAACAAGGAGACTGGGGGGGCGGTGTCCCACTCAAAGTTGGGACCTAAGGGGACAAAAACCCAATAGTGAGAAGGCAGAGGGGGTGCCAAAATGGCACAGGGGTGGCCTGAAGGGACATGGGACAAATGCCAAGGAAGACTAAAAAAAAAGGTTGCCAAATACATTGCTTGGGACAATGACAGAAGGAATTAACCTTCAACACGGATGGAAAAAAAAAAAAAACGGTCTGTGGTTCAAAACCAGGAATCGTGATTAAAACCCGGGGGAGGTTAGCCCAGCTTTGACAAAAAAGGGGAACATTTTGAAAACAACCAAGAAAAGAGGGCCAAAAGAAGGAGACCCATTGATAAGGAACAAAAGAAGTCTTCTACGGGTGGGGAAAGGCAAAACTTGGTGGTCAACCTACAATGGATGAGGAGGGGAATCTCTCCAAAAAACCTAGATCACAAAGGGCTGAAAACCGGGGCGGAGAGGGGTGAGAAGGGGGAGCAAGCAAACATTTGAACGGAAGCATCCAAATTGGGGAGAAGGGTCTGGGAAAATAATGCAACCCGAATAAAGTAAAGGAACTCACCAAACGGAAAAAAGGGGGGATGTCGCGGGTGGGCATTGCCGGAAGCAGAAGTAAATAGCCGAGTAGAAGTCTCTGGATAACGGAAGCGGGAGACCGAAAAGAATTAAAAAAGAACGTAAGTGCGGGGCGCGTTTATGTTTGGGGAGGGGTGATCTTTTCACATCGACAAGAAAAAAAAGGAAAAATGTGCTTGGGGGGGGGGGAAAGAGTAGAGCCAATTCCTGGAATCGGGGAACCATCGACAGGGGGGGGGAAGGGGCTTCTTTGACCATCAAAAGTAGACGTTAGTAACGCAGAACGTACAGGTGGAAAAAGGCCCAGTGTGTAAAAAACTGGGCGACAAAGCCAAGGTCTTTGAAAATTAACATGGTGTGTGCCGAGCCTAGTAGGATCAGCAGGTGGGGAGGAATTAAAATTAAGTACGGGGAAAAGCGGCAAATCCCAAAAACGAGGCGAACAAAACATTTTAGATGAACGAAATAATGGTGTTGGGACTGGAACATGGGAGGCCATTTGTATTTGGACAGAAAAAGAAAAAAACTGGACTACCATAGAAACTCTCCAGGTGGTCGTCCATCCTGAAGTTGGGGTACCAAAGAACGGTAAAAGAGACGGTCGGGGGATGGGAATCCGGTACTTCTATTGAGAAAACGGGGGAAAAGAAAAGATCCGGCCCAGTTTATGAAAAAAGGTTTCTTCTTAACTTGGAACATGTGAACTCCAGAATCACCATGTTCAAGTGAACAGGCACCTCTTTGGAAAGGAGTATGGGACCGGGGGTACAGAAAAAAGGCGGCACCAGAGAAACCTAATCATTCTCAGGTCAAAGGACAGATCAGAAAGAAGAGTGGTGGGTCTCTAATACGCTGGCAACCCAACACCCAAGAAAAAACCAAACTTCGGTATTGAGTAAGAGGAGAGATATTAAGAACACGGGTCATCATTTGTCAGAATAGTCGGGGCATTCGGGTAGTATTCTTTAGGAAGAGATGGGAAAGGGGGTCTCCTACAGCCATAAAACGGTCCACGAAGGTCACTTTACCTTTGGATCAGTGGGAGGTCAAAAAGCAGTAATAGAGAATGCTAAAGTCCGGAATTTTCAAGAGGAAAACTGAATACATACGGCCTTTTACGTTGACTATGAAGCTTCCTAATACATACGATGGAGGGTCGGCGTGGAGATATTAATGCACACAAAGGGTCCCAGGTGGGTACGAAACGGTCCAGTCGAAGGGTAACTGAAGTGGTAAAAAACGGCCGTACGGTGTGGGGGCAACATGTACACAATGAAAAAAAAGATACCTGACCGGATCTATAGGATTCAAAAAAAAGTACGGGAAAACCAAGAAAGGGGTCCTTGGTCTAGTGGGGATGAGGCACCACTAAGGTCAGAGACTCTTGGTTTGATGGGAGGGGATACTCAGGCGATTCAATAACGTCCATGTCAACAATGATTCAGAGATGACACAGCCATCCTGGGGCAGGAGAGGCAACCAGCCCAAAATGACTTGAGAAAAAACTGGGGGTTGTGAGGCCCTTATCAAAAAACTCAGGGAATAGTGTCAAATGGGGGGAGGGTAACGCAGACGGAGCCCTTTTCTGGGGGGGGGGTCCTTAACGGGTAGTGAGGTAGGCCAGGGAAAACTAAATGAAAAGGGGAAAAAAGGTTCTCAACTTTGATTGAAGCAAAATGCAGACAATAAACACCCGTTTGAACGCAGAGGGTTGAACTGTCAACAAATCGAAGGCCCTGTTGTGGTCCACCTTCGGAAACTGAACAATCGCCCTAACCCTTCCTTGTTGTCAACTCTCGCAGGGTTGCAACTTGGGGGGGGTACACCCTGGGGAAGGGTAAACACGAAGTAAAGACGAAACAGTGGGTAAAACTGTATCAAGGCGATCTGGGAGGACGAGGAAAGGGAGGGGGGGGGGGGGGGAATTGAGTTTGTCAAAAACGACGCCGGTATAATAACACGGGAGAGTAGACATCCCGTTGACACGCAAAAACCAGTGTTTCCACGGGTTGAAACTGATGTTCCAACTAAAGGGGGAGGGGTAAAAGGGTAAAGTACCAGGTGGGCAGAAGGCCTATAAACCAACAGACATCCCCCTTTGCCGGGCTAGAAAAATTGGAACGTTGAAATAGAAAAGGGGTACGAGGAGGCATCTCCGGTGGTCAGGAAGCGAAAAGTCCTTACATATGAAAACCCCGGGACATAAAAAGAAAAAGGGGGGATCGTTTGTCCTCCCGTGAGGGGAAATAGTGCCCATGTTGTTGGCCCACCTTTAAAAACACGGACGACTGGGCACGGCAGGAAAACAAAACTGAATGCTCGAGTATTGAGGGGCTACTCGATCGTCTGGGTCTCAAACGACAAATGACCGGTGGCCTTGGGTAGGGCTACGGGGTTGATGGGGGGGAAGGGGTCCTCGGAGGGACGGTATCTGGGGGGGGGGGGGGAGTCTACCTGTGACAAAAAACCGAGAAAAAGCCGGTGGGGTGAGAAAAAAGGTTTTGACAAATTCTGTACTAATCTTCCCGGGTACTAAGAAAACGATAAGGGGGGCCATCGGTTTGAAACGGCCAGTTTCGCGGCGCCTGGGTAGGGACCGCTGTTAAGAGTGACAAGGCAGTAGGGCCCTGAGTGGAAGAGTAAACAAAATTCTGGTGGAAACCTTTCACGACAACCCCAGAAACAGGGCCGGCAAACCGAGGCAAGGGGCTCTGGCGATTTTCGTCAAAAATAAAAGGGGGACCGTCCTTAAGGAAAAGAGGGGGGACTACGACGAACAATTATAAAAACGGGTACAGGATTGTGGGGTGCCTGCCAGTTTGGTCTTCCGGGGTGCTCAAACCCGGAAAAGCAAAAATAAGAAAGTACGAACCCAAGAAAAGAGAACAGCCAGAAGATTCAAAAATCATCCAGGTGCAAAACCCGATTTCCGCTTCGACACCTAAAAAAGCAAACACATACCCACCAACGGCACACCGGAGGGAAAAGAAAGTCCAAGAGAACAGGAGGCTGCAAAAGATCCCCAATAAAGGACCCAAGCAACAACAAAATACAAGACGGGAGCCCAAGGGGGAACAGGGTGGAAAGAAGACGGAGACTTGTACGGGGTTTCACAAAACTTGAACGGAGAAGACATTGCCTAAGAGCAGAGATTAGGAGGGAAGACAGGGACGAAAGCCTTACAGATGACGTAGAAAAAAAACAGCCAAAAAATTTCCGAGGACACCCCCAAAACGGAAAGAAGGGGCGTTCTGGAGGACGGACAGGGAAACCTCACGAAACCCCCTCCCTAGCACCGCACCCAGATCCAAGGGTTGAAAAAAAAGGCATGAGGGAATAAGGGGGGCACGATACACGGCACCAACGTGATGAAAAAAACCATTGAAAAGCGCCCGAAGAAGTGACCAAAACGGAAAAAAAAAAAAAAGGTAAGAAACATGTAACTGTAAGCAATCAAAACCAGAAAACCGAACAACCGAAAAAAAGATCTCCTGAAAAGTACTTCTCTGGCCCCGAACGGGGTGGAGGAAAAGACCCACGGGTGCATTATGAGGAAAAGGGATTGGTGGGTGGTAAAACAAGGCGGGTGATTGGCCGGTGTCACTGGAAGGCAAGCCTATAAAAAACCCGAAGGAATAAGAAAAGTTCTGGGGACCACCGCCACTTAGAAAGCTGCATGAACCGGTGGTCATGAGAGTCCGTAGGTCCATCACAGAGAGGGGTGGAGTGAGGAGGAGGGCTTGCAAAGGGGAGTGGGGGGGGAGGTAAGGTGGAGGTGGAAGGACCCGGGGTGGGGAGGGAAAGGGGGAAGAGGGGAGAGGGGGGGGTGGATGTGGTGGATGGAGGGGGAACGGCAAGGGGCTAAGGAAGGCAAAAGGGAAGTGGGGGTGAAAGGGGCGGGGTGGAACGCAGGGGGAGGGGAGATGAGAGGAAGCATAAAAGTAGAGGAGGAGGGGTCGGAGCGGGGTTGAGGGAGGTTGAGAGTGAACGAGGGAGTGGGTCGGGGGGGGGGAAGGAGTCCGAAGGAGCACGGGGCACGGCCATCGCCAAAAACTGGGGTAGTGAACACCACCCAAAACCCACTCCGCGGTACCGAATCTCTGACGTGTCAACCACCGCCGAGAGACGAGCATCTAGTCTTAACAACTATGAGGGAGGGGAAAGGAAGGGAAAACAGTGAAACTTCGCGGCGGTACCCCGTCCCATGCGCCATCGTGGAAAAATTCCGCCGAGGCGGTGCGGGGCGTGGGGGGGGGGCCTTACAACGTGGCGAATCCTCCGTGGGCTCCCCTGGGAAAAAAAAAGGCTGGGTTCATCAAAAACACCGGCTCAGGCCCTGCAAGCTACGGGGGCTGTGTCATGGCCACGGTGGGGCGGTACGCCCCGAGATCCTTCAGGGGAAGGAAAAAGGGGGGGGAGATCGGCGGTAGGAAACCCTTACCCCAACCTGAAAGTAACTTAATAACCAGCAAGGGGGAGACCCGGGGGGCAGAGGAAAGGATCGCCGGATACGTGCAGGGGGGGGGCGTCCTGGAGTAAGCTGCCTGAGTAGAAACATCGGGTTCGGGCTCCAGCTGTTAAAACTGGGTTGCCGGGCCAAAAAAAGCGGAGGGAATACTGCAGGCGTGAAACAGAAAGTTGACACCAGAGCGAGCGTGGGAGGTAAAGAGGAGCAGTGCTTGGGGGGGGGGAGAGACGCACCTAAAGGTTACACGTGGGCCGTGGTGGGATGGGGGGAAAACGTTAAAACATTCGGACGCAACGGGTCGTGGGGTTGTCTGCGGGGGCGTTAGACGGGGGGTCAGGGGTGGGTCGCCAGGCCAAACGGAACCCCGTCCCAGGGAAATGGGGTCTTGAAGTATGGTTTTCGCCGCTAGCATTTCTGGTAAGAAGAAGCAACCCGCGAAAAAAAACTGGGGGGCACCCGCCGAGAAAAAAAAAACCATGCCTCGAGGGGGACCTTGGACTGCCCCTTTCTGAAGTGTTGTTCAATCGGGTTGTATCGACGCCCTGGTGGCTAAAAAACTAAAGGTCCGTCTTCCCATCAATTTGTAAGGTTGTGTGGTGTGTGTGTCGCCGGGAGAAACAAGATCTTTTTTTTGGCAAGGGGATTGTTGACTATCCAGGGCAAAGTAAGAATTTTGAGGGTAAGGGGGGGGGGGGGGGGTTCGCCCGGCGGCGCTGCTTTTCAGGAAGACGCCATAAAAAAAGAAAGGCACTCCCTTAACCTGGGTCACTTTCCAATGGGTGACAAAACGTAGTCGCAGCTAAGTAACTGAGTAAACATGACAAATGCGCGAAGCCAAAAAAATTCGGCGAGGGGACGGGGGACGAAAACTGTTTGATCTGGAGAAGGTCACCCTGGAAAAAGAAGTGGTGGGACAAGAAAGGGCGGGAACTTCACCGGGGGGGTGAAAAGCGACCCGATCCCTAATCGATGCGACGAAGGGGAAAAAACATTAAAAAAAGACGAATTTCGTCCTGGGGATAACCAACTGAAGTAAAAAGGCCAAAGAGTACAAGGAAAAATCTGAACCTTTGGGTGGCAAACCAAAGCAGGGTCCCGGGTTGAAACCTGGACAGTCAAACGAAAACGGAAAAAAGGTCAAAAAAAAAGAAAATAACGCCCCAACGTGGGTTCTGGGCGAAACAAAAGGCCAGGTAGCGGTCAAACAGTGGTATCGGGGATTAAACATAATTTGGGGAAACCAACAGGCAAAAAATGGTATCCTGGGCGGACAGTTGTAAATTTCAGTCGCTTAAACTTTCCTTGAAACTTTGGGCAAAACACTTTGAACAGTAAGGGGTTCCAGAACGGAGGGAAAAAAACTTCGGCACAAAACCGTGAGGTGGACCAAAGGGACAGATTTCCGACGGGGAAAAAGACAAACGAGCTTCTCTTCCCCGCCAGGGGGAAGGAAACGCAAGGGAAATTCCCAATCTGAGAAAATCCAAATCGAGTCAACAAAAAGGGTGACTCGGGGCCCTCGAAAAAGATGGATACGGTCAAAAACGGTGGACCATAAGAGTTCTTTTTGGAAGAAGAATGGGCACAATCCCAGGAAACCAGTCAAAACTTGTTCTTTCTGTGTGCCCCCAAACCAGGAAAAATCCCTATATAAAACCCGGGTATGGGTCGTACGCAAAGGCTTGTGCCACAATAGAGGGGGACCCAAAAAGACCCTGCTCTTGTCCATTAAAAAATCAAAAAAAAACTTCCAGGAAACCCAGGGTGACACCAAGGAGTAAGGATAACTTTCGTGGAAAAGAGGGAACAAAGGGGGGGGAGCAAGAACGGCCTGGGGTGCCAAATATGAAGAGATCGACCAGAGAGGACGGGCCGGGGGGAGGAAAGGAACCCTACGTTCCTGGGGAAAAACCGGTGGCCGAGAGGGGATCAGTCACGGAAAAAAAAATACAAGGTGCGCCAAACTTTCTCACGGTTGGGAGACTAGAAAAAGGGGGAAATTCCACACTAAAATCACCGGACCAGAAAAACAAAAATCAACGGCGTCTCCTGCTGAAAGACAATAAAAACCCTGAAAGGACGAGAATGCGCGGTGCCGGTATAACTGGGTTGGAACAGTGTCTTTGGTAGGCTTTCACTTTGGAAAGGGGACAAAAACGACAGAACGGGAAGTCGTGGGGGGGGCTAGAGAGAATAATCTTGCCTGCCATACCGGGAAAAGAGGGGGCGCGTGTCAATTGGGGGTCACCAGCGCCGAGTATCCGTGAGAACACCGCGGGGGTCGCCGGGGAAAAAAAAAAAGGGGGTGACAAGGGACCAGGGAAAAACAAAAAAAAAGGTTGGAACAACCAAAAAGGGTGGGTCCGTGGCACTATAACCTGGAAACAAGAGGAAAGTGCCGATAAGAGGAAAGAACAGGGCGTCCGGTGGGGAAAGGTGTTCCTGCTGTTGAACGTTCGTAGCACAACGCTTAAAACCCGAAGGCACAGGGACGTTGACTTCTGGGACCGGGCAAAAAGGATTAAAAAAAAAAAGGTTGCCCCAAAAACGGTCTGGGGTCCTTGTAAAAACCCCCCGTCGCCAAGTCGAGAAGGCAGGGCCTCAATCTCGAGACTTCGAAAAACAATTGGTTCGGGACATCGGCGTGGGCAAATGCAAAAGCGGGGGAAAAAAAAAAAAAGGGAAGTTCACTGGCTGGGTCCAGGTTGGGGGGTAGGGAAGACAAGAGAAAAACCCTGGAGCGGCCGCAGGAAATTAAAAAGGAAAAAAAGTCTAATAACTACAACCCTGGAGGGAACGGGGCCAAAATACAAGGGGGCAAGGAACGACCAGGGGGACACAACGTTGTGGGAAGGGAGGGAGGTGCAGGGCCTCTCAAAAAGCGAAAGAACTACATCAGCAGAGGGACGAGTAGGGGTGATCTCCGTGAACAGAGGAAAAGAGACAATTCGATCAGCTCAAAATTCAACAACAAAAAAAAAAGGGGAAGGCCAAGAGAATGGGCACGTAAGGTCCAATCTGCAGGTATCCAAGAAAGAACACATGTAGTGGGGGTTACATGATGGCCTATTAGGTTTCAGGTCCACAAGAAGAAAAAACCAATAAAAAACTCTGGAATTCTGTCAAAGAAATTGGAAAAGTTTAGTTGCTCAAGGAAGTCACGAAGAATAATACGGTCCGGCCGTCCTCCGTTGTTGGGCATTTATTACATAAGGAAATAAACAAAAAGCGGAACCTTTGGACCAAGGGTCTTGTATTCCCACGGGAAAAGGGGGGCCGAAACCCCCTTCAGGGGTGGGAGCGGAGGGCCATCAAGGGGGGGGTCATCGACGACGGTGGTTCGGGTAACCCACAACACGTGTCACTTTTGTCACAGGTGCACGGTGGGCCCCAAGGGGGTGTAGAAGTTCACGTCCCATTTGTGGGGGGAAGCCATTAAGGGTGTTGCGTGTGGGACGACGAAAAGGGTGTGAAGAAATGGTCCCAGGGAGAAAAAAAAAAATAAAATGCGTCAATACGATCTCGCTGGCCCAACACGTTCTCGGGAGACACCAAACGGAAACAATTTCTGTTTGGGGGGGGGGGGGGTGTACTACCCGGTGTCACCTCATGAGTGGTTCATTTCCCACGATTGAAACGGTCGCAGAGGTTATCTCAGGATACTCAGGGGGTCGGGAAAATTTCACATAAGCCCAAGATGTGGGTGTCAACCTAAAACATTACGGAATTGAGGAGGATACGATATGTAACCACACGCACCAAAATGACTGTCAATCAAAAACTAGGAAAGAAAAGCCAAAACTGACAAGCAGGAAACCAAAAGTGGGAAATCAGTTTACTGAAAAAGGTGGGAAAAAACGATTAAGGGTTGAGACGTGGGTATGGGGGGGTTGGGGGGGAGAGGGAATGGGGGTGGGCAGAAAAGGAGAGACGGGGGGACTTTTGTGGGGAACTATTTAGGAGTGGGAAAAAAAGGGTACACAGGACGTGCTACTGGACCACTGGATGGAAAAGGTCAAAACTGTGGGAAAGCCGTGATAATAAAACAAGCCTTTCAAAAAAAAAAGTTGACTCAACGTCCTGGGAGACACGACCCGCACCTGCAAAGGAAAAACTGGAGAGAGAAACAAGACGTGAAATCGGGATAAAAAGTGGCCCCGTGGGACCACGACTTTATTAAATAGCACACCAAAGGAAAATTGGGGGGAGGTAGAAATGTTTTCGGAGAGTAGGAAGAAAACGAGCAATTTCAATGGGGGTGGGTTTAAAGCCCGGAAAAAATGGGAAAAAGGAGGAAATACCCGGGGGGGATCTCCATATGACTGGTGGGAAAACGCAAACCGCAACCCACCGACTGTGACCGGGGGAAAATGGGAAGGGAAAAATGAGGGTAAAAGCACGACAATTGTGGGTACCAAGTAGCCCACCTTATAATTGGGGGAAGGGAACCCAAGGGGCAAAGTCAAGCAAAAAAAAGGGGAAAAGACCCAGATTGGGGGGGGGACTTAAAAAAAAAGAGGGAGGGAGTTAAAAAATGGAGAACGCGCAAAACCCGTGTGGAAGTCCAAACAAGTCAGGATTAGGCGTGACCAGAGGTTAAAACACAGAAAAATGGGGGGGTGGGCAACAGTGTTGGCCCCAGCCGGTTCTGGGGGGACCACCGAAAGGGAAAAAGGGGTCCACCACATGACGACTTTAGCAAAAACGTTAAGCGAAAAACTGACTCGGCGCGGAGGGGAAAGGGACTGGAAGTAAAGACAGATCAGCACCACGAGGGACAGATAAAACCAATGGAAAGGTGGCGGTCCCTCCACGTTGTCTGAGAAGAAGGACGAAGCGGGTTAACCAAGGGGAAACGGGTGGAGCTATGGGGTCCAGGGTAACAAAAAAAAACCGGTAAACAACCCGCGTTTCAAAGACAATGGTTAAGAATTAAAGAAGGGGGGGGGCTCGCTGGCTCAAAAACGGCCTCTCGACTGATGGTCACTCAAGGCTGGGAGAAATAAACCTAGGTAGCCTGGTTCATACTGCGGAAGGATTATGGGGGAACCGCCGAAAGAGAGGACCAACAGACGTCAAACTGATTGACCCCGTAAAATTAAAAAAGGACTTTGTGAATGAGAAAAGACCAATACGTGGGGGAACCGGGCCAAACTGCTACGGATAAGGCAGACGGGAAAGGTGGGCGACTCAATGGGAAGTATCATGTGAGGAACGTGTACTGAAAAAAGCGCCGAGGAGGACAAAAAACGGAATAAAAAACTGCAACTTTAACATGAATGTGCTTAAATTGGTATCGTTACGGCGGGGCCAATATCCTAACAGGCCGTCAAAGGACGACCTAGTGAAAAGGAGACGGTATCATGAAGACATCGTGGCAGGAAAACTCCAGGTAAGGTGTCAAAAAGATTTCGCGGGCAAAATGTAAACTCCAAGAGCAACAACCAACAAAAAGTACCAAAAACAGTAGGGGGCCTAAGGGACAAGAAAAGGTGGTCGAACGTTGGGTAAGATAGACACCATCCGAACAACCAAAGCAAAATACTAAATAGAAAAAGACGGCTAAAAGAACAAAGTCAAAGGGGGGTTTTCCCAGAAGAGACGAGGGAAACACGGGTCAGAAGTAAAATCCCTTGGAGCAGGCTAAAGGGGACAGGGGTTCCCAAAATAAAGGAGGCCTTATTCCACCGTGCCGTACAAGTAAAGACCAGTAACGCCCGCAAAAGAAAAAAACAATCAAAAACTGACGTGGGTGGGGGGGGGGTATTGGGGGGGGGAACCCAACCATAAAAACAAGAATTAGCACAAAATTGGGGGAAAATGGGGAGGAAAAGGGGCAGCCAAAACCAAAAAAAAAAAAAAAGCAACAATCCAAAAGCCGGACCTATAGAAAGGGCCACGCACGAAGAGGGACCTACGGGGGTCCATTCCGTGAAAGCGGGGCCCAAAACCTGAAGTAAAAAGGTGCCCAAGACTCTGGGTGGTTCCGAACAAAAGGAAAAAAAATCCCCGAAAAAGAACTCCTACACCGAAAAAGAGGGGTATAAGCAGGTACGTGTAGGAAAAAAGCCCCATAAACATCAAAAATGGCACAAGGTAGAAGGACGGATCTAAAAAGAGGACCCTAAAAAAAGGGGTGCGCAGTTCAGGGGGGGTGAAAAAGGGGGTATGAAGGAACAGTAAAAGGTTGGGGTCACCCACCAATAATCGGCATTGAACGAGCTAGGAGAGCAGAATGAATGACCCTGAGTAGCTAAGAAGGACCTCCCAAACCAGTGGGGAACGACCAGAAGCCAAAAGTAGGGTATGAGAAAATCCTTCTGCCAAAAACAAATCCTGAGTGAAGGAGAGGGTAAGAAATCCCGAAAGGGAGAAAACGTGGTACATCCCAAGACGGTTTGAAACAAAAAATAATCCCCACTGTGGAAAAAAAAAACTCTCAATGAACAGGGTCCCCGGATCAAGTGGAAGCCATAAGCGCGAAAGGGACGAAAGCATATATTAATAACAGAAAAAAAAAGACAGAAACCACAGAGGTATTGAAAAGAAAGAAGAAGAGTCAGAGAAGAAAGCATGGAAACCGTCCCCAGCTCCTCTGGATCTCCTTCAGAGGGGTACAGGGGGGGGGGGGGGGACCATAAAAAAATTCAGTGTAAAAAGTAGGGACTCCGGTCTAAAAGGGTGGGAAGCACGATCGCCATTCCTTGCCGGACGGGGAGGAGAAAAATAGGTGCAAAACTTCTGGTCGCCTTCTAGATCGTCAAAAGGGGAGTAGGTGCCACGAAGGGAGGGATACAAGATGATGAACCCACTGACGGTTCCGTCAAGAAAGAAAAAAAAAATGTCTCACCCGTGAAAAAACTTGGACATATCTTAACGCCTGGGGAAAAAGGAAGGGGGGGCCGGGGGGACGTCAATGTTTACCGTGGAAAGGGGAAATCACCCCATCTTTGGTTTCGGTGTAGGCGAGGGAAACGAGGGGGGGGGGCCCCTGTTGGAAGGAAAAGCGACTGTCAGAGGGGGGGGGGACTGTCTGGCAGAGTCCTCATGGGCCCAGTAAAACAAAAAATTTCGAGGTTGATCCAGGGAACTTTGGAAAGAGTGACCGAGGGTGGTGGGTCGCCCTGCCCCCTGGAAGTGGGCGTGAGGGGGGGTCTTTGTTTTACAAAACCCCTACAAAGAGGTTTTCTTGGGGGGGTGCGGCGGGGCGGGTAAATCTGTTGGGAAGGTAAAAAAGGGCAAAAAAGTAACCAGAAACCTGAACCCTCGGGAAAAAAAAACAAAATGGGGGGGGCATTGAGTAACAAGGGGGGGTGGGGATTGAGCACCCAAACAGGAATTTCTTTAATAGGACCAGGGAAACAAAAGGGAGGGGGGGTGGTCACCTGAAACGTAAGTGATGGAGCAAAGAGGGGGGGAACGGGCAAGGGGTCTGTTGTTGTCCCGTTGTAGGGGGGATAGGGGGAGGGTTGAACCGTTAGACCAGGAAGGGGGGAAACTGCAGGGCCTGAATGGGGGGGGGTAAGGGGGGTGGTGATTGGTCGGGGTAATAAAAGGGTGACATTGTGTGCACGCCGGTCGCTCTGTTTTTTTAAAAGGGAGGAGGGGTGAATATGAGGGGGGGGGGAGGGGGGGCCACAGAGTGGTCTGTTTGGAAAACCTGACTGTGTAGGGCATGGGAAAACCGCATTCCGGAAAAAAATTCGCCGGAGCGGCCAAAAAAAAAGAGGGCCCACCAGCACCCATGACCAATGTCAAAAAGGGAACAGTGAGAAAGGGCCACAAAACAAACGAGCCAGAAGGTGAAAAAACGGGATGGTAAAGGCCTGAAAAAAGGCAAAAAGGAGGCAGAAAAGGCTGAGAACCCGCAAAAAGTCGATGACCAGGGAGGTGGAGGGACACACTCTCCTGGAAGGGGGGGTTAGATGGAGAAGGTGGAAAGGGAAAGGGAAAGGGATCGTTGTGAAAAGATGAACGTCAAGTTGGTTGGGGGAACTATACCCGCGGGTAACAAGCAGGGAAAAAAAACCGACAAAGACCGAAAGAGAGGGGACCAGGGAAAAGGAAAAAGGGTAAAAATGGAAGTACGACAGAGGGAAAAACGGGGATCAAAGCATTAATCTTAACATGTGGGGGGGGGTTCGGAAACCTGCTCAAGGGGTCAGGGGGCAGAAAATGGGACAAGTATCTCCAACCAAAACGGAACTGCAGGGGGAGGATATCGACCCAACTGGGCGGTCCTAAAGGTCCCAATGGGTGGTGGAGACGACTCAGAAGACATAAATGCGTAGTAACAAAGGGGTTAAACCATCAATACTCATGTTAGAAGGGGGAGGAAGTCGAGTAGGTCCTTTTGTTAAAAAATGTACAGTCGGGTGGTGTGGGTTTTTTGGGGTGTTGGTGTTAAGGAGGCATGGGCAACACTGTCCGTAGGGAGGGGGGAAAAAAAGGCACCCTGCTAAACAAACCTCGTGTCGTGACAACCGATGTAAAAGGGAAATGTCAAAAAGGGGTGGGGGAAAGAAAACAAAAAGGAGCTGGGCAAAAACAGGGGGAGGTTTCCAAGCAAAGGGGATTCGCAAGAAAGGGGGGCAAGGGGCCAAAAAAAAATAGGCGAGACACGCTGATTCCCCTGGGAGCAGGTCCTCTGGCCCATGATACGGAAGAGGCCACCGGGGGGGGACCATTCATGTTGGGTAAAAATCAGGGAAAAAACAATGAACAGGACAGGGACAAAACTTGAACGGGGGTGGCCTTGGGTGGGGTCAACCAAAAATTACGAAGGGGGGGGAGGGCAGAACTACCCCGTTTATGTTCGCACAACACGCGGCACAGTGGGGGACATCGGCCTTTTCCCAACCAAGGAAACTGCCTCAAAGGGGCTGTCCCGACACCGAGCAAATGTTGGTGAAACACGCCAGTGAAAAGAATGTGCGGGAGTGAATTAGTGGGGGACCCCGGTCCAAACCAGGTGGCGGTAACCAGCCTGTGACGGGGATGAGACTCCCTCCCCTAAGGGGGGAGGTGGTCGGGGGAAGGGAATCAAAAACCGTTAAAGGGAAAAAAAAACAGGGCGAGCCTGGGTTAATAGCAACCGTTCCAAAAAAAAGGTTGGAGAAAGGCATCCACCATAGTGGGGGGAGCAGGGAGACCTTGTGACCAATGAATTCGCCTGCCGAAGGAAGGGGAAACAAACCAAAAAAAGGCTGCACCTGGAGGAAAGGCATCACACGAACAAAACACCCCGGGACTAAATATCACGAGAAGACAGAAATACACATAAAAAGGAGAAGGTCACAAGGCATTGCGCATGTTTAATTCAAAAAATAAAACGAAACAGACACAGGAAGGGCGTGGTCATCAGGTCAATCGATCGTCCTTGGGGGAAATGCTGGCGATTTCCTTGAATGCGACTGGTAAGCCGGAGAAATGGAAACCACCACCGAGGAACAAACTTGCAACGGGGACGGGGCCAGTGAAAAACCATTACACCTGGGGACCCCCTGGCTCAACAAGACCCATGCTTTGTCCTACAAAACGCTCCACCCACCCGCGAGAGCACTGGAAGTAAGGGGCCTATTGGGTCAGACTTTAAAGTAGGGTCTCAAGCAAAAAAACTGGATAGTGAAAAACCAGTACAGTGACCTGCAGAAACTGGTCAAGGGAAGTGACATTGGAAAAAAGTGCTGGGGGGGTCAACCCGCGAGTTACGCAAAAAAAATCAAAACGGAAGAGAAAAACTGATACAACCCAAAACAAGTTGTTTTACAGGGGGAACCCCATCGGCCGTGGTTCCATCAAAACGGGACAACCAGGACTTCTTGATGGGGGGAATAGGTCCTGGGGGGGTACTTCTAGACAAAAAACCATTGCAATTCCAAAACTGCATTATTATTATTCACCGCGAAGAACCGGTGAAGGGGCCAATGACGCCTGATCAAAGGTGTAAAGGGTTGGGAACCGTGTCCAGTGGAGGGCAACTGAAAAACGGGACCGACCGTGGGAAAATACCTCAGGACCGAATGAAACTAACAGCAATGAGAGCTTCAAGAATGGGGGAATTACACGGGAAAAAAGGTCTGCAAGTTAAAGATTACTAAAAGGCTCAAAAAAAAAGGAACAGTATTAAAAAGGGAAAAAGGAGGGGGGACCGCGACGCACAGAAAAGAACAAAAACGCGAGGGATGGGGATTCTGCCCTGGCAAGTCCAAGTTACTACTACGCAAAAGAACTCCACCGGGGGTTGTTCGGGTGGGGGTTTTTGGGACCCACCAAAAAAATTCCGTCCTGTGGAACTGGTAGAGTGCGGTATGGGAAAGAAGTTAGACTAATAAATAAAAGGTCCCGCTCCGGTTGTTCCCTCAGTAAAGACATGAGCACAAAAAGCAAGAACCAAAGGAAGGGGGGACACCTGTGTTCTTGGGATTACCCATGCCGAATGGGCAAAAAAAGCACGTCGGTGGAGAGGTCCCGGCTCGGGCTATTGCAAGAATTGAATGCAACAAACCCACCATGGCATTTCACGTTCAGTGAACAAGGTAAAGGGACCCACTACCAGGTACGTATAGTCGTTTTGGGGAAGGGGGGAAAAAAAGCCAAACATGGTCGGAATGAAAAAAACCCCCACCCCCGAAAACCTGATGGCTCATCGGAAAAAGTGAAAACGGTAAAGCCCCAACGACCATTTTCGGTGTGGGCCAGGGGGACTTTGATGTTAACCAAGGAGGGGGGGTTCCAGGGTTGATACTAAGATAAACGGCAACTTGGCAAAGGAAGACCCCGAAGCCGATGGCCCGAGCACGACCTGATTAATATAAGGTATATGACCAAACGAAAAAGTAAAAGTCTAATGAAGAACTGGCAGACAGCACCATGACCCGTTTCAAGTGGGCATGACACCAGGTCATACCTTCGAATGCAGAGTGGTCAATGTTGAGTCGCCGCAATCAAAGAAGTTAGAACGTGCGGGGGGGGGTGAAGTGCTTTCTGACTGGGGAATTGGAGAAGCAAGACTGGACGGAGACGTAGGAAAGGGTCAAAGCACAGGTTGCAAAAGAATACCAAGAATAAAAAAGCGCAAAAAAAAAAACGGTAAGCAAAGGCGGTGGTGATAGGACAACCTAAAAAGTAGTGGAAGCACCTAAGACAAGGGAACGGCGGAAAACCTGTGTTGTCAGGTCCACCACGTGATAGAAATGCGGACCCTTGGACACGGTATCACAAATGGGGGGCGGAGGAAGGGGAGACATCATGCCCTTGGTGGGGGGGGGAAGCCGGCCGCACGTAAGAAGTGGGCCCCGAAATACCAGGGGGAGATACGCCCGCGGACTGGTTTTTGGGGAAACACGCCCCCTCAAACGCAAGGGGGGGGCCTGGAGTATGAAAAGGGGGGTAAACGAAATTGAGAAATGGTCAACAAGGTGTGGGGGTAGACAATAGTTCAATTGTTGGAGGTGACACGGGGAAACACGGGCATGCCAGTGGGAATGAAAAAGGGGTGTCCCTTTCCAGGTGAAAAAAGAAAAAGTGGCGAACGGAAAAAAAATCAAAAACGTTTTGTAGGTCCCAATTCAAAACGTAGCCGGGATCTGGGGACCCCACCGATGGGTGGAGCAGGGTGCCTACTTTTTCCTTGGTTCCCACCAAACTGGGTTGGCAACCAAACAAAAAACGTACCGAAGGACGAGCCAAGTGACGCAAAAAAAAAAAAGGAACTTCGTGGAAGCCATCAACCGGATGGCAGGGGCTGAAGATAACAAAGGAATTTGCGGACGCAAAGTTAAGATCGACGCAGCACACGGGAGGGACCGCGGGGCCAGGCCAAAGGGTGGAATGTGAAAACCAAAAGAAAAAAAAAAAAGAGAGCCGGGTGGGGCGAAAAAGGTTTCAAAAAGATGCGCGGGTAGGGTTCCAAAACCGCCACCTGGAGGAAAGATTCATGTTTGGGACCTGGATCCCTGGGGCGGACATTGGAAAGACGGGCCTGGGTACCAAAAGGGGCGTACCCGGGGGGGTCAGGAGTTTGTAAAAAGGACGTCGCCCCTTATTAAAGAGGGCGGCAAATTGATGACGACCTCAAGAGAAAAGACAAAATAGCCCAAAAACCAGGAAGGAAAAAGTGCGAAGCGGCATTTCGAGACAAGGGAAATTGCCGTAAATCAAAGAAAGGGACGTAGATCGAGACCAAGAACCTTCAAATTGAAAAAGGGTTCTGGGGCAAAGGAGAGTCACGGCTAAAGAAGGACGCACTCAGCCCAGAGAAACTAACAAGGGCCACCCAAACAATAAATAAGCAAAAATACCCTCAATCGTAAACAAAAGACCTGGCCTGGGGAACCAGGGTAGTGTTCGACTTAATTACTCCACCCATCACAACAACAATAAAAAAATGAAAAAAGGAACACAAAACAGTCATCAGGGCGAACAAAATTTAAATTCGATCAAAAAAAAAAAGCCCTCTAAAAACAAAGAGAAGGTAGCTAAAAAAACCCCCGCGGAGAAAAAAAAGCACTGCCCATTGTGGCAAAAAGAAGCCACGGACTGTACAATTTAAGGCACACGGCAGGGGAGACTTAAGAAAGGCGTGCCAGGACCCAAAAGAAAGGAAGTAGGCGTATCAGGGGAGAAAAACACTGCACCAGAAATCACCCGCACGTAACCAAAAAAAACATAAACACCGCGTTTTCCGAGGGGAACCACAACCCCATACCACAGACAAACTCAGGTGAAGAACCTTCAAACGGAAGAAAACCCACAAATCCCTCTACGCCCCAAAAACTGTCCCAAAAACGTTGGCGAACGCCTGCCAGCGGCTGGGTTTAACTCCTCTTAACCGGGGCTGCACAGAAAAGTAACTCCCCCAACAAAGAGAAAAGGGCCCCCTGCTTTCCTGGAAACCAGGAAAAATATGAACACCGAAACAACGAAAAAGGGATTAAGCAGGTTCTCAAGCAAGTACACCCCCGGCACGACGTAGAGTTTCCCCCTACCATTCCCTAAACGGTGGACATTTCAAGGTCATTAAAAAAACTGTCAGTGTGGGAATAGGGAAGTCTACAGGAAAAAAAGAAATAAGACCGAACTGAGTCCTAGAAGTAGAACCGCCACAAGTTGAACGATCAACCCCCAGGAAAAAGGGCCGGGACAGGCAGAAGACACGCGGAACAAAACCAAAAACGCTTGACAAGGAGGCACGGGGCCCCAAACGGGTGTGGATGCAAAACAAGGAACCAGAAACCAAACAGTAGGGCCGCGCGGTCCTTCTGGGGGGGATCCATTAGCCTTTGTTAAAGGGGGGTCCACACCTCTCAGAGAATGAAAGCCCAGTAACTCGATGAAAAAAAAAAAAAAACTAGGGATGAGGAAAAGAAGATATGATAGTAATCTTCGTTCGGCCGACGGGGTACATGGACCATGCTCTCACGTTACGAAGGCGCGGGAGGGTTTTCGGTGTTCCTAGGACTTTTTGCGAATGTAACGCCGTTCTCCTTGGAGGCTTGGTTGAAGCCTGAGTTCAGCCCGTCACCGGAAGACTGAATCGCCATACGTGCAATGGGAACTGGTACGCCGGCTATAATTGACCAGGGTCCCGGAGGGTTGAACGATATGCCGGACATCGCCACGTGTTGGAAAAGAACCTGACGTGGCTACATAAAAAACCGGGACACTTGGGTCTCACAGTCTGTGAGAGGAGAAATTCCCGGAACTACGGGGGGGGCCTTTGGGACGGAGGGGGAGTAACCTTGGGTGAACCAAGAGTTTTTCTGTGCCTACCTGGTTGCACCCTGTTGCACACATCTACGGGAACAGGGCTTTCGCCCCGAGTCAACAGGGATGAACGTCCTGCCGGCGCTTAAGGGGGAGGGGAGCGTGGGCCGTCATGGTGGGGGTAACGCCGCCCGCCCTGTGAAATTGTGCAGTTGTTGGGGGGGCAAACTTTAACAGGGGGAGGAACAGCTTGTATGGTTCAGGACGGGGGAGGATCGGGGGTCCGGGGAAAAAGGTCCCCCGGCTAGAAAAGAAACTGAAACGGACCTGGGGAAGGTCAAGTAATTTAAAACGCAAGGACGCGGGGTGGACGTAACAGGAAGCAAACCCCTGCGGACACCCTTACAGACGCTGCTGCTTGTGTGAGCCGGGAGGCACCGGGAGGGGGGATGTCTTCAGAAACGTCTGGGGGAAGAGGGGAAATTCCTTTACCGGATTGGCCCTGGGCCAAACCCGGCCTACAGGGGGGTAAAGTGTTTGGAATGTTGCGGTAAAAGTTGGTGTAACACCCGGAGACCAGCGGGGTGGGGGGGAACTGAAGTGAAAACGATGACGGTGCCTAAGGGTTGGGAACTGACTCTGTGTCGGCAAACGGGGAAGGCTGGGAGCAAGGATCCGGACGCCGCCCAATGGCAGCAAAACCCCTTTGGGGTTCCAGGTCATTTAAATCGTGGAGGAGTCGCTCACGGAAAGGGAACGGCTGAACGGCGAAGAAATCGAGAGGGTCTAATGGGTGCCTACCAGGGTCTCAGAAGGGGGATGGGTCTGGAAGAAGTCAAACGGAAAAGGAAGGGGCTAACTTGAAAAACCAGGGGCCGAAGTCAGGGGTGTTGAACATCTGACCAAGCGGCCTATTCAGGAGAAGGGGAGGGGGAAAAAGTCCTGAGCAGCAACCATGAGGCCAAATGAGTCGAAAAGGCAAGGAGTACCATACCGAATCTGAACATTGGTACGAAAAACGGGGTGGGGGGGACACGTAAACCGGTACCTGGACAGAAGGTAAACGCCAACGCGTGCGGACACTGCCCAAAGGGGGGTGGCCTACATGGACAGGGGTAGCGTTCCGCAGAAACAATGCCACAGAGAATCAGGGTACCTACTGTCCTGAAAAAAAAGCGCACGGGCAGAAAGGCGTTGCAATTTTGCAAGACGGGTCGACCTCAACGTGGGGAAAAAAGGGGGGACCGTTTAACAGACGGCGACACCAGGGCTCAACAAAGAACCACCATCGTTGGCCCTATGTTAACGCAAGAGAGGAGAAAACGGGGAAGGGAAAACAAACACTGATGCGTGAAATCCAAGGGGGAGCCATGAAGGGGTTGGTGGGCAAAGGGAAACTCAAGCGGAGACCCAAACTCTAAAAGGGGGCAACGTTGTGCAAGGCAAAGCCGCCCCATGATACTGGCTTACTGACGGGGACCCCGTCAAAGTTTCGTGGGGGGAAAAAAGAAGGTCCTCATGAAAAACCCTGGGCGTTTTGAGGGGCGGTTCCCCCCAGACGACTACGCAGAAAACTCCCCAAGTGTGTTCTCCCCTCTGGACTTGTAAAAAAAAAAAGGCCTTGTCCAAAACCTCCAGTTCATCCGAAAGCCCGAGACCAGATAACAGTACAAAAGGGCAAATAGCTTCTACTGGGACGGGGGGGAAAAACGGACAAAAATGTGGTTATCCCGCCCCTTTGAAACGGCTATATAGGCCGCCCGGCCGCCAGTACGGGATAAGAAGTACCTTGGCGAAAACCAGGCTGATCGGGGTGATCGGGTCCAACGGGAACATGCGCGCCCGGTCAAAATAACCCTGCGACTGTATAACAAAGAAACAGAAGGAAGGCCGGCAAAAACCCCACGCAAAACTGCAGGCCTTGGCTAAGACCGCACGAAAAAACCCCATACCACAGAAGCAAAAGGAGACGCACCCGGGGACCGCAGAAAAGGGTATGTCTGCAACTGTGGGGGAGCAGGGGTTGGAACAGGGAGCCACCGATTCCTTTTTCAGGCTTGTTCTTCAAGCGCCGAAAAGGGGGGACTTGACGTGGGGTGGAAATAATCAAGATCCAGAAAGGGATCCTTGACTCGGGGCATCGCGGGCAGGGCTTTCAGGAATCGCCGATTGGCTAGATCCAAAACCGGTCGTGAAAAAAAAGGGGTGACAGCAAGTGGGGGAAAAAGGGGCCCAAAGACCTGGCCCGTTCGTGGCCGGTAAAACTTGCAAGAGCCTCCATGCACGATATATCATATAGGGGGGGTCGGAGGGGGAACTTGCATATTACATGTCACATTACAAATCAACAACGGACGACTTCGTACACCCCTTAACGGTGACCTTAGACGGCAACGTGCACTTGAAAACAAGTTAAAAAACTGGGGTTGAAGACCTCAGATGTCAGGGGGCAAATGCAGAAATCAAAGAAAGGCGAGAACCCTAACGTGTGGGGGTTCGGGAAAAAAAATCTGAAGGGGGGTTCCATCAAGTAAAAAAGGTAAAGGAGTCGGTGCTGTAAAAGTCTGTTACTCCGAGCCAAAAAAGGCCCGGCTCAGGGGTATTAGGAAAAAAAGGACAGGATACCTGAGCACTTGGGGGACTGTGCGTCAAAGCAAAAAAAAGCAGGACATACGCAGGGGAACCGCACGTTGGAGGGACGTAAAAAAAACGGCAAAAAAACGTGGAAAATCAGCGTGCCAATTCACTAGACTGGGCCAGTCCTGGCGGATCCGGGGGGTCCAAGCTTCAGTCGACGGAAGAGCAGGCAAAAAAGAAAAAAACCTCAAAAACAAAACGGGAAGGGGGTGAAAAAGAAACCAGAGTACCGCGACATGGCCATGCTTGGTAACTGATCCAACTCTCATGCTGGTATGAACACTGGCCGAGGATTGCCAAAACGGAAGAACCGAGCCCTCACACGGCGGGGGGCCAAGGCCCTGTCCCATGGGGGGAAATGGATTCGTGGGGCAGTAATTTCAGGTAGAGCGAAAGGGTTCAAAGATACGGCCGGGCCCGGTCTCAACGGGTTGTCAAGAAAAACGGGGAGTAAAGGACTCGCCCAGAGAAAGTCCGGGCAAACGTGGGGTTGATGACCCTACGAAATGGCCACACGAAACCACGGCACACGGGGGGAGCGTGCGGCTAGGAGAATGGGGAGACGCGTTTCAATGCAACCAGCAATGGGCCTGTTACGGGGACCGTGCACCCAGGGTCGTAATGGACCGGTACAAGTTTTACGGAGCCAGAAACCTTTGGGGGGAGTTTAAAAATTAAATCCAAACGAAACACCACCAAAACGAAACTGTCAGAAAGAGAAAGGTCGGCAGGGTAAGCAGGTCAAAAAAGGGGACCTGCGGTCGCCAGGGGGGTAACTTCTCAATACTCGGTTCCGATGTGTGGATGGACCTTTAATACTTCACGAAGGGGCGACTGGCAATATAAAAGAAGAACCGGAATGGAAGCGAAAAAGAAAGGGAACGAGGAGGATCTAGTTAACCCACGCCAGGGGGTAGGAAACCGGTGCTATTACTCTGGGAATCATGACCAGGGTATTTTTCTTTCACTTTTGGCAGGGCCTGTTTCTGCAAAACGGTCGGCGATAAGGCGCTATTTGGTGGGGGGGGGCAGGGGGGGTAGGCATGGGAGACCGTTCGGAAAAGGACAGACGCCGGTTGCGTTGGGGGGGCCAAGACGAAAAAGGGGGCCTGTCGGCAATGAAAAAAAAAGACGGGCTCAAAAACGGTGGATACAAAGTGAGCACAAATTTGGGAAAGGCCGGGGACCACCAAAAATCAATCCCAGTTGTGCCAGCCGTTTCGGGGGGAAATCGACCACCCGGCCCGGCAAAAAACACGTGGGTCAAAACCTAAGACAGGGGGAAAGGCGGGGATCCACAATTTTGGTGGGGTCCTGGTGGGCCCAAGAACGGGAAAAGAAGAGACCCTTCAACTTCCTGGAACGGTGGGAACAACTGTAAAACTGTGTGGCATGGATGGGGCGACGCTTGTCAAACGAGGGGCCATGGGGAAATAGAGTGACCACATGACTCTGGGTTAGGGATACAAGGGGGAGTAGAATTCGTTCCTGGGGGGGGAACAATCCCAAGAAATGCCGTGGAAATGGTCCTGAATTGACCTAAAATGGTCCTCAAGGACCTTTGTCCACGGTGGGGAGTTAAAAAACAGTCTGGCATTGGCACGGGGTGCCGAGCCACAACGGGAGCGGCCTTGGCGAGCAAGATGGGTTGACCTTGGGGGGGGCCCTCTCTGAAAGAAGAAAACCCGGGGCGGACGCTGGCAAAAAGCTCACTGTGGTGTTCGGACACGTCGAAGTAGGAGTTAAATGACAGAGTTTCCACCCACCCTAATAAGTTGGGTGATAAGGGGGGGAAAAACGTTCTGGGGTCAAACCCGACTGGTACCATGTTGCCAACAAAAGGTGACGACGTATAGGGGGGGGAACGAGGAGCCCATAGACGATGACCGTTCTGACACCAAAACAGAAATAGAGATGGGAAGGCGAACAGAACCCAGGGGAAGCGGCACCCTTTGGTTGGGGAGGAGAATCCGAAGGCGAAAGCGGGGGGACAGCCGAGGGGTCAGAAAAGTGACCAGGGGCCTAAGTGAAAAAAAAAATCTCAGGTCCACTACAGGTTGCAATAAAACGTTGGGGGACCATTAACTTTCTCCTCGTCGTACTGATGGGATAGCCGGGGGGGGAGAAACGTAGATTGGGGGGAACGCCCTTGGGGGGGTGGTCAACAGGGGCGGACGCACCTGAAAATTAGAGGGGCACCGAGGGATCGAAACAGGAATAAGGAGACAATGTCAATGTACAAAGAGGGGAAAGTCCTTGAAGTGGGGGGACCGTACACAGAGAAAAAAAACAAGAACATAGAGGCCAGACAGTGAGGCGAAAAACCCGGCTTTAAAGTGGAAGTCAAGAATTCTCCAAATTTGAGGTGGCGAGAAGAAAACGGAATAAAACGCGTTAACAGGACAAATGGGTGTGCCATGGTGCGGAAAAAAAACTGAAGGGGACGCAAAAGACTCATCAGCCCGGCCAGGGGCCCTAAGTAAAAGAACGAGGCATTTCCAGCATCCGTAAACCGATGTAAAACCGGTTGCAAAAAAACCCCCGAGTTGTAAAAAGCGGAAGAAGGGACGGGAAAACCAAACCACCAGTCACCATTAGTGTCAAAAAAAAAGCAGCCATCAATTCTTATTTCGATAGGACCCCCAATCCAAACACACCAAGACAGGCAGAGGACGCCCAAGAGCAAGGCGCTACCAAACAGCAGGGGAAGGGGTGGCAAAGGATCGGACTGCAAAGGGGGTCATTCCACGGGAAAAGGGATCGGCTTACAGTGGACCAGAGAACAGCCCTAAGAGGAAGTGGACCTACCAAGGACCAGGAAAATCATCAAGTCCAACAACCGCCAAAAAAACCGGTCCGAGGGGTGAACGACCGACATAAACAACCCAAAAAGGGTTTAACATGGGTCTTAGCGGAAAACAGCATCACAACGACTAGCCCATCCCTATCCGACCTGGAGAAAGGGGGGTCAAACTCGAAGGGGGGCCCAGATCCCCTTGCATTCTAGTCTTCAACGATGGACAGCGACAGAAGAAGAAAAAATACACCACAGAAAAATAGGGGGGGGGGGACTAAGCAGGGAAACTCCAGCAGCTACAACCCAAAGGCCCCCTGCTCCTCGAATAAAAGACTCGCCCTCGCCTGTGGGGTCTAAAAAACTTCAGCTGCTTCCCGGCATGGGTGTTGTAACCAGGAACAAGGATCGCGTAAAACTGTTCCATCTCTTCCCACGAGAAAAACGCCGTACCTCTCAGGAATAAAGCCAACAGTGGCCACGAAATCGGCTCAAAAAGTGGGGGGCCCGGTTCAGGATGACGGCTGCACCAAAAAAAAAACAAAAATGCCGATCATAAGAGAAACTGAAACGGTGGAAAATCCCAAAACGGGGTTGTGTGAGGAAAAACAACCCCACGGCCTCTCCGGCGATAGAAAACCTAATCTGGGGCCAAGACCGAAGAGGGAGGGAAACGAGC
>Ga0179593_1526631_pt1 | contig 26738 bp, 23 predicted proteins | sample CZODoug2_1_08_16_FD_185931 | JGI IMG/M metagenome (GOLD analysis project Ga0179593, IMG submission 185931) | Vadose zone soil fungal communities from Angelo Coast Range Reserve, California, USA - CZODoug2_1_08_16fungal (PacBio error correction) | ecosystem: Environmental > Terrestrial > Soil >...
ACAGAACTGCACATGCGACAGGGAGGGAAAGACGTGTGAAGAGGCAATCATCACACGCTTTACTGCATGGGGAAGAATCTGGAAAGGAACCTTAGCGGAGGGGGGCAACGGGATTGCTTGCCACATATGCTCCTCAGGTTTTTAGGATCAGTTACAGGGAAAGGGTGAGAGGGGGGGGCCTGAAGACTATGATATATAAAACGGATATACGGGGGATTTCAGACCGGTGTGAAAGGGTGATGTTCCTACGGATACACTAGAGAGAAAAAGAAAAAAGAATAAGGAGTATTACCTCATGGACTCTAATAGAAAAGGGCCTCAAAGGTGCATGGAAAAAAAAACACCAAACAAAAAAACCTCCCCAACCCCCCCCCCCACGGCAACCTCCTGAAACCACACAACAAACCGAACCCCCCCTGTTGTGGGGGGGGCACAACCAGGAATTCCCCAACACCCAACCAACCACCACAGTGGCACACACAGTCGCATCAACACCCAACCCCAAAAAAAAAAAACAAATTGGGGGTGCCACCACCTTAAATCCTCTCGTCTGGGCAGCCTCCCGCCACAAGGAAGGGGGCACGACAGGTCTGGTACTAACGAAAAAAGAGGAAATATTACTGGGGGAAGTCGACGGGGAATAACGATATTTGATGTCCTGGGGGAGTCACCGGAATTAAACTGTCTGCAGAAAGCTTGTCAGACAACTTTTCAAGAAAAAAAAAAAAAAAAGGTACAGCCTTTAGATGTAGGGAGGGCAATTATTAAAGCAGAATGTGGGGGCGAGAGGAGGTGTGCGGCGACCAGGGGGCACGGATTCGGCATTTGGTCAAACTATTTCATAAGAATGGGGGCCAAAACACAAGAGCGTGTACAACCAGGGGGATCCTTATAAAAATCATAGGTCTTCAAAAAAAGGGGAGTATCAAAGAAACGGCAACAAAAAAAAACAAAAAAAAAGGGAGGACAAAAAAACAAAAAAAAAAAAAAAAAAAAAAAAAACTAGTCCCTGCGCACTACTACTTAAACGTCGTTCTTACCCTGGGGAAAACCCCCTTTAAAGATGTTGGGTCAATAAAAAAAAATAAGAATGAAACTCTGAACGAAAAACGTGGCAGGGCCGTTGAATTGACAAGGAGCTTACACCTTCTGGCTGTAGTGCAAGAAAGGGAGAGCAGAAAAGACTTCAATGCTAAGGGGGCACTATCCACCCACGGGGGAGGCAGGAAGAGCGGAAACGACGAAAGGAAGAGGGGGGGATGTTGTTCAAACATGTTTACATTAGGGAGAAAGAAAGGATTGAGTGGAGGATGAGGAAATAGTTCACTATGCGACGAAAGCCAGGCTGGGAAGGCTAAACAATCTAACGGTTCTTCCCTAGGCAACGTTGTAGCCTAGGGTATGATTTTAATGTGGGGGGTGGTTCAGTGATCAGAGGAATGGTCCCCTTATTTCAGTGGGGAAGCGTATGGCCTAACACCTACGTACGTAAGTGGAGGTCAGTAACCGACACGACTAACGTCAACTAAGAGCCAAAAAAATTTCCTCTTGCAGACAAAAAGGAACAAAGGGGGACAAAGACCATACCTACGGACTCGGGGGTTCAATCAATATTGAAGGAGTAAGAGAGGGGGAGGTGAAAAAATTCCAAAACCTCTAAAACAGTGAAAATGAGCAATAGAACAAATTCATCTGATTCCTGTAGTAGTGACCAAAAAGGTAACACTGAGGATAAGGAAGGCAGATTGCTCTTAACTAATATGTTAAAAGGAGAGTTATGACCGAAAAAGGACTGGTCGTTCCTGAAAATCTAATTAAGAGTGAGAAACTAAAATGGAGCGGGGATTTTCTTAAAAACTACAAGTTACGGAGAGGGACGTCGCCGCTAGGCAACCACTTCAGCATACCGATCAGATCTGGTAGCTGTCACTTACCCGCCGTAGCTTAGCAAGTTCAGAGAATAAAAGGTTTCTTGATGATTGTGTGTAGAAATCCGAAATAACTACGAAACCAAAAGCAAGGAGGGAGACCGAATGCCATTTGGGGCTAGGTAAAGGAAGAAAAGTCGAATAGATTGAGGGACATTCATATGGGGGAAGAAAAAGAGGGCTACACTCACCCATATCTTTCTCAGAAAAAAAAAGGGGACGGGGCAACTTTTCTCTGTTCGCTAACAAGAGGGGGAAGGGGCCTTGGAACCCAAAGACCATCTCGTATAAACAACAAAACGATGGGGGGAAAAATCACTTCAAAACTGCGTAGAGGGATCAGGAATAACTATCCATAACAGACAGATTTGTGGGAGAAAGGCTCAGGGGAAGAGAGAGCGATGTTCGGGCTGGGATCACACCAACAAAAAAAACACAAAAAAACTTAAAAGAATTGGTTTACGGACCAAGCCCTAGCAAGGATACGAAGGGGGGTTAGCTTTGTGCCTGGCTCAAAAAAACCAATGATGCTTCCACATCCTACATACCGCAAGGGGGGTCGATAGAAAAAACACAACGATGAGGATGAAAACAGATATAATCACAAAATTACTCTTGGGAGGAACGGAATAGAAAGTGTTGAGGAAATCCTGGAGAGAAGGCAACGAAGAATCTTTACCGGGGCGGAATGACACTCCTCTTGATAATTGTTTTGCTCGTCATCCAAAAAGAAAGGAGTTCCTCGAATAGAAGAGTCTGTTTTGGGAACTTATGGAGATGATGAGCGGAAACATCATGGAAGGGGAAGGAAGGTGGGGGGATCTAGCTTCCCCCGTTTGAATGGGCAAAGTGAAGTGTGTAGATCTCCCAGAGAAAACGGGGAAGCGCAGTCCTGAAGCCTTAAAAAAAATACTGTGCGAGCGGGAATTTTGCCAATGGATGTCCAAGCCAGGGCGGGGATCGGGGATAAACTATACAAAACAGGGAGACCTATCGTCGAAGTAGGATTAGGGTTATGGAAAAAACGTCGAGGATCCGATGAAACCTTTGTCAGGGGGAAAGGATAGCGCGGGGATAGAGACGGTGAGTGGGCGTAAAGGGAGATAGAGGGGGGGTATTGAAAGAAAGTAGGTGTTACTTCCTCTCGATCCTTAACAAAAAGGGCCTGGCAAACACGGGAAAAGCTATGCTAAGGTATATGAGCACAGACTGAAAGTGGGCGTACTTAGTTGTTAGAGAGGAGAGCCAGGAGAGAGAATAGAAATCTCAGGTTCCTAACTATCAGTTACTACCTAAATAAGGGGCGATCGGAGGATCTTGGGGATCACACGAACACTAACCGTAGAGCTCAAGAGAGCTGTGGGGGGGAAGAAAGGGAAAAAAGGTGCTGTTGAAGGGTTTTGGCAGCGAAAGCGTTTCAAGTACGATCAATAGTTAGATGAAAAAACTATGAGAAGAGAGGTGTGTTCGCAAACGTAGGGGGGGGGATAGACATGTTTGTGGCGAGTTTAGGGAAGGGGGAAAGGTAGAGTCGGGAAGGAAGACCCCCTCCCGATTAACTTAGGGGGGAATACGCGGCCACCAATACGTAAATTTTGAATGAAATGCATTAAAATAAAATTAATCAACCCCAAAAAAAAGAGTTCTAGGAAGGCCATTAGAGAAGTGAGGGAAAGGGAGGAGTGCGCCACTTTGGAACCTGGGGGAGTTAACCACTACTATTGCCACCAATGCCTCATAAGGCTTCAGCGCGAAGAGAAGAAAAAAAGGGGGGGGTGAAAAAATACCACTCTCTTCCTTTCGATCTGCAAACCGAAAAAAAAGAAAGGAAAGGGGTTGGGAGGGGGGACGTATCAAAGGGGCATTTTCGCACGGGGTTCGGGCAACCAGAACATAATGTGTAATTCAACATTGAGAATTGCAAAGGAGAGGTGTTAGGGTAGACAATGATCGGGGATTCATAGTAATTGAGGAAATGAAGAAAAATTTAAAAGGAGGGAGCGTGAAGAAGAATTAAGTGGCAAGGAAGGGGGGAATCCGGTGAGGGGGCGGTGAGGGGTCGGATACTGAAAAATTCATTAAAATAACTAAATAGTCTTATCAGTTACACCTGGGGGGAAAAGAAATGGAAGGCGGGGGAGTCGTTGGTTTAAAAAAAGTCTTGGTTGAAGATCAGGGAAAAAGGCAGAAGCGGACAGGGAAGCACGTGGCGCATGAAACACCGAAAGAGTCGAACCTCCTTCTTAAATTAATTTTTATGGGGGATCCAATGGGGGGGGGTATGGGGAGGTAGCTTAAAAGGGATAAATGTGAGAGCAGTATAATAAGGAAAATGGGGAAAAGAAATAATATGAACATCCGGTAGGCCAGTAATACTGCCCAGGGGGAAAAGATATAAGACGAGTTTAGCGTGGAGTCACCAGACTTGATCAGGGGGGGGGGGAAATAAGGGGTAACCCATCTAGGTCGTGTATGACTTAAATAATCAGGAAGGGGTAAGACTCCTGCAAAAGGGAGACAGGGAGGCAAGGGTTTAGGTCCAGGGATACAACTGAGGGTATCTCAAGAATGAAAATCGGAAAGTAAGAGTCGTCTTATGACTAATCACCTTTTAAAGAACAGTGGGAAAGTCTCGTCAAAAGTGTGATATAACTGCGGCCCAATAAATGTAAACGGAGGGGAAAAAGGAAATTACGGAAAAAATTCGAGGACAGCAGCCGACTGCGAATTGGGCTTGATTTGATGGGGTAAGGAAGAAAGGGGGGGGATTTCCTGCCTTATACATGGAAATGTCGTTGAGCCTCACCAGGAGATGAAAAGAGCGAGGTCTTTATAAGCAGGGCCTGCGAACAAAAAAAAAACACAAATGAGTACGGGAGCATACCTATCAGAAAAGAAAAAAAAAAAAAGGACCTTTTTTGAATCACTTGTGGGCAAAGAAAAAACAATCGAAATAAGGAATGGGTCACAAGACCAAGCAAAGAAACACTTAAATCTCAGCAATCGCTGAAAGAATTGAAAAGGGGAAAAAGGAAAGGTTGGGAGCTTTAAGTCATGTAAGAAGGTAAAGAGTGGGAATTCACAAAGGATCTATAAGTTGGAAGCAGACGTCAATTGGCGGAATCTGGGGAAAAAAGGTAGAAGGGCAAAACGATGTATACCTGCCAGGACGAAAGGAGGAAAAATCTTGATTATATGGAAAGGAAAGTTCCGAAAGGAGGGGTGGCGAATAAACTTACTCTTTAGCATAAAAAATGAGGAACCGGACCGCAAGTGTGGTAGCAAACGAAAAACTAGGGAAGGACACTTTAGACGGGCATTTAAGTCTGGTATACCGGAGTAAGTGGATGGCCAAGGGTAGTGGAAACCGGAGAATGAGGGACTGCTGCTGGCGAATCATATTAGGGCCAAGTCAGCAGAAAACACAAACACCTTTAGATGTAGGGTTCATTATTAAATTTAAATGATGGGGGTGAAGGCACGGGACAATAAAAAAAGAAGTCGAGCTGGGAGTTGAAAAAAAAGAGGGTACACTTTACAAAACTCGAATCACAAGAGCCCTTAAAAAGAACAGGGGAGGAAAAGAAGAATAGGAGAGGTGAAAAAAAAAAATGGGTATCAGACACTCGAGACGCAAGACAGGCCCGCAAGGCCAAAAGGAAAACTACACCTTCTTCTTCACGCTCCTCATTTAATGACACCACTGAAGGAAGGAGAATTAGGAGAAAGGAACTATGAAAATCTAAAATCAGGGAATAAAGGCGACAGTTTGATGGAGGAGTCAAAGACCAAGGGAAAGAAACTAAAGCCGAAAAGTCGAGGCATCCAAGAATTCAAACGGGACGAAAAGGAGGGATGGAGCAGAGGTGGCGCGTAAACCGAAAATGAGGGCAAGAGGGGGGGGGAAATTAAAAAGATTATAGAAAGGCTAGGTTAGGCGAGGAGGAGTGAAAATCAGGTTATAGCGACTAAGAAACAAGGGAAGGGCAGCAACCATAAAAGGGATAAGAAAGCGAATTTTGACCTAAGGAAAGGTGGGGTGGGTTGGGATTTAATTCATTAAAGCAATGCAGGGGAAAAGACAAAAATTGGTGGCAGACCGTAGGGGAAACCAAAACTACTATCGTGTATGGGGAAGGGGGGACGTAAAGCCAAAAATTAAAACTACTCTCCCTACTCCACAACAACATGATCTTGCACAACAGGATCCGACGAAACTCACAATAAAGGGTTTTTCCTAATAAATAGGGATAGGGAAATCACGTTATGGCTAGCCAAAAAGATCAAAGGACTAAGAGAAGAGACAGAAAGCTGTACTCCGATCGGGGAGTAGTGATAAGTTAAAAGAGAGAAGAAGAATGGTTTATAGTACTCAGTTGAACCTGGATGTAGGGTAAAAAGATAAAGGGTGAATATAGAACACTTATAGAATCAGGTTAGGTCTAAGTATCCTTGAGTCGGGAGAAAGGTGGGGCCCTTTACGTCTAGACTAAAAAGCGAGCCCCGATAGTCATAGAAAAATACATACTCGTGGGGGGAGGACTTACGGCGTATATTAGCGTAGCTAGTCAGACTAGGGGTAGGGAAAAAGAAAGCGTCTCCTTTTTATCCTACAGAAGAAGCAAAAGCAGTCCCCGTCCGTCCTGATCGTAGACCCCCATGTGGCGAAAATCAACAGGGGAAGGTTAAAAAGGGGGGGGGACTACAAAATGGAACGCATCGCCCCATTAAACTGGATGGGGTCGGGAACGGGCTCTGGATATGCTAGAAAATAGAGTGCAGAGGCTTAGAGAGGAAGAAAAAACCTACCTGGATGGTCGAAGAAGAGGCAACACCACTGCTGCCGCAAAAAGAATCAGGGGGGAGACACATGGGCAAAAGAACGAATTTGGCTAGGATCTTTAGTTCTCTATCGGCGTGGTAAAAAGGTCAAACAGGAGACTAGGAAATGGAATCCATCCGTTAAAAAAGAATTGGACATTTGGGGGGGCAAGAGAAAAATTGGGGGGTTCACATCGACATTCCACAGGTAATTTGGCTCTCTCGAACAAGGAATAAAGGGAACAAAAAAGGAGCTTAGGAGTGTAAGCTGGCTCAATTTTTATGCGCCTGGATATAGGGGGGGAAAAAAAAGAGGAGGTTAAGGATGCAATGGCGTGGAGGACCCCAAGCGGTTTAGAGGAAAAGAAAAACTCCAAAGATAAAAAGAGAAAAAGACCTAGAACAATAGGCTGAGCTCGCTGAAGGGGCCGAGGAGAGCTGTGCCGATTGTGGTTGGCAGCTGATTTTAAAAAAAAAAGCAGAGGGGGGTTTGTTAAAAAGACCTGGTCAAGCACCTGTGGGGTATTGAATGGGGAATCTCCCAGACTCACCCTTCGTCGCTTGATCCAGAAGGGTTAAAAAGGGGGGACGGGGGGAAACCAAGAAGGGTGCATGAAGGGAACCATTAGGGGACGATACACTAGAAAATGTCCTTGTGGGACTACTACGGTAAGGTTGACTTAGAGGGGATAAAACGGACATAAAGGGGGGGGGAGACATTGTAGGCTAGGCGAACTGCGATGTCCAGATACGGCGGTAAAGCCTTAATACGAAGTAGGTATTTTAAGAGTAATATAGGGGAAAAAAGAAAAAAGGGAGAAGTACCTATCCGTGAAAGGGGGTTCAACGGGGAAACCTAACTAACTCGACTAGACTCATAATGGATTACTGTGAGGTAAGCGGAGGGCCTAGAACAAGGTGCGGGGATTAAAATGGGAAGGACTATAAGATACCTGAAGCTTATCTAGTAGAGAGTAGTGGTTGAGAGAGCACGGAATCGAGATAAAAGCTTTCTGGGAAGTGGGTTTACTGAATGTTGAGGGGGGGGGGCATTTAACCATAAAGCTGTGGACTGTTTCCCTATCAATGATGGAAAAAAAGGAAAGAGGAGATTGTGGCGAACATAAAGGGATGGATCATGTGGGGTTGGGGAGAGTTGTATGTGGGCAGGCGGTACGTACACGACCCCGACAGTGTAAGGGGGGGGGGGGGGGTTAAGGAAAAAAAATCTGGCCAACATATAAGGAGGGGATTACCATGAAAAATTGAGGATGAGAACCAACCAACTTAAACCAAAATTGAGTCTCAGAGATCTTAGGGGAAAAAGAGGGTTTAAGAAGTCAGGGGGCAGGAACCGTTTGAAGCCTCGTTAGGTCGAAGGAAAAAGAAGTGCCTCCTCCTCCTCTGCCTCAATCTGAGCATTAAAGGAACCAGGGGGGGGGGAAAAAAACAAAAGAAAAAGACTCAAAGAGTCAGGGACACGCAACCTCTGATCACCTAAATCAAGTAAGGGAGGGTTTTGAGAGGGGGATGCATTTTTCGAATTTTCGAAACTAAGTTGAGGAAGCAACTTGCTCAAATTATAAAACAAAGAGTGGAAAAGGGTAATTATATTCGCAGGATGGGAGATCATAGTTTAAACGCCAAAGAGGTGGGGGCGGAAGGGGGCAGTGGTGAAGAGAGTAGGGAAAGAACTGTGGAATTTCCGAAGTCGGACCATCCCCAGGGGGAAGAGAAGAAAGGGGTTGAAGATTGAAAAGGAATTAAACCTGTTTTCGACGAAAAGGTGAGGAGGGTTTGAAAAAGTCTGGGCTTAAATCCGACAAAAGAAAGCGACTAGGGGGATCTCGACAAAAACTCCATAAAAAAACCATAGAACGAAAGAAAGGGAAACTTCAGGGATCCAGGAAGGATAAACTACATCTAAAGGCTTTCAGGGTTGTTTTGGAGGGTAGAGAATTGACTCCAAATCAGTAACAGAATTCAGGGGGGGGGTTGAAAGAAATGGCAGGAATCAGCACAGAAAAGTAAGAAAGTCTACCCAAACCTAAAATGCCTCAGTAAGTGTTCAAGCATAGGTTGACATGTGTTAAAACGAAGGAAGAAGTAAGGAAAAAAAGCTAGTCTTGTGAAGAGGAGAAAAGGGTGGATAAGCGCCTGCAAATAAATCCAGGGGGAGATTCCAAAAAGTCCCTAGGAGCAACGGTGTATAAGCTCCAAAGTATAGAGGGGGGAGAAGATGGAGAGAGTCGTACTTAAACGAAGAATTTACACCAGATGTAACAATTTGAAAGGAAAGGAGAGGTTAAAGACTCAATAGTGAAAGGGAAAAGGACTGAGGGGAGGACAATGATCATGAAGGGCAAAGCACGACTTCAACATTGGGGACTTAGAGTTAAGGGGGAAGTGCAAATATGTAAGCCAGGAATTATACCACGGGGTTTGAGGGTCGGTGAAATGAAAAAAAAAGGAAAAGTAAAGATGATATCGAGGGAGACTAAAAAAGAGGAGGAGGAAAGAGAGATCGCGATACGAGTACATAATGTTGGAGGCTCAGGGGGGGAGGTCTGAAAAAACAGTTCTCACCCGCGACTAGAAACGACAATCAGCTCAGGAAAAGAATCTAAGCAGTGGACAAGGAAAAGGGGGGTTAAAAAGAAGAAGTACGAAGGTGAGTAGAGTTTAAGTCAGGAAAGAAGTAGATGAGGCGCACTTTGACGAACTGGACAAGAATTTACAGGGGAAAGGGCTCGAAAAAAAATAAAAACTAATGAATACAGAATCAGATAATAAGACTTAGATCATGTGAGAGGGGGGGAGGAAAAGTTCCTCAATTATTTTTTGAAAAGGAGCGGGAAAAGAAAAGGGGTAAAAAAGAAACCTAGAATGCACTTAATGAAAACGAAAAAAGTCGTTGAATAAATCGATAAACTAGGCGCGATAGAGAACCTGGGTGGTTACTGGAAATGTTAGGGAGTGACTAGAAGAAGATTAACTCTGCGATCATCCGCGGAAAGTAAAGAATACAAAAAAAGATTGAACACACAGGAGAAGGTCTGGGTATTTCAAAATTAAAGGGGAAGGGAGGTAAAGGTTTCATGGCGCAGAGTCAGAATCAGATTTTCGTGGGATGTATTGGGTTATACAAAGGGAAGTAAAAAACAACGAGAGAAAGCGGAAAGTGGGGAATGTCACTGAACTATAAAGTGGAATCACCAATAGGATTGATACCAGACACTTTTCATAAGGCCAAGAAGCCACAAGTAGGCAAAGAAAGACTACCTCTTAATCACCTCCGGGACATTTAAAAGAACAGCAAGGGAATGAGAAAGAACCAGTAACTATGAGAAATGAGGAAAAGTGGGAAGGATTAAAAAGACTTTTGAGTCAATAGCAAGGAGTGCAATGACACTTCTAGAAAGGAAATGAGACTCCAGCCTTCAAAGCTACGGGTCGCAATGGAAAAAAAGGCTGGGGGGAAGAGGGGTGCGCGTAAACTACGAAGAGATGGGGGTTAAGGTGAATTCAGAAGGTCATATGAAGCATTGAAAATGGGGGAAAGAGATTGGTGGACATATGCAGAAATAGTGCTGGGGGCGCAAATGGGGGAAAAGGGAAATTAAAGAAAAAACTAGTCCTTGGAAAAAAAGATCAATGTTAGTTTAAGGGGTGGTGGGAGTGACCTGTTAATCATTTCAAAGAGGTTAAAAAGAACGGTTAAAAATCACAACACAAGGAGGAGTAGGGGATGGATAACCGAAGGGGGGGGGGAAGCTTCAAAATAATGAAACAACAGGATCTTGCATAACACCGACCTAACCGGGGAAACGTAATCGTGGAAGAGGATTGATATTAGGGGGAAACGTCAGAGCTGGATGGTAAGAAAACAGCAACAGTAAACTAGAAAAAGGGCCGGAGGGGAAATAGAGAAAGAGGAACGTGTTAGGATGGAAATACGAAAAAGGCTACCTCTACACTCTCTTGACGGTCATCAAGGGGTTACCGTAGATGTAGAGTAAGCTCGATCCCTTGTCGGAAGGGTCACAGAAAAAAGGAAGAAAGGATAGTCTCGGTTCGATCTAACGGGAGAGAGGGTAGTGAGTGACTACAGTTGCCGGTAGAAAGGGGGGTACGTGAACCACTATCTTCCTCGAATAAAATACCTACTCTATCGGGGGAGGGCGTAAGAAAAATGAATAGCGGGTCACGGACAAGGGGATAGGAAAAGCTCTACGCCTTGTTTATAATCCCACCGAAAATAATAGACCGGTCGCCGAGGGAGCCCCTCAAGGGTGGGTTGGAGGGATATACAGAGCGGATCGAAACATGGGCAGGGAGGGGGACAATTCCCATAGGCAAATTGGGAATCTGCAAAAAGGATGGCTGGATCGCACGGAAAGACTTCCGGGGGATTTAACCATAAGGGGGGAACACCGGGGAGGTGGAAACGGCTGCATAAGTATAAAAAATACCTAAAATGAAACAAATGCTGGACGCCAAAAAGAACATTAAGGGGGACAGGAACCAGAGGGGGTCTCGGGGGGGGTTATCGGCGTTGGTCATGGCTGGAGATTCCCGAGGAGGGGGTACGAAAAGAACAATGGGCAAAGGTGTGAAAAGGGAGAACAGTAAAACTAGTTAAAGAAAAAAGGACAACCCTGGTAATTTGATAAGACTCAACCACAACGTGAGGGAGGAAATGACTAGGCGGAATGACTGTGTGAGCTCTTTTAAACATCAACGGGAAAACAAAGCTAAGAAATAAGGGTTGGGATAATGAGGGGTCGTACCCCCACTCGGATGAGGGGGTCGCAACGGAAATAGATAAAAATACCACTAGCATGAGGATGACTTGGGGGGGTGGAGCGGAGGAGGGGGGAAGGAGCCCGATGATAATACGTAAAAGGGGGTCAAGGGATTTTAGCCATTAAGTAAGTGGTTGTTATACGAAAGGGAAGGGGCCAGACAAATACTCTTGTGCATAGGGAATCTAAAGGAGACAAGGGCAAGGAAATCGTCCCGTGGAATATGACAAAGACAGAGAGAGGGATTGGGCACCCATCGGGTCCATTTAAGGGGGGGGGACCAGGGTTCTGCTTAACTCTGGTATATACAAGAAAGTCTCCCGGAAGAAGTAGATGGAGCCGGAGTGAGGAAGAAAACAAGAAGGATAGCTTAAATAAGATAACCGGGACATAAGAGGACGTAGAAGGGGGGAGGCGGTGAGGAAAAGGGATTCTAGGCAAGGGGGGAGGGGAAACCTGAGAAGCTACCTATAAAAGTAATGGTCAACGTTAGCACGAACCTAACGGTTGATCGACAGTAAAATCTGAAGAATTAAGCGGATTCGAATCTAAGAAAGTAGGCGGATATTACTAAATGGAAGGAGGAAAAGGAGGTACGAAGAAAGAATCTGGGGGAGAAGATAGAAAAAATATGAAGGGTTAGAGAAAGACACGCTAGACGGGGGAGCATAAGCAGTTCTGTTCGGGCGAGAAATGGGACGGGGGGTAGCAAGGGGGGTTTGGCGGGACAAAAAGAGTGTCGAAATCAATATGAGGGAGTCGAACAAGCAGATAAAGAGGTCTTGTGGAGGACCTTATTGTCGGGGGGTGTGAAAGATCATGGGGGGGGAGTATTTCTGTTGGGGCAAGTATCGGGAAAAAAACAAGAAGGGAGTGGATGGAGGGCAATAAGGGGGGGAACCCACCCTCTTCTGGAACACTACGTAAATATTTTACCACATTGAGGGGCCAACCAAAAAAAGAAAAAGAACACTTCTAAAGGTGAATCACACGGAAGGAGGAGTAAGAGGGGGCACCGTTTCGGGAAAACATCCCCTTGAAGCCAACCTCGGAATCATATTACACCTATGGTCCGACGATCTTCTTCAAGCAGGAAGAACGAAGGGATTCACCATTTTACCCAAGAGAACCTTCGGGGGGAACGCAACCTCCTGCTCAAAATCGCAAGTAATCGGGGTGTTGAGTGCAGAAATTGAAGGGAAGAAGGGGCGAAGGGGACCTTTGAGGCAACTGCGAAAAGGAATGGAAAAAAGGCTCAACCAATAAAAGAGTTTAGAGGACAAAGAATTCCGAGGGAGAATAGTTAAGCTCCAAAAGGGTTTTTGTAAGGAAAAAGGAGGTGGAAGAGGGTAGGTAAAAGAAGGAACGGTGGGAATGGCCTAATAGGGATGGGAGGAAGGCCCTTCATTTGGGAGAGAAACTATAAGGAAGGAGAGCATAAGAGACTTTTGAAGGTCGCTGGGGGTTCAAGGGTAGGCAGGGGAAAAAATGCAATCGAAATAGGGGAAGAGAGAAATGAGAGGAAAACATACTCCCTAGACCTCCTTAAGGGAATTGTCACACACGAAAGAAAGGAGAGAGGTGTGTTGTATGTGGAGTTCGCGAAGAGGGAAGCAAATCTAAAGAATATGAGTAAGGTGACTACATGGCCAGCAAATGATGAAAGTAGACTTAATGCCCGATTAAAGTTGCAAGATATCGGACGAAAAAGGAGGTTAAGTGGGGAACCAGACGAGAATAGGGCAAGAAGGGTCGCAAAGACAGTGGCTTAAGAAGGACGTAAGTGTGCTCCTTAATCGGGCACTCAAACCATAAAGGAAAATAGGATCCTGAAAGGGGGGAGATATCGAAGATATAGTCGTTGGACTAGAACCGGGACAAAAGGGGAGCCAATGGGGAAAAAAGCCAAGGACAGGGGGTAGCCTCGTCTTTAAGAAATGCACACCAAGAATTGAGAGGAAGACAGGACGGAAGAAAAACTTCGACTATATGTGCAAGCGGGAAGCCAGGATGTTAAAATTGTTTTAAGGAGTCATATTGTCGTTAATAGAATGAGGGAGGGAGACGGGAGGGGCATCATCAAAGCTAAGAAAAAGAAGGGCCGCAGAGGAAGAGAACATAACCAACAACTGGGAGAGGGGGGAAAAAAGAGAAAAGACGTGATATCGAACCATCTGCAAATCAGGACCTTTGGGGAAAATGAAGACAAGAAGAAAAAGGGTACGGAAAGTCTTAAAAGCAAGAGACCTGAAGATAAGAAATGTCTGGAAAGTGGGGCGGTGGGATAGAGGGAAACGGTTTTGTTGAGGGAGGAAAGGGGAGTCATTGGAAGAAGTGGAAGTGGGGAGGAAAGTAATAGGAAAGGACGAGACTTTTCGGGGGGGGGGCTTTTAAAAAGGAAAATGTTAAGGTCCTAAGGAAAAAGAAGAAGAAAAAGTAGCAAAAGAGAGAAATTATCTATTGCAATCATTTGCGACAAGCGAGCTGAGAATCCCTCTGTTTTTGGGAACTGAAGTTCGAAATAGTTAAGCATAACGACCTAGATGGACAGGGGGCACTCAGAAGGCGGGGGGGTACTCAACGCTAAAAAGTCAAAGGTACAGGAATTACTGGCTGAAAAAGCGAAAGGAAAATACAAGGGTAATATTTTGGGCCATGGTGAGACGGGGGGCGGGGTCTTCATCATATTCGCTTTCATCTAAACCACATCAACCCAAACCGAGGAAAAAAGGGGAGAGGGAAGGGTGAAAAGTATTCAAGCATAATGGGAGGGGTGGAAAGGGGGAGGGTGTCATGAGCACGTGGAAAGAGAGGCGATTCTTGGAGACGATGGAGAAAAAAAAAAGTTTAAAAAACAAGATTCCAAGGTGGACCTGAATCAGTCTAAGGGGGATGGGAGTATCAAGGCATAGACGTCCCAGAAAGAAAAAAGGCAGCACACACTCCTTAACAAAAAAGGTAAAGGAGGGAAAAGCATGAAAAGACGCAGTGTCATTAGAGAAAGGTAACGATAATCGGAAATCAGTTTGTCGGGAATTATTCAAAAGCCAGTGAGCAGGGCACTTACCCTGGGAGGACAGGGAAGTGGAAAAAAAGGCCACAGCAATGCTACCCACAAGTTCAAAAACGGGTGGATGCGATGTTTGGAACGTAACCGACAAAGGAATAGAGTTGGATGGGGAAAAATGGAGAGGAGAGAGGACTCTGAAAATGGGGACAATTGGAAGGAAACAGAGGGTGTAATAGGCGACTAAAGACTAAGGGGTTTAAAAGAAACATATAAAGAGGAAAACTCGGAAAATAAGTGGGGGGGAAGGGGAAAACTAGGGGGAGGGTGGGGTAAAAATTTTTGTTTTTGAGTGGAATTTACTCAAGGGAAGGGGGAATTGGGAGGAATAGGGGGGGGGGTCAAAACGTAGCCCTCACGAAAATGATAAGGAGGGGGTTACGTAGAAGAAATCTAAGAAACAGAAACTCGAAAACCACATTTAGAAAAAAGAAATGAAAAAGTCCTACGGGGATGAAGCCAAAAAGGGGGAGAAAGAATCGGAGTTGTGCATATAATCATTTATCGGTAAAACGTACAAGAGGGGTGCAAAGTCCAAAAAAAGAGCAAAATGAGAGGAACCTGTAAGCAAATGGGTTTAAATTAGATAGAGTTGGGGTGATCCTTAATACTCTCTCCTATAGAGAAGTTTAAGTAGAATAAGTATTCACTTCGGGGTAAATATCCGACTGGAGTAGAAGCTGAATCAAGGTCCTTAGGGATAGGGCGAGATATAAACTTGCTATGTAGGGGAGTGCAGCGGATATGGGACGTCTCAAGAGTACGTACCCCTAAGGGAATCATTAAAGAAACTATATCAGTAGCCAAAATTAAGGGATCTGAAGAAGTAGTCTAACAAGACTACAAGGTTAAAATATATGATCAGTGGGGAGAAGAAGACGAAATACACGCGGAAGAAAAAAACGAGAAATGTACAAGGAAAAGAATTTTGTGGCAGATGTACCAGAGCGAAAGTGGCAGGTATACAGTCAGATGGGCAAAAAGACGAAAATGTATGGGGATGGGGGATCGCACATTCGGAAGGGGAAGTGAAAGTGAATGGAAAGTATACAATAAATATGACAAAGGTTCCACGGCATCTCGGATAACAAAAACCTACCTGTGGGAATCAAGAGGGAGCAGGCTCCAGGGTCTAACATAAAAGGGGAGGGGGGGAGATGTCGGTGGGGGAAAAAAAAATTTGGTTTGCATACGATAGACGTGCGGGCTTGTATCGAACAATGATACGAGGAGGGGGGGTGGGAAAGGGGGGGGGTGTTGGGGTTGGGCTAAAAAGAATGAAGAATTTAAATTTTAGCATTTGGGTGCGAGGAGATCCAAGGAAAAAACCAGTGGAGCTCAAACGACATTCAGGAAAGGAATTTTTAATCAGAAAACAACGATAGGGATCATCAAATTACTAAAAGGGGCGAGGGGAGAGGGGGGGAGTCAAGAGGAAAACTTGGGCACAAATAACTCTATCTGATGGGAGGCAAGGCTTTGTCCGGAACCCCCTATGGACGAAATGGCGCGACATCAAAAAAAGAAAAAAACCGGGTAGCATATCCAGCTGAGGGGGCTTGAGGGTCCTAGCCAGTAGAATAAGAAGTGTTGGCCAGCGGATTTGGCTTACGGACTTTTGTGAGAGAATTGTCCGGGGTCAAAAGCCCCTGTTTGATAGGTCATTCGCTAAGACCTCCAAAAGGCCCGGGAAGGAAAAATGCAAGACCAAATGAAGGGGGGGTGCGAAACGCGAATTTTTTCCCCAAGCGGGAAAGCATTTAAGAGAAAAAATGTCAAGTCGATTCTGGTGCATACACTAGTCAAAAATGGAAGGGGAAAATCAAGATTAGACAAGGGTTAAAAGGAAACACAGTAAGCTTTAAGAATAACTTTTAGTCTGAAAAACCTATTATAAAAGGAGGGACCTTAAATAAGAGTAGGTAGTTTAGAGGATGACGGATAAGGCGGGTAGAACAGGAAACAAATAGAAAAAAAAGACTATAGCTAGGACCTCGAAAGAGGGGGGGGATGGTTAGAGGGGTGGGTAGCGTGGAATAAGGAAAAAAAAAAAGTATGAAGAACTAATATCTTATCTATGTCTTAGGGGGAAAGGACTCTACACAAAATGAAATAGCTTTCTGTTATAGGGGAAAGAAGAGAAGGGGGGATTTTGGCAGGGACAAGATCTGGGTTCCCACTATCATAGTAAACGCCGGAAAGTAGGGGGCGTATGGGGGGGGCGACTAAGTAGGAGGGGGGGGTGGCAAGATCGTGTGGGGGGAGAGGTTAGGGAGGAATGGGGTAAAGTCCGTGCGGGGAACTCAAAATAAGGAATGGATCTGGGGGGGGGGGTAGAATAGAAACCAATAAAGAGAATTTTACCCTTTGGTGATAGCAGGAAAGGTAAAAACACCACCAAGTAAAATAAAACTAAGGGGATAGGAGGACAAAAGGCCTTCTTCAAAGGTATCTTATTTTAAGGGAAAAAGGGTCATAGTTGGGGTCCGGTTGGGAGACAGTAGTACGAAGCACTCTTATTGTCAGCCTCATCGGGGGGCTCAAATGGGGAGAATACAAAAGGACTGGCAAAAAGGAACAACCTTAACTCTTGAAGGTCGGAAGCGACAAGCAACCTCTGACAATCACCTAAAAAAGGTGGGGGGGAAAGTAGCATTTCGTAAGGGAGAAGTGTCGGCAAGGAAAATACTGGGTAAAACCTTGAAAAACTTGATCACAAACTTTCGCTAAGATAGTTCGGGAAAGGATTGAAGAGTTCTCCCTGTAATGGCAATTAAATTGCTCAACCTGCGATTAAAAGTATTAGTAGTGTAATGTGAATTGCCAGGAAAGCAGAGTGAAGTGTACTGTACTACTGGTTGGGGGAAATAAGAAGAGGATTATACGGGGTAAAACCGGGGGTCCCGAAAGGAAGGGAGCTCTGGGGTTGTAAAATTCGGGGGTTGGGAAATAGGAGCGGCAGAGGATAAAGCACAAGAAACCACAGGCGGAAACCTCCTTGTATGCCTTAAGTAAATAAACCCCGACATCAAAAAAAGGGGGGGGGGGGTGTTTGTGTATGTGGATGTTGGGGCTGAGCCACAGCTAAATTAAAAAGTGATAAGTGAAGAAAACAGGGGAAAGATTAGCCGTATTTTGACAGGAATGCCAGGGGGAAAAGAGGGAAACCTAGTGTTCAAGGTGGGGGGAAAGAACAGAGAGAAAAGTGCAAATGTATAGCGCTGGGAAGGAGCTTAAAATAACGTAAGTGATACGCTCCTGCAAATCATTGGGGACGCCCACTAAGTCTCAACGGGTGTAATAATAGAAGGATCGATCGGAGGGAGGAACTATAACCTGGGCCAACCAATATAAAAACCAATTTGAAAGCCAGTACTCGTCAAATGTGTTATCCTCGAAACAAAGAGTACAAGTCTTAAATGCAGGTAGCCGAACAGGAGAGAAGGGGGCAAGCAACGTGCTAGAGAGACACGGGTAAGCAATTCCTTATTCCAGGGATACTGTCTTTGACATCACCGAAGGGGGAGGTAAGGGAGTGGGGGATCGAGGAGATCGAAAAGGAGGAAAAAGAGAAGATATAGAGTGACTAGGAAAGGAGGAAACGGACGTTGGGGAAAAGGGAACTGTGATGCTTCAAAAGTCGAAAAAGGCAAGGACGAATCTTAGCACCTGACTTAAGAAAAAATTTCTAAGAAAAAGGTACGGGAGGATCATGGGAGTCATTGAGGAAGAGGGCATGGCAAGACGAGATACAACTTGACGAGGGGGGGCGGAAAACTAGACAAGGTGCAACAAGGGGGGAGAGGTGAAAGGGAAGATAGAGCTCCAAGCCAGATAAGGGCAGAGTAGGAGACTCTGCTTAGGGGGGGCGGAAAGTGCCGAAGATTGATTGAATAGTTGAAGAAGACGACTAGATGGAGAAAAGGGAATTTGACAGCACAAAGGTTAATAAAAAATAAACTAAGGGCATAACGGGGAAACACGGTGGGTGCCATTTAAGACTGGTAAATACCGGAGGAAGGGGGGACCCCTGGTAGGCACCGTACTCAAGAACAACGGGAGACTGGCTGAATAGCAGGAAAAGGCTAACCACATAACAAACACACGATACAGCCTTTAAAAGGGAGTATTTCAATTAGGGAAGAAAGGGGTGGACGAAGGGAGGGGGTCAAGGGTAGCGGAGTCACTAGGAAGGGGTTCAACGAGTTATAAGAAGGGGACCCTCTACACAAAGCGGGAAGGGAAAAACGACCAGAGGCGGTTCTTTCCAATGATTATCAAAAAAAAGAGAAGGAACAAAAACGCAGGGTTCACCGCACACCAGCTTCGGGGGGCCAGACTAAATCTTCTGCAAAGACGTAGATAAACCACAAGTCGGGTTGGGGAGGAAGATTAAAAGGCTAAATCAGTGTCGGAAAAATCGACAGGGGGAAATTGGGGGGGTATAAAAAGGAGTGGGCCAAGTGCACCTTCTGTCGTCATTTGCCGGGGAGTCGGAGCATCCACGACTTCAATGAGGCACTGCACTATCAACAAAGGGATACTTGATGTAGGGTGATGGAAAAGAGTTTGTCGAAGAGAAATAGTGGGGGTGGGGAAAAGGGAAATTCGCTGAGAAGAGTTGAGAGGAGGAGGCGAGTGTTGAAAGAAAGAGAGAAAAAAGGATGCGCAAAAAAAATGTCTTAAAAAGCTAAAGCAAGGGGAACCGAAAGAAAGGGGTTGTATTAATGGGGGGGGGGGGGCATGTAAAGTTAAATGGAAAAACGTAGGGGACATAGCGTAGGGACCTCCACGAACTACATAAGCGTAAGAGTCAATATACTAGATAACTAACTACTCTCAACACAGGGGCAAGAAAGAACCCCTAGGAGGGGGAAAAAATGACCCAGAAGGAAGGGTTCATCTAACATTGAATAGGACAGTCAGAGCGGGAAAAAAGCACATCCACTTAGATCTCGGGGGGGGGAAATAACGTAAGCGAGGGAAAAGCGGTTAGTGGAGACTTAAAAAGCGAACGATATATAAGAATTTGTATCGGGTAGACGATACTGAGGGTAAAGAACTAAAGCTAACTGGGGGGAACTATTTAGAAGAAAGTAAATAGATCTAGGTCTAAAATATAGTTAGGGGTGCTAAAGTTGCCCCTAGTTAGATGTAATTATACAAGGAAAGACGGGGGACCTAGATAAATCCAAGCTATCTCTTAGGGGAGAGGAAGATCGGAGAAGATTAAGACTAAGACAAAAGGTTAAGAAAAAGCTAAGGAGGTGTTAGATACGACTACTCCAGCGCTAATCCCGTCGAGCTCAGTTGTTCTAGGGGGGGGATACCGAGGGGAAAAAAAAATGGGGTCAGAGGGAAGAAACGCTCGCACCCAGTATCGGGGGGATAGACACGGAAAAAAAGGAACGGGTGCTCGGGGGACAAACAATAAATTATGGCACCAGGTTGCAAGGGAAAAAAAACCAAAGGCATCTCGTATAAAAACCATAAAAGGGAAGGGGACACAATCAGAGGAAGGACAATGATGGGGCTCCAAGGAAGCAAAGAATACAAGTGTTGCATAGACGGTTGATGAGCGAGTCGTTGGGAGCGGGAACAAATTATCCCGAGATTAAAAAAAACAAAGCCGTTTAAAAGAAAAACTCATATAGAGGGTAACTCCAAGGGAGAATTGAGCTTCCACACCTCACATTCCGAAATTGATAGAGACAACAACAACAACGTGTATGTTCGAAAAAAATAATCATAAGTGTAGATTGAGAAATCTTTTAAGGCAGCTGAAGGGAAGGGCATCAAGCAAAGGAGATTTACAGGGGGAGGGGAAAGGGGAGGTTCGGAAAAAATAATTGTTCTACCCAAGCCAGAAGAGAAAAACACGGGAGAAGAAGCCACATTTTAGTGGGGGCGAGAGTCGGAATAGGAAAAAAAAAAAAAGCAGTGGTGCATAAAGGAGGGTTGAGAAATTACATGAAGTGGGGGGGGCTAAGGGCAAGTTTCATATTTGGGGAGCCAGAGAAAAATTTCAAGTGTCGTCCTTAACGAGACAATACCTAGCAGGGTGAGAAAAGAAGTTTGAAACCTGAAGACCAGGGACTTCGCAAAGAACTAGCCACAACAAAGAGGGCCCTATCGTCGAGGTATGTAAGGGGGGGAGGATCAAAAGGCGTAAAAGAGGAAAAGAAACTTGGAGAGAAGTGAAACTAAAAGTCTTAAGAAACGGCGTAAAGCAAGGGGATAGAGGGTAAGATGACTAAGTGGTAGTAAAGAGGGGAGAGTACCGAAAACAGTGAAAAAACGAAAGAACAAAGAATGGGATCGCTAGGGGAAAGATAAAAGGACTTAAAGGGGACGGAACCAGAAAGGAGAAGACGACATATAAGTTTGATAACGTTAACTAAAATCGAAGAGAGATCGGATTGGGTAATGACTAAGAAAAAAAAACACTCGAAAACTAGGAAAGATTTATTAGAGGGGGGCGAAAAGGGGGACGGTTGCGTTTTTGGGGGGGGAAGAGCCAACAAATTAAGAGAAATGGGGGGGGCGGAACCAACGACGAGTCTTGAGCGGTCCGGAAAAGGTGTGCTGCAGTCCTGTGTGGTGGGGGGAGAAGTAGTGGGGGGGAGAAGGTGGATAGTCGGGAACGGTTCAGGTACCCTAACACCGAACTTAAGAAGCGGGCAAAGACTACTGGCCAATACGGGGGTAAAGGGTTGCCCATTGAGTAGGGAATCAAACCAAGGAAAAAAACTAAAAGGGGAAAGTAGTACTCAGGACTTCTTGAAGAGATTGTTCATGTTGCCCAGCTGTGGGAAAGCAGACCTAAAAGGAGAAGAGGAACCCCTTTTCCACATCCTCCTCTCCAAGAGGAGAAAGCAGGTAAGAAATAAATATGTTTAAAAAAAAAGAGGTTGAGCCCCAAACAAGTACAAAGTAACGGGGGATAGGCGAAGTAGCAATGAGTCTGGATGCCTGGGCAGACCTTTTCGGCAACCGCGGACGAAAGGGGGCACGACGGGCTTACCAAAAAAACAAAAAACCATCAAAAAGGGGTTTAATGATTAAGGGCAACCATTTCCGAGGGTAAATAGTGGTAATGGGTAGAAGTGGCTCACACAACCTTCCTGTGTGGTGTGAAAGCAGTACGGGGGGGGTAGGGGGCGACGGTGACTTGCCTGACGGACTGCCACCAAGGGAAGTGTCGGGATCCTCATGGGGTTGAAAGAACGAAAACCTGTTTTTCTGAGGCTCAAGGGGGGAAAGTAAGTCTGGGGAAAATCGGGTGGAAAGGGAAAGAGGAGATATCACGTGCGGCAAAGACACCTTCCCTCAGCACCGAGGAAGGGAGGTAACCAAGCATCTAAAGGCTGTAATGTTTGGGGGGGGGATGTAATGAGGGAAAGCAACGGCAAGGGCGTGAGGGGTTACTACCAGGCCATCATATTCACATCGATTTAAAAGAGAAGTGTTCAAGATGGGGGTACGACGGGGATCACGGGGAGTGTCTGAAGGATCGTGAAAATGTTAAAAGCGAGGTCTTACTTAAAGAATAGAAAGGAAGTGAGGAGAGGAGGGTGTTCCCTTTCACCCACCAGAAAAAGGGAATGACGAAAAAGAGCTCGGATAATAAACAGGGGATACGAGTCGTATCCCTTAGAGAATACCCTTTTTGAAAACCAGAGGTGGGCAGTCTAGAAATGGGATAGATCCTCGATGACTGAAAAATGAAAAACGGAGAAGGATCCTAAACTAAAATAGCAGAAAATTGATGGCTTAGGAGTTGAAGTGTTTAAGTTGGATCAGTTCAGCACATGCAGGAAAGGAAAAGGGGGAAAGGGGGAAAGCAAATAAAGGAGGAGGTTGACAAGGTCGTAAGCAGACCCTATCATCTCGAAACAACAAAGAACATGAGGGTCTCATGGGCTATAAAAAGCGAAATAGATTTTAATAGGTTATCTGGCACAAAAGGTCGGCACCACAAGGAATAAGGCATGGAAGAAACGACCATCGAGCCCTTGACCACTACATCGGCCCAAAGTGGGCGGGAAGGGTTCGGGGGGGGATCAAATGGAAGGAATTGAAAGGAAAAGGGGGGCAGTGAGTTGACGAGCGGGGAGTGAAATGGGAGGAGGTACTGTGAAAGTAGTTCCAGACGGAAGACTAAACAAGATAAGAGCTTATTGAGCATGAAGAAAAAATAAGTAGGGGGCGGGTGCCTCAGTTTTTTTGAAGAGGGATAAGTAAGTCCAGTTAAGAAATAACGACCTAGAAAGGCGACATAAATTTGAGATCAGAGGGGACTCAAAAGGGCGTACGGATTGAACACTTGGTAATTAGGGCATTGAGTGTGGAAAGGGGAGGGCTGTAGTCCAGGACGCAAGTCGGGAAGAAATGGGCTTCACAGAACGCCAGACATACAAAAAGAGACCTTTAAGGTAGTTGGAATATTAAGCATAAGGGGGAAAAAAAAAAATGGAGGTTGAGAAGGTTAGGGAGACAGGGGAAGCAAGCGTAACGATAGTTGTGGAAAAACCGAAGGTGAAAACAAGACTGGAAAAACCAGAAGGCCTTTCAGTTAAGGGGAATTAGGCTAGTTAGGCAAAAACGACCCACACGAATAGACGCGCAACAGACGGCCCCGCAGAAGTAAGAGAGAAGATTCAATTTCAAAGAAGAGGGTCAGACAAGAGGAAAAGGTAGGGAATAAAGATAAGAGAATCAGGGAAGGTAAAAAGGGACAAGGGGAAGCAGTGCCCACTTACACCTCTGTCGAAGGGGTGCCCCGAAAGGGAAAACCTTGAGGGACTCAAAAGGGAAAACCAATTACTTGCCTTTAGGGAGAGGAGGGGCGAGGAAAAAGAAAGAAAAAAGTGGTAGGATGGTAAATGCCTAGTAAATTAATATAGTAAGACAGATGCAGAGGGGATTAGGAAAAAATAAGTGAAGGATATGATGGCGCAACATAGAAAGTTCAGGAAAAAAAAAGGCTAAGGGAAAAAGATAATGGATTGGGTTGGGGGTGGGGGGTGGAGATGCATTTAAATAAGTTCAGTTTACCATTGGTTACGTATTGAGCGAAAAATCCCCTCCCTGACTTAAGGAGGGGGGCGTACATCAAATACCAACAGAGCAAAACAACAAAGGCAGCAAAAACCCGCTCCTACGGGGCCACATACCGATCCTAGGAATCGACTAAGGCTAGTATGAAAAAAAGAGCTTAAGGGGAAGAACATAAGAGGCGCAGCGAAAAGAAAATCGATAAAAGCCGGAAGGTCAGCGGGGGGAATCGGAAAAAGAGAGAAGATATGGAAACCAGGTAGTAACGGGAGGGGGGTAGGATAGAGGTGGGAAGGGATAACAACGGACCGCTCCATTATAGTCTAGGTCGAGAAGAGAAGGGCGAGCGTTAGATCCCGAAAAAGACAAATTCTCTGTCAGGGAGAAGCGGTTACGAAAGAAGAAAACTACAAAGGAGTTGGGGGGCGGGTCGGGCGGTAAGAGCTTAAGGATAACTAGACTAAAGGGTATCTTATTGAAAGGGCGAGAGCCCTTGTGGATAAAAGAAGGGGAACAGAACTTCGCCTGGAGAGAGTCCCCCCTCCTGCAGGTGTTGCATCTGGAAGATTTGGAAAAGTTGGAAACGCGCACCCAGTAATGCTGTTCTTGGATGCAAATTTGACGGAGGGGATCTAAAAAAGATATTAAAAAAAAGGGCTTGTAAAAAGGGATACAAACGTGAATCGAAATCACACACTGCACGAGGCAGACTCAGACGTTGCTCCGGCATCAATAACACATACAGACGAGAAAGGGCAGAAAAGCGGCTTGGGGAAGGCTTGATGGAGAGGGACAGGACACCGAGGAGGAACCTTGGGCATCATCCGTAGGTATCTGGTTGACAGACTCCAAACTGTCCGGAAAAGGGAAGCAGTCACAGCCGACATGAACTAGTAATTGGTGACTCTCTCTCAAAAAAAAAAGAGAGAGATATCAAAATGAGACGAGGGGGAAAGTCGAATTTTCCTGGAGAAAGACGGGGGGCACAAACTAAGCTTAGATTGCGGCTAAGGGCGGTCGTACCCCCCTACCGCGATAATTGTGAGGAAGAAAAAACCAAGAGAGGAAAGAGCCAAGAACTCACATTCATGCAGGGAGAGCCCCGATGAGCGTCATCAGTGGTGCGAGGTTTTGGGCAAGAATGTTTGGTGTTATAAAAAATAGCAGGGAAAGCAAAGAGATTTAGTGGTTAGAGCACAACAGAGGAAAACGGAAGTCCGGTCAGGAAGGGAGATCCAGAACATCTACTCGCGAAGGGAGGGATAGGAAAAGAAGGAAAAAAAAGATTCGGAAATAATAATAACAAAAAAGGGAAAGGGGGGGAAAAATAGGGACGACGGTAGGAAAAGCGCTTGTCGTTAGTGGGAGAGCAAAGATCTCTTGTAGTCTATGTAGACTAAAGTCCATAAGATACGAGAAAGCCTTAAAAAAATAGACGTCTTATTTTAAGGGTGACTAAGTAAGCATCTACTCTAGAGGCATTATCCCGAACCTAATGAGAGGACCTATCACAATGGATTAGAGGGGGGTTAAACTGCTAACTACCAGACAAGGTCGGAAGGGGGGAAATCAGGGGTGACTAAAGAAGAATCTTATATAGGGGAGAGTAAGGGGGATCACAGCAGGAATCAGCAGGGCTGTTTTGGCGAGCCAAATAGTACGGGTTAAGTTGGAGGTGACCAAACCAAGAGGGTCGGTGGATTAGAAAAACTCCGATTCCGTAGTATCTGATTGTGGCGACTCAGTCTGGGGGGGGGGGGGACAAGTCCTGGGGGGGGGGGTGCGGAGGGGGATTGCCGGGCGTTCCGTAACCCTCACAATAAAAGGGGGGAAGGGCAGAGGCCCAAAGGGAAATACTTTTGACCAAGTGATTAATTGCATTAAAACCACCACCACTTAAAACTGTATTCTAAAAGAGAAAAGTTAGCTATTGATGTTCAAGAGGGGGGGGGTGCGCCCGTTGAAAAGAGGAGCATATTAACAGCTAAATTGTCCAGCCTCCACTCAATGGCCTAGCAGGATCATACGGAAAGTTAAAAGGGAACAGACCTTAAATCACTTCCTGTGAGTCGTTTAAGCAAAAAAGCGCGACCGAAGGGAGAAGAGTGGAACCAGATTGGGAGCTGAAAGGGGCGAACCTTTTCGGCATCGTACTACAGAATGGTGTAATGGAACTCCTGGGGCAAAAAAAGGGATAATATAGGACTATAACTGTTCTTATGTCAGGTAGGGGTTCGTGGAAATTGACTGGAGAGTGTAAGTGAAATGAATTAGGGAAAGGGTAGTAGTAAGTGGCAGGGGAAGTGGAAGGGGGAAGTCTGTGGCCTGGGAGAGGGAACCCATATTAACTAAGAGGTTCACGGCCTTCAACTGTGGGGGGAAGGGTTTTGAGGTTGGTAAAACGGCTTGGGGGGAGGAAATCTGTTGAAAAAGCGAAAAAAAATGAGCCAGCCGCTCGAACACCGCCCTGATAGAATTGCTATGGAAAAACCAAGAAAAACGAATAGGTGGTGTTGACGGTGGAGCTTAACAGGGCGAATAGATGCCCATCAGTCATTCTGGGAGGAGTAAGGGAAAATAGGAGGGATTCACCAGTACGAAAGGGAAACTGCACAGAAAGAGGGGGGGGAGAGGCGGGGGAAAGGGGTTTAAAGAGGGGGAAAATAGACTGGTGCAATAGGTCGGGGGCATCTAGGTCTTTATGCTTAATAGCGGAAAGCAAAAACAAAAAAAGCCTGGGGAGGCACTTTCCTCAAAAGAATAGCAGAAAGGAAGAATCCGAATTTCTCACGGGGCGAAGAGTATAACTGGAGGGCGTATCTTGGAACTATAACGTTTAAAGAAAACCAAGTGGAAAAAAAGTCTCGGTAAAAGGGGGGGGGATGAGATACTTGGGAACAAGAAATCTGGAAGGTTCTGAAATACGAAAATTCCAACGCTGACGAAACAAAAGAAAAACTTGGAAAAAACATTGCTTAGATTGAAAAGGGTTAATGTCGGTTCCCAGGTGAGACTGGAGTGAAGCATCACAAACACGAATAAAAAAAGGAAGATGGTAGC
>Ga0179593_1401209_pt1 | contig 26733 bp, 37 predicted proteins | sample CZODoug2_1_08_16_FD_185931 | JGI IMG/M metagenome (GOLD analysis project Ga0179593, IMG submission 185931) | Vadose zone soil fungal communities from Angelo Coast Range Reserve, California, USA - CZODoug2_1_08_16fungal (PacBio error correction) | ecosystem: Environmental > Terrestrial > Soil >...
CGTACGAAGGAAGGGCGGGACTTGATTAACATCGGACCAGGAAAAGGCTGCATCTGGAGGACGAAAGACCTGCTGGGATCTAAAGGAGAAGACGTCGCGAAGGGCCCGCAACAAAAAAGCAAAGGATGGATTTGTAAGAAAAGGAATTGACCATGGGACTTTGGGGACGGGACCTAAACAATACGTGACTAAGAAGGGGAGGAAGGTAAACTGTGCGAAGGTAACTGAAGAAGCGTCGACGAACGCCAAGGGAGATCGATAAAAAGGGTGGGGAAACGCTCAGAAAGGCCATGGGCGCTGAAAGGGGCCACCTTCTTTAGCCCAAAAACAAAACCGCCTCGTCATGGAACGGACAGAAAAGCTTCCGCTTCGGGGAAATGGAAAGAAGGAACTGAAGAGGGGGAAAAGGTTGACACCATCTGTGGGGGGTTTCTTTAAGACTCTGAGGGAAAATGGTATCCGAGGCCTTAAAGGACTGCTTGGGGTCATAGACATAGAACTTGGAGGTAGGGCAAAGAGAGCTCGCGCACCGGAAAGAAAGAAAAGATGCTGTCAATGAAGCGATCGTCTGCGAACGCCGCCACAAGGCAGGGTTGCATCTCGAAGACTTGGTCAAGCGGTACACCTGGTCAGAAACAGCGCATGCCCCGGAGGGAACTTTGGGATCGAACAATCGGGTTTCTTGGGAATCTAACCGAGACAACGGAATAAACCCGCACCCGGGTAGGTCCGATTTCAAGTGTAAAACCGTCAACACCCGACTGGGAGTGGAAAGAGAGCGCGTACTACCGATTCGAAGTACACGAGACTGAGTCAGTTGAATTTTCAACCAGGAAACCGGTGACTGGTTTGCCAAAAAGGTGAGAAAAGCAGTAAAGGAAAAGTATTGGTGGGGTAAAGGGAAGGAAACGCTAACCTGGGGAAACCGGCGAAGATTTAGAAAAAAAGGGGAACCATGCAGGAACTTAAGAAAGGCAGGTCCAGCGAGAGGAATAGAGACAGGGTGGCGGGAATGGGGTGCAGGATAGGTTAAACGCGCCGAAGGGCGAACGGGGCCGTTTCCGGCTCTACTTTTTGGTGTCATCCCCTTGTGGCAATAGCTGGCGGTGCGGATCTGGCTCTCAAACCCACTTAAGACAAGGGCGACAAACCACACATAGAATATTGTGAATGTAACCTACTTCACCAGGGGGGCAACTGAAGCCTGGTTCAGGCTTTGGTCCTCCGGGACCGCGACGATCGTCCAACCAGAGGAAAAAAACGGCGGAGTCATTGAACCTCTGATAGATCCCCTCAATATCCAAGGGGCAAGCAATTGTCTAAGAATCCCTAGGTTCAGGAGGGGGGACGCCGATCTTTCTCTGGGTTTCAACACAGGTGGTTGGTCAAAAAACGGAGAGGGAAAAGGGGGGGAGGAATGACTCAAGGTAAAAAACTAAATGTATTAACAGGGGCCCACAGGCGGATATATTAACAAAACTCTCTTGAACCAAGCCGTCCACTTCATCGTACGACACGAAACAAGTTATACTGCTCGGGGCCCCTTATTTGGCGGAAGCTAGGGGGCATTTTGGTCCCTGAAGTCGACGGTCCGTGCGCCGTTAAGGTCAGTAAAATACTCACCAGGGTCGCAGGCTCGGGATTGGTCAGGCAAGGGGGGAGAAAGTCCGCTCGGTTGGGGGCAACTCAAAGAATGTTCTCAAACGTTGAGGAAAAAACGAAGGGAACGGAATAGTAAGCATGCCGAAGTAGTCGGAAGGGAAGCAGCAGGGGGGGGGTGGTGACCCGAGGTGGGGACAGGAAAAAGGTGGAAAGGGGGGGTGCCGGTGGGTCAAAAGATACCCGAGGTGAGGAGCGGGACGGTCCAGACTGTAAACAGGTGTCCCCGAATGAAAGAGGGAAAGGGAGAAGAGGTCAAAGCAATGCCGGTCCAGGAGGAGCAGACTACGCTCATATTGATACACGATTGGAGGAACAGGGTTGAGCTAGCGAAAGAGGACTGCCACTCAAACGGGGCAGGAAGGGAGGCTTAAATTCAGGCAATAACGAAGGGGGCCCACTGTCAGAGAAATAGAAAAAAGAGTGCCAAAAGGGGGGCCAAACAAGCACGGTTTCAAATAAATGAGGTGCCAGCAGGGACCATCTTGTTCGAGCGAAGAGAGCTGGACGGTGCTCATTTCTTGAAGAGGGAAAGGGAGCGAAGTTGTACCATCTTCGTGAAAGGAGATGAGACCACTCAACTTTGGGAAATTGGAAGCGAATTGGCAGGAGGGCGCCGGGGCGCTCAGAATTAAAGCGCCATGGAGGAGGCGGTGAGGCCATTCTTTGTTTACAAAAAAAACGACCGATGACACAATCAGAATTGGAACCGGGGGAGCGGAATCAGGGAACTCCTCCTACGACTGGCGGGAATGTAGATCCATACGACTGGGAGGGGGGGGCATCAGATGAAGATGTGGGGGAGGGAATGCACCGGTACCAAGGGGGGAAAGAGAAAACGATCTCAAAACGCAAAGGATTAGGGGGGGTACATAAAAGAAGTCCGTACGGGACCTTGTCGCGTAGTACTCGGCAGACCATAAAAAGCGTCTCTCTGAGGAATGAACAAAAAGCTCGCGGAGATATGCAAGAAACGCAAAACGGGGGAAAGGGCCCCGCCATCTGAGAACGAGGCTCAATTTCTTAGTGGGAGCGTGGCAATGTTCTGGGTGGAGAAAAAAAGAAAGCCGGAAAAGGCCAACAGACAGGAAAAACCATATGGTAATAGAGGAGGACGGAACCACCTGGGGAAAAGAAAGAAGACCTCCAGACCTGTTTGACCCATCAGAAACTTTGTCCTCAGGATGTGAACCCCTTTCTTTGAAAATCCAGAAAACAGCCGCCACTCCTGAGCCGAGGGGGAAAAAAATAAGAGTCGGCAAGATCAAGAAATATGGAGCCGCGGGGAAATCAGCGGGGGGAAACGTGACAAACAGCTATTTGAACTCCCTGGCTGACGAGAGAGGGGACCGGGAGAACAGGGAAGCTGCAAAAATTCGAAGGCTTCCGGTCACTAAAAACGTATGAGATCATCTCTCAAACGCCACAAAAACAGTCATCCCTAAACCTCAGGAAGGCTACAGATGGAGCGATCGTACTCATCTACAGAAGAAGGACCGTGCGGGCTTGGGGACAGCGTCCGAGACCTGTCCCGGGCTGTAAAAAAGGTTTATATCCATTTAAAAGCCGGGAAAGGGCGATGAGTGAAAGGGGAATTCTTGGTCCAGCAACACGAACCGGCCCCCAACCCCTCACGGTAGTCTGTATTCACACCCATGCTGGAAGATAATGCGCCGCCCATGGGACAGGTAACTATCGACACTCGTAAGGAAGCGGCTGAGAACGAAGGTTGAAAACCGGACGGAGAAAAAGGTCTGTTGCAAGGGGGGGGGGCCAGGGGGAGAAGAAACGGGGGTGGTATTGACAGAAGAACTGGGCAGAACGTAATCGAGGAATGGAAACAAAATGAAAGAAAAGAACTCGGAACGTCATTGACAGCAAAGGCGGGAAACAATAGGGGGGGTGGAGAAGGGGGAGAGGGTGACAAAGTCAATCGGGACAACTCTGGGGCGCGAGCTCTACTTTTAGTGGGGTTGCAACAAAAGCAACGGTGAGAATGCGGTCGAGAGGCAAAAAAAAAAGTCATGTCGAAAAAGATCAAGGTTTCGAGTGGGAGGGAAGGATCCCGGGTTGATAGGACATACTGTGAGGAAGAGCTAACAACAAGTTAGGGTGGATTCAATAGAATGAAGGGATTTCCCAACGTATAATGTCTACTTGAAGGGAAAGGAGAATTAAGGGGGTTCGGATGAAGGTGTTGGAAGATCTAAAAAAAAAATCTCAAGTTGGACAAACTAAAAAGTAGGAAAACGCTTCCACAAGTCACAGGATTCAGAGTTCAAAATGAAAAAGCAGAGCCACTAGCGAGTTTAACCGACATGTATACCAGATTAGAGGAAAAAAAAACAGGGGGGAGGCCGATGCAGTAAGGGGAGCAGTTTGGGAAAGGAAAAGTATGGGGGAGCAAAGAAAACCCCAAGGATAGCACGAATGCAACCGGGGAACAGTTTGACTATTGAAATCGGAAACTAAAAAGGAAGGAAAAAATGTTAAAAGAACGTTGTACTGACAAGAAGTGGCAGAGATGTGCAAGCAGGTCGACTACCTAAAGTCAGGGGGAGTGTGGCAGTACTACCTTGAGGGGGGACGGGTTGCTGGGGAAAAAGACCCAAAGGGAAGAAAAGTCCTACGCGGAGGTTACGGCCTGTAAGACGTGCCGTAGAGGACATCGGAAAGGCGCGCGATTTAAAGCATCGAACCCGCCGGGGATTCGGGGGATGATCCTAGGTCGAAAGTGGGGAAAAAGCAAGATGTTGGGATTAAATGGCCGGGGTTGGCGAGCTGCGCGAGGGAAGCATGGACGAGTGGAAGACGCGGATCCTAGGCTAAAAAAGAGAACGCGCTAGGGATAAAAAACCAAGGTAGCAATAAACCACTCAAACACAGCTCACAGTGCTTCAAACAAAGGGGGGTCACTCTCGTTTCATGAAAAAAAAAGAGGTGGCCAAGGGAGGGCCAATGGGACGAGAAGGGAAATCGTACGATGCGAAGGAAGGCGTCGTCTTGAAAAACTAGGAAAAAGCAAGGGGGGAAAAACATCTGTGAGGGGTCCACCTGGCGACTGAACGGCCACTCACGGGGAGGTCTTATCGACGTAAGCTCCTAATTAACTGTAACCCCGTAAAAGGGGCAGAAATCTGGGGGGGGTTAGAAAACGACAAAGAGGCAAGAATGCGCACAACAGCATAATTGGAAAATCAGGCGTCAGCGGCAGGACCAGGACGTCCTTGCGGCTTGAAAATTGCAGAAGACAAAATCATTCGTTTGTCAAAAAAAGGAGCTCGGTTGGGTTAATTATGAGAGGGGGGGAATTCAACGATATCAGGGCAGAGAAGGATCTCAAAAAAAAACAACGGAGGAGAAAAGAGAGGAGCGAAAGGGGGGATACCGAGTACATCGGCAGAAAACCTCCATTAATCGTCTACGGGGGGAAAAAAAGAAAAAAACCTAACAGAGGAGGGATCGACAATTGAAGACCAAAAAGCGGCGCGGGAACCCGCAGCTGAGACACCGTGGCCAATTCTTGAGTTTGTGCTGCATAGGGAAAGGTGATTGTTTACGTTAGAAAACAGGGAAAGAAGAAACGACTCCCTGTCGAAGGGACCGGAACGGGAAAGGAGAAGGACCAAGTCGAAGAATAAAAAAGGAACCTACGACGGGGGGGGGGGGGGGGGGGGGGGGGTGGGGGGGGGGGGGGGGGGGGTTTGAGAAGCTTGTCAAGGGCTTTCCAGCCCTAAGGTTCCAAGCAACTCGCATTGAATCCTATCTTAGATCACCGGGAGGGCGAGCCAGAGTGTATGCCTCGCTAAGAGAGACTGTCTGACAAGGGGGGGTGGGACAAGGGGGAAGTTTGGAAGAAAATCCTGAAGGAAAAGCGACCGTGGGGGCCATAGAGCGGGGCCGTCTGCCTTTAATAAGAAGATACAAGAAACAAAGGGAGGGGGAGAGCGGCCATAGGAAAAAAACGGCCAAAATCGCCAGGCATCCCTCAAAAAAGCTTCTGCTAGGAGTCAAAAGAAGACTGCGCAAGCCGTGACCCGGGATGATCGCCTCGGAGGGGAAATTTCACGCGTTACACCGGGGAAAAAGAAAGGAACAAAGCCGCGTCTAACGAATCGAGTCTCGGAAGGGGGTGAGACAGAAAAAACCGAAAAACCACCCCCTCACGAAAGAACTGTACACCTCTCGTTACACAACGAGGGAAAGGGGAAAGGGGAAAGACAAGGAAGGCAGGGACTATCCGGAAACTTCGTGAAGTACAACGCTGCTTATAAATTGATGGAAGGGGGGGGGGCAAAAAGAGCAGTGACATAGTAAACCTTGGGGGAAAAAAAATCGGAAGCTCAACCGGGGTGTATTGACGAAGATAAAATTGCGCAAAAAGGGAACGGATTGAAAGTGGACATTCATTCAATCTGAAAAAGGAAAGTTAAAGCCGAAAGAGGGGAGAATGGCGGAGGAAAAGGGAGAGGGGGGACGGTCAGCGAGTGTGGGAAAAAAGAAAAATCTTACGTGACGACTGTGGGGAAGCGGGTAAAACTCTACTTTTATTGGGGACCCCACTGAAAAAATGTATCGGAAACAACAACGTCAGATTAAACAAAGTCGGCAAAGCTTGTATCCCTGGTACTTTGATCTGACGGATTCGAGCCGAGAAAGGATGGGGGAAAAGAGAATCCACGTCTGCGGTATCAAGGTCTAAGGGAGCTAAAAAAAGGGAAGGTTGGAAAAACTTCTGACGTTGGGGGGAAGAAAGAGGCGGGGCTCAGGGGGGAAAAAGTGAGGGAAAGACTGGCCACAACACCGTCGCCAGGAACGATGTCGACAAAGCGGACCAGCTACCAGATGATCTCCGACAGGGGACGATTCGGGGGTTCCGAGAGTGCATGGTGTCCACTTTGATAACTAAGGTCAGTGACGCGTGTGGAGAGGGGAAAGCACACGACGTGGAGCAGGCATCGGGGGAATTGGCACAGTCAAGTTAGACGCTCGTGGTCAAACAACAAAAAGACATGTGCAGAAGGAAGCTTTACTGCAACGAATTGGCACTGATAGGTACTGTCATAAAAGGAGCAAGTGAAAAGACCTTCTCCATGAGGGAGAGGGGTGGCATAGGGAAGTGAAGGGGGGGGGGCCGGTAAGGGGGGAAAACCCTATGGGAAATGAAGAGAACGTGGCCATGCGCTGTAAAAGGACGGGACAAATCTTTGAAACTCTAGAGTCAACAAATCCACTGGGGAAAAGAGTCGGATGAAGAGGAGTCAGATGAGCCGAGCTGGGGTGCAATGCCGAGTTGACAATGGGGGGGGAAAAGCGGGACGATTCCGCAAAATGGCGACGGGAGGAAAGTAAAGGAATATACTAGCGCACCGATACCCAACGGTCAGCGCATAGCCTGAAGTTAAAAACATCTCTTTTTTTCAAGAACGCCGGGGGGAAAAAAAAAAAGGGGGAAGCGTCTGGGGAAAAGATTTTTCGGACTGAAGGGGGGGGGAAGGGAGGGAACAGCTGACCGAAGGACTGCGGATGGGAAAAAAGCTGCACGCCAGGTGGGGAAATAAAAAAAAGAAAAGGGCGGGAGCTGGAAAAGAGGTTGAGGGGGGATCGAAGTGGGTAGTGACCGCACGCCATTAAATTGAAAATTGGCAAAAGTGATCTTACGTTAGGGGCACATGATTTTTAAAAAAAAAATTATTCCACGAACTCCAAGAAGGGGACAACTGGGAAAAGATGGAAAAAGGGGAAAGGCCAGGGGACTTCTGGCTGTCGGAACTTGGGGACAGATCCAAAGCGAACTTAAGGGGGGCGAAGTCAGGAAAACGTGGTAATTAGGGATGCAGAAGAGCTCCCGGGCCTTAATCTCTCTAACAGGAGGGGAGAAGAGAGAGTACGTCCCTGGATCAGGGGGAAAAGGGCATCCAGGAACACATCAGGGAGAGGGGGACTGGAACCAACGAAAGGAGCGCAGTAGGGAGGGGTGAAAATTCGGCGTAGGCCAGAAAAAAAGGGGAGCATCAGTTTGTTCTCAAGGGTGTAAGGGATTGTATTTGGTAAACACAAGGGGGGGCCTCGGCCGCAGGCAAGCCTGCCCAAGGTTCATTCCTTATCGGCGACTAAAAAAGAGACAAAACCAAAACATAAGAAGGTGAAAATGTCAGATCAGCGAGGTGGGGACCGCAGCCCACAGGGCGTGGCACAAACCGCGGGCCCAATACGGGAACCTCGCATAGCGTACATCAAGGGAGGCAGCGGCCTCTCTAACAAGAAGGCCAGCCGCAGAGGAAGGACGAGGTTGTTACCACCCGCAGATTGGAAGAAGGTCTGTAGAGACTGGGAGATACCTTGATGACTGCGGTCGACTGGGGGGGGGACGTCTTGCCTGGGGAATCAAAAAGAAAGAGAAATTTCGGGTCTTAGTCCCTCAAAGCTCGCCACTCCCTTGAATACGCGAGGCTCATCTGCGCGATCGGAGGGACTAATCTACGACCAGACCCGGACAATTTTGACCTCTCGACTCGCCGGGATTGGAAAGGCGGTACACCGTCTTACAGAAAAGGGGACCGCGGAGAAAAGGGGATCTAGCAAGGGGGTCCTTCATTTTGAAATAAAACGACCCGGTACAAAAAGAAAAGAGTCTCAACTGTCAACCTCCGTGAAACCCAAGAGGGATGGACTGCTCCGTCGTCGGAATTAAGGGAGGACAAAAGAAAAGCGGGAAACATGTTGCGGGGGGGGGGGCAACCGCGATAGGAAAAAAGGGGGAGTCGGCATAAAGGAGTTGAAAAAAGCAAAGTCGAGATGGAAAGAAAAAAGGTGGGGCGAGGGAAGAAAACGAAGCCACAGTACAGTGCGAATGAGATGCATGGGATCTGAAAAAAGGGGATAAAGTTGTAAGCTAGTGTGGACTCATCTTACTGAAAAAAAAATTCATCTACTTTTAGTGGGGGGGGGAAAAATGAGAAAATCAGGAAGAAAACAGCACGAAACACAGAGCAGAAAAGGGGAGAATCTGGAGGAACCGGAGAAAACGTTGCTCGGGAAAGACGAAAAACACAACGGAGGAAGGGAAAGAGAAAAAAAAAGCAGGCTATTAATCAGCTTGCAGGAAAGTGATCAAGGAAAAAGAAAGACGGGTGGTCGAAAAGAAGAGGGAAGCCGCGTCAAAAAAAAAGATGAAAAAGCGAAAAAAGTGACGCACGTAAGGTGAGCGTCACTAGCTTAACCAGATATCCACGAGCATATTGAAAAAAAAAAAAGGATTGAAATTTAAAAAAAAAGACCTGTGGCTAAAAAAGGGGTCCACTTTTGATCATCAGAGACGGAAGCAAGGTAGGTCTTCGTCAAACCCATCACGTTTCGAACATGATAGCGCCACCTGCAAAGGAAAAGGTGGAACTATTAAGAGAGGGGAAAAAGCAAAACAATGTGGCTCAAAAAAAGAAAATGGGGGCACGTATCGGGTACTGAGGACCGGGCGGCCGGAGACCTTGCAGACATCGGGGGGAAACCGGAGGGGGGATGCATATACGCTTGAGGGGGTGGCCTTTATTTTTGAGGGGCACCCAAGGGAGACCGACGGGAAGCAAGTGCCTAACGTTGTCCCTGGCAGAGGTAAGAGGGGGGCCGCGAGACTCTTGGGGCCAAAAAAGGTCAGCCAATGCCTGTTCAAACGGGGAGAAAAGAGCAGAAGATCGCAAGATTGGAGCGGTGAGGACCTGGCACTATTTGGAAAAGAGATCTGTTCAGAACAGGAAAAAATCGTGCGAAAGGGAACTAGTCTAAAGCAGCAAGCAGCGACCGCTAGGGATACAAAAGGAAAAACGCATGAAAGGCCAGCTCACCGGAGAGTCCAAAGAGAGGGTTGAACCCCACAAACGTTAAAAAAGACCGAGGGGGGCCACGGCTGGCAGGCAGTAGCTTAATCGTGGAAGGGGAGTAAACGGATGCTAATAGGGCTGAAGGAACTAACTGCCCGAAAGGGGGAAACCGCAGACACGGGAGGAGGGAGAGGGGTAACACTCCTGGGATTTAATAGATGGGGTCAGTTTGGAGAAGGGGCCGCTTCGGAGAAAAAGAGTTGTCTCTAGGAGGTGGAAGGAGGAAGTCGGGTGTTAGAAAGACCGAGCACGATGCAAAAAATAAGAATTTAGAACAAAAGGGGGAAGTGCAGTGGAGGTAAAAGCGAATCGGGCGATGCAACGTTGAAAAAGAAGGAGGAAGGTTGTCTTGTCAGTCAGAGACGCTGTGGTAAGGAGTGCAAAAGGGGAAAAGGCCCACGGGCCGGAAGAGAAAAAAAAAAAACAAACTGGAGGAGGAAAGGAGAGGGACGAGGAAAGGGGGAAGAGAGAATGGAAATGGAGCAAGCCAGCAGGAAAAAAGAAAAAGGTCTGAGAAAACAAAAAAAGGAAAAGAGCTTACTGAAGGGAAGGATCCAGACGAGGTTGCAATGCCCAATCATGAAAGACACCTAAGGATGATTTCTGCCGGGTGGGAAAAAATCGTATAGGTGTCTTGTGTCGGGGAGACCACAACAGGGGGAGCCTGCAAAGAAAGACCTGACCTGGGCACTTTTCAGAGACGCACAAAAAAAAGGGAAACAAAGATCAAGAACCCATTTGAAGGGGGGAAGCTCCAGGTGGGACAGGGGGACCCTGTATGGGAAGACAACTGCGTGGTCAGACGAAAAAGAAAGAGAACTTAGGAAGCTAGGGAACTAAACAAGATTGCCATCCGCTGAAAGGCAAGACGGATGGTGACAAAAAAGAGGGGAAAGTTGGGGAATCCGGGTATTCGAGGGGGCTTGACAAAGGGGAAAATATCAGGAGATTCCTGGCCGTCAAAAAGGGGAAAAGACCACGACACGGGAGGTGAGGAACGAAAAAAAAAATCCTCTCAAAAAAAAGAGGGACAGCATCCCTCAACCGCTTGAAAACCAATATCGATCTGTCGGAAGAGAGAAAGGCCCTTCATTGGGGCTTTAAAAATCCGCGCCTGTGAAAGATGGAAAGGAGGGTAAAAAGGGGGGCAGGAGCAATGGAACAAGGTCGCAGTACTGGCGGCATCTTCTTCTCTGAGGGGGAGCACTCCGAACCCTTCCCCACCACTCAACCGTGAAAAAAGAACAATCCGTTTCAACAAAAAATGCTGGATGGAAAGTCGACGGCGGTGGGACATGCAGTACTATCCGTCAAACAAGTCGGTTCAATAAAACAGGCTGAGAACAAGGAGGTTGATTTGCAGGGGTGTCGGGAAGGAAAACGTCCAATGTGCCATCGGGAACATTCAAAAAGTGATTGACGAAGAAGAAAGGGCGCACAGAAGGGATGGGAAGGGGAACAGACCCGGAAGAAACAGGGCGGAGCGGCCTGTCGGAGCAAGGGATGACGTGGGGAAGAGAGTACTAAGAAGAAATGCGAGGGGGGGCAGCCGGGTTTTATCGACGGTTGGGGAAAAAAGGAAATTTCGATAGGAGGAAAAAGTCAGCAGGGAAAGGATCAATATGAACGAGGGAGGTCCGGAGAAAGGGGAAGGTGGTCTCGTGCAGATGAGAGAGAAAAACAACAGGGTGAAAAAAGGGACCCAGATAAAGGGCTACTGAATCAATCTTGACAGCAAGGGGAGAGGGGAAATGCTGAGGGGTTTGTCGAAGAGACCAAAGAAAAAAAGGGGCAAAAAAGTATAGATGGGAAACAAAGGCACCTTCGCACGTCCGATGGCGAAAAGCTAACACAGGCGCACGAAAAGAGGGGGAAGAGAAACAGGTATCTCTTTTACTTACTTTGGGAGGAAAGAACGGCATGTTCCAAGGGGGAGCCATAAAAAAAGAAAGAGTAGTCTTCGGACAGAAAACCTCAACGTTTCAGTCAATCGGAAATTGCAACATTCACGTGACTATTGAAAGAGGGGGTGCAGCAACGAAATCACGGTCACATCCAAAGGGGGGAGGACAAAACTAATTGGACGGGGGAGGGGGGGCACCGAAGGCGCAAGGAGGAAATGTCCTACAGAAGGGTGAAAGCGGCCAGAAGAATAACCGTGAAAGGGTAGTGCTTTATCAAGGAAGAAAAAAAAAGTTCAGAGAAAGGCCTACTCGGGAAGGGGTCGGCGCTGTAACGACAGGGGGAAGGACAGGGCCCCAAAAACACCCCCCGCCGGGGGGGTGGGGGGGGGAGAGGATCCCCTGCCGAAGAAGGAAGCGATACAGAAGAAGAAGGGAGAGGAAAAGGTGAGGAGTAGCCCTGGAAGCGAGGGAGAGCGAGCGGGAGGCGGGGTGGGAAGAAGAGAAAGAAACATCAAGTCGGTTCTAAGGGGGGAGAAAAAAGAAATGCGGCCATCAAGGACCGGCAGGGACCCAAAACAGACAAGAGAGAGATATCCACCGTTCTGGCCCAAAGGATGTGGGTCACCACCCCGGGAAGGAAGTGGCATCCGGCCGGATGTTCCCTTCTGTAGCAAAAGGGGGGGGGGAGGTTAGGGAAGGAGCTAGATTCGCCGGTCGGAAGTTTAAGTTACTCTCAGGTCTCCCCAAATGGGGAAAAGTCGTTCCAAATGAACAGGGAAAACTGCACTGTTTATGATTGAGAAGGGAAGGAGATCAGCCGCGGAAGGAGGAAAAGTGCTCACTGGATTTGACCTTCGGTAAGGGAAGTGTGTAGACACTTAAAATACAAAATGAGATGCGCACGAATAATGGAAAAATTTGGCGTACGCGCGGGCACCCGCAGACACGGCTTCACTTTCGAGAAGAATAAAGGAGGGTCGTAGCAGATTGCGAAAAAGGTAAGAGGATTGCAAGGGGAGAGAAAAGCAGACCACGGGAAGGACTAGCGTCTACAACACCAACGAGGAAAAATAGAGGAGTATCGGAAGCCGGGGAAAAGGAAGTGAGTTCGGCATAGCCTTAAAAAAAAAGGCGTTACTGACCAAAGAAAACATGAGAACGCTGGGATCGGAGGGAAGACAGAAACGTGGCACGGGCAAGCAGGACAAAAAGAGGTGCTCAAGGTAGGAGGGAGATCGTGGGCAATATGTGCAGGGGGGGGGGGGTCCTTGTCGAAAAAAGGATTGCAGACTGCAACGACTACAACAGAACATTGACGCACGGAAGGAAGTACTCGATAAGAAAAAGGAAAAAGAATCAAGACCTAAAAGGGGGGAGTGGGGGGGGGACACGCATCTCCGGTGTGGGGGACAAGCTGGTACAAAGGCTTTCATACACGAGGAACCCGACGCCTCGGAGGGATCGCAGCAGATAGTAGGACTAGGAAAAGAGAAGAACAATATTGCAAGACGTGCCTCTCAAGACTGATGGGGAGGGCAACCAAGATGATAACTCATTGGAGGTAGTGGGCTCTGATGCCTTGAGGGGGAGGAAAGAAAGCGGGGATGCTTGGAGGTGCCAGGTAGAAAGCAGTAAAGGAGCACGACTAAAAGGACGGAAGATCCCGCGGAAAGGAGAGAGCCAGGTCCATTCCGCCCAGAAGGGGGGAAGAACTCCTGCTGATCGGGAGGGGAGAAGAAAAAGGGCCGCAAGGCGTTGGGAAATGGGAGAATGGAAGATGGGAATCGTAGGGAAAAGGGGTACTCGATTTAAAAAGGGAAAAAGGGTTCTCACGGAAGACGACTTTGAGAGGGGGATAACGCAACACCTACCCCCCCACACCTTTATTCAGTGGCCTGGGAAAACCGGAAAACCTTCTTGTATCCAGGGTCGAAAGAAAAAAAAAAAGGCGAACAGACCTGGAAATGATTACATTGGGAAAACGAAGGGAATTTAGGGTTGAGGTTGGGGGGGGGGGGAAAACCGACGATATACGGACTGGGGAACAACGATCACTGCGAAACGAGGGGTGTTTAGGGGAAAAAAGGGGCAAGAAAGTCAATATGGATCAAACCCTAAGGCATACTGAACAAAGGGAAAGGAGAAGGGAGAAGATGTAGGTGGATAGCAAAAAGGTTTCAAAATGTGACGCAGTCAGAAAAAACGAAGGTGGGGCAAGGGGTGACAAAAGAAGGGGGGGGGGAACCCCAAGAGCGAAATGTCGATCTAACAAAGGAAAACGAGAGTGTTAGGCAAGCATGGGAAGTAGGGAGCCTGGGAGGGGATCAAATGGACTCAACAACAACAAAGGAGGGGAGAGGGGGACAATGAGATCATCTGCCTGCCAGAGAAGGGGAGAGGGAATAAGGGGCCGAAGAGGAGGGGGTTCTACCAGACTCTGACGTGGTTGAAGGGTCGGGCGTGAAAGGAACAAAGGGGGGGACAACAAGGAGAAAAAGGACACCGTCGCAAGGGAAGAATAAGACCCTAGAGAAACAGGCTATCAGAGAAAAAGAAAGAAAAGGGAGACCGCGCGGGAAGGATTACTGCTTGATAGGGAGGGGACATTGGTGATCCAGCATCTGACGTCCGAAAAAAGGGACTGTCGGAAATAACCCCAAAGGGTGCGAATTCCAGACCCTGGTCAACAGTCAAGGGCTATTTCCAGGAGGGGACAGAAATCAATTTTCTCATCAAGGGGGAAGAAAGAAGTTTCACTGATAGGAATGCAAAGAGGGGAAATGTGTCGCAAACTGGAAGAAAGCAGTTGGGGGGGAAGGGAAAGAAAGGTGAGTGTGTGTGTCCTTATGGGGGGGGAAAAAAGGGGGAAACAAGATACCACAAAAGGGGGGAAAAAGAGAAGGAACTAACTCGTCGGTTCAATGAGACTAACAAGGGGGAATTACATCTTGGCACCAAGCGCGTGAAGGGAGAAAAGGTGTCCCGCCTTCTGGAATTAAAAAGAAGGAGATTACAGAAAGAGTGGGCGAAGAAGGATTGGGAGTAGCGAGACTGCAGAGGGGGCCGAAAATGTACGTGGCTCATGGTCGAACGGTATGAGGAAGGAGAGGACAGAAATCAGCGAAAAAAGATCCCTCATCAGAAGAGACTAACTCACCAAGGGGAAAAACGGGGGAAAAAATCGTGGGTGGACAAACATCCGTTCAAATCAGATAATGGAAAACAAAGAGGGAATTGTTTCGATCGGGAGGGAAAGTAGCGACTGTAAGGTACGAAGCAGGGGCAAGAGAGGGCGAAAACGGGATCGGTCCACCTGTCCGATGATCTGAAAGAAGTGGACTTATCGAATTGTGGAAGGAAAAAAAGGCCGGTCGCTCCAGATAACGGGGGGCCAGGGATTGACAGTCGGTGTTGGAGTTAAGGGGAGGGGGTGAACCTTACACAATGACCACTGGAAATGCAACAAACTAAGAAGTGAACAAAAGGGACTGTCGTAGCTTAGGGAAAGCCGCCCGACGTTGATTCCTTGCAGGGCCAAAGAAGGAACTGAGGGTTCGTGGGGTCGGAAAGGGCACTGAGGGGGAGGACCGATGTACTCAAGGGGGGAATCCCGTCAAAAAAAAGGCTCTCAAACACACACCGGATTAGGAGAAATATAGAGGGGGGACGGACCGTTAGCTCTGATGGAGAGGGAAAGAACTCAGAAAAGCGTAAGAGGGGAAAACGAACCCTTACTCTAGGTTAACTGTCTAGTGAAAAAAAATCTGCTGGAAAAAAAATGACCACCGAACTTTGGCTCTGAAAGGGGGGGGGTGAGGAATAAAGGAAGGGTGGCTTGTACGTTAATGGTCCTCCGGGAAAAAAAAGGGGTCAACCCCTGGAAAGATTCCGGGCGACGCGAGCCCTGCTCGATCAGCCGCACCGTTGGGGGGGGGGGGGGGGGGGGGGGGGGGGGGGTGGGGGGGGGGGGGGGGGGGGGGGGGGGGTGGTTTCAGGGAAAAAAAACGGTGAACAAAGCTGGGGGAAAGAGCAGCCCTAAGGGGAAAGAACAACGCAAAGAGGGAATACTTACAGTCCGATCCATGGAGGGGGACGTCCTCCTCTGAACAATGGGCCAGCCACTGGGCGAGCTGTTGAAGGGGGGGTTGAAAGCTAGTGGGAAGAAGCTGAGAGGACAGAGGCGATACATGAAGCCCGGGGCGCTGCTTGCACTCGGATCGCGCAAAGAGGGAATGGAAAGGAAAAGGAAGGCGCAGTCCGGCTGAAATAGAAAGAAGAAATAAAGAACGCTGGCTGCTAAAGCTCGAGGACGGCTTCATCTGCCGAAAAAAAGGAACGTGGTTTTGACCTCGAAAAAAAAAGGGGGGGCCAAGAAGGTCTCGCGTTAAATTTTCGAAGATCATGAAACCGCAAGGCTTAAGAGGAGACAGGGGTCGTGGTCATCAGGAGGGGGGGGATCCAGAAACCCTACCCGGAAAAAAACTCACCGTAGGGCTGCTGTACAACCGAACGGTCACACCCACTGGGAGGAATCGCCAAAAGTCCGGGAAAGGGACAAATACTAGAAAAGGAGTTGTAAAAAAACGCTTCTGATAACAGTTGAGGGGGGGGGGCACAGGACAATAGTCCCAACTGTGATGGAAAGGCCATCGCGCATGAACCGGAGGGGGTGGTGTCTGAGAAGACTAACTTGGCGCAACGTCGGGAAGATGGCTCAAGGGAAAAAAGGAAAACTCCACAGTCAGTTAAAGCGAGGGTTATCAGAAGCTGGGAAGCCTTGTTGGAAGAGGGGGTGAAAAAAAAAGAAAAAAAGAAAGGGAAAAAAACGTGGGGAGAGGGAAGAGAGACTTTTAGTGCACTTGAGACGCGGAGATGACTTCAAGAACCAAAAGGCCGGACGAAAACTATCCTATGGAGCCAAGGGAGGGAAAAGGAAGAAAAAAACTAGACTGGTCAGAACTGGATCACTCTCACAAGAGGAGAGAGCCACGTAATCAAAAGTAGGGAAAGCTAAGAAAAAGCGGCGAAAAGTCAGGGTGTTTTCGACAGGAGAACGTTGGGGGAAAATCGGAAAATCGGTCGATTCTTTTTGGGGGGGAAGAAGAACCCGCTTCCCACAAAGGCAGCCCGGAAAAGAAAAGATACAAGCTCTGGATCGCCCGACAGGTGCGATTGCTTTTAACGGTGCGGACGAGTTCCGGGGGCATGGTCCACTTGGGGGGGAGAAAAGACGTCCAAGGAGAAGTTAGGTCTTCGTAACACCCGAAGGAGAAAAGGGAATGGCAACAAAAAGTGGACGAGGGAGAGGAAGAAAAACCGGGGAAGAAAATGTTCTCAAACGATGGGACAGACAAAATGTGCCACGGATAGTAGGCCCGACGTAGACAGTCCGCAGCAATAAAAAAAGGACAAGGTTGTACAGGAAAGAGACCTACGTGAGGTGAAAAAGGGGGGGGGGAGGGGATCACAAGAAAGACCCGCACTATTGGACAGGAAAGTCCAACAAGGGGAAAATGGCGCGTACAAAAGGGGGGGGAAAAGGGAAAAGGCGCGTGCCAGAGGTCAGAAAGAAAGAAAAAGCCTAAAGGGGCAGACGATCGAAAAAGAGGGGAAAAAAGCGGTGAGGATGCCTGGCCAGAGTTTGGGGCTGCACGAAGGACGCTGGCTAAAACTAGGAGGGTCTCTCTTGATCTTAAGACTTGGGAAGGGAGAAGCTAAAGCTGGAAGAAAAAAGAGAAGGCTACAGAGAAAAGGGTTGGTATTACCAACTCGCTGGGGGGAACAAACAGCCGTTCAGCCAGGGGGGAAAATGAACATCTTGTTGGGGGAGAGAAAACGAAGCGGCTTTGAAGTAGGAAGGAGGATGTGAGCGAGGGGGGGCCACGGTTGGAAACGATTGCTACACCTGGATCTTAGACAAGAGGTCTTGATCGGTCATTCGCTGGGCTAAGGAACGCGCTCTTCCGAAAGGGGAAAAAAGTTATTTTACTAGGAGGTTAGGGGAGGTCAACGTCGGGGTTGGAGCGTACAGGGACACCTAGGCAACGCGTGGCACACACTAACTAAATAAGTCCACCTTTCGGTGGTCCATCGGGAAAAAGACTCCTCCGGGTCCGTCTTGACTGAACGGCAGGATCCGGAGGGGGGGCCGAAAGGTTCGGGGGAAGGAGAAAACTGCAACTAAAGGGGAGGGGATGGATGTGAAGCAGGAAAAACACTTGAGAGATCTCTGAAAAAAAAACGTAGAGGATATCTGGGAAATTGTAGCCTCCTGTAGGGAATCGGAGAAAAAAAAACGTAAAACAGCCCGCATCAAAGGGACCAACGACTGAAGGAGAGATACGATATGCAAGAAAAAAAAGTCGGGCCGAAAAAGAAAAGCAGAAGGTGCGAAATTCTGATGGTGTGCTCATCGTGCAGGAGGGGTCTTGGTGTACAGGGGGAAAAGAAAACAGTTGCCTCACTAAAAAGAAGTCAACAATGGCGGCCACGGACAGGACTGCGCGGCGAAGAAAACCCTAAAGTCGACTCAACCGTGGAAGACGAGAAGCTCAGGGTCCGAAGCTGTACAGGAACACCGGCTTGCCCAGAAAAAGGAAAAAAAAAGGGAAAAAAACAAACGGGCAGAAAAGGCGGGACGAGGCACTCTAACAATATGGATAGGGAAAAAAAATCTGGTGAAAAGGGGAGGTGCAACCACGATTGGGGGGAAAAAGAAAAGACGGTAGCTCTATTCTCTTAAAAGGTGTTAAAAAAGGGAGGGAGGACAGATCTGCCATTTAAGAATCAAGCATCGGGGCACGACGGTACTTCATCTGCCCAGAAAGGAAGCAGGCTCTCCCGAGAAAATTCAACATAGGGGAAAAGAGAGACGGTCGAGAGTCTGAACTCATCGACGCCTTCGTACCCGAATGGGAAGTTGGGTCCCTCTAAAAGAAAAGAACAGGGAAATATTCCTCATTAAAAGGGGGAAAGGAAAAGCTAATCCTCTTAGTGAGAGAGGGACGGGACCTTCTTGTGAAGCAAGCACCCTAACCGAAAAAAACCCCAGCACCGGTAGTCTCTTGGCCTGCAAAAAGAAAAGAAAACCAAGGAGGCCAGTCGAAGGCGGAATTGAGGGGAGAGGAAAGGCTTAGGTTTTCATTACAAAGGCAGAACTGGGGAAAAGGGTGACAACCGAGAGAAAATGAAAGGCACATTTAGGGGGGCCAAGGTGGGCCAGGAGAAAAGGGAGGGGGGTAGGTAAAAAAAACCTAACTTTCGCACGGTAGTATTATTTAAAAAGGAAGAAAAAACCGACCATGGAGGGCGAATCATACGAGATCAAGAAGGCATGGATAGCCTGTTTGAAGCCAGTATTGTGAGATCACGAGGTGGTGAGCGGGGGGGGAAATCAGAATTTTAGTGGGGGGGGAAAAAAAAAAGGAAGAATCAGGACGATCTTCGACCAACCGTCATCAGGGGAAAACCGATCCATATTAGGGGAAGTTGACCAAAATGATACGTGTTGCCTCGGGCAGACGTGAATCTCACACAAAAAGAGGAAAAAAAAGCGAGAGATCCACGAGACCCTATCAACGAAAAAGGAAAGGGAAAAACAGACGCCAATATTGACTGGGGGAAAGAGGGTGGGTCGAAAAGCGACATCGCGATAAAGTTGGGGCAACTAAAAGTAGAGATAAACAACCCCACCTTCGCAAGAGGATCTTCACACATAGCAGACAGCTATCCACATCTTAAAAGGGGGAATTCGGAAAACTGACTGTGGCTATAAGGAGGGGGGGAAAAAACTTTTGAATCAAGATAACGTCCAAGTTAGGTCAGGGAGAAAACACCCTCCGTTGAATGCTCGAGTGGGGAAAAAGGGGGGGCAACAGTATTGGCATGTCCGCTCGTTTTGCAACAGAAAAAGGGGGGTTCTCAACGTGGGAACTGAACGAAGTGGACACGATATGAAGAAAAATAAAGACGGCGCAGAAAAACTTGCCTACAGCAGGGTTTGGAAGGGGGAGGTGAGAGATACTACCTTTGCTTTGGGGGAAAAGGGAGTTATCGACAAAAAGAAAAAAAGGAAAGAGTTCCTACGCGCTGTCAACATGCGACGACACGGTGAAGCTATGCCAAGGGGCCAAGGAGGAAAAAAGGACGAAAAGGCGGGTCCGAATCGTAATTAAAAAATCGACGCAGATTGAGACAAGAAATTTGAGGGATGCCTGGCCGTAGTGTGCAGGAAAAGGGGAGCTAAAGGCAAGGGGACGGGTGCAATTCAGGGGACGATATGATTCTAAAGGAACTGAAAAGAAAAAGCGACCGGGGGAAAGGTCAGAAAATAGAGCTACAGAGAAAAAGAGTCTTCAAAAAAGACCGACTGGGGTTGAAAATTAAGAACCTCGGGGCCAGCGTCTGGCAAGGGAAAGAAAAGAAGGAAGTCGTGCCGAAGATCGCTGGAATGGGGAAAGGGCTTTGCTCTGGGGGAAGAGTCTTCCGACATGGGGGGGAAAAGGCTGACCCCACCTGGACGCCGGAGAAACCAACGGTTGAAGGGATTGAACGATGCAGGTTTCTCGGGAAGCGCTCAAAGGGAACGGAGAAAAAGGGGGAAGGTGTAATAGGGTGCAGTATTCAAAGTCTTGGTTGGGAAAAAAAAAGAATAGGCAACGAATTCCACACAGGAGACCATTTCCGGTGAGTCAGGACTGTCAACAGCTCTGGAGGGGGGAGGGAAGAAAAATTGCATAGAAAGAGGGGGGGAGGAAAAAGGTTCTTGTGACAGGCAGGTTCAAAGTTGGACGATGTACTCAAAGGCGAGCTCCACGGATCGATCTGCCTCCTAAAGGAAAGGATTATTAAATAGAGAAATCGGAGGGGGAAAAAAGCTAAGAGACAAAAAATCGTCAATCCCAAGGAAAAAAGGAAGGAACAACTGAAAAAGAAACCTTGAAAGGGTCTCGTCAGAAGTTCAATGGGGAAAAAGGAAACTGAGGCGGAGGACCGCAGCTGCAATGAGAGAAAAAAAAAAGCGTTTGTGCGCTGAGGGGTTGATGTGTTCTAAAAATTGGTGCGACCTGCAACCACTTCAAAGCCAGGGGAGAACGGAATTCCTGAGCGAGGAAACTTCCACGATCAAGAAAATCAAAGTGGACCTCGCTCCAGGTGGACAAAAGGTACCAATTGGGCAAAGAGAGGGTTCCCAAACTCCTGAGGGAAGAACATAAGCTTCCGCTCCCAAAAGAAAAAGAAGAGGCCGCAGCGATGAAACGGAGGGGAACCACGAGTTGTAATCCGTGAGCTGTAGATCATGCAGCTCCGGTATCCCGAGGAGCTAAGTCCTGCCTGGAATCAAGAAGGAGGAAATTGGTCAAGCGTCCCTCGCGCGCTCTCATCAAAAGAAGCTAAAAACGGGGGGCTTGCTGCTCAACTTCGAGCGGATAAAAGCCAACCAGGCAGGGGACTTGAATAAGCAGGGGGCCAATATGTAAGCGGGAAAAGGTCGAATGTACCCGCCGATTACTGTGGAGAGAGAGAACGGGAAGGAGTACTTGGGGGACACCCTACAAAAAAAAAAACATAACCGAGTTCGCAGGTACACAGTCCGGGACACAAAAAACAGCACACTGTAGGGGTAAACGTCGGCATGTCAGTTCAGATCCGTGCAAAAGGGGAAAGGCAAGCTGAGAACTTGATTTATTTGGAAGGGGGGAAAGCCACCGGAATGGTGCCAAGGTGACAGCGGCAAAAAAAATATTGACGGAAACGAACTTGCGCAACGGACGTCGAGGAATGGAAACAAGTGCCATGAAGTCAAAAAAAGAATTAACAATCGGAGAAAGGGCGGGAGAGAAGAAATGGGAGAGCCGGGGTCATCTAGGGGAGGAAAAAACGTGGGGGGGCAGACGTTCATCTCTAAGGTTTGGGGAAACAAAAATGGCGATGTAGATTTCTTAACAAACACTTCAGAGGTCGAAACAGATATGACGGAAAGGGGATTCCGTAGCCGTTCTAGGGGGGGAAAAAATTTGAAGAGCAACACACAACGGCGGATGAGAAAGTATATAAAAGGAAAAAAACGTGCGAAGGAATCAAGCGGGACCAAGTTGGAAAGGGGGAACCTGAGTTGTTGGTAGAAAATGAGACAACAATCGCTAGGAGAAGTGGGAAACAGTAAAAAAGAAAAAAAGGGGAGGGGGAAAACCCTCAAACCACCGTCCAAGGCATAAAGAAAAAGATCTGAAAAAAAGGCATCCACTAAGCAAATCGGGGGGAAGAGAAAGGTAGCGGAGCTTGTACTGACTGGGAAATCGAGGCCTTGCAGGGAAACAAGGGGAAAGAACCATCCTCGACGTCCCGTCGCAAGTTGAGGAGAGGAGAAAAAAAAAAATCAAAAGACGCATGCTCGATGCGTTTAAAAAAGGAAAGGAATCGTTGCAAATCAACCGAAATATTTTAGAAAGTAACGAAGGGCACCGAATAGTACTGCCATCCGACGGGGGCAGGACGAAAGAATACAGCAGGGTTTTGAAAAAAGGAGGGGGGGTACCAAACTAACCGTGAGGAGAGTTGGGGATCACAAAAGAGACCCGACAATGTTGGGAAAAAGGAATAAGCGGCGGGCATGCGGTAACGACCAAGGGGCTAGGGACAATCTTGGCCAGGGAGCGGGGCAGGAAGAAAAAAATGGGAAGCCGCGTCGATCATACAGAGAAGGAGCAAAGCAAGCGGTTGAAGGGGGGGACTGCCGAGTTTGGCAGAGGGCCTGCGCGATTGACGCTGCCGCCCGCAAGAAGGAACTGACGTATCTTTCTACATAAAGGAAAAAAGAAAAAAAAGGGGAATACCCACGGTCCTCAGAGGAAGAAAAAAGACACAAGGTCCAGTCCATCGCTGGTGGGGCACCAAAGCTTTTTATCCGGAGTGACCATCGAATGGAAATCTTGTTCGCTGAAGAGGGGGAGGAAAAGGAAGATGGGTAAATGCAGAATGGCGTGTTGAGGGGGGGCAGAGGGCCTTCCCTGCCAGGTTTGACATACGTACCACACCGGAGGAAAGAGCAACGCACGGGGGAACGGAGAGAAAGAGAAATCACTGATGCGCTCAGAATGAGGTATCAGGGAAAGAAGACAGAAGGAAAGCTTGTGTTAGACACCGGTAACCAAAAAACACATATGCACGAAGACACAAAAACCAAGAAGGGGACAACCGGAGTGTCTTCAGGCGGGCGCCTCCGGAGGGGGGAGAGGAGGCGGATCTGGCAGACCAGAAGAATCCTGGAAAGGGGGCAAGATCCGGACGCTGGGGGGGGAGTTGCCGATGGCAAAGGCGGCCTCCACGGGAAAGGGAAGAAGAACTCTCAAAAAAGAAAGAAGGAGAGGCGTACGGCCCCGGGGGCTAAAGGGGGAGAACCATCCTTACACATATCTGAAACCCAACGAACCAAAAATGATCGATGAGGGATAAAAGTTAAAAAAAGCTTCTTCTTTACGACGGAGAAAAACCTGGCTCACTTCTGAGTTTGTTGCTCACAAGGGGGACAAGGGGGGCAGGACGTTCTAAAACAGAATGTGGGGGCAGTCCTGCAAACGCAAGAACTTTGCGCACTTTCAAAAGAAGAAAGAGAGGGCGAAAGGGAACCCGTGCCACTTCGATAAAGAAAGAAAAAGGTGAAAGATCAGCTCATGGAACGAGCGAAACCTGCAAAACATGTCCCAGAACATCACGGAATAACTCCGATCTCGAAAAAAGGAAAAAAGCGAAACAAGATGTCCAGCCCGGACGCTCAGGATGAAAAGGGGGGGTTTACAATCTAGGGGGGGGAAAGGAATCCTTTTAGAAGGAGCCTTTTCTAGGAAAAGGTTCCGAGCGTTGAGCTGGACTTGCTTCTGAAGCTGGGAATGCAGATCGGAGAAAAAAAGAAAAAGGTCGTCAGCTAAAAAAGAGAAAAGCTCGCTCGCCATAAAAAGAAAATACACAAACCGCGTGCGAAATGCTCGGAGGGAGAAAGCATACCCGGCGACCAGGAAATGGGGACATCTTCGAAAAAGGGCCGAAGATGTCTCGACGGTACCTGGTAAAAAAAAAAATCAAGACGCCGCGTATGAGGCTCTGAAAAAGGGCGTCATAGTACTGTTGATCACGAAAGAACAGCCAACAAAATACTGTAAAGGGCCTTTACAACCTCCTTAAAAAAAACCTGGTATGGCCAGCGAGACTGCGGAGGCATGCAGTACTAGACGTGAAACTCGTGTCAGTACAAGGGCGGAGAGGTTGTGGGGTGCACCAAAAAACGGACAGGTGACTGTGACAGGGGGAAGAGCTAAAAGGGGGGGGGGGGTTATTGGGAGAGCTGGGTCAACGTATGCCGTATGAGGGAGGTTTAAATTCAAGTTCACTCTGGAAAAAGGGAAGTTAAAGCTAAAGGAGAGCTGTCGGAGAAAGATCGGGGGAAGACTGGGGTTCTCTATTGGGCCAAAGCAGTACTTACAAAATTTTCCAGCTTGGAATAAGAGGGGGGAACCCACGTTAACTCGCGAAAGGGGAAAGCTAAAAAAACAAGGGTCTAAACAAGATCAATATTGGTGTTCAATCTGATTCAGTAGAAAAGGAAATTGTTGCTACTTGGAACTTTAGAGAAAAAAACAAAAACAACGGAGAGGAGGAAGATATAAAAAAAGAATCAAGGAAACGAATCAAGCTTGCAAGACAATATTGATAGGTTTTTAAAAAAGAGGAAGGGGGGTGGTAGAAGACATCGCTTCTCAATTGGGGGAAGAGGTAGAGTGAAAAAGCTCCCCACCGTCGCCGGCCTAGAAAACAAAATAGCTGAAACAGTCGAGAAAGCGAGAGGGAAATTCAAAGACAGACGATTCGCTGGGGGGGAAGTGCTTAACCGAGTGAGAAGGGGAAAGGGGGTGAAAAAGACCTCGCTTGTTCTCAGAAGGGGAAGGGCGGGGTAAGGAAACAAAAAAGCCCTGTCGCAGGCCAAGGGCCACACCTTGCAAATCCAAACCAGGGGGAAGGTAAGCTCTTGGGGGCAAACAAAAAAAGAAAATCCATGTTCTCAGAAGGACTGAGATTGGCACGGATAGTAATGCAGGTCAAAACTAGGGGCGCAGGAAAATGGCCTGAAGTCTGGGGGGGGGGACCGTATTTGGGGCAGGACTAACCGGAGGGGGGGTGGGGAATTAGTTGCTTTATCACATATAGAAAAAGCAAGGGAACAAGTGACGACGCGGGCGGTTTCCATGACGCTGACGAAAGGTGGTGACAGAAAAAGATCTTGGGCCAAGGACGTGCGGGAAAGAGAAAAAGCCAATGCCGGTAAGAATGTCTGGAGATGATCAGACTGATAAGCAGAAAAGGTGAGGGATGGCTGGACGAGTTGGAGTATAGGAGCAACGCGAGGCCGGAAAACCTACCGGGGGGGAAATCTTGACAAGGGGGATCGGGAGTCTCAATTCATACGGGCTAAGAGGGGAAAAGATAAAACCTGTCAGCGTCGTATCGAAAAAGGATACTAATGTTGTCAACCCATTTTTCAATATGAGTGGCCAGCGGCTGGGCCCGCGGGGAAGGGGGAGAGAAAAACCAAAAAGAATATCGGCTACGTATTAGGAAAATGGTCTGGGCCACGCATTGAGGAAAAAAGGAAGCTTCGGTCCAACCATTTCGCCATGGGGAGCTGGGCACACAAAAGGTTGCGTCTTGGAAAAAGGGTGGAAGAGTCGTCGCCGAGTCTGAGAAGGGGAAAAGGAGTTGACGCGTAGGGGAGGAGGAAAAGTTGGGGAGACACTACAAGAACAAATAGGCCAAGAGAGACAAAAACTCAGAATTGACAAAAGGGGAGGGGGGGCTTAAAATAGGGTCCCTCAGCCTGGAAGGAGAAAAAAGTAGGGACAAGAGCCAGAAGCAGATAAAAAGTAGTGGGTACATCATACGAACGCTGTGGAATGGGGTAGCCGAGGAAAGCAATTGGAGAAGAAAAATTCAAGAAAAGACTCTCACAAACAAACCAATGAGAAAGAGAAATCGTACTGCCCGTGGAATCACAGAGAAGAGTAATCACCACCCGACCGCTTCTGTCTGAGAAGAACACCTGAAGGGAGAAGACGGAAAGGGAAAAACAATGGGAAAAAAAAACTCATACAAGAAAAAAACCTCGGACGCAAAAAGAGACGTCTGAGTTTTGTGCGCATAGGTTCCTATTGGGTTTAGGGGAGAAAAAAGACTTCCTCCGGGAAAAAACGACCGTCAACCTGGAGAAGCTGAAAAAGAAAAAAAGGCCCATAAAATGGAGAGAAGATACCTCAACTGGGTGAAGGGGAGAGAAATAATAAATGAAACGGATGTCCACATGGAAGAACAGGTCGCCATACTCCAAGGATATCATAAAGAATTCGGCACGCTCCGAGCTAACATATGTCCTCTTGAAACCGAAAAAAGAGGAAGAAAATGATTGGGACAAAAGAGAGGGGGAAAAGCTCCGGTTACGTAGATCAGAAAGAGAAAGTTTATAAAAACGGTCGCTGAGTCCTTAGTTGAAAGGGGACAGAGAAACGTCGCAACGACTTGCAAAATCGTCAGAGGGGGACCCTCTCAACTCGAATCGCCAACATCGGAAGAAGGACCAAAAGCTGCTCAATCTGCAGTATTGGGAGGAGAAGCGAAAAAGTCTTACCGGTAGGTTGGCTTGACCTCTCTCATCTACTGGGGCCGATTGGAATCGGGGAAACAGGTAGGACGCATAAGCCAGGGTATGGGGGGAACTGAGAAAAAAGTGTTGAAACTCTTCTTTTCTGAAAAAAAACAATCCCCACCCCTCAACGGGATTCTCGCGTACAACCGACCGGACACCCCCTCTGGTAGAGAAGGAAAAAGAAGTAAAGAAGCTTGCCATGCTGGAGGGGGAAGAGGAAAAATTGATTTCGGGAGGTGCAAACCTACTCGGAAAAATGGAAGGGGGGGGAAAAGGTTTCCAGAAAGGCAACGGAGGTTGTGGAGGGGAGAATAACGAGCACGGAATCTAGTTGGCAAAAGTGGTGAGCAAGGCCACTCGGAAAAATCATGAAAGAAAGCGACTAGGGAGAAAGGAGAGTATCACGAGAAAGTGTATACCTGGTTGAAGGACTGTTGAAGAGAAAAAAATAAGGGGGGGAGTTCAGGTGGGGGCAGCCGGGTGTAAAAAATGACAGTTTGGGGTTTCCCCACTTGATCGATGTGACTTCGAAAACGTCAGCAGTCGAAACAAATATCAATGGGGGGGAAAGAGTGATTAGACCTTGATTAAAGGGGAGAAGCAG
>Ga0179593_1595725_pt1 | contig 26732 bp, 28 predicted proteins | sample CZODoug2_1_08_16_FD_185931 | JGI IMG/M metagenome (GOLD analysis project Ga0179593, IMG submission 185931) | Vadose zone soil fungal communities from Angelo Coast Range Reserve, California, USA - CZODoug2_1_08_16fungal (PacBio error correction) | ecosystem: Environmental > Terrestrial > Soil >...
GGGGGGGGGCGAAAAAAAAAAAAAAAAGCGGCTTGCGCAAGGTGTAGACGTGGAACCGCCCCTCCGTCGCAGGGGACGCCAACTTAACCCGGCGTCGCAGAGGGGTGGAACTCGCAGAGGAGAAGAATAGTAATGGGAGGGGAGCGTCGCGCCAAGGGAGAAACTTCGGGGGGAGGGGCGCTGTGCCAATCCGTGAGAAAAAAAGGGAGAGGTGCGTGTCGTTCAAGGGGAAGATGTGCCCATGGCGCGCGAAAAAGGGGGGCCTCTACGTTCGTTGGGTCGAGGCAGTTCTTGGACTTTCTGGGGGAGGAGGGAAGGGACTGAAGAGAAGACTTGACGCTTGCGGAGGAGGAAACCATGAGTGTAAGGAGGGGGGGAGTTGCGCCAAGAACGGAAAACTGCTCAGGGTCGAGCAAAATGACTTGCTATTTCAAAAGACCCGGGGAAAAGCCTTCACCGCGACAACAAGAGTCCGGCCTCCTCGATCGGGGGGCCGTCGATCAGAAGCTGGCGGCTGGAGGGGGGTTTCGGGGACGGGTATTGGGGGGCCACCTACTGTTTAAATGAGACAATAACCCTAGGAGACGTCGAAGTTGACAGGAGAGGAACGTCCGTTCAAAAAAAGAAGGGGGGGAGGGGGATGTCGAGCCCCGGAGTCCTAGCTCTCGAGCGAAAAGGGGAAGGAAGGACGTTTTGTTCGCGGAGAAAGGAGTACCCGGGATTCTGCGGTACGGGAAGGGGGATATTGGCGGAAGAGAACTGGGAGAAGAGTCGTAGTCCGGACTAAAAAGAGGGTGATGGCGGGAGGGGGAACTGGTCATGACTCGTCCCTTGAAGGAGTTAGCGCAAGGGAAAAAGCTATAGTTCCTGCGAACGGTTGGCTTCGAGAGAGCCGTTCTCTTGGGAGAAAGCCGCTATTCCGAGGATCTCGAGAACAATGACGCAATTGCCGCGCTAATAGCGAGGAGGGGGGAGGAAGTCTCGGGCGCGGCGCTTTCAGGAAGCCGAGCGACCGTCTCCGAGTACTGAAGCGTGAAACTTCGCTTAGAGCGGAAGGGCTGATAGGACTTCGGGTTTGCAAAGGAGGGGATAAGGGGAACCGCAACAGGGTCCGACGCGGAGATCGAGCGCAGAGAAGGAAGGGGCGTCATCCCTGCCACCGTAGAAACTTGCACCGTGGGGCGGAAGCCGGCGCGTGTGTGGAGCGAACCGGGAAGGAACTAGATTTCCTTATAAGAAGGGGGAAAGTCACCCTATAGGGGAGAAAAGTTGCCCAGTGTGGCCGGGGGCAAAGGGAAGAGTCCTCGACCGGGGGGGGTCTGAAAATTCATCCGCTTCATAGGAGCGAGCGCCCCTTTATAGAAAGAAAAAGAAAGGGATCGAAGGGAGTCGACAAGGGGCTTTAACCGTCGAGACATCGAGAGGGAGGGGATTGAACTCCACGTTTTGTGAGGCGGATTAGGGCGCAGGTCAGCGATGAGTATTCGAGGAAGAAAAAACACCGTATGTCGTTGTAGAGGAGGGGGTGAGTCTAGTGGCGCCGGGAGAGCATACGTGGGGAAGGGAGACGCACGCTTAAACGTAAAACCCCCTTCAATGTGGGGCAGGAAACAAGGTCCCATGGCTGCGAAGGGGCTTGAGAAAGGGGGAGGGGAACGGGGAGTACTATCCAGCCGTCCAAAGAAGAAAAACGCGAGAAAATCTCCTCCAACTCGGGGTACAGGTGAAAGAAGAGAACACTGGGAAAAATGTGACTCCAAAAATCGAGTAGTTGACCACTCGTGTTCGGAAAAGGGGAGAGAAGACGGTCGTTTCTCAGGGGTTGTGAACCACGTGCGTTTGTCGAGACAAAATCTCGAACGCGCCGAAAAAGAAAGAACGCATTTAGTTCAGAAAAAAAAGGGGGAAGACGCGTAAAAAACGGGAAGGCAGCAGGAGATTTCTGGAAGGCGCCGAAGTGATCGTCTTGATTATCGGAAGGGGCAGAGTTCGACGAGCTAAGCCAAAATCGGAACACGCTCGCCAAAAGGAAAATTAAAAGAAAGAAAGGGAGAAAAAGCAGAGGAAAAAGGAGAGCCGAGGGGGGGTTAAAAAAAAGACCGGTCTTGATCTCACGAGAAAGGTTACGGAAAGGAGGGTCTCGCTGAGAATCGTATAGAGAAACGAATCCTCCACGTGCCCATCAGGGGGAGCTGGGAAAAAGCGGGAAGGGGCCCATAAAGCGCGCACACAAAAAAATTAAAAAAAAAAAAAAAAAAAAAAAAAAAAAAAAAAAAAAAAATCAAACAAAAACGACTCCGAGCGGAACTGACCGAACAGAAAAAGGAGGAGCGAATGCGATCTTTCGTGGGAGAAAAGCAAAAAGATGCAAATTCGAAAATGCGCCTTCTCCTTACTCCTGCAGGGTCGTCGGGAGTTTAAAGGGAGAAAGCTGAGGGGGGAAAAGGCCTTCATGCCGGTAAAAACTGGGGTATATGTCCTCCGCATGTCGTCGGACCACGCCCGGAATTGCCCAGCCGGCGGGGCGGCGGAAAAGCAAAACATGCGGGGGGTCGGAAGGGGGAAGTCCTTGTCCGTTCCGTGAAGGGGTTCGTCTGCAACGAAGAGTCCCCCACCATGGGACGGAGGAAAAGAATCAAGGATATGGAAGACTAGCGAGCGCCTCCGTGCGACTGGAAACATTCGGGTATCCACGCGTCTGCCTGCTCGAGAAGCCGAAAAAGGGAGGGAAAAGAAGAATGGCTGTGGAGAGGACGATGTTAAATGTCGGGGGGCGCCCGAGAGGGCGAGCTCCTCTTCCGTGGCGAACTTGCGAGGAGTGATCCCCGGGAGAAGAAGGAAGAACAAAGAAGGTGCCGTGAGGGTCCGCACTGAGGTAGCGAGAAAAAACAACAACGAGAAAGAGATATATCACTCGGCTCTTAAGGAGAAACCGCCCTCAAAAAAGCCGTGGACGACTCCCAGGAATTCTTCGACGAGGGAGAAGGGGAAGCAAACGAGTCGAAAAAAAGCGCTCGAAAATGACGATCGGCGCGAAGTGAGATCACCCTGACTCCGCGGAGAAAAGACGACACACAGAGGAGCCAAATAGGAGGACCAGTCAAGAGAGGAGAAACCAATGCTGCGAACGCCGTCTCGGCGCTCGAGATCGAGTCTTCTCAAGCAAGCCAGAGCACCGTTGTCGGGTGGAACCTCTTCAAATGGTGGAAGTAGGACAGACTAAAATGGAAAAGGCCCGGACACGGAAACCGCGGGAACCCGCAAGATCGTCAGGGGCTCAAAGGAGAATGGGGATTCTAGGCAATTTTACAGTCTTTTTGCTCGTCTAAGGAGTGCCGACTAGAACTCCGTCTGGGGGGAAAGAAGAGCCGCAAGTACTGAAAAGAATCTCTGAGCACGGATCCGAATCATCACTTTCAGAGGGGTTACCACGAAAAGGGCGAAAAAGAAAGAAAAAAGGAAGAGCCTCACTGGGGCGGAGACCCATGGAAGTCTTTAAACTTCGAGAAGTCCGTTCTACGCCGTAACTACCCCGTGAGATATTAAAGAAATTGGACAACAGCGTTTAAAAGAAGGAAGAAACTTCTAAAGAGAGACTCACCTGGGGTCTCGAAAAAATAATCACTACTGGGACTCGGTGAGAAAAAAATACTGTTCATCAGAAAACCTATAGGGCCGGAGAGCCGAAGCGACTCCTATCCGTCAAAGGACACAAACGGTGGTCTAGGTGTTTCGTCTAGGGGGCACGGCTGCAAAAGAGATTAAGGATCAGAAAGACAAAGGAGGGGGAGATACAGACTCGATTCGCGTCTGGCAGAAACTTTAAAAAAAAGAATGGGCCTCAAGGAAAAAAAGGGAGGTCGCAAAGGAACGACCAAACGCACTTTTTCACAAACCAAAACTGCTCTAAAACAGGAGAAAACATCTATACAGGGGGGCGAAACAGAGAAAAAGAAAAAAAATCGAAAAAGGAAAAATGGAAGCGAGAGATTCAGTACGGTTTCGTCGAGGGGGCTATTTTTCTCGCGGTGGCGGAGATCGGTGGGGAAGACGGCTGGCTCTGGAAAACGAAAAAAAAAAGGCTCAACACGCTCCGAAGAAAGGGGACCTTTTTTCCTTCAGCGGCCCAACAAAATGATCCGTGAAGCCGGAATGAACGGAGAGTAGAGGGGCGGTCGGAGGGATCGCGCATCTAAGAACGCGATTCCTCCAAAAACGAAGGGGGGGGGGGGGGGAAATAGCTAAAAATACTCGGCGCAAAACTACCTGACCTCCGTCCCAAAAGGGGCGTTCGAATACCTGTCGGAAGGACAAGATCGATGTCCTCAGAAAAAGGGAACAATGGTCCGAATCAAGGGCTGATGGGGAAAAGAAAAAGCAGTCTGCCTAGCCCCCGCCCATTTTTTCCTTTCTTCCGAGAAAAACCTCTACTGGTGAAAAAGGAGTAGGCCCGCAAACCACACAGGGTAAAGTTGGTTTCCCGCCGCGAACCGGACGAGTACGGGGGGACAAAAAAATCGGCAAATGGACAGCGCTAGAAGACTGAAAAAAAAAAGCTCCCACCATCTCCTTCGAGCCACTTTTAAACGTGTTTCAAGGCGTCAGAGGAAAAGTTATATCTCCGGATGTCTTAAAGATGTTCTACTTAAAAGACCTCTTCCTAGGAGATCACCTACTGGAACGACAAAAAAGATCTAGAAGTTTCCCCAAAGGGTTCAGACGTTCGGGAATTACTAGGACAAAAGGGGACGCTAGGGAAAAGCAAGGGGCGAAAGCGAAAAGGGAGCATCACCACTCTCTCTTCGCGGAAGGGAAAAGTACCCCCCCGGGAAAAGAACGGCGGATACGGGAAGGCAAAAGGGCGGCAAGAAGAAAAACTGACGTCTAACGACGTGTCGCGCAGGAGAGCCGCTGGGGCGGGGGAGGATTCATCCGAACAGGGGAGTGAAACGCGGAGGGGAGAATCCTACTCCACACCCTTCTGGAAAGCCGGACTACAGAAAGACCAAAGGGATCTCTTCACAGCCAGGAGGAGGCCGAGAACCGTGACTAGTACGGTCTCGAAGAAAAAAAAAACCCACCGAGTGCGATCAGAAAAGGACGTTGATCGCCGCTCACCACGAACGGTCTTCTCTCTGGGAAAACTGTACTTTCAGAAAGGTCAAACAGAGGGGGCGCTCCAGTTCGGTGTAGAGGTAAACCCAGTCTGGCCCGAACTTCCCCACTAAGCGGGAAAGAAAAACGCCCCGGGTATCTAAGAAGCGCTCGAGTCTGCCCGATCGAGTCGTAGGGGGGGGGCGTTGTCACAGTTGACTCATGCTGAAGGCGAGGGAGGGACCCAGGGGAGGAGGGACGCCGTTCTTGCTCCACTCAGGACCTCCTGGCGACTCCCAACGTAATGAGAGGAAGTCGGACTAAAGGAAATCTACATCAACCATAACGTGCATAAACCACTACTGAAGGAGAATACCAGCACATCACGAACTTAGTACTGTCTGAGCGCCGCGCAGGGGCCAGGGTTCCTTAACGGCACCGAGGGAGAAAGGTCGAAGCCGAAGAGAAGATTCACGAGAGAAGAGGGCCGCTGACTCGACGCGGAGATCCGACAGGAGAGAGGCCAAAGAGGTTGTGCGCAGGGGAGAAAAGAGAAGACGCGACACTGCCGACGACGACTTCTGCCGGAAGAACGCAGGGAAAGGACGGAGCATGACGACCGCCTCCCTCCTGCAGAACACTCTTTGGGAAGAATGGTAACTAAAAACGGCAGACCTTAAAGGAAGGATCGGATATCCTCTTAATGACCACCCTCCCCCCGGACACATCCCTACTGGGGAAGGACATACGATTCTGATACCTTTACGGGTGAGGAGGGAACTTACGAGCCGCCATTTTCCTTGTGCCTAACTATTATACTTCTTTGTCCGAACGAGGGGAGGGGAGAAAAGGAAACGTGAGAGCCTTGGGAGACGAAATCTTCAGGGAGGTTTCTTCTAGAAACCCTGACTTTTCGCGGGGACTCGACAACACAAAAAAAGAGTGATACCGGAAAGGCGCATACCTGGAAGGAGAAAGTCTTACCCAGGAGGGAGCCAAGGGTGTTCACAGCTGGAGAGGGAAAGGTTGTTAGAAGAGGTCGGAACCCTGGCGGAGGATACGGCACACACGAAGGGAAAAAAAGGAGTTTTCCATCTAGAGGGACACCGGCCTTTCAGGGTGGTTTTGGGTGGTCTTTCCGCGGAGATCCATAGCGGGGGAAGAGACGGAAAAAAAAGGGAAACCATTTACGGTGTGGGGTCTTACATGCCTTGGAAGAGGGGAGTGAGGCTTAGGTGTATTTCCATGAAGGAAAACTCTCGCCGGGAAAGTAAACATTGGAGGGAAGCTACTTCCTCCCCTCCTTCCGCAGGAAAACTCTCCAACCTAACCCTGGCGAAAAATCTCGTGGACTCGAAAAAGTGTGAGGGGTAGGGAGTCTCAGCTTCCGGGGAAAAGGAAAGGGAAGGACTGTCGGAAAAATGTCCTTAATCCTTCTCCGATCGGCAGAAGGGGAGGTGCAAGTGAAGGAACACAGGGGGGAGCGTAAGAAATCTGTGGCAGCTACTTCCAACTGGATTCAAAGAGGAAGGGTAGAGAAGTTTAGGTGACACGAGTCACGCGAAAAAGACGCTTTTGCTTTAGACCAAGAACATGAGTGTGGGGGGGGAGGGGACGGCAAGGCAGGGTGGTCTATGGAGGAGGAAACGACCCAAGAGTAAACTCCCTTCACCTCTAGGGGGAAAAAGGAAAGCTCGACGTGCGAGGAGAGAAGAACCCACCTGAAAGTTGAGAGGGGTCGCAGGAGTGACGGGGTCACCACCGAAGGTGTCGACAAAAGAAAAAGTGCGACTAAGGAGTTGAAAGAGTCGAGGGGAATATGAAAAAATAACTTCGGGAGGGCGTATCTCCCTTCCTAAGCCTAGCTACTCGATATGCGTCTTTTTTGTGGAAAGAAGGCTGTGGATGAGGGGGAAAGGGAGCGGAAAGCTGCGGAAAGGTCGTATCCTTCTCAAATCGTGGTTTCGTCAATGGGCTAAGCGGAAGAAGGAGGAGAATCAGAGGAGGTAGAATGCCAGGCTCGAAAAAAAAAAAAGGGGGACTGGCTTGGGGAAAGGGGGATCTTGGACTCCCACATCCCGATTAAGGGAGCATCTCTTCGGGGGGGACGACCGGAACTTGAGAAAGGAAAAAGTAAAAGAACGAAGAAAAGAGGGAGTAGAGAAGCTTTGACGAAGGGACTAAACCGAGGGGGGAGGCCTAAAAAGGTTAAAAGAGACTTCAAGAGGAGAGGACGGGTACGGAAGAGTTTCCAGTCGGACGGCCCTGAGGACGTCCGTTTCCGGAGGGAGGGGGAAAGGACGAAAAAGAAGAGAGCATCTGAAAAAAGGCGGAAAAAAGAAAAACCATATGTTAAAAATTGAACTTGGGGGGTGCAGAAAGGAGGGGGCGCAGTGACCGGGAAATAGAGGTCCGGGTTGCAGGCCCGCGTGTGGTAACAGAGACTATGGAGAGGACGACCTTAGGGGGTGGAGAAAGGGTGACAAAGAAAGGATTCCTTCACTCCGAGGTTCTGAAGAAGTCAGAGGAAAGAGAAAACAGGGAATGAGGGTGATCGCCGGAAAAAAATTGGGGGAAAAAGTGACCGGAAAAGCTCTGTGTCGTTGGGAAAAAAACCTACCTGTCTTCGAACGCGGGGGGGGGGATCGGCGGGAAAAAAGGTCGGGAAATAGGTTCAAGCAACCGATAAAAGGGGGGGGGGGGAGATGCTCTCGTTGAGAAATGGCGACTATTTCGCGAGCCGTTAGAGGAGGGAGAAGGCTGACAAGCAAAGGGAGGAAAATACTTCAAAAAAAACAGGAAGAGGAGAGTGGGAGCGGCGTCGGCTCTTTTATTACGAGCCTGTCCGAACAAAAAAGCCTAAGGCCAGAGAAAGAGAGGGATGACCGTAAAGAAATCGCACAGAGGATTAACGTTTGAAAAAAAGTCGAAAAAAGGTGTTTCGTTTTGCTGGAGGTCACGTCGTTTTCGCGACCGGTTGGGGGTGAAGGGACTTGGCGACGGAAACGACTCAGAATCCCCATTGGGAAATTCGTGCGGGAGACCTGCCCGGAATCATGGGAGGGCGAAAGTCTTCACGAGGGAGACTCAGCTTACCGAAGAGCAAGAGCTCGGAAGAGGGGGAGAGGGAGCGCTGGGCAAAAGGACATTCTCGAAGGTGTTTTGTTTGATTAAAAACGAATCGAGAGTTAAAGAAATCTGAAAGGGGGAAAAAGGACCAAGCGTGGGGGAAAAAAAGCTGATAATGGAGTCTCATCTCAAGGAATCCTCAATTGGCCCAAGGAGGGGGTTAGGCCAATCAAAAACCACTGCGCTCTTTTTCAAGAATACTAGCGGGCGAAGACGCCAGGAGCTGAGGACTTCGTTGAGGGGGAGTTCAGGGGGTCGGCTCATGGGAAAGAGAGATGTTGAAGAAAGGACGTCGCCGCGCATGGTCGTCGAACGAAGGCCGGAAGGTATAGGGTCGTCAATTGAAACTCAGGGGGATTGCCCTCGAAAGGAGCAGGGACGAAGAAAAAAGATCAGCCAGGCGGGTTTCCTGCCTGGGGTCCGGGCCGGAAAATGTCACTTAGGAAGAAAAAGAGAATAACCACCAGGTAAAGAAAAGGGACCGCTAGGGGAGGGATCTACTCAATCGCTAGCGAAAAGCTATCTGCGCAGGGATGCTCTGGGGGAGACGAGGAAATTATGGGAATGGAAATTTTGAGAAAAACTCCTCTAGACTAAGTTTATCTAGGAAGTATCTCCCTAATCTTTCAAAAAGGAAGGGAGGGCCGCGCGTTTCGTTTGGGGCTTCGTGAAAATGGGGGAAAAAAAACTCGCCGCTGGCGTTGAGGGGAAAAAAAAAACCTGGCTGGCGGGAAAAAAGGAGGGTACCGCGCCGAGTTAGAACTCAACAACAACAACGTAGGACGTAGAGCTAACGCTGAGGGGGCCGTTAGCGGCAGGGAAGCTGGGAGGCTTTTTTAGAGAAAAAGGTTGTTGGTAAGAAACGCGTATCCAAGTTCGACAACGGAGAGGACTTACTCTCGTTGGGCTTTCTTAAAAAAAGGTATCACGCTCGGCAAAAGATGGATAGGAGAGAGTTCTACTTGAAAAGCGGGAAACCTCTGTCTATTATCGTTACAAAAAAAAAAAAAAATAAAACTTGTTAAGGGTCTGGAAGAAAGAAAAAAGAAAACCCGAATGAGGGCCCTAGGCCGAGAGAAGGAGGGGGGATTGTGAGAAGAAAAAAACACCCTCGTTTTTCGACTGGGGGGGGTCGTCTCGGGGGATATCAACAAATCTGCGGGGGAGAGGATTGGTAACGAAGGAGGAAGAACCCCGCTATCCTAACAGAAGGGAGAAAGAAGCCCAAGCTGTATTCTCTACTTTACTTCGTCAAATCTCTAAAGGAAGGACGTGAAGGGCAAGGGGAGGGGTGCAAACGACATTGAAGGGAAGGAATACAAAAGAAGGAGCGTTCTCCGACCATGAGGGGGACGGACTTCACCTACAAGCTATAACGAAAACTTAGCCGAAAGGGAGAGACGGAAAAGAACAGGAAAGCAAAAAGAGGAGCCTTGCGGGAACTTCGGGGGAGGATTGGCGAAAGAAGAGTTTTCGTCAACCTATCAGACGACAAAAGAAACTCTTCACTGAACATCTTGTTAGGGCGAATTTAGCGATCTCATCTATAAAAAGGGGAAGGAAAAGGGGGAAATCACGGACATGGGAAAATATATTGACACAAACCCGAGAAATTCCTGAGAAGCGCGGGGGGGTAACAGGGAAGAAAGAGGTGGGGGTCGGCGTGGGGAGGGAACTTCTGATCTCTCTTGAAATCTTATGACGCTCATCAAGAGGAAGAAAAAGGAAATAATTCGCAGGGTCAAAGGGGGGGGCTGGAAAAAAGCAGGCCAAAGGGGATTCGGCGGGGCGGGGACGCGAACGGCGTGAAAAAACCGAAAAAGCGGAACGAGGCGACATCTACATGAATAACCTATAGTGGCGAAACACTAGAAGGGGCTCGCAAATGCGCTGGGTGGGGGGAAGGAAAGGTTTGGGGGTGGGGGGGTGGGGGGGGGGGTGGGGGGGGGGGGGGGGTACGTTTCCACAGATTTAGGAGTGGGGAACTCGGGGAGGCGTTAAGTAGTGATCGGGTGTCTTTCTGGAGAGGAAAACTATGTGGCAGCGATAGAAGGCGTAGGGTCAGGAGGCTGGAGGAGTGCGGAGAGTCGATGAAGGGGACCGAGCTAAACAGACTTTAGGTTCTCCAAAAAATCCAGTTGACAGCATTCTGGAAACCTGGAAAGTGAAGGGGATGCTTCATCATCTCCCGGGGGGGCTAACGCTTTCGGCTAATCGAGGAAGCAAAAGAAAAAACTCCAAAGGGGATCGACTACGACCCATAGCCCGGGGGGCTCCTACCTAGCCCTATCACCAACATCGGGGTGCGAAGAAACTGTGAAGAAAACAATGGAGGCTCTACGGTCAAGTCGACCAGGAGAGCTGCTGGCGAATTTCTATAAATGGGGGATCGGAGATCGGGGAGGGGGCCTCATAACCGAAATGTCGAGGAGTCAAAATCCCTGCGCAACGCGCCGGTCTTTGGAGAAGTACTCGATTCGGGAAACTTTCCGGATCCAAAGACGGACAGGTAACGAAAAAAGGCGCGCCCAAAACGACGCCGGCTGACGCCACGGTGAGGACAACTACGTGTTGATGGGGAGAAAAAGTGGCCCAGAGACAGCCGCGGTAGAAACTGGGGCGACGGGAACCTCTTCCGGGGGGCTCACCGGAGGCCAAGACAATCTCGAAGAATATCTGCAGGAGAAATTCTCTGCGGGGACGCGCAACTAAAGGAACGAACGACAAAAGAAACTAAGCTGGGCGGGGTAAGCGAAAGGCCAGATCAAGCTTCCGGATCTTTCTCGACGACGACCATGATGTGAGGGACCAATGAGTTGGCTAAGGGCGAAAAAAACCTTTTCAGATGACCACTTTAGATTCATAGGTCGTAGTCGTGTTCCTTCACTTCTTCTGGAAACAGACTACTGGGAGAACCGCGGGCTTGACTACGAAAAAAGAAAGGCTTCGCGTCCAGAAAAACGCCCTCGCGGTCATCGACCAGACCTCCGAGGAACTCACACGACTCATAATCGCAGCTTAAAGCAGCAAACGAAGTCTATGTTGGAAGTGTCTCAACTTCGGCAGGCCTGGCCGCACATCGTTGGGAAGGTACCCGTAAGGGTGGGGGCCCGAACGTCAAACTCATCCGACAACCCAGGGATCGACAGGAAGGAACCATGCTGGACGGATCCTAGGGGCGGCGCCTGTGAAAAATGTCATGTGGGGGAAGAAGAGTACCTCGAAATGGTCGACCTTCACGGGAGACTTTTATGAAAACTCAAGCAGGACACTGGGGGGGACTACCAGGAAGGGAGCCTTCAAACTGGTAAATCAACTCAACCATACCTGCAAATAAGACCACAAGGAATCAAACGGGGGGGGGGACTGAGGGTCTTATTGAGAGATGGAGATGTGTGACACTTTAACTAAAAAAAGAGATCCGATCGGAGCAAGGGAACACAGGTCAGATCCCTTCCCTGTCTGAAGCAGCTCCTTCATGGAGGAGCTGAATAGAGGGGGGGAACTAGGAACGAAATACGGAGCCACCGGATCGTAAACGTTTTCGAAAAGACGCCAGGAGGCACGTCGGAGGTCGCAGACAGCGCTGGAGGAAGAGAAGTGAACGTTTCTCTCACGTAAAAACCTCAAGCGGCACGAGTTGCAAGATTTGTTAACACACCCAGAAAGTCGGGAACTTAAACAAAAGTCTGGAATCTCAGTCGGACGAACACACCGCAAACAAGGAAAGCCCGGGGGACGACCACATTTAGGGGAAGACTGTTTGCAAATCCGAACGGGACTTACGACTCCATCCAGGCCGAAGGTCAAAGGGGGTTAAAGGGGAAGAGACAAACAGAAAAAAGTGCCCCTGGAATCTCATAAAGAGTGGAGGACTTAAAGGCTTAGGCTCAACAACAAAGAAAGGGAAGATAGAGAAAGTCCGGAACCGGATTCGGAGAGGGATAGACCGGCGGGGGGGGGGAGGGAGGAAGAGGGGGCCCCAGAGGGTAATACAGAAGGCCCTGAAGGGGAACCAGTGTCCACACGAGGGACCAATTCCGACATACTCGAGGACGACCCATGAGGCCAGTACGGGTTTTTCAGAGGGGCCGGAAGGCAGGGAGGGGGGAAAGGGTTCTACCGATGGGAAGGGGAGGGATTCCTTTCCCATCTTGGTTCACTTCTTCTGAGGGGTGGTTTATCGAAACTTAGAAGAAGGAAAAACTGCGGAGGACGCAGGAGAGACGCCCCTCCTTCCGCTGACATCTCCAACCTTAACCAGAGAAGATCTCGGGAATTTTCGGGAAAGGGGCGTTCTGGGAGCGGCGAAACATGCGCGTGATTGAAGAATTCTAGGTATGGACAATAGAAGAGAGAGACGATGCGGGTTCCAGGGGAAAAAGGGCTTCTTCCATGGGGGAGGCAGAAGAAGCGTGGAGCAGCTTTGACTTGATAAACTTCGGCGTTTTCTGATTCCTTTGAGTGGTGTAGATGGGACACGGGAGACTCGAAAAAAAACGCTGGGGGGCAAGCCATGAGGGTCCTGCGGGAGTTGAGCAAGCCTGGTTCGAGGTAACTCGATGAGGAGGCATGAGGCTCCAAGGCGGGAAAGGGACATAGAAGGCCTCCTAAGTTATTCGAAAAACCAAATTCGAGGTGGCTTTGGTAAAAGGTATTGGGGGTGTCAGAAAATGGGTCAGACCAAATAACCCTGAGGGCTCGCCTTCTCATGAACGTAGTGGAACGTCAGGGGGGAAAAAAGGAAGGAGTCTGCGGGTTGAAAGGAGCCACTTCTTCCAAAGGAAAAATCACTCTCATGAAAAGAAGTCCGTTGGTTTGGAATAACAGGAGGGAAGTTGAAAAAGACTCTCTAGTGAGGGGGACTTACAACGTTAATCCTTCTCCCCATGCGGGTATTTCTCTTATTAAAAGAAAACGGAATTACAACGCGCATAAGCCGAATGAAAGCAGTCGGGAGGGTCCTGAAGAGATGGATTCTACTTCCGGGAGCCTTGGCTTTGAAAGTACCGAGGGAGAGCAGAAAACTATCCGGAAAAGCGTGACTCCTGAAAACGAAGATCTATTAGGAGAGGAGGAAAAGGATTTGAAAAGGGAGCTGAAAAGCTTGAAAGAAAAAGGACTGGGCCGAGAGTCTTTTTCAGGGTTTCCTTAAAGCAGGAACTAGTGAAGGGGAGGGAGTGGGCAAACACGCTGAGAGAGCAGGCAGATAGTCGTCATCCAATTCCCAAGTAATAGTTGGGTTAAGGGGGATACTGTTGGGTGGGAGGTTGGGGAGGTGCATAAGCCGTAATGTGGCGCTGCCGTGTTGGGAAGCGAAGTGATAACCAGGTCGGTGAGGGGGGAAAAACCCGTACTCATTGGATAAGGAACTACGGCGATTGGGAAGGGAGAAAAAATCAGGCTGGGAAGATAGAAGACACTTGGAAGGGGCATGATCGACGAGAGCTGAACGTCGAGACATCGAAGCGGGTGTTTCGTTGACGTACGAATAAAGAAAAAATAGTGATCGGGGAGGAGGTAGGGGGGCCCCGCGTCGGCGCGAGGATTAGTTTCCACAACAAGGGGTGTAGAGAAGAGGGGGTCGGCGGGGCGACTGTGAAAAAGGACTCTCTACGGGAAGATGGGACGCAGAGGGGCAGCACTGAATCAATGTTGGGAAAACAAGGTCACATTAGGAGTGGAAAACGTCGTAAGTGAGAGCCAAATCACCGAACTGAAAAAACAGGCCACCAGCAACTCTCAAATCGGCTTAACAGAGAAAAAGGAGCAACTATCCTTTGACAAAAGCGAGTATTGTACGCCACTCGAGAAAGGTAGAATGTAAAAGTGAGAAGGGGGGGGACGCAAGGGAACTCCGTAGACCAACACCGAGGGAAAGGCACATTCGTTCGGTTTAAGACCTTAAAGCATAATAATCAAAGAGCGAACGAGGGAGGAGGGAGACGAAGACGGCCACGGAGCGAAGCTATACCACTTTTTTAAAAGGAAGGAGAGGATTTCGAGAAAGGGCGGACGCCGCCGCACTTACAAAAAGGGGGGGTTTCTGACAAGAAAGGAGAGGAGACCGTTGACGTAAAAAAAAAGGGAAAGGGGTTATGCCTGAGAAAGTACGTAATCGAACTACCCTTCACGGGGAACATCTTGGGAAAAGGGTCTTTCCCTGCAAAAAGGAGAACGTAGAAACCGACGGTTTCCAGAAAAGGTCCCAAAAGGACAAAAAAGAGCTCGGGAGAGCGACGTGACTCCTGGGGTAAAGTCTAGAAAGGGAGTCTGCTCATTTTTCGAATGTCGTCCGGGGACGGAAAGGGAAAGCCAGCCGGGGGGATTTCCGTCAATGTAGGGCACCAATCAACGGGAAAATAAAGGGGGATGGACCCGCAGACAGTCGGGTTTCAGCCGACGGGTTGGAAGGGCCGGGCGTTCAAACGCCGAGAAAGTTATAGACCATCCAATAACACACGGTGCGAGAGCCATTTCGGCTCGAACGCGAGCGCCTCGAACGAGGGATAAGAATTGGAAAGGATCGGAAGAAAGATTGGAAGGAGGAAAGGAAAATTGCTTCCAAAGGTAGGTGAGGGGGGAAGAAACGAATTTTAGAGAAATGGTCGTAGAAAAAGCAACGGAGGTTCGAAAGAGTTCGAACTTGGAGGGGGAAAGTAAAAAAAGAAAAAGAAAGGCCACAGAATGACGTTCGTAGGGACGCCCAGGGACAGGGATTGTACCTCTCCATTTATCAAACCACAAAAAGGGAAAGAGAAGATATAAGGACAGAACCGCAGCCCGTGTACGAAGAACAGAGTCGAGTCGGCGGAGGTTTAAACCTCCATGTATCAGCTAGTATCCAAGTTCGAAAAAAAAGGATTGATCGAAAAGGGGGAGGAAAAGAACCAGTCTCCGGAACGAAATTCGGGGATCCATGAAAGGGAACGGCGTGAACCCAGAAAGAAGAAAAGCTAGAAAAAAGAGGGAAGATCCCGAAGGGCGATCGAGCAATGAAATACAAAAGGGTCGATTGTATGGTCCGCGGCAGAAAGAAACGTCCAAAAAGGGAAAATCGAGAAAGGAGCCGGAGAACCGAAAACGACAAATCCCGGCGAATGAAAAACGGACTGCTGATATCTTCAGGGACTTCGCAATCCGGGAAGTCAAGGACAGGGGGGGAGGGGGAAGAAAAAAAAAAAAAAAGGGTCCAGAAAAAGCAATGAAGGGACATCTACCTTCCGGGGGGGGAATTCTTGGACTACAGGAAAAAAAAGAAGACCCAACAAGGGCCCCTCAGCAGGGGGAAACACTTAAATCCCTTTCGAAAGGTGAAATAAGAAAAGTCCCCACAGCCAATCAGAACTCCGTCGCGCTGGCCTCTAAGGATGATGGCTGTAAAAGAGAGGAAGTTGTCGAGAAAGATGTCCGGAAAGGAAAAGAGGCAAGAAATCGGTGGGGGGAGAGTGTCGATGAAACCTTCTCCTGAGAAAAACGCCTGGGCCTGAAAAGAAGGCGAGGAAAAAATCAGGGGGGGGGGAGAGCTTTTCAGAAACAGAGGAGACATTCCGTCTAGTCCGAGGCTCTACTGAGCCAGGCATTGGAGAGGGCCCGAGGAAGGGAGGCTGCAGACCGCTTAGCAGGTTAGGTCAAAGAAAGATCCTTTCGAGGCTCAGAACGAGAGTCGGGTACTGGAGGAAAAAGTTCATAAAGGAAATTGGGATTGGCGAACGGTCAAGCTGCTTCCATTCGAAAAAGAACTGGAAAAAAAAGCTTGGGCTAGGGAGGCGGGAAATAAGCAGGACAAGAAACACATACTCGTTCGACCTCGAAAAAGTGTGGGAGAGAGAAAATACGGGCCTAGGCGGGCAGGCTCGGGGAGTCGTTGAGTCGGAACGTCTGCTAAAAAAGGCGAACTCGCCGTCTAAAAAAAAAAAGAACTGAAAGAAGGAGGGGGTTGGTGCTGACGGAAATTTGAATAGTCTTTAATCGAGTGAGGCAGGAGAAAAACGGAGAGGAATAATCGAAAAAGAAAATATGAAAGTACAAAAAGAAGAAATCCTTTTTTTGGGGAATCCTCGACTACTAAAGAAGAGAGGCCGCCTACAGAAGTCACAAAAACATAGGGGAAAGAAGGTCACGCTCAACGAGCTATTTCGAGGGAAGGGAAATGGGAGAAAAAGCGAAAAGGGCGCATTCGAAGGGGGGGAGCTCTTCGGGATCCTATGAAATGATTTTAAAAAAGAGACAAGGGGAAAAAAGGTATACATTAAACACAGGAAGAAGTTCAACCTGGGTGGTCCGGAGAGAAAGCCGGGGGAAGTACAAGTCTCATCGGAAAAGATCGTTCTGAAACACAGCACAAAGATCAAAAACAACGAAGGGGCCAAAAAAGGTGCAGGTGGAGAAAACAGACTAGGGGAAGTTGATTGTACTCCGAACGCGCCGATCGGGAGAAGATAAAAAGGGGGACGAACGGAAGAAGAGTCTATGCCGGAAGCTTGAAAAGGCCCTACGAAGCATCTCGACGCGAAAGAAACTAGATCCAAGAAGGGGGGTACTACTATTGAACTCTGCAACTTCAATCAAGGGGAGCCGAAAATAAGCAATCCGATTCAAGTTAGGGCAATTAGTCTAGGCTTCCGGAAGGGAAGGACCAGGGGAGGGTCCAGACGAACGGCGGTCACGAACGAAACCTTGTCTCGGACCTCTTAGAGGAGGGCGGGGAGGATTTAAAAAAGAGAAGGAAAAAGAACTTTCCTCTTCGACGCACTCCTACGCCCCATCAAAAGCGGCTGGGGTTCCATCAAGAATTTAAAAAAGGAAATTACATCAAGAGGTCCCTTCCCGCAGAAAGAACGTTACTCCGACAAAAGAAAAAACCGAGAGGAAAATCGCGGAGGAATCAGAGAAACAAAAGAAAAGGGAGAGGCTATTTTTGAACTGGAGAAAAGAGCGACTGGAAAACGGGGCAAAAAAAAAGGGGGATTCGGGGACCCAGGGTGGGTTACCGAAGTCCATCCTCACTGGCATCAAAAAAGAGGAAGTGTTGGGACCGCAAAAAAGGAAGGGAAAGTTCGGCGCGGGAAGGAGGTTTCAATAGACGTGGTTGGGCGAGCCCTAGAGGGAGAAAGGAAAACGAGCCCATGGTTGTTTACTACTAATACTTGTCTCAAAATCAAGAAGAAAAATCAGGGAACCTACTCATAAATGAGTCTCTGTCAAAAAGTTCAAGTAAAAGTCGAAGAAGGCATCGAGAAAAAGACCTAAATAAGAAACTTATCTTCGGTTCGGAGAGTTACCTCGCCATTGGAATGGTTCCCAGGAAAGAAAGCTAGAGGTATTAGGAAAAAGACGAATTAGTCCACCAAAGGGGAGCGACGCTCCACTGCCAGACCTCAGTACTATCCTACAGAAGATGCAAAAAACCAAAAGGCTTCGGGATCCGTTTTGGGAGCTTAAGAAGAAAGTTTCTTAAATCGTATATAAAAAACAGCCTACTTGCAGGCTGGGACTGCGAAAGGCAGGAAAAGGAGGTTTTCGCTCATGACTATACAAAAGCCGCTGGGAAAGAAAATGGGTGCAAGGGGGAAAACCAAAAAGATCATGGTCGGACAAAGGAGAAAACTCTCTGTATCGCAAGAAAATGCCATACCAAAGCCAACCAAAAAAAGAGGTTCTAACAAAGAAAAGAAGGCCATAAAAAAAGATCCGGGACAAATATCCTAGCCTAACTATTTATAAAGATGGTGCCCTATCAAAGAGGAAGAAAAACCGAAGGGAAGCCGGCGAAGGAAAGGAGAGAGAATCTGCGTAGGACTGGGGGAAGAAGGGAGCTAAACACAAAAGAGAAGGAAAGAGAGATATACGAAAAGGGAAAAAACATACCGGATTCGGAAAAAGGAAAAACTTCGGGGGGAAAACGGCAGAACCCAGAGGTGTATAAAATAAGTGTTTGAATGCATTTCTGCGTACTTAAGGGTCCAAACACTATTTTCAACAAAAGGGGAAGGAAGGATCGAGGGAAGGAGTGCTAAAAAGGGGGGGGGGGGGCATGTCCGAGGAACGGACTAGTTAAACGTTTAGATGACGCAAATTGCTGGGAGGGAAAAACGAAAAAAGTGTCGGGGGCGGTAGCGTCATGAGCAAGAACATGCAAGAAGCCTTCCATCAGAAAGATAGCGGGGTCGCGGATAGAAGAAACCGTCGAGCTCCAAAAGGAAAGGTCCTAAGAAGAACGCGAAGTGCCGGATAGTACTGAGGCGTGGAGCGTCAGAAAGAAGGGGCCGTGACGAGGACTTAGAAAGTGTCCGGAAGAGGCTGAGGGGAGGGAGTCGTGGACCCACTTCTTTCGCCGAGCGGCGAAGAAGCGGAAGAGGAGGGCGGAATTACCTTCGGGAAAAAAAAGAAAAAAGGGTCCGTTTATGGGGAAGGAGAAAAAAATTGCGTCTGAACGAACGAGAAGGAGCTGGTCTGGAGGGAAACCGCCATTGTGTCCTGGAGGAGTTGGCAAGAGGAAAAAAGGAGAAAAAAGGGGGCCCGGTCGGGGCTACCTTCGAGGCGAAAAGAAGGAAGAAAGCCAGGCGCCTCCGAGAAATCCTTCGGCCACTGGGCTTGCAGGTCCAGAGGGGGACGGGACGGGTCAAACGACGGGTAAAAAAACGATTTCGCGCCGGGTGACCGGTCGCTTAAGGCAAAAAAAAAAATAAGCGGGAAAAGTGGTGAGGGAAAAAATTCGACTAGGGAGAATTCTGCGTCGTGAGAGGAAGGTCCCCCTGATTCGGAAAAAACGGACGAATACCGCGAAGAGAAAAGCGCCGGAGGAGGAAAAAAGCCGAGGGGGGGAGCGGAGAAAGCGGAAGAAGACTCCCAGGGAAGATCAATCCCGAGAGTCCGATAGTTCCTGCAAGGGGGGGGGGGCGTTGCGACGGAAAAAGGTGACAAAGAAAGAGCTAAGGGCGGACTATATCCGAGCCGACCGAGAGGGGGCTAAAATTTTGAGGTAAAGCGAGTATTTTAGAAGGCGCGGGCTCGAAGGATGGGGCCGTGGCCAAAAAAGGGGACTTACCAAAAGGGACCGGAAGAAAGGGTTCGATGTAAGGCGTCAGGGAGGGGGTCCATTCTTTGATCACGGCCTCGTAGAGGGCCGTTAAAAAAAAAACAGTTAGGCAAAAGCGCGGAACGAGTCTCGCGCGAGGCGGGGAAAATCCCCTTCACCTTAGGTTCACCGGGGAAAACGTGGAAAGGAAGGTTTGGAAAAGGAAGGGTGGCAGAACGCTTCCCGAAAGTGTTGGAGGAACAAGGGACTGGAGGGGGTAGCTTACCAAATGTTGAATCGTTTTGCTCTGGGGGCACAGTGATTAAGGAAAGACCTATGAGAGGAAAAATGCAGCACGAGGGAAAGTCGAAGCGACCCTTTATAGAAGCCGTATCCGTGATAGAACGGAAAGGTACAGGGGAAACATCGAGAAAAGGGGGGGGAGGGGGAGGGGGACATTTATCTAACTCCACTAGGGTGAAGTAGGAGGAGTTATTGAGAAAAGGATTAGGGGACCACAAAAAAAAGTTAGATGCTCTTTGATTAGGAGAGTTCCGAATCCCTTCTCTCTTAGATGACGCAATCTCCACTATGAAAAATTACAAAGGGGTTGTGGAGGAACAGGTTGGAAGCGGAGAGATCTTCCGCGGGAAAGTCGGCCAGAAAACCTAACTCATCTCGAGAAAAATCCACCGGAGAGACACAATCCAAGAAGAAAATCAGAAAGGACTGAAAGAAAATTGACTAAAGGAGGTAGTTTTTCCTCAACGTGTTCGGTAGATATTGAGAAAGAAAGGTCGGAAGGGACCACTTGCAGTTTGGACGAATTGAGGCCTCTAAAAGAACTCCGAATCCCCATGGACCAGGAGGGGATTAAATGGGAAGTCCCAAATCTAGACTCGAAAGTGGACGGGGCATTATCTCCAGAGGGCCGAAGAACGAGAAAAAAGCTAAAACAAAACTAAAAAACCTTGTAGTAATTAGATGGGTCGCTCTTCTTCGGGGGTCTCGCCGTTTGGAAAAAAGCCTGAGAAGGAAAAAAGTCTTTGAAAGGAACGTCAAGGGGGAAGGTGGGGTGCTCGGGGTAGTCTAATCTAACGAATCTCCACGATGGAAGAGGTGAAGAGTCCGGAAAAAAGAAAAAAATCAAGAGCGCCGGTGCAAAAAGAATCCGGGCGCACGAGAAAAAGGTACTCGGCGAATAGCTCGTTGGGGAGTTGTTTCTTGGAAGTTCTTAAAGGCTTGAAGAAGACGTTGTAGGTGAAGTCCGCCGATTGGCGAAAAAAGAATAAGGCCGTGAAGTTAGGTCGCGTCAATGTCGTCGAGGGCACAAGCCCGAGGGCCATCAGACTGTAGGAGCTAATGACAACCTTGGGGGGACGGGGGGGTGGTCCTGGTCCTTGCCTTCGGGGAGCTCACGAAGAGAAAAGGAAAGGGTATGAAACACTTTTGAAGTAGCAGAAGAGGGAGACTCGACGGCAGGCTGCGCAAACAATTCACGGGGAATTCTCGTTCTGAGGGGAGGGTCACTCCTGCCAAGGAAAAGAGCCGGGGAGGTCAAGGGGAAGGAGGGGACTAAAGAGAGCGTCAGGGGGGAAGAGTTCGAACTGGGGGATACGCAGGGGCTGATACCTGGAAAAAACAGAGTCGAAGAATAAACCTCTGGGGAAAAACGGCACTTGCCGTGCGGTAGAAAAAAAGGGTATCGAAAGAAAGATTCTGTAAAAGAGGAGAGAGGGGGGGTACACAGGGAAATCGAACAGAGCCCGTGGACAAAGCGTTCGCCAGAGGAGTTTTACGCCAGTGATCACGAAAACGATCCAAGTTCGAAACGCAGCGGAGGGGAAAAAAAGAGGGGGGCCGTTGAGAAAGGATCCCCGGGGAACGACACCAAAGAGCCATTCCTGGGGACGCCGTGAAAAAGCGATCAAGCAAGAGAGAACAAAGAGGGACATCGACGTCCGAGGCGCTCTAGGGGGACGGAGAAAATGGGGAAGAAATTTTCTAGTATGAAACATCCAAAGGAAAGTATCGTCGTGGCAGTTCAAAGAAAGGAACGTGCCCGTACCTCGGAAAAACCTCGGCAGGAACCAGGGAGGAGTCTTCATTGGGAGAGAGCTGAGGAGTAGGGGAATCTCGGCAGGGGTAAAAAAGCAAAAAAGGACGATGGACAAAAGTCTTCCGGCCCGGGGGGGGCTGAACAAACGTAAACCAAAACGCTGGGGGAACCGAATCAATTTCGCGGTCCCAAGGGCGGCCACGAGCAGTCGTCCTGGCGTCGGCTCGAGAAGGGGGGATTTCGGGGGGGGAAAAATGGGAAAATAGATAAAACCCCGGGAGCTAGTCGATGTGCATCGGGGGAGGCGAGTACACAACTTCCTCAGCGAGAAACCAACTCCTTTGGAGGGGAAAGGGAGGAATCAAAAGAAGAAAAAACGTTTAGGAAAAGCCGCAAGAGGACGATTAAAACCGTCATGCAACACGGGGGCGAGCGTGTAAAGGCCAGTCGCTCGGCGGAAAGAAGGAGAAAAAAACGATAGAGGGCGAGGAAAAGGGATGATGCGCGTCGGGCAGCGGAAAAATGGAGAACGAAAAAAAATGGCCCTCAATGGGATTAGCGGGCAGAAGCGTAAAGGAAAAAACTTTGTCAAAAAAAAAACGAATCTACATCAAGAAAAGGAATAAAACACGCGCGAGTGAAAGTGGGAATGAAGGCGCTGTCAGGACGGGAACAGAGGGAGGAGAGTTGAAAAAGGGTCTTCTGCGTTACAGACGGTTGCTAGTCAAGCACCGGAGGAGAAGTTCTCCACAAAAATCCGCATCCATTGGGGGGGGACATTCGTTGAGTAAAGGGAAGTGCGGGGACCGCGGCGATGACGAAGGAAACCTGCTTTCGGCGAGAAACATCTAATACAGGCAAGGAGAGAAAAAAAAGGGGGGGGGTACATCCGAGAAAGCTTCGAGTAGGGGATCAAGGTCATCGTGGCTTTTCGAATGACCTGACAACGACAAGAGCGATTTTAGAGGGGGAGGTCAGGAAAAAAGTCGAGAGAGGGGGGGGTATGCGATCCGAGCTCTAAATACCGGGTTCTTTTCAGAAAAGAGAAAGGGCGAATGATCTCACTGAGTAACCGGAAAAACGCGCCACACTCTGGAGGGGAAAAGGACTGAAGGGGGCTGAAAAGTCTTAATACTTACCCAGAGAGGGGAAAAGCAGCAGGGCCGAAAACGTCTCCTTCCTTCAGCACGTGGCAGGTGACAACGACGGGGGATTGACGAGAGAAATCGTGAGAGCAAAAGCACGGTGGAAAGGGCCTCTGAAAAAAAAGGGAGCAGAAAAAAAAGCCCTCGAACGCAAGACTCTCTAAAGTTGCTAAAAAAGTTTAGACTCGAAAAAAACGGCAACGGAAAGCAGAAAACGAAAAAAGAAATCCTCGCGAGGATCGGAAGTCGGAAAGATTCCGGCGGGAGGTTCCTAGCAACCTTCCTCGGGGTGGGCGTCCAAGACGAAAGGGAGACCAAAAAAGGGACCCGAAATACGGATCCGGGACATCTTCAAGAAAGGGGGGAAGGAGGTTGTAAGCCGCTTCTCCTCAAGAGAAATAGCTGAGGAATGAAGAAGCTTAGCAAGAATCCAATCGCGGTCATAGACAGAAGAACTCCGAGAACCCAACTACGGGGGAAGTCTCACTAAGAATTTCGAGGCTCGCAAGGTCTTCGCGAGTTTGGTGGGGGGGAAGGGGATACTCTTTCACTTCCCCGAAAAGGGCGCTCAAAAGAGGGGGGAGGGAAATGGGTTGGAACCGAGACCAAAATCCTCAGCAGGAAATCAGCAACACCAAGCTGTTTTATCTACGGACTCAACGCTCTAGAAAGGGATCAAGAAAAGAATTAGGGGAAAGAGACTTGGGGATTACCTCACCACAGATCGGAACCCTTCGACTGGGGGAAAAAAACGTTCCTTTGGGAAAAGCATGACACTAGTGAACATCCATCACAGAGGGGGGATCAGGAGAGGTCTCCAATAAAAAAAAGCAAGAAAAAAAAAATGAAGGGTAACCATCCTACAACGTAGCTAAGAAAAGGACTTCGACAAAAGGGGGGCCGAGAACGACAAGAAGGAGGGAAATCCGTCCTCTCTGGGAGCCGATCCTGCAATGGAGGAAAGGGAAGGAGTCACGGGGAAACTCGCAGACAAAAATACTCTCCAAGAAGGAAATAAAAAAAAAAGCTCCTCTGCTCTTTAAGAGATCGGCGACTAGTTGGCGTTGGGGGAGTACGGGATGGAGGGCGTCCTTCGGGGGGAGGGGCGACTGACCTAGGCTGGGGACTTCTACTAGGGGGACGGTTTCGCTCAGGAAAAAACAAGAAAGACCTACAGGAGGAAGCGTGGAAACAAAAAAACACGCAACGTCAATAGGGTCATGGTCTAACGTAACTAAAAAAAAAAAGGGAAGAGTAATGCAAAACCTACTGGCAAGAATCTGGGTGCCTAAAGGAGTACATCAACCCGCAGGTTGAAAGTTAACGGGGAAACGAAATTTCAAGGGGCCGAAAGCGTTTAGAAACCTCTTTTGCCGAAAGCTGAGTGAGAAACAAGGAAAAGGCGCAAACTTGGTAAATCATGAACGGTTTTCGCGGACTTTCCAAGAGCAGGAAAAAGAAAACCCCAAAAAGACGAGATAAGGGGTCCGCCGCCAGAAAAAAAGAATGAAGGCTCCACGCGCCAGGAAAGGCGGGTTATGGAAACAGCTCGTGCCCAGAAAAAGGGGGGTTGATGGGGCTTCATGGAGGGGGTACGTCCGTTCAAGGAAAAATCCCGATCGCCCCAGGGGGCTGGCTGACGTCGTTGGGCGGGGAAAGGGCACTTCCGCGGATCCAGAGCCCGTTCAAAAGGGGGAAGTTCAAAGAGAATTACCAGCAGGGGAGGATGTGGGAGTCCACGCGGGGAATGTACGGGGGGAGGCGGTCGGCGTTGTGAGTCATGAAGCAAAGAAAGCTCGTCAGAGGAGCATTGTGAGCCTGCAGGGGGAAAGGAAGGCCGGGAGGAAAATGAAAGAGGGTATCTCGGTGGGACAGATGAGCCTTGTCGTAGGTAAGGGGGGAGCGTAGAGGAAAGTCGTGGACGGAGGTCTGGAGGGAGAAGACTGCGACTAAACGTCTTATAGCTTGGTGGGGGTCCATTTTACCAGGGCCATGTTGATCAATAGACGGGGTCTTCGGGGGGAAGCCGTCGTGTCGTTATAAGTTCTTTTTATATCTTGCCTTCAAAGACGGGGGCTTTAGGGGGGGGGGGACATTATGGGTGCGCAATAACGGAGGGGAAACAGTAATCGGCAGCTATTCCTGGATCCTGATTCTCGAGAGAAAAACCAGGGTACAACTACTGGAACCAAAAGATCAAGTCAGGGCCGGGACGTCTCCGTCGAGACAAACTGGTAGGACCTCCTGAGGGAAAAGTTCGGGGGAAACGGACTGGGTAATTAACGACAGCAGGGGCGCTGAAGGGAGCGTTGACCGATTGAAAAGCACAGTTTAAAAAGAAAAATACGAGTGAGACAGACTTCGAGGGAGAGAGAAACGAGGACCATATGGGGGTGGTCTCTGGGATCGGCTTCCCTGATTTGAGGACAAGACGAGGGCTAATAGGGGAGCTTGAAACAGCGGTGGGAATGTCTGCTGAGTAGGGCGGGTAACCACTCGCAGTCATCCGTCTGAAGGAGATAAGAAGGAAATCAGGGGGGGAGACACGGGGGGAAGGCTACGAGGGCTTGGACGCACAAGACATATTCCGGATCGAGGGGGAGCCTACCTTCAGTCTAACGCCTTCACGTCTAAAAAGGAGAGGGGGATGGGAGAGTTAGGAGGAATTGACGTGAGTGGCCGAGTCTTCCGGAGAAGGAAAGGAAGGAGGCTAATTACGAATATATCCTTCGAGAGGTCGTCGGGCCTTGGTAGTTGAGGTGAAAAAAGTCCTGAGAAAAATCTTTCCCGGGAAAGACTGTCCGACAAAGAAAGCTAAGCAGCTCTCGCGAGGCTGAAAGGAAAAGGGCCACTTTGGGAAAAAACAAGGGGGGGGGTTAATTCCCGTCTACGGGGGGGAGCTCACTGGTTTGGCCGTGGGGGAAAGGGCCTTGAAAGGGGTAGAATCCTAGTATTGTGTGGGGGGGGGGGGAGCTAACGAAAAAAAGGGACCTCGTTTTTCGCTGCACCGGTACGAATTGGATACGGAATAGAGGTTCTGAAAAAAAGAGTATTAGACCTAGGAAAAAATCCTGGGACAAAGGCTCCTAGCGAAAGGGGGAAATGACGTCTATAAAGGACAGACTAACAGTTCTTCGAAAGAGTTGGTGTATCAAAAGAGAAACCGTACTGAGGAGGTTTCACAAAAGGGAAAGTCTCCGCGTTGGGGTAGAAAAGGGTGCTACGATTAGAGAAGTCGGGGCAGGGATAGGAACGAGAAAAAGTCTTTCACTTACTTTCAGGGAATTCCAACAAGTAGGGAGAAGGGGGTCAGGGGAAAGACTCTGGGACCAGCCGAACCGACCGCCACCGAGCGAAAAACAGAACAAATCGCTGAAAAATGAAAGCGCACTAGGAAAAATTGAAAGGTCGGAAATCGTTTTAGGGAATCGCCGACTCTGGCAGAACCGTTTGGGTGGGTCCGATGACGCCGTAAAGCCCGCCGAATCCCCTTGGGTGCTGAAGTTGGGGAGGACGCGCGAGACGCTCGAAAGACTTTCGAGCGACTCAGCGGAAAGGGAGAGCGAAAGACTCTAAAAAAAAACGATCTCCCCCCTGGTGGGGGATAAGGAGAGAGCGCTGGAGGGAGAGCCGGGGAGGAGGGTGTTTGGGGGAAAACGATTCCCGAGGAAAAGGAGGACTAGTCGAGAGTCAAATGTCGTTTTTTCTAAGAATCGCGTCGGAAGAACGAATCCGAAAAAGTCAAAAAAAACGTGGGGGAAGTAAAAGAACGGAGCCAAGGGGGAAGGGAAGGTGCCCGCGAAGCCCAGAGACGCAGGAGCTCGAGAGGGCACGCGTGGGCGGGGGAAGAGTAACGTCGGGTTCAAAGTGACGTCAAAAAAAAGAACGCACTTCAAAAAAGTAGAAAAATGGGAAAGCGTGGCGTCCGCCGAGGCAGAGCACCGATATGTCAACTTGGGAAAAGTTACGGGAAAAAAGTCCAGAAAGGTTCCCTGGGGGATCCGGGGAAGGGAAGGGGCAGTTCGACGGAGAAACAGGGACTTGGAGGCGGACCAGAACATCTACCACGAAAAGGGAGGGAGCCAGGGGGAAATCGTCGAAAAAAGAGAAAGACTGCGCAAAGTCAATTCGCGTTCTGCTGGAGAGTCAAACGACAAATCACCTGGCTTGTCGGTGTCTCCGCAGGAGTATCCTCAATTTCGGAAAGGAGGGGACCCGCTGAAAGCTTGAGAAGACCCGAGTCAAATCCCCGGCCGCTGAAGGTGCGGGCGGGAAAGGAAAAGTG
>Ga0179593_1564894_pt1 | contig 26728 bp, 28 predicted proteins | sample CZODoug2_1_08_16_FD_185931 | JGI IMG/M metagenome (GOLD analysis project Ga0179593, IMG submission 185931) | Vadose zone soil fungal communities from Angelo Coast Range Reserve, California, USA - CZODoug2_1_08_16fungal (PacBio error correction) | ecosystem: Environmental > Terrestrial > Soil >...
AGATTCTCAATCAGTGTCCTTCCCGGCGAAGGTCAGAAAGTTTCGTAGGAAGATTATAGTGGCCGGAAGTTCCTGAAGAAAAACCGCCCCTAGCGGTGAAAAAGCTTGAATATTGGAAGAGGAAAGAGGAACGAGGGCATGCCGTATTGAGAGAGGCGAAGCAGAGGGGGTTACTGATGGCAGGGGAACGTCCGACCGTAACGGAGTTGGAGCAAAAAAGAAAAACTCAAACGGGCCAAAGATAGCGAAGTTAGTGTGGAAGTGCAGTACGGAAAAATGTATTACGGTCTTCAAAAAAATTGCTGTCTAGAAATGATTTAGAAGTAAGCCTGAAGAGGGAAGCTGGATGGAAACATGGAAACAAAAATAAAGGCGATCATACCCGTGTCGGGGTGCGTGACCGAACTGACACGAAGGATGGACTATATATACCGGGGAAGCATAGGGGCCGTGGGGCAAGGGGAATTAGGGCCGATAAACCCTCAAAAAAGCAACCAAAGGGCAACCGAGCAAAAATCGGAGGTCGGGGAAACCTACGAAAAAAAAAATCCTGGAGCGCGATTGGAACACTGAGACCCGAGATTGGAAACTACCAAAAAAAAAAAGCTTGAGACTCAAAACGAAAAGCACCCCAAAAGACCCTTTGAATCGGTTAGGCTTCATTGTCGAAAGGGGCGAAAAGGTGCCGGGTTGGCTCAAAAAAACTGCAAATTAAGAAAGGAGGCGTGTAGGGTGGCCAAAGCACAATTTTGGAAGAAGGGTGGGGTAGGAACTCGGAGAAGGACCTCCGGCCGTAACCGGAAAGAATGAAAAAGCCGCCATTGCCAGATCGCGCAAGTCTAAAAAGAAGGATCTCTTCAAGGAAAAAGTTAAATGAAACGTCAGGTAATTAGCTCAGAAGATAAAAAGGGCTAGCTAAAGAGGAGGTTGTCACGGGGCAACGGGGTTGGGAACAAAAGAATCAATACTAAGGGGGTAAGCCGAAACTCAGAAAAAAGATGCTCCTTTGGGAATACAACTCAGGCACGCCTACTAGAGGGGGGGAATTTCAAGAAGGAATTTAAGGTGGGGGACTCGGAGTCATCGTGGAGAGGCGCTGAGAAGAAGAGGGGTTGGGGAGGCTACTCATTTCCAGGCGGCGCAAAGGACACTCAACAAAAAGCATGAGAGGGAAAAGGTACTTCGGGGGGAGAACGTTTTGAAAAAGGTCATGAGCTCAGAGGTGGTCGGAGAGAGGAGAAAGGGAAAAATCGGGGAAGATAAATAGAACGTTAGGATGGCCTGGGGAGCGGACCAATCCCCTCGAGCGAGGGAGACTAACAGTGGTGGAATATTAGAAAGCTCGAAAAGGGACGTCAAGAAAACCAGAAAAAAGTGGGTTGGTTCACCATCCAAGAGGTGAGAGCAAAAATCAAAGGACAACGCATTGGAAAATAGGGGTGGCGAAATCTCAGGACAAACTTCGGGGGGAGGGGCTTAAGAGAAAAAGAGCTTCAGCAGACCCGACAGCGGCAAAGGCCGGATCTGAAGTGCAGGGAGAGGGCCCAAGAGGTTGTGAGAAGGCCGGGAAAGGAAGAAAAAGTCGCAGTCGAGGAAAAACAGCGGAAAAAGGAAAGCACCGACTAAAGGTGGATGGGAAGCCAAGTGTGGGGGCAAGCCGAACAGGATGAGAAAAAAAAAGAGGACGAAAAAGAAAAACCAATCAAAGGTCACACGCCAGGAAATGTGGGAAATTTAACGCTGGGCGAAGACTAAGGAAAACAAAGGGGAATCAAGAAGACCTAAGATCAGCCCGAATGAAAAAGTTGACAGAAGTGAGCCAAAAAATTTGGCAAAAAACAGAAAAATTTAACTGAGTATGTCACTTATAGAAAAGAAAAACAGGGGGGGAGAGTACACACAAAGTAAGAGACATAGGGGGAAGGTCTTAAGAAATTGTTATGAGGACTTATCAGAACAGAAGGGGGGGTACGAGGAAATCCAAAAAAACAGGGGTTCAATCAAGCATAAAGAAACCGATGAAAAAAAGGAAGATTACTGTAGAGCCGTGGAACAGTCCCATCTCTAAAGCTCTGAGGGGAGGATACGAAGGCGGAGGGGGACCAGAAAACGAAGGTGTCCTATTAAAGTACAGAAGGTGAAAAATAGGACGTAATCAGAAGGAATTATACAAAATCGACGACTCGCTGGACACGGTTTGTAGAAAAAGAAGGAGACGAGGGTAAGTTGAGGGAATAAGTCGTAACTATTGACTAAACTGACACTGGAAGGGATTCGGAAGGGACGAAAAAGGCAAAGAAGCACAGAAGTATAGACCAAAACCCTAGACGCACTTATTCGGGGAAGGAAAATGCCAAATTTTCGGGAAAAGGCTCGCGCGACGGGGAAAAAAGAAGGGGTAAAAAAGGACCCGAAAACATTGGGGACGATGACGCAGATAGAAACACCGAAGGCAGAGGGGCAGAAATATCCACTTGCCAAGTCCGCAGAAAAGGTTACGGGGGGAAAGGTGCTTGGGAGTGGGGGGGCAAGAAACTTGGCCTGCGGAACACATCTCCTCCCAAAAAAAAAAGGCAAGAAAAAAAAAAAGGAGGGTCCCAGTCGAAAACAGAGAAAACGCGTCGGCTAATCACACACCGGTGGGGAAAAGTTCACGAGAAAGCAGTTGGGCAAAGCGGTGCCATGGGGCTTGAAAAGTGGAGAAAGATAAGTCGGCGAACACTGGGATCGGGTCCGAAAGGGACTAAGAAAGATGCCGGACGCGGCCAAAGTTGCAGGGGGAAAATGCGAATATTCCGACCGTCAGGGTATCGGAGAAACCCAAAACTACACGTTGAAAGAACGAAAAATGCGTAGAAAAATTGGAGTCAGACCAATGGGAATGGGGGAGACCAGCTCACTTCCCTCTAAAAAAGATAATGGGGCGTAAAAAAAGGGTTCCCTAAGGCCAACCGTGTGAGGCCGGAAAAGAAAAAAAGTCACTATGGGTCCATCTGTGGCGTGACAGTTGGTGGAAATCTAGTCAGAAAGATGGCGGTGACCGACAGGGAAAATGAAGGAATTGTAGGAGCAGTTAACGTGGAAAATAATAGAAAGGCGGCGGGTGCGTTCCACCGAGAAGTGACGTTCGGGTGAGAAGGGTTTAGGGAGACTCTCGGTGGAAAAATGAAAAGCTCGCCGGGGGAAAAATGTAGGGGCGCCGGATAGTCCAACGTCCGGGCATACGCTATGAAAAGAGGGTTCACAGCCGAGAAGGAGAAAAGACGGACGAAGCTTTAAAAGTGTGGGGGGCTGAACAGGAGGTCTGGTGCAACACTCGGGAGAATTCCGAAAAAGTTCGCCAAGGCAAAGGAGAGTCTGGACAAAAGGGGGGGCTAGAGGACCAGGGGACAGGAGGGGATGTACGTAGGTCGTTATTCACCGTAGGAATCGGGAGAGTGAAACAGAAGCGAAGGTTGTAAAGCCAAGGGTTCACCGTGAGGAGTGTTGGGAAAAAAAATGGGGAAGATAGTCATGAAACTTGGCGTGCTGCAGGGAATTGAGCGGAAGGGGTTAGGTCGCGAAGGAGACAGCTAATATACTCAGTCAGCGACATTTGTCAGTTAAAACGAAAACACAGTTTTTTGGGCATAGTCGGGGGTTCCGAAAACCGTCTTACAGGGGAAAAAACAAGGAGGCAGCGGGGGGGAAAAAGAATCCTCCAAGACTCGCGTAACAAGACTAGAATCAAAAGTCTTATTTGCCTGGCGGGGCTGCGGGATCCCACGAGGGGCTGAGTGCAAAACTTGGAGTTGAAAAGTATAATGAAAAGAAGCCAAGGAAAGTAAATCTATCAAATTTTCACATCTAACAAAAGCGCGAAGAGAGTTTCCTTAACCCACAAGCCTTCCAAAGAAGCCGCGAAGGAGGGAGTTTCCTCGAAAAAAGAAAACGGGCACCTTTCCAACTTGACAGACGCCAAAGAGCTTGCAGAACCCAAGTCTAGAACAAACATGAACTCCAGGGGAAAGGCGACCCGACAGCACGATAGGCTAAGAAGCGCTCAAAAACCCACAGAGATGGGAGGGGAAGGGAGTGGAATGCCATAGTGTCCCGAAACAGGGGAAGGTTTGCGGGGCAACGGAAGGTTCAAGAAAAATTCCCGGCCATAACCGGGGGGAGATCTCTGGGGAGGAGGGACGCTTCATACGAAAAGTAAAAAAGGGAATTTGCAAAAAGTTGGACGCTCAAAAAAAAGAAAGACGCGAACACGCTTCATCGCGCGCACAAAAAAAAAGGAAACAAAGAGAGAGAACCTGACAAAAGATTTCGAATTGGGAAAACCCTGGTGTGACAAAAAAGCGTCAGATGCAGAGAAAATAGCGAGACGACGGCAAAAAATGGCGAAAAGACAAAACCGTGGCAAGGGCTTCGCTGGAAGCGCAAAGCACGGCCACACAAAGACTAAATAGTAAACGGGACTTCAAGGTTAAAAGATGGTGGGGCGTTAAAAGGGTTCGCGGGAGCTGGGTTTTTCAGGAAAATCGAGTGAAAAACAATTTGAAATCATCGACCTCTCACACTTATGAAACCCCTTTCGGGTGATTTGCAGATTGTCCTCACAAGAGTCATGCGAGCTGGAACCGCGCAAGGACACAAGGCCGGAGTCTCTATATTGTTTGCCACAAATCACCTCACGAAAGTCGCAAGTTTGTGGCATTTGGAAAAAGCAGGAAAAGGGGGGAGAAAATTTCCAAGACACAGTGGGAGCCCTACGATACATCAAAGCTGACCGGAAAGGAAGGTCAACTGGAGAGCCGAGAAAGAGTGGTCAGAGTGAATAGCGGGGGGGGGGAACCAGAGGAGGGCTCAGGGGGAAGACTTCCTAGGGTCCTTAATCGCACCTACAGATCTTTCAGGAAAAGGAGAAGTCGGGGGGGAGGGCGTTATCAGACTTGGAAAAACATTTAGCAACAGAACTACTAAAAAGAAAAGGCTTAAAGTCCCAACGAAGAAGCAGGGAAGCCGGGCACCCAAGAAAAGCGAAAGAAGGATATTCAACGATCACACTCACGGTCCATCCTAGTATTCGGGGGATTTAATAAGGGGACGTTTGGACGAAAGAACCGGTTCGTGAAATTGGTCAAAAGCGGGTCGCAGAAGAGAACGAGTTGAGTTGGAAAGTCCGCAGCCAGATACAATCAGGGGGAAATCCCAAAGGGGGGGCCTGAACGTGGAAAGTGTATGCGGACGGCGGAAGAAAAAAAAGATAACGACAACGAGGGAAAAAAACAGGCAAGGGGGGGGGGGAAGGGGTGACCAACAACGTGGGGAAAAAGGCTAAGCAGCGATCGGATTAAAGGATCAAAAGGAATATCTGGAAAAAACCATACTGGTGCGGGGGGTTTGGGAAGGAGACAGCATAAAAAGGTCGGGAAAAGTCTCTAAAAACGGCAACAGGAGCTACACGATGAGGAACGGACGGGGGATTCTCGGCACGGGGAAGGGGAGAAAAACAAACGAGCGAAAAGCAGAAGGGGGGGTCCGGAAAAAGGAAAGGGAAAGAAACAGGACTACTTAGTGACGAAAGACTAGGGAATTGGACGAAAAAATACGAAAGAAAGGGAATCCCAAAGAGAAAAAACACGACAGGGCTCAGGGAGATAAGGAAATGGGTAAGAAGATGACGGCCAAGTAAAAACTGGAAGACATTAGAGAACTGGGGGTGCGTCGACATGGGATGATAATAGGGGAAAAGGTCGGAAACGGGAAAGAACGATAACGATCCGCCATGGTCCCGAGTTGTGGTGGACGCAAGTTAACGGAAAGAATGGGCACCTTATGGAAGGGAGGGGGGGGAGACGGGTAATACTATAAAAGCGGAATTAACGGGTCCGGGCTGACCGGGGGAAAGGGGGGGGCCAACCGAAAGAGTGAAAGCTCTTGAAAAATATAGTTCTGTCGCCTCTGAGAAAACACGATCAGCCGCTTGTGCGATACGAGAGTACGGGGGGGAAACGTAAAGAAGAAAGTCAAGTCTGGGTGCCACTGGGAAAGTGATGCCTGGGGACGCTTCCGTAACAGGGTTTCGGGAAGGGGAAGGAAAAGACGCTGGTGGAAAAAATGTTGACTAGGCAAAACTCTCAGAAAAAATACGAAAAAATATGTGTTAAGAAGGAAATCTCTCTCAACCTCGGAAAGCGTCTGTCTACAAATGGGGAGACCCACCGGTGAAAGGGAATTGCCTTAAGAGCACTAAGGGAGAAGAACTTCTTACTGTGGAGTGGGGGGGGAAAAAAAGCTCGTCAACGCCAAAGGGAAAACAAGGAATCGTTTAAACTGCCACGACAGACAAGAAATAACCGCGGGGGCCCTAAGGGAGAGCTTGCAAAAAAGGGGGAACACTAAAACCGTGGTTTCAAAAGGGTCAATGAAAAACGACGCTAGCACTAAGAAATCGACATAGTTTTTGAAAAAAAGACCCCGTACACAAAGAGGATAGACCGGCTTCACCAAAGGTTTATAAAACTGATCGAAGGGGTCAGTGTGACGTTGGACGAAAAGGAAACAGGAGAAGAAAGATCGTCGGAGAGGAGGTACATCAACGTGTTCCCGAGGAAAATCTGGCCGTAACTAATCAGTAGAAGGCTTGCGGGGGAGAAACGCGGGGGGAAGAGGCCCAGTCAAGAGGTAATCAACCAAGGCGTCACTGGCTGATAGTGTCCAAGCGCCGAGAAAGAAGGCGTGGCTCCGTGAAGGAGTGCCGAGCAAAATCTCTAGGCTATGGGAGGCCACACCGTTTACCTGCGAAAGGGGCCCTCGGGAAGGGGAAAGAGTGCTTGAAAGGAGGGTAGGGGGGGTGCTACAAGCGCCGGATTTGACCCTACACAGGGGAGTCGCCCACAAAATCCAATGAAAGGGAGAAAACAGGACAAAAGGAAACAAAAGAGAAAACTCTGAGACAGACAATCAATGCGAAGGGGACCAAAAAGGGGGTGAAAAAAAATTAAGGGAAGAAAGGTAAAGAAAGTCCTCAAGAGCGCTATCGTCGGAAAAGGCGGAATGTGCCATTTTACAAACCTTCCAAGCTTTCAACCAAGGGAAGGGGGATCTGATCGTATGGAAACGGGGGAGAAAACAAAGGGACGTAGCCGCTTGATTAGGGGGAAAAAGGCGAAGGGACTGACAAGACATTTGAGAAAAACACGACCGTTTTGTGGAAAAGAAGTTGAGCGGAGGAAAGTTCAAGGGGTACTAGGGGGAAGCATGTGGGGGTGACATTGGAGGAGGAAAATGGCGACCCCATGTGATCGGGAAAAAGGCACGAAGAAGTGTAGGGGCGCTGAGAGGGGACCGGGGACTTGAAGGGGCGGAAACGGGAGAAACTCGTAATTTGGGAACCCGAATTAGCCAACCATGCCGGCTAAGAGGTCATATGCAAGAGAAAAAGTTTCCAAACGGTCGGGAGAAAAGAGAAGAATGAAACTCTCAGGCAATATCCGGCAGAAGGATTCTGAAAAACCAAAAGGGGGGGGGCACCCAAAGGCATGGAAAGTGAAGTCGCCTCGCAGAGGAAACCTCGAGCGAAATTGGGGAAGAGCTTGCAAAAAAAAAAAAGAAATGGCTGTCAGAGAAAGATAAAGGAAACGGAAAGGGAACCAAACTCGGAAACCTCAAAAGAACAAAAATAGGAAGCACTAAACCGTGGAGGAAAGGAGGTCGGAAAAAAAAGAAAAAAACCAAAAATACCGAAGATGGAAAAGAAGCGTCTGGGAAAGTCTCGGAGGGGAATAAGACCCGGAACGGTCCAACGTCAACAAATCGACGAAGGAAGCGTAAAAAATAGAGCGAAAAAGTGCTCAAGAGGGGGGGAGTTTGAGAGATCTTGTGGGAAAAAAGCGGGCGACCATCTCGGGGGAGAACCAAACATCTTGAAAAGACGTGAGAGGAAAGGGGGGGAACGGGGGGCTTGGGAAAGGGGTGTAAAGAGCACGGAAAGGGGGGAAAAAAAGTAAAGAAAAGGAGGTTCCAAAGTTGGAAAGGGAGAGGGGATCGAGAGAAGTGGTCGATCCGCCGTAAAAAGGAAATAAAGGTGCAAAAAAACGCATTAGCTCGTCCGAAAAAGGAAGAATGGCAAAAAGAAACCTTCATCTCTCAAGGGTATAGGAAAGGGGAATGAAGACGGCGGGCATGGGCTCGAATTGAGAGAGGGAGGAAACGTAGGAGGGGTGAAATCCAAAAAATTGAAGGAGGGGATGCAGAGGGGGAAGCGAGCCAAGAAAAAAAAGTGGGCTGGCGGAAACGAGAGCTCCCAAGCTGGGAGGAGGGGGAACCGTTTGGGCGCCACATTAAAAAAAAAAGGGTCACACCAGGGGGGGGAAGGCACGCTGACGGGAAGAAAAGGTCCCTCAGGAGACTATTTTGGGATAGCCTTCAAAAAAGATAGGTGGTGGGGGCAACTCGGGGAAAAAGGCGTGAAAAATTGAAAAAAAATCTCACAACGGAGAGTGAGAAGCAGGTCGTCTATTTGGCGAAAAGGGCAGGGCTCTCGGTGGTACCGGAATATGAACCAACCAAGGAGGAAGCTCTATCGACCAGTGGAAAGAGGTTGACGAAGATACCAACCCGGAATTTGAGTGCTCGCGAATACATCGAGGTGGGAAGGGGTGTGGAATAAGTCTGAAAAGGACCAAGAGGTGAGGCCTGAATACTCTTGACGAGACCTTCCAGGTGGGGGGCATCAGAAGAAATAATCTTGATCCTTAGCTGGACAGCGGCGAATCCACTCCAGCCTTCAAGGAATTTTGACATCGGAATATCGTGGGGTTTTGAGCTCGGAACAGAGACTTTAGACTCGCAAGTTCCAACGTAAACTGAGGCCAAATCCGCGGAAGAAAACTAGGCAAGCCGATTGGGAGAAAATCTGAAATCGGGGGTGGAAACGGACTTTGAAAAAACCCTAGATAAAAAAATCTAAAAAGGGGATATTAAGTTAAGGCGAATCACAGGAACCCTACAAGCTGAGGATTCGGGTGGACATCCCATGGGCTGACACCTCCACAGGGGGGGGGGAATACTAATGGGAAAAAAATATTCGTTGAAGAACGATAAGGTTTAGGTCACGAGCATTAAACGGTCGCGTTGGGAGGGGCAAGGGGATCGGAAAAGCTGGAAAGGCGGGGAATAGGAATGAAGTACACGGGAAATCTTAAAAGGGACCCGAGAAGTATCAGCCCATGAACACAAAGGGGGGTGTGAAAAACACGAAAATTTTCCGGCAAAACGACACGGTGGTTAGGGGAACGCGACGAAAAAAATTATCGCGAAAAAACGAGATAAAAAAGGGTCTGGTCCAAAAGGCCGTTAAAAGCGGGGGGGCGAACGATCAGCTGGCACGGTTTAAGGGGAGAGTACACGGGGAAGGTCTGCCAATGGAAAGGAACTCATCAAGAGGGTCCTATCAAAATCATCCCGGAGGTCGGGGTCAGCTCGATCGTCCTCAAACCATACAAAAAGACTCTAGAAGATATGAAAACAACGGGAACGGAAAGGAAGCAATGCGCAGCAGGGATCAAGGGTGAAAAAAACAGACACCAAAGGACTCTAGGTGAGCGTGCAAGGAAATTAAATGAGACTAATCTGTGAGGTACATCGGACAACCAGGGCTGACAATATCATACATTGGGAAGATTAAGGGGCTGATAAAAGGACTTGAGAAACCAGAGGAAACAAGAATATTTCAAGGTTTAAAGCCACTAGGGACTAATCCTCCTTAACAGAAAAAAAGTTTTCGGGGGAGGGGGCCAATTTATAGGTTAGAGGGGCTTCGACTGAGCATCGGAACAGTGATCTTGTCTGAGCTCCTTCTATCAAAAAGCAATTTGGGGGTGGGGACGCAAGATGGTGAAAAGCCTGCACAGTGTAGAAAAGGATTCCGAGGGAAACTTCTCAATGATAGAGACTTCGCACAGGACTGACTTATTCGCCTGCAACACGTGACGTGAAAGCGTCCCACGCTCGGGAAAGTGCGCTTGACAGAACCTAAGGGAGGACTTGGTCAGAAGTGATCCGGGGCGGACATATCACAGGAATATTAACGGGTTCGAGAAACGAAGAAAGGATACGGGAAAAAAACCATCGTAAAAAAAGAATCGAGATGGACAAAGAGAGCTATTAAGGAAGAGACTTCGAAGGACAGGTAACTTAAAAACGGGGGGAAAGGAGTCGCTTTGAATAAGCCGGTGAACTAGGGCTCAGCGGAGAAAGTCAACAAAAACTGGAAGAGGGAAAAGAAGGGAAGGAGAATGTGTAAGAGTGAAAGACTGTAAAGAACCAAAAAAGCGGAGTTACGTTACCAACCGTGTTTAAGGCCCAGAGGACCGTCCTCGGAAATATCTTAAACCGGAAGAAATGAGCGGGATGAACATGTTTGGGAGAAAGTCGTCGCGCCCCGTTATTCGTCACTGGAAAGTGGCCGTGCCCGGACACATACCCAAGGAGAGGAAATCAACCTTCGGGAAGGGGGGAACAAGAAACGAGAGGGGGGTGTGCAAAGCCAACCGTGGTTGCCTTACGAATATGCCGTTAAGAGAGACGAACGGATGGGAGACTCTCAAGAGAATGAGACTTGGTGAGAAAGACCGGGAATGGACAAGGGAATCTACGGGCAAAGAACCCCAATGGGATCGAACATTGGCGTTCGATCGTATAAACAGGGTCATTTCAAAAAAGAAAGTGTTACGATGAAAAAAAATACACAGGTCAAAATCATCAAAAGAGGACAGGTGTGAACAGGAGCCCCGGTTTTCAAAAGAGGTAGTCGTCCCTCTTAAGGGGAAAGAAGAATCGTGAGAAGGAAATTTTAAGGGGGGAAGTGGTAGGAACACGGAAATTCGATCGAAAGTCTCCAAAAATGGCTGATCGTTGTCCCAAAGGGGGGTCCTATTATTCAAGCAACGAGCGTGGAAAGAGAACCTTCATGGGTAAGGGGGGCCTCGCACTAATAAGAGAGGGAGCAGAGGGGGGGTTGACGAAAGACCGTGGGAAAAGCGGAGAACTTCCGTTCAAGGGCCCTGTAGAAAGTTATTCGCGGGGTTGCCGTGAGTGTGTGTGTTGATCCTCGAGGAAGGAGGGGAAAAACTGTTCAGGTAGGAGGGAGAAAAGCGTTCTCTGTCCAAGGGGGACGTCCCGGACAACCAGGGAGGCAGAAAAAAGCTCCCCTTGTAAGAAAATCGGGAACAGATCCAGGGGCTGAATCGCCACGTCGGAAAAAAAAAAAAAAAAAAAAAGGGTGTGGAAAGAGAGGTTTGTCCACGGAACAAAGAAGGAGCCTCGTAGAAAATAGTGAAAAGGAACCGCCACCACGGGCTTGTCGGGTGCCTCGGGAAGAAAAGAACCTGGAGGCTGAAAAAGTACCAATCTTATCTATCTAGGACAGTTCTTAAAGAAGAACGTTTAACGTCATTATAGCCCCGGCCGCAGACCGGGGGAAGATCGCAGCGGTCGGCTACCCTTTAACACAAAACTCAAAAAAAATGGTGGTGACAAAGTCGTGCAAGGAGAGGGGGAGGGCCTTCGCACAACGATTTGGAAACGAAGGGAGAAAAGTTTTGGGACAGTAGGAGAAACAATCACCCTTGTGGCGGGAGCTGTAAGATCTGTCCAACCATGCACATCTCCCGGACGTTTTCTCAGAGGGGGGGGAGACGTGAGAGGGAAGAGGGCCGTTAAAAGAGAGTCATCAACAGTCGGAAGCCGGAGTAAAAATGGTCGTGGTTTTCCAAGTCCGCCACCAAAGAAAATGCCTTCCGAAGAAAAATTAAAAAGAATCGGCAAAGACGAGGGGACTCCCCATTAATTGCGGGAAGAAGGGGAAGCTTTGCACAGGGTCCCTTAACGTGTAAAAAACCAACTATATTCACGGGAAAAAAGGAATCGAGGGAGAGCCTGTAAAGAGGCTTGGACGAGGGACGGAGACACGATTTAGGGGGGGAGGGGGAGGACAACAAAAAAATGGCAAGTGCAGTCGAAGGAGAAAGGGAAAAAAATTTCGGAAACATCCGAAAAAAAGGATCAAAGGTCACAACAAACCACGAAAAAAGTAAGAGAGAGAAACCCTTTTGGAGGGAGGGAGGGGGGTTCGAAAAAAATACAGCAATCCGTCTAACTGGACCGCGAGAAGAGGTTTAAAGTTAATCCTTAGAGGACGGGAGGACGTCTGAAAAACACGGAGCTTGTGCCCTTGACTTCCCAAGTCTCCAAGGGAAGGCGTCCGTTGCCGTCTCACAGGAAATACCAGGAGAGAAGGAGTTACAAAGAGTCCCGCCGGGAGAAAGGAGCGCCACCGAAATGGAAAAAAGACAGCCTCGAGCTCAAAAAACCAAAAGAGTACCAGGGGGAAAGGTTCGCTGCCAGGCATTTTCGAAACTCAGAGAAATTTGGAGAAGCAACGGCAAATGTACAAAAAGGATGCATGTGGAGGATTCTTTTGAAAAAAGAAAAGTTTTGGACCGGCGACTGTGGACAATGGTCCGTGGGCCAGAATTCCGATCAAGGAAGGCGTCACCTGGTAGGAATTGAAATACGTCCAAAAAAGCGGAGATCGCCAGGTCGAGCCAAGCTTCGAAAACCGTCTTCAAGAGAGAGAAAACAACAAGGGAGGAAAAGAAAATATAGGAGTAGACGCGGTTCGCCGGACGGAAGTGGGGGACAACAAAAAAAATAAATGAGTTTGGGAAAGGTAGGCACCGGAAAAACTAAAGAGGGAAACGGCGGGAAGCTTCCACCGAATGCGAGCAAAGATACGGAAATAGGGGGTGCCCCAACCGAAGCGTACCTTCACGGGAGGAGTGACTGGACGAGACAAAAAAAAGAACGCCTCAGGAAAAAGTTCTAAAATGTGAACACACGAAATGAGGTAAATATGAGAAAAAAAAAAAGTGTGACTCGAGACGTCGGAACAGGAAAAAATATAGGGGGGGGTGTCGAAATCGAGAGAGGAAGAGTTTGACATCAGATAGAACCAAGGGGGACTTGATAAGAAGCGGGTAGATTTCGAGCAGGGGTACGAACCATGTGGCAACTCGGTGGAGGGAATCGGCACACGCAGAATAATTACAAAAAAGGCCGTCCTCTAAAGTAGGGCGGGGGTGTTTGCATAGAGAAAAAAAAGCACCTCGAAAGGGGGAAAAAGGGTGAGGCTCTCTGAACCTCGATGGTGGGAATGTGACCGTACGGCCCGCACAGGCCCAGATGGCCTCCGATCAAGGGAGAGGAGGGACACTTCCAGTGGGGGGTCCATAAACGAAAAGCGTTGCTCCTGGAAACCGACCGGCATTAACTTCGGAAAAACTCGACTCTAAAAATTGGCAAAAATATCGTGTGTCTCTGAACAAAGAAAAAAAGCTGGGCTTTACTTAAGAAGGTTCAAGGAAAAGAAGCCACATAGAGGAGTCAAGCAAGGAAGTTCCGGACCAGAGTAGTCAATATTACGTCACGAACAATCTCATGGCTTGTGGTCGATAAGAGGTTAAAAAAAGGAACCGGGAGGACTAGAGACCCACACCACGATAGGCTGAACAGTCGATTAAACGCTCAAGTATCAGCGAAGCCGAAACAGAAACTCTGTACGAAACAAAAGAAAATGCAAATCGTTGGAAAAGAAAATTTTTTCTGAGAGAGAAAACTTTTAGTGTGCAATCAGACTCCATGTAACAAAAGGGGTCGCTGGGGGTAAAATAGTTCAAGATCATTGCAGGTTCGAAGAAAAACTACGCAGGGGGAAAAACTTTGAAGGGGGGGAAACTGGAGCGTTCTCTCATAGTCGTGAGAAAGATGAAAAGAGACGTGGAGTGGAGGGTCCTCGACCCTTCAATGGAAGACAATGGGAAAGATTGGGGGGAGGAAAAGGATAGGTTGTGCCAGACCCTACAATTAGTGTTGGAGAAAAAAAGACCCCCAAAAAAAAGAGCTAGAAGGCGAAAAGGAATAGTATGGAAAGGTGTCGTCAAGGGAAAAAAAAATCCGGTTAGCACCACAACGTGCGCAGAGCGGGGGAAAATCGGATGGGGGGTAAGTGTCATCGCATCGTTGATGTCTCAAAGGGAAAAAGAACTGGAGAAAAGGGATAATCTGTGGGGGGGAGGAAAAAAGGAAAAAACTCCACGTCAGCCTGACTGTGGAGAAAATCATGAAGAGGAAACAAATACACCGGAGCCGCGAAAAAACACGATTAAAAAAAGGAACGCAGAGATGACGGCTTCGAACTAAGGGGGAGAGCGGGGCCAACAAAGAGGGGAGAAAACTCGCGAGGGAGGGAAGACCACCTTAAATGAGCTAACGCGAGGAAAGGGGCATCGGATCCCATGAGAAAAAGATGAGAAGGGGAAAACTGGGACATCATCGTGCTTTAAATAACTTTCAAGCAAAACTAAACATAATGGCACGGCATGTGAAAAGGCCACTGTGGAGAAGGGAAAGAATTCTTAAAAAAGTAACACGGGGGGGTTAAACGTAAATGTATAGAATTTGATGCGGTGAAAACTAGGGAGATACAACGGGGGGGATTGTACAAAAAGGGAAAGACTCCGAGGACGGCAAAAAGGCCCTATCAAGGGTGTTTGACGGCGCATGGTCCGGCAACCGGGCAGGGGATATGCTATGTAGGTATACATAAGAAGTCAACAAGAAGAAAACCCTTATTCGGGCAAGGCAAAGCGTGGACCGTGGAACAATACGCCACGCTCGGAAGAGGGACGATTTCAACGAGGGAGACGCTGTGCGGGAGGAGAGGCCTTTCAGAAAACGAAAAAAGAACGACACAGATCTGACGGGGAATAAAACAACTTCACTCAAACTACTCAGAGGGCAAGAGGTATTTCCACTGAAAGAAAATTACTCGGCAAGAAAGGGGGGGTTACGGGGGGTGGGAAAGCGAGGGAGTATCTTTGGGATGATTCCATAAAAAAAAAAAAACAAACACACGGAGAGACATTATCTGTGCGATTATCCCATCGTGAAAAGGGGAAACCGCGAGAAAAAAATTTGTTACCGAAAGAGAGTGTTGTAAGGAAGCACGTCCCTCAGTCACTAAGAGTATATGCCATCTGCGGAGGGAATGGTGGATTCCCCACGATCCTTGGAGTTCGAAGAAAATTACTCGTAAAGATGTCCTTCCATGAAAGAAAAGAACAGAGCTTAGAAAAGAAGATGACGCAAAAAAAATGGTCGCACATTGGGGAAAAAAAAAACCGTGTTGGGGGAAAAAAGTTCCGGAAAAAGAAAAGGAACTTTGGAGAAGTCCGCGCCAAACTTGGGAAAAACTGCCGCATTCCAAAAATCTGCGTGCAACACCAAAAAGACCAGCGAGGGAGGGAGAGGCCCAGTTCGGGGGAATCTCAAGGGGAAAGGCCCCACAGTAAAAACGAGATCTAGGATCTACACCTTTTTAAAGAAGAAAAAGGTTTGAAATGCGTAGGGTCCCTCGTGCCGATCAGTGGTAACCGGGAGGGGAAAAAGGCTGTAACGTGTAAAGGACGATGGTGGGAGGCCCTAACGTCGGGGAGGCCACATTAGAGGGGGAAAGGTTATCGTGAAGGAAAGGTTCCGAGGACAAAAGAGATGGAGACTGGAGAAGTTACTGGGCCACTAATCGCGAGCGGGGAGGGGTGTTATTCACCGAGAAAACCGGGGGGGCCGCGAACGTGGGAGGAAAGAAAAACTTGGCTAAAGGAGCTAATCGTGGCTGCCTCTGTGTATGTTGATACGACTCGAAAGAGACACAGGGAGGGGAAAGACTTCTGTTCTCAAAGAAATTATTGGGGGAGGGACTTAAAGGGTGAGGTCATACCAAGGAAGGGATCCCGAGTAAGAAAAGACCACCAGGTATCGCCCGTCCTTAGCAGGGGGGGGTACTCTAAAAGTTGTGCAGACTTGCCATCCAGAGGATTCCTGCAGTTGCGGGCTTAGTCGCCTAAAGTCATCTGTCGGGTTGTCACGAAACAAAGGCTTCTTGTCACAACACAAAGGGTTGAGGTCAACGTTCTTGACACGGGACTCACGTGACGTGCCGAACAGAAAAACTTAGTCTCCAATCGATCGAAAGGACATGGGGAAGAAAAAAACACCTCTAAGTGGGACCGTCGTCGGGTAAGAATTCTTCCCGAAGGTATTGGGACAGCATCAGTGTGTGAGTAGTATATTGAAAAAAAGCACCTGGGGAGGCGGCGGAAACCATGGGTAAAAGGAATGGACGTACGTGGTCGCAGTTAGTGCTTCGCTGACGTTGACCGGAAAGAAAGAACGTAAAAGTCTTAGCAAAAAGCAGTAAAATGGGTCCGTGGTTTCACGAATGGAAGAAAAAAAAACACGACGAAAAGGTGGAAAAGATTCATATCGGGAAAAAGATTGACGGGGGGGCCGCCAGAGGAGGGGAGGAGGGGGGAGAGAGGAAGGCCGGCCACGGGTCCAACGAGAAGTAACAAAGTCGAGACCAAAAACGCGTCAAAATTGCCAGCGTCGGAAGGAGAAGGGGAAAAGTCTCTCTAAGGAAAGATACTGAAAACCGAGTGGGGGACTTCTGTGATCCAACGGGAGTTCAGACAAAGAATGCTTATCCCCCCAACCCCAACCCAAACAAAAAAAAAACCCCCAAAAAAAGCTCAAAATGAATGATCTGGGAAAGAAGGTCCCACTAACAAAAAGAAAAGATAGCGAAAAATGGAGGCGCTGGTTGCTTGTGGAGAAAAACGATCCTTCAAAGCAAAGAAAAAAAATTGTCGAGGAAAAAGGAATCTAGCGGGGAGTAGATCGTCGGGAAAAAGTCCGACCAAAGGAGGCACCTTGCCCTGGTCCAAACGGAGAAATGCGACTAGAATGCCGATGAAACGAACTAAGAGCGGCCATGGAAAAAAAAAAGGCGTCCCGGAGAAATTCCGTACCCGACCAACCATGGTGAAAAACAGAACGGCAGAGGGGATAAACATCGGGGGAAGAAGCAAAGCAGTCATGCGTTAGCTGGAAGAGAAACTGGGGGAGGAGTTAAGTTTTACGAACGGTCAAGGAACCGTGAAGGAGAAAATTCCTCACAGCAAAAAGGGGTCGCTTTTGATGAGATAAAAAAATCTGCATAACGGGGAAGAAAAGAAAGTAGCGGTAGAAATTAACAGTTGGAAACGGGGTCCAAACGCATGGATCGCCAGCGTCCAACTTCGCAGGCGAAAAAAAATCCAGAAGAGGGAAGAAAAAGAAAAACGTGAGGGAAAAAAAAGGCCAATATAAAGAAAGAGCGGTCTAAATAGCGCTTGGCTCAGGCGGAACTTTTTGGCAACGTCTGGAGAGGACTAAGATAGGGAAAAGGGGGATTCGGATGGAGAAAAGAAGAGGGCGATCCAAAGGGCAAAAGGTGAGAAACCGAAACAGAAAAGATCTTAGGCTTTGCCGTTGCACGACTCCAACAAACCTCGCCAAAAGGGAAAATGATGGCAATCTCAAGAAAAGGAGATATGAATGGGGGCTCGTGGTGTGAGACGAGAGGAGAGAGAAAAAACACAAGATCGGGTGAATTGAGACTCGGTCGAAAAGGCAAAGAAGTTGCACAGAGATCGCAAAAGTTCGCGAGAAAGCAACGGTTCAAAGTGGGAACGTCAAGGTGAGAAGTCGTCGGATCGGCACGACATCTGTAAGAAAGGAAAAACGCCTTCGAGGACAAGAGAGAGGGAATTTGGAACAGGGGGGTTTCCGGGGCTACCAAAAAAAAAAAAAAAGGTATTGCTCAGCACGGATTGGGGGGTTTAAGGGGGGAAATTGACAAGATCCCGCGAAAAAGGGGTAGAAATTTCTAAGAAAACTTTTTGGTTGTGCGCCATTACAATACAATCAATAAAACAAGTGAAAAAAAGACATTCAATAAAAGGCCGCTACGCGGGGAGACTTGAATGTGTCAGGAACAGCTTCAAGACAGTGCAAGCCATCCTGAAAAAACGCAATGAAAAAAGTCGGACAACCGAAAAGAACTCTGTCCAAGGAAGCTTGCGAGAGAAAGTCGTGCGGTTGGGCGGATGACTGGGAGAAGGCACGTACTATTTAAGGCGCTCTAAGGAAAAAAGGGATTACGGCGAAGGATCCAACGAAGGGAATCCTAAATAAAAGCTTAAAAACAAATCAATAGGGGGAAAGACAGGTTGACTACAGCACCGCCACGGGGGATGGGAAACTATTAATGGAAAAGGATTCGAGGGAAAGAGGACTAAAGGGACTCTCAATGGAGGACAACAGGGAAAAAAAAAAATGAAGGTGCTCGGAGAGACCGTACTCAGGCGATCATCGTAAATACTAAGGGGAAAAAGAGGGAATACGACACGGGGGAGGGGAAAGTCCATAAACCCTGTTACGAGCCAATACAATCACTTGGGGTCAGGTAAGGGGTTGTGCCAACAAAAAAAGGTTTCAAACGTCGACGGACAGAAGAAAATGTAGCAGCGACGGAGAAGGGTACTACTTATGGGGAAAGGATGCGGAAAAAAAAAATTTAAGTCCACACGGGTGCGCCGACCTGTCTATCAGCGGGATGGGAAGGTGAATCGTACTTGGAAAGGAGGGGCTGCAACGGACACGGGGAAGACGCAATCAAATAATCAAGAAAAAAACACGGCACCGACTGTGGACTCAGGAAGATCGTCTCAAGAAAACACCAAACGGGAAGGAAAGCCATACACTATTGGAGGAAAAAAAACGTACATAGGAGAAAGTCGCCGCAGTACACTGCTTGTTGAAAGAGGAAAAAGCATAAGGGAGTGCGAGAAACCTTAAATAATCCTAAGTACTAAAAGAGAGGAAGTCATAGGGGAAAAAGCTTACCCGAATAGAAAGGGGGGAAACTTGGGGGACGAAGGATCGGTGAGGGAACAACTTCAACGCAACGTAAAAGTGGCACAAGAAAGGGGGATGTCAATTCGACGGACGGACTTCCTGGAAAAAACACTGTTGAAAGGGGTTTAAGGGGGCTACGAAGCTGGGGGAATTAGAGGTGTATGTTGAAACGGGGAAACACTTTGGTAGCGGAAAATGAAAACTTGCTCCGATGGTCGAGCAAAGGGTAGAGATGTTGAAGAAAGGGTCCGCAGAGGGATTTGAGAGCAAGAGGATGCGAGTTTACGATCGGTACGAATATGATGAAGCACTTAGGAGGAAACACGGTTGGAGGAAAAAAAACAATTTTGCGAAAAAGAGGGGGCTTGACCGCACCAACCCAAAACCCACAGCGCGTCATTGTCAAAGAGGGGGGAGAAGAACGTGGGGGGGGCAGCGTCCATCTGAGAAGGAAAAAAGATCAGAACAGGGAAAGGACGGGCGATACCGAAGCGATGTGGAAAAAAAAAAGCGTCACGCCAAGGAGAAAAAACAGGGGTCAATTAGAACTGCGACTGAAGAGGAGGAAAAGGTTGACGCTTCCGGAAAAAAGGGGGGGGGGGAACGGTTTCAAATGGAAGGTGATTAGCGGAACGAGGGCGCGGGAAGAAAAGGAAATCAACTTCAAAAAACAAGATAGAGAGTAGCGATGAGCCCTCGGCACATCTGAACGCAAAAAAAAGGAAAACTTCGTATCAGAAAGGGGGAAGAAATCCACCGGGGAAAAACCTCCGAGGAAGGGAACTCGTCATAGAAAGGTGTACCTGCAAAGGGGGAAAAAAAAAATGCTTGACGCTGGTGTAAACCAAAAGAATCTTCGTATCGAAAAGGGAAAAGGTCCCCCTGGGGGGAGAGAGGGGAAGTTCCCGGGAGAAGAAGAAAAAGAAACCAGATAGAACCTCCGGTGAAACGCAGCCTCAGAGGTCTGAACATTGTTCCCGGCACGAAAAGAGTTGTCCGGAGGGAGTACTCAATCGGAAAGAGGGGGGCTTATAAATAATCTCCAGATAAGTTAAAAGGATGCCGGACACAATCTGAACAAAAAATTGATCGAAAGGAGAAGAGAGGAGCAAGGGCGTGCAGAAATTCAAAGTGACGATGAGAAAGAGGGACACCAAACCCGAGGCATCACCAAGAAGAAGTGTTAAAACGTAAGGAACGGGGTGGAAGCACTGCGTGAGGGGGAAGGAATCGTCAGTAGAACTAAGAGGTTCCCCGACTGACGAGGGGAAGACCGCTTGGTGATTCACCGTAAAAGAGGAGGATAGGGAAAAAAAAAAAGGGAGTCCCGAGGGAGGGGGGTCCGGCGGAAGAGATCAAGAAGAGTGGGCTCCTTCATTTAAAGCCGAAAAGGGAAAAAGAGTAACGTGGGAGCTCATGTTGTAAAAAAAGATAAAAAACGGGGGGGAGTGCGCGAAAAAGGTCCGACCTCTGCCCGTCGGAATCGTTAGCTCGCGGGGTGGTGTATGTTTGAACAAAAAAGAAGCCTAAAAGTGAGGGGTCTGGAGGGAGGAAAAGGTATCTTCAAAGATATCTTACCAGTGGCAAACTCACGTAACGGTGAGAAGACGTTCACAACGATTAGCCAAAAGAAAACTTCGGAGAAAGGTTGAACGCTAGGGTTCAGGCCCGAAAGTTCCATAAAAAGAAAACTCGCGAAGGAAGGGGCCGCCTTGCAAAGAGAGGGAACACAGGGGAGCCCTGCACAAATTCTCAGGGAGGCGTCAAACAAGTGTGAATTGGTCAAAAAAGGAGAATATTGAAAAAGGAGGACGGCTCAGTACTTTAGCTTCAGAGAGGAGAAACGCCCGCGAAAGAAAAGCTGAGCTAATTGGGAAAAACTCAAAAACAGGGGGACCGGCGTGATGCCAGGAGCGAGTCAGTCGCTGATCGTGAGGGCCCAAAAAAGAGGTTTTTTGTGGGAAAAATAGGAAGGGCCCACAATAACTTGGACAGTGCTGTAGAACACGATTTCATCTCTCCGGACTGTCAGGAAGCGTGAGTGGTTCGCAAATGTCCGCTGAAGGGGGGGAAGGGGGAAATCTAATCGGAGGAGGACCGGGACGTCGCCGTAAATAGCGTGGGTTCCAAAAAGACCAAAAGACCACTAGCTTGGAAAGCTGGAAGGAGAGAATCGGCAAGAAGGAGTCTGGGTAATGATTGCGGAGGGGAGGGTGCTGGCAATAAAAACTTTCCGACCTTAAACGAATTTTTGCAAAAGAAAACACGCTAGAAATCTGCTTAAGGGGGGAAATCTCCAGATGGGGACGGAGTATCGTGGACTGAACAGGAGTGTCCGGAGAGGAAAAACAAAAAACTGGGCAGGACTCAAATCTTAAACAAAAACAACGCTGGGCAAAACTGACAAATAGATCAAATGTCACTCAAAACAAAAGAAGGGGGTATCGATCATAACCGTCGGGTACTAGGTGGAGGGGGGTAAACCCCCGATCACTTCCCACCAGATGGTCGAAAAAATAAATCTGTAAAACTGAGCGGGCGTGCTTCCTAGCCAAAAAAACCCGTGAGGCCAAAAAAAATCGAAAAGGAAAGTGAAGGCGAACCAAAAGTCTCAGTGAACAAAGTCCCCGAATCGACCGAGTGGACCAGACCCGACACCCCGAGAGGTGGAAAAAAGCTCTGATCTAAAAAGAGAAAAATCATCTTACTGGAAACCTTGCCATCATTGGTGGTGTTCGAGCGTGGCGTTTGGCGTGACAAAAAAACGCCAAGTACAGCCAAGAAGGGTCAGGAAGGACGGGGCGTTGATCAAAACGCAACACTTGGAACGGCTTGGAAGAAAAATGAGGGCCTCGAATCCGAGCCAGCCGGAATCGTCGGAAAAAGTCAACAGGGGCAGACGGGCACAGGTACGAGCTCCCATTCAGACAAAGACCGAAGGGCAATCCTCAGCGAAAGAAAAAAAAAAAGGAGGAGGGAGAAGAGGAAAGGGGACTCGTTCAAAAAGGAAGGAAGAGCTGGGCTGGGCGAGCTAGTGTGCACTAGTAAGAAGCTCTTTCGGCCGGGATAGGGTTTCAGGAAAAACGTCTATCAAAAAGAATGAAAATTGGTGTGGCTGAGGGTAACCGGAAAGGCTCACGGGATTTCCGTGGGCTCGCCCTACTCACGAAGCTCTACACAAGTTTCAGAACAAGGGAATCTCACGACTGAGTAAATAGAGGGGGCTCGGATGGGGGGCTCTAGACGGCGGTTCAAAAAAAAAAGGTGGTCGGGTCAAAAAAAAATCATTGCGGGACGCATATTGGGCAAGCTCAGAGAAGAAAAGATTCGCTGGAAGGGGAAAATACTGCGCGAGTTTGGCGTTGTTCAAAAGGGGGGACGGTGGTCAGCGGGGCAAACGGGCCTCTCCTCATTAAAAGAGGCCTTCCTAGTATAGAGAAAGGGGGAATTATGTTGGGGGGAAAGGGGGGGGATCTTTGTGGACAATCGACCTCCAAGGGGCTCTCAGCTATAAAAGTGGTGGGGGGGGGGTGTGACATGATCCGCTAACGCTTTCAGCCAAGGGTTTCGAGACAAATAAAGTGCTCAGTGAAAGAAAAACTTACCAAAGTTTTGGTGTGGGCATGACAATACCTAAAGGGGGGCACCTGGAGTACAGTACGACAGGAAATAGGGAAAAAAACTCTACGAGGGGGGGAAAAAGTGCATAAGGCGGTGGGGTGTTTTGACGATCGACAAGATTCTGTGCAGTAAGTGCCAGAAAAACCAGATAGCGTCCCGCCGAAAATTCGGAGAACCGTACTCTTCTTGCGAGAAGCCTCTGAAAGAGACTACTTGTCGGGGGGGAGAGAAGGACTTTGAAACCAAGGGAAAAAGGACTATTACTATGAGGGAAACGACCTGGGGGGAAAATCATGGATCGTCCGGCCTATAACAAGAAGCCAAACCCTAACTGACCACTTGAAGATCAATCGGGGTGGAAAGGTTTAGTACAGAAGACAGAACCTTTGAGGGGGGGGGGAATCCTACTAATGGCACATCATCGGGAGGGAACCAAGAGTTACGATCATTAAAAAACTGGAAGAGAGATTTCACACAAAGGGAAACACGGTCGAGGGGAATGGCTCAATGGACGCGTCGATCAGAAAGATACGGAAAATTGAAAACTTACACTTTATTGGAAAAAAAGAAGACCAAGTAAAGAAGAAAAGCCAATTGGAAGGAAAGGGGGGGGGTGACAGCAAACCGGAGGTGCCGGGAAACCAAAAAAGTCCATGGGTATGCGGACCCGACTACAACAAAAAAGGTCTCAGCCGAAAAATATTATGGAAGAGCTTCCGTCAACAAGGGGAAGTGTCGTCCCAAGAGACTCTGGAAGAAAATCACTTATGTGAAAAAAAGAATGCTTAAGTTTATGGCATTCCAACGAACAGGGTAAACTCAGTAAGAAGTGTAAGATCATGGGAGATCAGCATCCCTTCACAGGGTCGGCAATCTATCGTCTAAAAAAATTCAACGCTTAAAGGAAGTGCAACCGCAACGGACTAGGAAGGCCACCAAAGGTCTCCGAGGAACAAGTAAAGGTAACCTCCACAGAAGGAAAAACCGCTCGTGCGATTAGGGAAACCGTAAATGAGCGAAAGAGTCTGCTTGAAAAACCAGGCGAGGACACGATCATCAAAAAGGTATTAGGTGCGATACCGCAGATCTTGAGGGTAAAAAATCTCACAGAAAAAACCGAAGGGAATACGATTAGTGGGGGAAAAGGAAAAAAAAAAGGGAAGATTACGGAACCGGAAAAAAGGACGGTTAAAACAATGGGTAGCTCAGCACGTGATTAGCGTGCGTCGAAGGTAGTCAGAGGAAAAGTGACTTGGTCTGAAAGGAAAGGGATCCGATGAGAAAGCAGCCAAAGGGGTCATCAAAAGGAAACGCAGTTTCCGGAATCAAGGGTGGTACTCAAAAACGTATGCCCTATGTCTCGGAAAGACTATCAAAGAGGGAAAGATGATTGGAAAAAAAAGGGTCGGCCTTCAACCGTGACCGTGAGGGGCGACCACAAAGAAGCGATCCGATCAACGAATGGTGAACTATACTAGGGAGGGAAGTCACTTATCCGAAAGGGGGGGGAAAAAGACCCGGGAAAAGAAAGGAAAAGGGTTTCTATACGAAGTTGAACCAAAAAAGAGAAAAAAAAAAGACGCAGATGGCACCGCAGGTTATACGATAGGCCCTGGGCGAACGACAGGACGGGCACGTAGAGGGGAAGAACGGTTTTCGTTAAGGGGAAAGGATCCGACGCAGGAGGAAAGAGGTTTTCTGACTGGGGGTGAAGGGAGACGTACACATCGCTCTCAAAACGGAGGGGAGATTTTACTTACCTTCTTTCACATTCCGCACCACCACCGAGAAGAAGAAGCGACATGGGGGAAAAGGTAAAAAAAGGTAAAAATTGTTTTCCGAAAGCGGAATGCCGCCTCGAAAAAATCGTATAACCTGAGGGGGGCCGAAAGGGAGTACGGTTAAGGCCTCTGTGGGATCCCAGGAAAGAGAAGGGCGTCTTAGAGAAAGAAGAGAAACCGGGAGGTCGTTTCCGTCAAAGGACACGAAGGAAAAAAGAGAACCTTCGGTTGACAGGACAAAACGCTCAGCGGAGCTTTGGCAGAAAAAAAGGGGGGCAAAGAAACGGCACGGACCGTGTTTAATAATTGCCGGAAAAAGGAAAAGGTGGCCGAAAGGGGGAGACACGGCGAAGCGGGGCCCTCGGAATAAAAATAAACACTTCCAGATGGGCGGAAAAAAGCTTGGAAGAAAAAAATTGATCGACCCAATTAATCGAAGGAAGGGGAAGACAAGCTCAAAAGTGAAGCCCTCGGTCAAAGGAGAAACAAAAACCTCAAAAAAAATTCTTAGCTAAAGAAACGTAAAAGAAGAGCCGCGGACCGTCGGAAAAAAAGGAAATGGCACTAGCGTGAAAAAGATGGGAATGATCGTACGGGTGCGTGAACTGGGGGAAGGAAAAAAGGAGACTTCTGAGGGAGAACATTTACACTGAGGAAAAAGGCTGATCGTGTCCGCAGGCCTGGGAAGATGACGTCAAGCCGAGGTGGTATCTCCCGGATCGGTGGCCGGGGAAAAAAGAGCGGAGGGGCGCGTGTTTCCGTGTCCCCGAGGCGGGGGGGACTTCGGCGAAAACGTGAGGTCCGCTTCGAAGCGCAGAAAAAGAAAAAGCTCCGGGGGCAAAACGGGGCGGGTGGGATGGTTGTGTGAGACTACTCGCCGGTAGGGAAAAAAAAAAGGAAGGCTGGCGGTCAGGGGAACAAGTGAGATTCCAATGAGTGAAGGGAAAAAACCAGGGGATGGAGAAAAGACAACGTTTAAGGAGCCTCTTCACAGAAAGAAAAGCCAGCGTCAGGCAAAAAATTTTGGCTAACGGACACCGGTTTGGAAAAAGGGGGCCTCAGACAGGGAAAGACGTCGTAGAAGGAAACCTAGAAAATCGTGGCGGAATTTCGAAAGAAACAGTGTAAGGCGGTTTGCCAGCACAAACCAAAGGTCTGGATCACCCCAAGATTTTCCAGGGAGGAGAAGGAGAACGGGTCGGAAAGGGGAAGGAAAGAGTTGTACGTAAGAAAGGAAAATTCGTATTTTCAAAACCCGCTGTATGGGGAACATCGTCAGGAGCTAAAAAGGGAGGAAAAAAAACCTCTAAGTGTTTGGAAAAAGAGGGGTGCCCGTGAGAGAGGTAACCGAAACACTGATCGATTGTGAAAAAGATGTGACATGGTAGGATGGACACAATACACCGGGTGCGGGCCGCTCGGGAAAAAGGATCTGTTCCACAAGCATCTGAGAAAAATTCGTCAGGGAAAGGGGGCGTCTCAAGGAGGCCAAAGGGAGGGAAAAATCAGCAAACGGTGTCTAACGCGCAGGAGTAACAGTTCCAAAGGTGACGGGGGGGGAATCCTGGTAGAAAAAGAAAAGGGTCCTTCCGCGAAAAAAAAATCATATCGTCAAGATGAAGCGGGGGCCGCAGGGAAACTGCGCCAAGGGGAAGGGGGCTTTGGCATTTCACGTAGAAGCCCTACAGAGAAGGGGTAGAGCGAAAAACCAACGGGCAATCGGCAAAATTAGCGAGTGGTGCCTGTCAAGGTCTGCGGTCCGCGTACGGCGCAACAAGATGTTGGGGGCCGTCGGAGAACAAAAAAAAAGGAAAAAGAAATGTCGAGCCACTGAGAGGGATTCGGCCGCCCCCAAAACACGGACGCGAAGCGAGAAAGGAATCTAACAAACCCGTCGGTAGGAAAAAACGTGGCGGGGCACACCACCAGTAGTTGCGTTGGGTGGTCGACCCACATCCGAAAAAAAAGAGAAAGAAACTGGTCAGACGGCGGAATAAATTGGACATTTCTCACTGTAGGGGAAGATCCAGAAAAAGAAACAGGGGAAACGTGAGGAAAAAAAAAAAGCCTCCACAAAAAGGACGTTGCCGTAATAAAAACGACCATCCTTATCGAAGCAAAAAGAGAAAGGGAAACCTGTCGAAAACGACCGGAGACACCACGATCTTGGGAAGAAAGAACGTCTCGAAGAAAAGGATCCCCACTATATGTAACAATTGTCATTCGTTACGAAAAAAGAACTTTTGGTCAGAGTAATTTTGGCAGTTTGTAGCGAAAAACGGACAAAACCCGTGCCGGGAGGATTTCAGTTCCCGCAGCACAATGGGGTGGACCGGAAGGCAGGCGGGGGGTGGATCTCGGAAAGTTTCACTCATGTCCGATACCCGGAAGGCGTCCTAAACTAAACCGTTTTCCAGACGTGCAAAACGCAATGTACAATCGACATGAGAAGCATTCGGCTAAGGGGGAAAGAAGTCGGC
>Ga0179593_1563587_pt1 | contig 26725 bp, 22 predicted proteins | sample CZODoug2_1_08_16_FD_185931 | JGI IMG/M metagenome (GOLD analysis project Ga0179593, IMG submission 185931) | Vadose zone soil fungal communities from Angelo Coast Range Reserve, California, USA - CZODoug2_1_08_16fungal (PacBio error correction) | ecosystem: Environmental > Terrestrial > Soil >...
AAAAGTATTCATCAGAAAGGAATTTCGAGGAAAACGCAAGACCACAAGTGGGTGCAACGTCTGACTCCAAGTGCCTTCTCGAAAAAACCCTGCAAGCCGGGTGAAGCTTTGGGGTAGGGACATCTGGCGCTAAACAAAGGGAAGAGACCATCTTTCGACGGAAGCTGCGGGGGGGGACCTATCGTAAGGTCACGGATCTTAGGGGGGAGGGAACCTCTCTCCTCGATTTAAATAAAGTCGGGCGGGGGGCGCTGTAAGGACCGTACTCCTGCCCGGGCGAAACTCCCGCTCTGTCATAGGGCTCCTCTAGAATCAGATATAAAGGCGTTCGACCAGGGATCAACGCAAACTTCCCGGGGGTGGGGGATTCAAAGGATAGGGGGCAAATTTTAAGTTAAAAATCGTAAAAAAAAACTTGGGCACGGGGATGGGATGATATCCTGATGTCGAGGCAGAAGTCCCGACGAGCCGAAGAACTTGAGAAGAAACCAGAGACATCTCGGGCTCACCATACAAAGATAAAGAGGGTGGCTGTATCTTCCATCATCAGAAAAAAAGGTCCAGAGGCATGAGATGTAAGTTCATGGCGCCCATAAAGGGAAAAAGATCAACGTACCCTCCCGTGAAGGTTTAACACAATTGGGGGAGTCACGAGAGAAAAAAGGGCCTCTCTTTGACTCTAAGGGGGAGGCCAGGAGATATAGGAAGCTGTCGGCGACCAATACGCTAGTCTGCTCGGGTGATGGCAGACGCCACTGCCGGTGCGGGGGTGGGGACGGGGTGAGCAGACCGGGTAACTCACGAGAGCCACTATGCGTGCTAAGGACACGGAGACCTTGGAGGAGCGCCCGTAGCGATCGACGAGGAAGGCCTTCCAGGTTGCGACGGCCGAAATATAGGATCAGGAGGTGGTGGTAACCATCTCTCGCGGAAAGATCCTGATGTATCCTACCGACGAGCTCGTCGTTATCGCCTCGTCCCAAAATGTATGCGAAAGGAGGAAAAAATGGCCATTAACAACTCCAGACGTCATGGGGTACAACATCTCCTCGTCATAGAAGAGAGGCAGTCAGAAAGGGGGTCAGTATGCGTCAGTCCGGCGTGGAGGAGCACTGGGCGAGGGCCTCAGGTGCGGATGGCATGAATAAGAGGGAGGAAGAAATGGAGGCCATCGCCGGCTGCCGGCGCTGACGTGCGAAAAAGACGTGGCAAGGGAACGCAGCGCCTACATGATCGTGGCCAGATCTGGGAGGGCCGTACGGGGAGGGGGTACGGACATCGAGGTCGACAAAGCGCCGGCGCAACTTGCAGGGTAGGGAGAGATAAAAAAAATTGTCCCGCAGAACCGAACATGCGTCGCCGCGATGTCGGGAAAGGCGCTGAGGGATAGGCATGGGAAGAGATCTCTTCCCGCGCCAAACCTTCGTGCCAAAGCCGTCGATATAAGGCCCGTTCCCCTTTAACTCTGGAGGGGGGACTGCTCGGGAGAAAAAAACGCCGTTTCGTTGGTCAGCCCAGCGTTCAGCAACGTCTGGAGAGTGCATGTAACAGCCGCGACAAAGTGCGGAAGAGAGATCGAAAGAAAAGAAGCTTGAGCTCCAGACTCTGCGACCTTGAACAATCGATCGGGGAGGAAGACAACAGTCGCGCCGCGCTGAAGTACCCGACGCAGAGAACCGAAGAATAAGATCGGCGCAACTGTCCCTCGCGGTGAGCGAGCTCCTGAGAGCGAGAAGAGCTGGGGACTCGGGGACAGCTTCTAGGGAGCGGGTAATCAGAGGGGCGTGTCGGCCTCCTTTGGCGGATCGCGAAAGGGGGTGAGAAAAAGACGGAAAGCACCGTCGCAGCAAGCTCTGCCGCAAGCTCGACGAGCTCGGCGGCCCAGTCTTTACAGCGTCGACCTAAGTCTGGGGCCTCGGCAGAGCTCCGGAAAGGGAACATGGAGGATTTCGCTCACGACATAAAGTGCTGAAGGAGGAGAAGCAGATTATCTTTTCTGACTTTATAAAAGAAGGCACTGGCTCATCCAAGTTGCTCGAAAACCAGCCGTCGCGCTGCAAGTCGCCAAAGGAGAGCACGACGTCGCGGGAAGGTCCGCGGGGGGAGGAGAACGGAGCTAGGGGCGGAGAGGGAACTTGAGCACCGAGAGCACGTGGGAGCCCCCTGGGAACGGATTTCGAAAGAAAAAAGGGTCTAAAAGAAGTCCGAAACCGGTACGAAAACGCACTAGAGCAGGATCGGATGTGGAAATAAGGTGGGGTCGTACGCGCATTGACTTCTTTTCTCGAGCACGGTCGGGGGGGAGTCATTCGGGAGGTTGGAGCCCGTTTCCGCGAACGGACGAGGCCCTCTCGTATAAACGGGAGAAGAACAAGTCTGCGTCGTCTTTTAGGGGTCAACAGCACCGGTAGCCGGTCCACGGCGCATCCCTTTTACTTGGGCGGCGTGACGTCCGGCCTGCGGTAGAAGGGATGAGAGAGAGGGTATCTCACTAAGCGCACCGCGGAAAGATCGAGAGTAAGTTAAACGCCGCAAAAAGAGGGGAAGGGGATAAATGTGGTGAAGAACAGACTGCTGCCGCCATGGGGCACTCTTCAACCGAATACGACTAAAAGGGGGCAAGGTCTACCTGAAAACTGGAACGACCTAACGTTCTACGAGATTACTTCGCTTCTACAACCATGTCACGGGGAACGGGGGGAAAGAGGGGGGACATCTATCTTGATCTTGGAGAAGTTAGGCGGACGGGGGAATCCTCGCTTTCTCTGGTTGCTCAGAGTAGACGGAAATTAGGAGTTTTCACAGGACAGTCTGGGTGTGGAGAAAAAGGACTCAATCTCTCGGTCTATTACTTCTAGCCCAAAAGACGTCCTTACCGTGCAAGGCGGGACCAGGGGGAACAGTTGGGGGGCTCGTATCACGATTATTCGCATCGTCTACTGTAGTAGTGACTAAAAAAGAAAAAGAGAATCTCTCGGATCTACCAGCTCAGAACACGAGGGTTCCGACGACCTTTCTAACCTCTGAAAGATCTCGGCGGGAAGCATCGCGAGGCCTCGGGGAAATTCCATACTTCTAAAAAAATTTCCCCCTGGCATCTCACGGGGGATGCGGCTGTTCTTCAAAAGATGAGGGGGTGCTTCATTTCAAAGGAAACCACGTAGAACCTCAATCATCTGGGTCTCAAGCCTCGCAGAAGGAGGCAATAGAAGGGAAGGATCGTATTTCGGGGCAAAAAGCTAGAGCTGTAATAGCTCTCATCTTCGCAAGGATCATGAAAAGGCTAGAGGGGGAAAAGAAGATACCGACGTCATGGAGTGGGGAGCCTCGCTTTCGGGACCAGGGCGAGTAAGAGGGGAGAGAAAAGGCGATGTCTCCTATCTGGAGCGTGCATTGGAGGGCGGGAGCGCAAGTGTTCGCGTCTGGAACACTACGGACTCAAAGAAAAGGACAGGGGGATGAAAATTCACCCTGGGGGTAGTAGCCCCCGACGCCTTCCCGCGCTCTGCCCTTTACCTATCGTCGGGATACAAAGGGCGCAAAAAAGCCTGTCGCGTGGGAGAATGTCATAAAAAACTTCCCACCCACTTGAGCCAACCGGAAATGGAAAAAAGGAATCCTCCACTCCTAAGGGTTGATTTGTGGTGACCTACTGACCACCGATCCTCGAAGGGGGGAAAACGCTAACTCACCAAAGAGGGGCTCAAAAATCCTGTCGACTCGCTAGGGAAGGGGGGTCTCCTTTCGCCACGTGCCCCTGGCTTAAGGGGCCACGGAGAAAAACTTCTCACTTTTCCATCTCCTGGTCGCAACTACGCTCAGACCTGCCCGCGGGTCAAACTTGTACACTTCTCTTCGACGCGGCCGCCTTCTTCGGGGGAACCCGCAAGGGCGAGCCATCGGTCCTTGCCCTAACACTCCCTTCTTCCTAGAAGCAAAATGGAAAAAAAACTGAGGGGAACATTAGTCCTCATAGGGAATACTTCACTTGAGTCTTTTGGCACGAGGAGAAAGCGTTAGCTTCACTTTTACGGCCACAGAACAGTGAGCGGTCAGGTCCATATGGAAAAGAGGGAAGAAAAAAGTGCCTGTGTCACACCCACAGACCGCAATAAAGATCAGAGAAAAAAGCGGCGTCGAGGAAGGGTCGAGCGCGACCTCAGGGGATTTCAAAAGGAAAAGAATCAAATAGAAATTGCCGCCAGCCCCAGGAGGCAAAAGGCAAAGCCTGCTAAGGTTCAAGTCAAGCGCGGGGCAGAGAAGAGAGCACCTGATGAAAAGACCGTTTCACCTTCCCCGGTAAACAAAAAAAAAACTACACCGGGCACAAAGGGCACAAAAAACCGGAGGGGAAATCTCACGGCCCAAACGGCCGGAAGGCAAATGTTTTAACGTGAATCAGATGGGTCGCAGTGCAGAATGAAAAAGTAGACAGGCGCCTCGCAACAACCCGTGGGGGGTACAAAGCCAGCCACTTCATTGGGAACACCGGAAAAAAAAGGGTATGAAGGGGGTGCTCGCAAAGGTCTCTCGGGGTTTAATTTAGGAAAGGAAACGTATCACGAAAGGAAATGGGCAAAGGCGAAAAAAAAAAAAGCTCAAAAAAAGGAGAGGTAGGTTTGGACTTGCCGAAGTGCGGTTTTCTGGGCTCGCCGGGAACTGGAGGGGGGGAAAGTGGGGAATCTTCACATCAGCGTGTGGCCCGACATCCTAACAAAGGCCCCCCCAAAAGAACGAGAAAAACAAAATGTCCACCGTAGTCGGTGCAGAAAGGGAACATCAAGCCAGAGCGGAAAGGAACGATCTGAAAGCAAGAGGGGGGGCGTCTGCCGGCTCACAGTTAGGGCAAACTTAGGAGCCCCGACTTTGCGCCAATTCGACCAGGAGCGCTAATAGGGGGGGGAAAGGATTCACGCGCAGCAAAGTCTCGTCGTCGACGCCGGGGAAAGTGGTAGGACGGTCTAGTCCGAGTTCCATTCAAGTAAGGGAGGGTAAGACGTGCGCCGTACGAGAAGAAATTAAGGAAGACTTTTCCTTTATCCAAGAATGGGGGGTTTTGAGGACTCTCGTCGTCTTACAGAGGTGATATAAACCCCAACCTTCTGCGCTTCGAAGGGAAAAAAATTCTTCCCAACTCCTAAGGAAGTACAACAAAGCGTACCGGTTTATCAAGACCTAAACTGGAAAAACAAACAAAAACCTTCCTGGCGCTGCTCGCCTGGTCAGTAGTCCCTTAGAGGGGTGGGGGCCTTCGAAAAAAGCCAAAGGGGAAAGACACAAAGGGGTTTAAAACCAATGACTCGACAGCCAGGCGGAAAAAAAAGCGGGGGGGGGGTTTAAGCGATTTCACACCTATATCAAGACATTGGCGACATGCCTTGGGAAGGGGGTACTATCAACTTCCGAATCCTGATCGAGACCGCCAATCTGATGGCGGAAAATCGCGAACACTTTATGTCGCCTCCTGGAAAAACTCCAGGCCGGGGGATGCGTTGTCTATCTCGGAGGGGGGTTTAACGGAACGTCACTCGGAAAAAAGGAGAATCAGGCCTGGCCTAGAAAAAATCCGCAAAATGAAAATCAGTCGACAAAAAAAAAAAAGCCCGTTCCGGTCCTGTAGCTGCGGAAGAAAGCACATAGAAAAAACGCAGAGCTGCTCGTAATGGCTGCTAAACCAGGACAAAAAAAACGGAGCAGCCACATGACCGAGCGAAACTACTTGAGGGGGGGGAACAGACAAAAGGAGTCAAACACCATTTCCTACGCAGGTGGGAAAAACGAACTTTCTGCAATTCGGGGCTACGGTGGGCAAGTCTGTCACCGGAACCACAACGACGGGGGGGAAGCGCTGAGCTGGGCACTTTTAGTGTCGGCTGTCTCCTGTCGGGGAAGGTGCTGGAGTGGTTTCAGCGACGGTTCCTTCACCCGGAGCATTGATGCCCGGCATAGTGACAACCCTCTTAAGACTCGCCCTGGACCTAGGGAAAAACTGCAGATGAGATTCCTTCTCCTCTCGGGAGGGGGGGCAGGAAAAGGAAAGAATGGGATTTCATATGGGTGGTCCAGCAATTCTCAGGAGGAGGACTTAAGGATCCGAAAGGGATCTTCTCTCTAGATAGCTGCCAGCGGAAAACTTCGGGGGGAGGGGGGGGGGCGGGACCGGTAAAAGAAAGTCGAACTGGGCCAGAAACTCTCGAATCGGTGAATCCCGGCAGCTCCGAGAGCAAAATCATAGAAGGGGTCGTCCCAAGCGCCGGGAAAGGGGTCGAGCTGTACGTCTATGCCTTGTCCGGCCTTGAGCGGGAGGGGGTGGGGGCTGGATAGTTGAATTATATGGTAGAGGATAAAACAGGAACATCGCCTCATCTATCTAGGGACCGCTCCTGGGGCTTTAAATGACCCTAGAGACTTGCGGACGGCTCATGCTAAAAAGAGCGGAACTGAACGCCGTGGGAAGAGCGCAATCAGGGAAGGGGGGGGGGCAGGGTAGGTCTATTATCTGAGGACGACGCTGTGCCGGGAGTCGCGGGGGGCGTAGGAGGAAGTACGGAACCGTTCGTCAGGTCTAATAGGCAATTTCTCTTTGTGATACGGGGGGGTGTGAGAATGGAAGGGTCGTGACCCGCTCCGCACCTGAGTGGAAGCTGATACAGGGGCAGGGGCCCGTGGTAACAGCCGGGGCAGGATCTCTGAAAAAGACGCCGGGAGGGCACCATCAGAGGGAGGCTTGATCTTCTTGTCTGGGGGACAAACGTGCTTCCAGCGACTCGCCACCCTACCAGCCGGGGAACCAAAAACGGAAATGTATCGTGGAAGCGACAACAAATAGAGTGAAAGTTGGAAAATACGCCGCTGAAAAGGAAAGGTCTCGGCCTCGGCGCGCAAAAAATCGAGAAAGAGCTCAGCGGAAAGGTGCGAGCAGCCCGGATGATCGAGAGCCCCGATAGAATCCGCTGCGAGCTTGGGACACTCAGGGGGAAGGGCCAGGCCAGAGAAAGCTTTCGGTCGTTGCGCAGGGGGGAGACGTGGGGTGAGGAAGGCCATGCACCGGCACGCCATCTCGGCGGGCAAAAAAAGCCTCAGAGATAGAGAACCGGGGGTTCCCGTCTTGCCCTCTAAAATCAGAGGGCGAGCGGACTCAAGGGGTCACGCGATCTCGGCCGAGGGGCGAAAGGGGTTCCGAGAAGGGGGGGGGAGACAGAGGAGTTCAAATCGCGGATCTTGCGTCCTGTATCACAAGGGAAAGGCAAATCGACGGACTAGCCGCATCCATTGAGAGGGTAACAAAGCGGAAACAAAACACTTCCCAGAACGTCGGGAGGGGGGATAAGGGGCAAAATGTGGCATAAAGTCCTCGAGAGCGAGCGGAGGTCTTGAACCTGAGCGACAACGCACTTTGGGTCGAAAAGACGCGGGACGTAGTTCTATGGGATAACCATCGGAAGCGGAAAAATCAAGTCTACCCTACATCTACAGAGAGTGTGAACGTATTGTTCTAGACGGGGAACTTCGGGGAAGGTGTTGAAACAAGCGGCTTCTCGGAGCAGCCTGTCTCAGTCTGACGCTTGACGTCAGAGGGGGTCAGCGAACGATGCCCGAATCTTAGTCAAGGAAGAAAGAGTGGGCGAATCAAGGCAGCCGGTCTTGAGGCACCAGCACCGCGTAAAACTTTCCACAAACAGGGAAAAGCCGACAAAAAAAACCGGGGATGTTGGGGCGTGTAGAGGAAGGGATGCGAGGAACAACACGTAGGATAGGAACATATAGAATTCCGAGATCACATCTACAACAAGTACAAGGAGCGCACGTGGGTACGCGTGAAAGCGGGAACCGAAACCGGAAGCCGCAAGCTCGAGTCGGACCCACATAAAAGAAAGCGAGCCAACGTCCGAGTAACAAACAGGAGAACGACGAGGGAGTCTCAAAGCCCGTACCTGCCGCGTCGACAAAACCATGTCACCAGGGGAAAGCTAGAAGTCACGTGAAAAAGCTGTGCAGCTGTCGTAAGGTCGACTTCGATTCAATCCAGTGGCTATCGAGAACTACGGATGCGCTGGGAGGAAAGTGGAAGAAACCCGAGAAGGAGACTCTAGAGAGACAGTCGAAAACCTGCGACCAGCAGGAGGAGGAGAAAAAGTCGGTCAGACGGCAACGCTAAAAGCAATTGTGGACGGAGGAAAGGTGCATCGTCGAGTCGACGTGCTGAAGGTCTTCTCAACAAGATCCGATGCGAAAATAAGCAGCACGAATGGCTTGAAACTCGAATAGAAAAAAATAGCTGATGGAACCTCGTTCCGCCTCTCCGGGGAGGGAGTCATCGGGGGGAGAAGACGGATCAGAACGCCGAAAAGGTCCTTCATGGAGTCTCGAATCGGAGGCAAAAGCAGCTGGCGACTTGGGCCGCGGCCTAAACAACAACGAGAGATACGGCAAGGTCTATATATCATTTAGAACGGGAAGAATCAGGCAAATCGGATCTATCTGGGAAAGATAGGCTAGATTATCATCGCATCTGGACAGCGAGAAGAGAAATCGGATTGGGATCAACTATTCCAAACTCGAGGCTTTGATGGGAAGGCTGAGAGGAGATTTTTGCGCTTTTCCCACTATAAGGTCAAGGGGAACTCCAGGCTGGGATAGTGTTCATCTTCTGTCGATTTCCGAGTCGATAAAAGTAATCACAGAGGAGCGGGCCGAAGACTCTCGCCAGCTTCCTCAAATCTCACTTTTTCAAGAAGTGGGAGAGGCAACCGTTTCCTCCGAGGCCAAATTCCCTTCGGTGAAAAGGCAATTAGGGAATGGACGCTGCAAAGTCTGTCTTGAGCGGTAAACGCTAAGCCAGGACAAAAAGATCGAATCTGCGAAAAGGGGCCGCACTCTCTCTAAGGGCAAGGGGAAGGGTGCAAAAAAGAAACGCTACCGGGACGCAATTAAAAAGGATCTAAGAGAAGGGAAAAGATCTCCTGGCCCCCTTCGGGAGAAAGCCCCGGCCTTTCCGGCGAAGGTTCGAGCCACGATTCTGTCAGAGGTGCAGCAGCAACCTGGTCACGCGGAGAGGTTAGAGGGGGGAACCGCGCGCCGGACAAAAGTGGCCCCAGAGAAAAAAGACGAAGAGCAGCCCTACCTACACCTGCTGCCACCCAAAAGACAAGGGAAAATCAACTGGGGAGGGGGGAGACGGTAAATCGCACGTCCTTCGCTTGGTGTAAGGCTAATGGTGAGTCTATATTCTGCCCTTTTTCTACAAAAAGGAGATACTTGGGGAAGGTAGGGCATTGCTTGTCAAAAAAACCGGCGTGAAAACATAACACATCACCCCTTTTTCCTAGGTCATCGAGAATGAGAGAGAGCTAGGCGAGCGCGACCTAAGGCACTATTTCCTCTCGAAATCTCTGGAAAAAAAATAACTAGGGTAAGGCTGCCCCTCAGATTACCAAAAGAGAGCCTGGCCAATGTCCGACGGGGGAGCAATGGCGGTGGCGAAGATCATCTAACGTTAATTGAAAGGGGGCGCCTGACACCTTTCCGAGACAAAACCCTAGACACCGCCGCCACAAACTTGCACATGAAACACGCAGAAAAAACGCGAATCGCCCCTGCCACTAGCGACAAGGGAATGGGAGGCGTGTGGTACCAAAAGCTAAACGGAAAAAACGACAGAATGGCGACAGGCGGTTCCTCAAAAACGACGGAGGTCAAACTGTTGTGAATCCGAAACTGGCATGGGGAACACCGACAAGTAGAATGGGTTTAGCGGGCCCCACAGCGTGGGAAAGGGAGAAGCATGAGGAAGGGGGGGGGGGCTAATGGCAGATGAGAGCTGAAAGAGAAACACCGAAACGTCTTCTTGTTGAGGCGCATGTTCTTTTTGGCTTCTCTAAGTAGCTGAAGGGAGGGGTGGGCGTGCGGCCTGGGGTCCCATAGAATAAGAGGTGAATCAGAAAAAGAGATCCACATAAAAACCCTAGGCAAGAAAATCCAGGTCATTTTCTGTTGCGGGAAGGGAGCGTCAAGCGCCTTACTCGCGAGGCGACGGCTCATATTGGGAGTTCGGCAGAAAGAAGGGAGAAAATCGATACTCGTCCCCAAGTTGCTCCCAGGGCTACCAGAAAGGTAGCGTCTGAGACGAAGCTTGCACCACGCGCAGATAAAAAAGGGCATTTTCACAATGGCCGGTGTCTGTCCTGTCGAGAAACCGAGAAAGGCAAGAGGGACGTGGTGGCCCGAAGAGCCGGTGTTAAGACGGGGTGGAGGGATCGTGGCGTTGGGAGGGCTTCCAGGGTCTGGCTGGAACCGGCGTCAAAGAAAAACACACTGGAGAGAGGAAAAGATAGTCCTACTGCGTTAAAGCCTAAAAGGAGAAGGAGGAATAATGTCCAGCCAACCGTAAGTCAAAAAGTCAGTGACGAGGGACGGGAAGCCACTGAGCTGCCCGTAGGGACCGGCCAGCGAGGGGGGAATCAGACAGAGGTTTGGGGGCGTCGACTGGGAGACGAAGAAACTTGGGGCGGGAAAAAACTAATAGGACTTCTGGCGCCATGGCTAAACAGTCGGGGAAGAGGCCGGAAAAATACCAGGGGAACTACATACCCTCACACTAGCAGAGGAAATCGACTCTAATCCGATGAGGGGGGGAATCGGAAAAAAAAACTGAAGGTTGCGTGTTAGAAGCGCGGCGGGGGAAGGTGTCGGCGATAGTTCAGGGAGGGAGGTCACTCTTATAATATGTCTACCATAAGCTCCGAGAGAAAAGCACAATAAAAAGCAGCTACAGCACAGAAAGATTCCTTTTTCAGGTTATAAAGGACGCAGAATCCATCAAAGAGAAGAATGAAGTTCATGGCTGCTAGACCCCAGCGCGCGGGCGTCGCTAAAAAAAAACGTATACTGAATGAAGGTGGGGGTCCAGGAAAGTGGCTGGGCACCCACAAAGGGGCACATGAGGGGTTGGGGAAGCTACTTTCGCAGCTGCTACTCAAGCACAGCGGTAAAAAAAGGGACAACCACGCATGAAGTACGTTGAAGCGCGATTTGCTGCTGGAGCCTGCTTTCCGTGGGCGGTGGGGGCGGCTCTAGAAAAGGGGGCCTGCCAGAGGAGTGATCATGCAAGCGACTTGCTCAGGCCTCGGAAAAACAAAAAGGGGGGGACGCCCACGATTCATCGAACAGCGCCGGGGGGGAGTCGCGCTAATTCGTAGGGGGTTGTCCAAGAGATACGCTTAAATATGGCCAATGAGGGGTATCTCTCTACCTCCGGAGACGCTGCGCGAGGGTATAGAAAGAAAGGTCCCAAAGGAGTTTTTGACCTGTTAAACTAAAATTCTCAAGGCGAACCCGGGGGTTACCACGGCTTCAAGCTTGACGCAGCTCCTCTAAGCATCGTATATCGACACAAGAAGGGGGCAGGAAGATCAAAAGGCGGCTACATGCCTCGAGAGGAAAGGGGGTTGAAAAAGGTGAGGCTGAATGGCGCGCGGTGAGCCGGCAAATCCGGGGAAGCTTCCGGCAAAGGAAACGCCGGCGTGACCATTGCCCGCTCGTCGGTCACTGCAGGAAGGAAGGAAACTTGAGCGTTGACTGAGTTTTGAGAGGCGGAAGGCTCAGGCTGGGGGGGGGAGGGCGAATTATCTACAGGAACAAAAAAACTAAGCTCTCCGTCTTTCTGATTTAGGAGACGAGGGGGGGGGGGTCAAACCGCCCGTGCCCGTTCTTCTTCTAGAATTTCAGGTGTGTGTTTTCAAAAGGAGTGCTGAACGTGTGGGGCAGATTCTCATTCTAGGAAATCGGGAAGCTGTAGTCTATCCCTGTACTGGGTAACAGTGTTTGGGGGGGGCGCGTGGTGTGGGGTGGGGTGGGTGGGTTCAGAAAGAACTGCCACCTACCCGCAAGGGGACCTTGGTGGGAAGCAAATCTTTTCGAGCAGGCGGGAGAGGGGGAGTGGGAACGACAAGCGGCAGCCCTAGGCGAAAAGCAACGAGAAAAGAACGAGTCCTCCGACCAAAATCGAATCTTGTGAAACCAGCGACAACATATACAGGCGCTTTGAAAAGAACCGAAAAAAGCAGAACGGAGGCGAAGCGGCGCCATACAGAGAGGGAACCGGGAAAAAAAAATCGGAAAAAGCAATGATCTATTGTCTCTAGACTGGTCAATAGGGTGAAGAGGCAAAGATTTTACGACTCTCATAAGGAGCATAACTCGAGAGGCTTTCTGGTGGGTCTCCAACACGTGTTGGCAGACCGGGACCAACAGTCGCCAAAATCTAGATGGCCCTCCGAGAGAGGAAAGACGCATGAGCGACCAGTCTGAGAGCGACATCGCGGCTTAGTCGCAGAGCAGAGGGAAGTTCAACTCCGAGCTCGCGCGGAGGTGTCGACAGTTGAAGGCGAGCAACAAAAGTGCAACTGGTCGGTAACAGCGCGGCTCATGTCCTGTAGCCAAAAAAGTAAACAAAAGTGCACCGACGTCGGATGCGAAGCAACGCAGAACCATCCTTCGAGATTTCCGTCGAAACGTGCGAAAGACGTAGTAGGGACCTGGCTGTTGGCAAGGAAGTAAAATAAACAATGCGGCTGGGGGCCCTGCCCCGAGCGCAAAGGGGAAAAAACCGGGCTAATATGGAACGATTAGAAAAAGCGCACTGCATCGAAGTCGAACCGTTACTAAAAGAAGCTTCTAGGGTGCGTCCGGGGAGACGAAGGAACGACTTCGGTGCCCTGGGGTTTTCGACGGGGTAAGGGAAGAAGAGCAGGTTCTCGATGACGGCTTGCCTTTAACATGGTTCAGCGCCCTAGAAAAGTAGAGGCGAAATTCAGTCGGGCGGCCGAAAAGGACGAGGTCGGTCCCCGTCTAAGGTCCACACCTTGATCTTCTGCGCGCAATTGGAGGGGGGAGAAAGAGGCGGAGTATAGGAAACGGAGTCCTACCACAAAACCAACGGGTGAAGCACGTAAGGAAGGCCGCGGACGAAAATCCGCCCTCGAAACAAACGAAATTTCCGCCGCAGAGAAGTGTGTAAAATTGCGAGGAAACCGGCCAGGAAGGGGATTCTAGGTACCGGAAAACAACGCAGGGACTGCGGAAAGCGAAGAATACGAGGTTCGAGGGAGATGAAAAAAGGTCGAAAGACCGACAACCTCGAAGGGACCGTACCTTCGAGGACGAACAAAATGTAAACGGAAGTCGTGAAGTCGAGATCCGATCAAGTGCCTGGTTCTATTCTTAACGGGAAAAGAGGTTCAGGAAGAGAACTCTGCTCGGGGAATATCGAGAATAAGGGAAAAGGCGCTGTGAAACTGGAGATAGGGCGTCAAGTGCCTAACGCAATCTAGCGAGCGATGACTTCGAGCCACAGCGACTGTAGATCCGAGTTCTTCTGGTCAATTCTGGAAGGAAGAGAAGGGCATTTTGAGCTAGCAACTGTAAGGGGCATAGGAGAATGGAAGAGCAGACTGAGTGGCTGACGACAATATGACGCGTCGCTTCTACGAAAGCGAACGATGGGATTCGCTCTGAAAATAGAAAAGGGGCACCTCCCAAAGGGAAAATTGGGACCCTCATCCTAGGAATAATGAGAGGGGAAGATGGAAAGAAGTCAAAAAACAAAGGTTCCTTGATATCTAAGGGGCAAGAAAGGGAGCTGGGTGCTTACCCGGCTCTCAAGCTGAGGAGAAAAAGAAAAAAAAACCCCCAAGAACACACCTCCCTACCACCGGAAACGCAATTTCTCGGTGAAGGAAGCAAAATCTAAGCGTACATCTGAACAGCTATAAAAAAATCGGAAAGCATCGTGGGGGGGTCGAGGACTCTCATTAGGGGGGGCCCGCGAGCAGGAGAACGTTGAGAGATTTTGGTGCTCTCCCGAGGGTCCTATAAAAAGAGGGACTAAGCCGAGGCCGTCTGTTAACAGGAGTCTCTTGTTTCGCTGGGCCTTCGAGAAGACTAGGGAAAAGTTTTCGAGCGACTTGGAGAGTGAAAGTCGCGATTCGCTCAGGAGCACTGTCGTCGGGGGGAAGGGGGGTGCAAAAACAGTGTTCCTAGCTGCTCGTAAACTGCTTGACTTCAAAAATTCTGGGGATTCGAAAGGGGCCAAAAGGGGAGACTGCTTCTCTTTTAACCTTGGGGGGACACCTATGACAGGGGAAAAGGTATAAGATACTAAAGGGGAAACTTTGCGGGGATCTGGCTCTTCGGAGCCCCTCCCCCCGCCGTCCCCCAGGAACTGGTCCGAGAAGAGGCTAGTCGCCTTTTCCTGGACTTCTTGGCAACCTCCGACTCTACCGGGGCTGGGGCGAATCCAGAGGCTCTAATGGTCATTTATATAATATAGAAGAGTCCATGTAACCACCGGGAAAGGGGAAGAGGGTCCGTTAAAAAGCGCCTGGTCGCCACGATCGAGGGAAGTGGCACAGAACGCGTCAAAAAAAAAAGGGATGTTAACCGAACGGCGCTGCGGGCACCGGCTCACCAGAGAGCCAAATGGCCCTAAACAGAAGCACAGGGAGCGCAACGGAAGATCGCCGGAAGAGAAGGAATAGAGACAGGCACGGATGCGTGGGGATGGCATAGAAGAATGCGCGAAAGAGCCGGGTCAAAACATACGTGCGAGCGGGTGGAAAACAGCTGCTTCGCTATCCGGCGTTTTGACCTTTCAGGAAAAAAAAAAGGCGAATGCCTCTTGGCCCTCTCTCGCAGCGTCATAGTCGAGGCCATCAAGTCTAAGCTCTACTGGGGACCAGGTCATCTCAGGTATAAGGAAAAAAACTGACACGCCGCTAAAAAAGACTATAAAGAAGTCCAAGATCTGCAGCAGGCCTATTTACAGGGCGTGAGGAAAACGCACAGCCTTCCGTTTCTACGGAACCTTTCGCCGCAAAAAAAAAGAAAGAAACAACCGGGCAACATAAAGCGCAACAACCCACGAAAAGTAGCGGGCTGTGGTACCGACGCCTCCCATCATAAGTCGGAAAAACTTATAAAAGCACAGGTTGTAGCTTTCCGAAAACTCTCGACGCAAAAAAGGTTTAAATCCGTCACCGGTAATTGGGGAGACGACCTATTTTCGAAGTGTTCATTTGGATCGAAACCGCGGAGGAAAAGGGGAGAAGGAAGAAGAAGCGAAAGATTCCGAGGAAGCTGAAAGAAGGAAGAGGAGGGGTAGGGTTGCTGTCGCCTTGGGGGTGTTCTGGCGCGTTTCGGCTTCGGGGTTATCAGGCAAGGAGGGTAAAAGAGGGGAAAGAAGAAGATTGGCCGCTGAAGCAGAGGCGGAGGGGACGCCTAGACATAATCCAACAGGGATTGGGGGACGGCAGGCTATCAAAAAAGACGGATCTCTGGCGAACTGATCGAGAAGGGGTCTATGCATGGGATTCCTAGCTCGCCGAGGCCAAGCTGTGAGCAAATTTCGACCGATTTAGCTGTGAGGAGGGACGAGGAAACACGCTGGGTTGTCAGAAAGCTCGTCTCGCTAGGGAACAGGGAAAGCTGGCCGGGGGCTTTCCGGGGTCGATGGAGGCGAATGGAGAAAAGGCGGGCCAAGACACTTCTGGTCTCAGACGGGTGTGAAGATGTTCAAAGTATCCCACGCCAGTTCAGGGGGGAAAAAAGTGCACTCTCAGCGGCTTACCGAGTCGGAGGATAGAACAACACTTAGGATGAGTGAAAATAGTATATCCGACGGCTTTACGGCTAGTAAGCCAGACCGCGGGGAACTTTAGATCCAGGCCCCAGGAAGGCCTTCGTATCTCAGGGAGCCAGAGGCCGTCGGGGCCGTCCCGAATCCTAAAAAGGACCAAAAGCTTCCATCGTTTTAACATTCCTGCACAGAAACGAAAGAATTACGTGTGCCAGGACGATCTCAGATCTACCGAGTGCACATGGAAAACAGTCTGGGATGCGGACTAGCTGACGCCTAATGGGAATCAACTCTGTCAGAGAAAATATCTACGCGAAAGCCGGGAGGACTCCGTCGCACCGAAAATTTACCGGGATGTCGTGGTACCTGCGGAGGGGGAGGGGAAAGAATCTGGTTGATCACTTGAGAGTCCTGAGGAGGAAATCAGGAAATCCTAGAAAACGAACAAGAAACGGAGAAGGACCACATCACATGCATCACCAGAAGAACCTATCGGGTGTGGAAGCATCAGAGCATCTCTCTCAGGCGACGTTCATTTCTTAGAATCCCATATCTCGTTCGCGCGCCCCAGAAACGATAAGAAAAAAGACGGAGGGCAAACATGCCATTGCGGAGGACCCCCGTAAGAGCTCTTTGGGGTAACTCTCTCGCAGTCGTGAGTACGTCACTCAGACTCTCCGGACTTTCGGCGGTACCAAGGCCTCAGTACCAGCTACGAAAAATGAGTCGGGGGACTGTGCGATCTGCGTGCGCCCTGCAGGGTTTGGAGTGTGGGGCGGTCTTGGTTGGCTCGCGAACTGGGTAGGATTCAAAGTCTTTCAAGACCTGGGGAGAGAGGGAATCTCCAAAGGGGACTCCCTGGACAGCGAACATTAGAGGACATGCAGTCTGGACTCGCTGAGGGGGAAAAATTACTGGCGGGACTAAATATGGAAAATTTTAGTGTTCGCTCCAGGGAAAAAATATGCCTTTAGGGGGGGGGGGAGCGCTCGACCTCCGACGGAAGCTGCGGGAAGTAGACCGAGGACTCAGGGGGTCTTTTGTTTCGACTGAAACCAATGTGGATCCTTTGGAAAACCACGCTCTCCAGTCTTTGGAAAACCTCTGCTCCTAGGGACGCATCCCAGAAAGCGGGAGACAACCCTCCGCCTGGGACCGGGCGTCATAGGAAAAAATCAGTACCTCGCCTCCTTGCCGTTTCACTGGGGGGGGGGGGAGGAGGAAAAAATTGGGGGAGGGGATGTCGGTCCTGATCAGTATGATTATGGTCCATCTCCGCAAGCGGCCGGGACAGGCTACAAGGCCTTCAGGGACACATTTGACACCGTCGAGGTGGGTCAAATGAGAGAATTAGGGGAGAAAGAGGATTGGGGTAACTTAGAGCCTTTGTAATCGAGAAGGGAGTACAGGCGATCTATTGCTGAAATGAGAATTACTCTCCTCTCGACGGGGGGTTTCTGGTCTGCGCGTGCTCAGGGTTTGTGCTCCTCCTGCCCGGTACCGGTTCTTCGACTGTCTCAGGGCAGTTGGTCGGGTCGGGGGTGGCATGGGCTGCTCGAGCGAAAGCTCCAAACTGACGTGCCCGCGTCGAAGCCGCTATTCCCCGGGCCATTTGAAGTTTGATCGGAAAGGACGCCTACAAGCCGTGCCGGGGTGGGATGGCTAAGACGGATTGATCCTGCGTTGGAGAGACAGGGGGAATGCCGAGCGGGGAACTCTACAGCCGCTGCAAGTACAAGAGATAATTGAACATCGGATGTGGCGGCCCACTGAAAGAGACGCATGGATTCCCCTCCCGAGGATACCGGGGGGGCACGGCGGGTGCACAAGGGAAAAAACAGCTCAAAAATCCTATCCTCACTGCTGCGAGAGGAGGCGATCCTGATTACTCGCGCTGACCCGCTCGGAAGAGCAGCCAGAGTGGCGAATCGAAACATGCTCAATCGACCAGAGTCTTGCTGGGGGGGTGGGGGGGGGGGAGGGGGGGCAGCTTGTCAGGTCAAAATGCACCTACCATCTCGCTGGCCGCCGCGCCGCGAGTGCGAGATAAAAGAGGCAGGGAACGGTTCGCGAGCTTGGGCACCTACGCGACAAGAAGGTCCCTCGCGCGAGTCACGCCGATATCGCTTCCCGAGGTTCGCAGGGGGGTTCGGAAGAAAACATCGTGAAGGCCTGGTCGACGCGCGATCGGGACTTGAGAGTCAACGTCGACGTATGACGAGGGGCGCCCGGGACTAGAAAAAACATGGAGCGCTTGGACTTCGACCGAATGGGAAGATAAGAAGCAGGTCCGTGGGGAGTGCATAGAAGTCACGATGAGGAGGATTGGAAGATGGCCAAAGAGACCGAGCCGCCTGTCGCACAGAGCGGGGGAAAAGGTCTCAAATCGCCGACCAAAAGCACGGGGAGGAAATCTAAGGATACCCAATTAAACAGACCAGCTCGAGTACACGTTATCGATGTCGCGTTCACGAACGGTGACCTGGTGGGGTCGACGCGCAACTCAGAAGACGGATACGTAGGATAGAGGATTGAAGGGTCGAAAGGGCATCGAGGGAAAAGGGACTAGCAAGCGACAGGAAGCGGCAGCTGCCTGTCTTGAGGTTCACCATCACCGCGAAGGGGTAAAAACGTGAGGGGAAAAGGAGCGCCCTGGTACGGTTTCCTGAGGAATCCGGACGGGAGCGAGAAATCTCAACAGGAGTTGGGAAAGAGAGATCACTTACAGGATAAGCGGGACGGATCAACGGAAACAAGGGCGCAGGAAGATCACGGTGGTCCCTGATACGCGGAGAGGGGGGGAAAAAAGAGGCGTAGGGAGGCTATGTCGCCAAAACGCTCTTCTAGACAAGAGGACGGGGGTCAAGGGCGCAGGACCGGTCTAACCTTCAGCCTAAGACTACCGAAAGATAAAGATAATGCCGTCCTGAGGCGGCAAAAAGGTCACCGACGGAGGCAAGTCGAAAGAGAAGCACACCTCGATTCGAGGTAGGTAAACCGGGGAAGGGAGGGAGGGCGACGTGGAGGGGCGAAAAAGAAAAGCAAGACGGTGCTACGCACTTGCTCGTGGAGGGGGGTCCAAACCGCGATAGAGGACTTGAATGCCCCAAGAAGAAAGGACAGCTAGTATGCTCCGGAGACGGAAGCGAACTGCATGTGTTCGCGAGCAACGGGGTGCTCTCGGGAGAGAAGTGACGGAAGGTGGACTCCAGGCGACAACGCGCGCTGATCGACAAAGAGACTCAAGGGAAAGAATGAGAGACTTTCTAAAAAGAGTCCCGCAGCACAGTAACGGACAGAGAAGAGAAAAGGAGGGTAGGTCGACAGTTCAAGAAAGAAAGAAGGTCAGTCTAGCGCGCGAGCTGAGGTCGTCCATATCTGGCGCGGTGGCTGGCAAAACCTCACAAAAACGCTGCGGGAGAACCCACTAAGCAGCCTCTGGTCGAGCCGGATCTAGCTATTCTTACATAGAGGAGGAAGTCTATCTTGGGGAAAATCTCGAGCGGAAAAGTAAAAATTCTTCTCCAAGCTAAAATCTTATATATCTTTTCAGGCACGTATGACGTTGAGGAGGGGGCCTTAACTTCCAAAACTTGTGTCCGGGGAAAACGATCCGAGGACAAGGTTTGGCGTTTAGCTTAAAGGGGGGGCGGTGAGAATCAAGAAACGTCCTAGAGGGTTAAACACCGCCAAAAAGATACGCTGCTCGAAAAGAGGTAAAAAACGGCAGGCGGGGGTAGCGCACCGGGTAGGGGAAAAGAGGCGAACCATGCGCGGTTACCGGACGAGGAATCCGGGAAAGGGATCCACTAGGTTCGAGGCGGGGAGTCCTCGCTGCAAAAAAGGAAAAAAGTCCCCCACGGGGGGAAAACGACTCCCGGCTGCGTACAAAACCTCCTCCCTAAACCGCGCGACCTCCCGGAGAAGGGAGAAACTATGCCTCGTCGCCTGTTAACAAAAAGGGCGGGCCTGCCTCTACCACGAAGGGCCTTTCAGGGAAAAGGGACTCAACGTCCTGTCGAAAATTGGCAACCGAATGCAATTGAAGAACGCCTTTTCGTCGTCCCGGGACTGGGGCGGCTATTCCCTGAAACCCGAGAGCCCAGATCAATCCCCATCCGCACTGCAAAGCGCAGGATTGCAAAGATACGGCATGAAAAACATCCTGAAGAACTGCAAAGGGAGGGCGGGGGGCCTCGCGAGGTCGATGCAAAACTGCGATGAGCGGGGGGGAGAGAGCGTGTCAGGGTCCCAGGGGGCGCAAAAGAACGGGGTCCGGTCAACCCCACATCCAACTTTCGGCCCCTGAAGATAAAAGGGGGAGCGTCTGATGAGGGAGACTCCAGGAACTGTCCCCGACGACAGGACCACCGACAAAATATTTCGGGTAGGCCACCAGGACCGCCCCGAGCTAAAACTAGACTCAGGAGTCGAGGATTTGGCAGGTGTCCAGGCTCGTGCGAGGACCGAGCATCCCAGCCTAATGCAAACGGGGCGCCGCCCCGGGAGGAGACGAATCCGAAAAATAACGGCACGCTGGTCCTCCTGCAATCGAAAAGGAACCAATAGAGAGAGGAGTTTTTTAAGATGCCATCTCCTCTGCGAGAAGGATAAAAAAGCTTTCAAACAAAACAGCTCGGCACCCCTTTTTGTGAACCGCCCACTTGAGGGGTAACACCTCCCTTAGTTTCTCGAAATTTTAGGACCCTCGCGCTGGGAAGAACAGCCATGTACTATCAAGGAGGATATGCAGATTCTGATGAGGCGGCTAACCTAACACCTTAATATCTTCTGGGGGGGGGGGTCTCCGGGGGGGTGGTCACGCGTTTCTTGAGGCGGGTGGCTCCGGGGAGGGCTGAGGGGGACGTCCCTCTGAAGCAGTCACGTGATCAGCGCAATCTCACGCGAAAAAACATTCACAAGAGCTATACAAATTCAGGCGTCAGGGATCCATCAGGGGATCGGGCGTCGTCTCTCGAGCAGAGTGGAAAAAGGCTGCCGACTGAATGAGCCAGTGCGCACTGCCTCCAAAAGGTGGCGCCATGTCGACCAGGGAAAGTCAGGAAGGAGGAGGTTAAAATGAGCATACGTCACGTCTGAAAGGAATTCACAATCTGCCCGTGTGGGCTTAAGTTGTCTTAGGGAATTGGCCGGCACGAGGCAGGGGGGAAAAAACGATGGCATCCCTCGCGCGCAGCTGGTTTGGGAGAGGGAATTCCGCCAGGAGGCGGAGGGCAAGCGGCGGCCTTTAGGCCTGCCGTCGTAGAGAGCTAACACCAACACGTAAGTATTGAGGAAATTATAGAAGAACTGAAAGACGACGCAAAGATGAATCCAATACCCATCGAACCTTGCGGGGATCAGGGAAGCGGAAACGTCACAGCTCCTAGCCACGTCGGGCCTTTTTTGTGTGTTTTGGGGGGGGGGGGGTGTGTTGGTGGTTTTGTTTGTTTTTTTGTGGGGGTGGGGGTTTGGTGTTTTGTTGGGGCCGCGTGGTGTTTGGTGGTTTTCTTATTTGGGTGTGGTGTGTTTGTGGGGTTTTTTGTTTGTTATGGGGGGTGGCGCAGTTGTGGGGGGGTTTTGGAGATTAGCGGCGAAAAAGAGGGAACGACAGTTGTTTGAGGTTTTCTTTTGTGTTGTGGGTTTGTGGGGGGGGCGGGGTTCGTTTTGGGGGGGGGGGGTGGGTTTTTTGGTGGGGAGGGGCACTGCTGTTGTCGTCCCTCGCCTTTCTCCCGGGAACAAACAGCTGGGAAAAGTTCGGTCTCCGATAGACAGGAGCTGATGGGGGCCAAAATCGAGGTTGACTATCTCTACCGGAGGGGGGCTCAAAAAGGAAAGCCAGGAAGAGCGACGGCAGGTCAGCTCGGCAGCCCGCCCCCTAGGCAGAGTACCTAAGGCGTCATGGAGAGAAACGAAAGGCGGAACGTTGGATGCGGCTAGCGCGGCGGGGATTTTGGGTCAGGCGAGCGTGCAAGCAGGATCACGCTGAATGTCCGTGGCCGACAAAGACAGGCAGGCAAAAAAAGGACTCGAGGAGCAAGCGACAGCACATAAAAATGCAGTGTTCAAGGCTTCGCATCATCCGCATCGGACATCGGAAGCATCGCTGCTCAGGGGGGAGGCCATTCCAGCTCTAGGGGTCGCGGCTCGGGGTGAAGGGAGGAATTGGGAAAGGGGAAGAGATTAACAAAACTGATAGGGGAGTGGGCGGAGGCGAGGAGGGGCTGGGGGCACAGGAAAGAGAGATTAAACTACTGTTAGTGGGCAACCAAAAGGAAAGTTTCACCCACCATTTTTTGTGCCGTATGCGGGGTGAGGAACCTACTGGGGCTGGAGGCTCTGCGCGCAGGAGGCTTTCGGAGGGGGTACCAAGCCGCATGAACGCTACGTTGTCGTGGGTGCGGCATAATGCGCTGCTCCTGTCTCGGTGCGGGGTTGTAGGTGTTTTTAGCTACCTGTTGCAGCTCACCGGCTGTAGAAGGGATTGCCGCTCGAATATGGACCCGGGGCCTTACATCGACACAAGGCATATGCGGAGGCAAGAAAATCGTGTTTGGAGCTCTTTTCTTAGTGCGGCCTAACTAGATGAGAAAAAAGGTATGGGATCGCTCGAAGATTTTCCTTGGGGATTTCTCTCTGAAAAGAAAGGCGGACTCCTTCGGAGAATTCCATCTGCCGCCAGGCGGTGTGTGTTTGGGAGGAAAACCGGCTCGTCGTAAGAAGGGTCATGAAACGCTCGCCTTCTTGTGCTAGACCTTCAGAGAAGAGGTAAACGGTATCTCCGTCAACCACGCCTCAGGGGGAATCCAGGAGCTCATGCCGCTGGCTCCTTGGCAGGGGAAGGGGGCGAGGCCCCCGCCATGGGTGCATGTAGTGGGAAAAATCTGGCGCGCGGGGGGGGATTCCTTGTCCATGCCGCAAAAGACCGGAAAAGGGGAACAGTCTACTGACAAAAAGAGTCGGTTCACTGAAAAATCGTGGCGACATCTTTAAAGGGATCGCCGTGGTCAGAGAGAAAGGGGGGGTTTTACATTCGATTCGAGGGGACCTGAGGGGGATCCGGCCCCTGGGGGAAATAGCGGTATCTTCGGGGGGCGTGGGAGCAGGGGGAAGGAATTCACTTCGTCTAAGCGTATCTGAAGTTCTCGTCAGTCTTGGGGTGGGGGCATGGGGTCTAGAGGCGGGGCCCGCTCAAAGGGAAACCTGCCGTGGCGTCTTATACAGGAGAAGTTAAGGCTGCTTTGTCCGAAGGATTACCCTTGCTCCAACAAGAAACTTGGGGCAGAACAGGGGTCGAGAAGGGGGACTTTACAAGGGTCGTGGAACAGCCGCACAGCGTCGTACCGCCGACGCAGCCTGAAAGCTACTCCTCGCTCATGACCATCGTGTCGGAGTACAACATCGCCGGCTTATTTCACCAAGAAGGGGGTAACCCACAGTCTCCACCCGCTTCGCCTCAAAGCATCCGATGTCAGAATTGACTCCGCTGGCGAAAGGATCGAGGCTCCGAAGGGGGGGAAAAAAAATAGATGGCTTCGTTCCTCTACGTCGCTTGTACTAAAATCGAGTCAAAATCAGGCCTCGGGGGGGCAAAGATGCTGCGGTCGTGTGTCTCGAAAGAGGGGGTCCAAAGGGAAAGGACGCGCAGCTAGGGCCTAAACTCAGGAATCGAGCTCGTAACTGGCGGACCTGTTCGCTTGACCTCTCGAAAGAGGCTGAGGATCGTCCCGCGCCCGGGTCACGCCGGGGAGCTCGCGGAGAGGTGAAGAATTTTCGAGACACAAAAACCCTGTCTAGAAGCGGATCTTGTCGTAACTTGAGGCGCAGGCACGTCGACTTAAAGACAGAGTCTCATCCCTTTCTCGCGAAACCAAGAAATCTGAGTGACGAGAATAAAACGAGCGAGTCCGGTCCAAAAACCAGGGGTGGCAGACTCGATATGAAAGCTTTCGGATCTGGAAGGAAACCGAAGAGTCTAAAACAGCGCAAGGGGGACGGTTCTCGATAAAAAAAAAACGGATATCTCAGTCGACGGTAAGACATCGGGGGCTCGAGGTGCACGTGATCGGAGGGGAAAACGGGACGTGTGGGGGGGGTGTCGAACGGGGAGATGGGGGGGGGGGGGGGGGGGGGGGGGGGGGGGGGGGGGGGGGGGGGGGGGGGGGTGGGGGGGGGGGGGGGGGGGGGGGGGAGGTGGTCGTCCTCAGGGGGGGGAACCGGGAGGGGGGGGGGAAGAGGGGTCGAGTCGTCCAACTCAGATGCACGTCGTAGTCGAGCAGCAGGTGGTTCCACCGACCTAAGGACGCGGCCCGGGAGGTGCTGTCACCCGTCGTAGCCGGAACACCGGGGGGGTCAGCCATGGGATTAAGAGTATAGCTCGCTGCGAAGACGGATCTCGTCAGAAAACGGAAAAGAAAAAAGAGGAAGCAAAAGGAAAAGCATCCTCTGACGACACGAGCGACAACATACTCAAAGCCCGAAACAGGGGAACCGTCTACGCGGGGGTTACCGCCAAGACCGCAAAAGGTCGAGTGGAAAAGAAAAAAGAGCTCTACTACTAATTCATCGGGGCGCAACACTGGGGTCGGAAAAACTCGAGAACCGGCTGGATACACGACGTACCTGATATTCTCGAACAACAGGAACCGGGAGGTTCACGTCTATACCATCGATCACGTAAGCTGGGGGGGGGAGGGAGGGTTTGGCGTCAGCGTATCCTTGCGAGGGGTCTCTATCGGACTAAGTCACGAAGTGGCTACAAGAATCTTTTCTCATTGAGATCAAAAGCTCAGGGAGGATACTAGGGACTGACCGGGATCCGCTACGTCGTGCCTGGAAAAGAGGAAGACAAAGACGGCGACGAGGAATGGTGTTCTCCCGAGCAAAATGTATTCTCATCAAGGCTTGCGGGAAAGGGGGGATTTACGAACGACCAGATCCCGCTCGCTGCTCTAAAATGCGCAGCACGATGCGATCGAACCGAACCTTTCGAACCTCGGCCGCGAAAAAATGGAAAAAAGGGAGGCGAAGCGAGGTCGCCGGACAATACTAGGACCAAGGTTCAAGACCAAAGAGGAGCCAGAGCTGTGCGTAAAACTATTCTGGCGACTGCTTGCTTGGCAAGAACTCGCCAAAAACGCGGCGCGAGACAACCGAAAAGGACATGCTGGTCGAGTCTTCATCGGAACTCTGAGGGTAGGTAGCGGTCAAGCAAGCAGGGGTGGGATGGGAGGCAGACCTCTAGAAGGGAGCTTAATCTGAAAAGGGGTCTCTCCTATTCATTAACCGAACTTTGCGGGAGAATCTTCTTCTGGGAAAAAGTTCATCTTATTGCTTTTTCGCCTGGGGGGCAAACACGAGAAGAGGGGGGGAAAATTTCGGTTGAGATGTACGGTTGTTTTGTGAACAGTCGAGTCATCTCGGCCAGGATTTCATCTGATTTTCCACGACCTCCGCTCAAGGATCCGACAGGCTTGTGCTTGACCAAAGGAACCAGGGTAGGCGCCCCAAGCCTACGATCGTACCCCGCTCTGTACCTGACCGGGAATCGCAGTGGAACTGCACGCATTGAGAAGGCTCTTTCAAGCGCAGCAACAGGAAAACCCAACTATCCCGCGAAACGCCTTATCCGCGCGCTAAAAAAACGGTGAGTTTCCGTCTGAGAAAACCGCCGCTCCGCTAACAGGGAGCGCGAACATCAAGTCTCGGGCTAGAAGATCATGGAAAAGGCAGGGGCCCAAGAAGCCGCTCGAAACGCGATCCGGAAAGACTAGTCGCCACGGGAAAGCGCATGCACGCGCTCGGGTCACCGTTCACTCCTGCAGCTGTTCAGGAGAGCCGTGGGAGAGGCCGAAACGAGCCAGAGGCCTACATCCAACACCGGCGCCTCGGGGACCCTGCAAGGCCCAAGGAAAATCGCAAACCGAGAAGGATAAGCAAATGCAACGGAAAAGGGCTGGGTGCCGGCGCAGCTGCGCTCAGAAGGGGGGATGAAAAAAGACGGGGTCTATCTGTTCATGGCAAGCTTTCGGGGAAGAACGAAGCGTTCGACACCAAACATCCCAACGCCTTGGCCGCTGGCAGCTATCCCGACGTCATCGAGGGGTCGAGGCGGGAAAAAATCAATAATCTTTCCGCGATCGGGAGGGGAAACCCTCAAAGCGGGGGATCTAGGGAAGTAATGCCCCCCGCTAGGGCAGAAAGGGGGTCCAGGGGACTCCTGTTCCCGATCGGCAGCTGGGCGGTCCAGGGGTTTGGGCGAGCAAAGGGCCTTAGCAAAAGGTGCTTCCGGCCCCCGGGGCGGGGCTAAAAAAACAGCCACCCCCGGCACAGGGGAAGAGTCGGGAAAGAACCCGGGAACCGACTAAGAAAGTATCTGATTCGGCCAGGGACCCGCAGCTCCGGCAATAAAAGAAAAGGAAACATTAAAGGCCTCAAAAAGCGCTCGCAACCAAGGGTTGTTGAAGCCGCCAAGGGGGTGGGAAAACTCCCGTATTTTTCGTATGTCAAGGTGGAGCGGGCGCAACGAAAGGGGGTGAAGACCCATTAACGAGCAGCGAAAAGAGATGGCAGAATACGAAGGATGAAAAGAAACGAAGGGGGATAAGGGGGTGGGGGAAACTGCCCTGTGGATGTTCTTCGCCTCCTTCGCGGTCTGGCGGGGGGGGGGCTCCGGTCGCCGGGGGCCCATCAGAGACACCGCGCAAAGCACGCTCGACATTAAACAGGAGAGAAAAACGAAAGAAACGGAATTTCTGGAACAAAATGGCTTCGAGGGACATCGGCCTGATAGAGGCGAGCTGCAGAGTTTCTAGGCCGAAGCGGCATGGGGCATTCATCGGCCAGCGGAGCTTCTAAGTGGAGGACAGCCGGTAGCTCTCTTTAGTCGAATCCGCGGCACACGAAATCCATCCGCAGCGCTCAGTCAAAAGGAGGTTACAAGGAAGGGGGATGGGGGGTGTCCGGTGTCGAGGAGAGATGGCCGGCACGCGCAGCCAGCAGAAGGAGAAGAACATGGATCCAAGGGGGGCCTTAGGGAACTCCAGGTCGATGGGGATGGAGCTCTCAGGGAGGAGGGGACGCGGGGGGAGG